>Ga0335078_10017580_pt1 | contig 10629 bp, 9 predicted proteins | sample Lox_Sample_32_FD_206711 | JGI IMG/M metagenome (GOLD analysis project Ga0335078, IMG submission 206711) | Soil microbial communities from Loxahatchee National Wildlife Refuge, Florida, United States - Lox_Sample_3.2 | ecosystem: Environmental > Terrestrial > Soil > Wetlands | place: USA: Florida...
CATTTCCGTGAGCAATTGCTCGTCGACCCGTTCGGCCGTGCGGCGCAAGGCGAGCTCGCGCAGCGCCGTCAGGTTGGCCGGCGAAAAGAAATGCTCGAGCGCGCGCTCCGCCTGCCGGGGAACGTAGACCTTGCCCTCTTTAAGCCGCTGGATCAGGTCATCGGGCGTCAAATCGACCAGTTCGACTGCATCAGCCCGGTCGAACACCGCGTCCGGCACGGTCTCGCGCACGCGCACATGCGTGATCTGCGCAACCACATCATTAAGGCTCTCGATGTGCTGGATGTTCACCGTCGTGTAGACGTCGATGCCGTGACCCATCAACTCTTCGACGTCGAGATAGCGCTTAGGATGGCGGCTGCCTTCGACGTTGGTGTGAGCAAGCTCGTCGACCAGAACGATTTGGGGGCGGCGGGCGATGATAGCATCGAGATCCATTTCCTCGAGCCACTGGCCTTTGTATTCGAGGCGCCTGCGCGGCAGGACTTCCAGACCTTCGAGCAGCGCTTCGGTCTCCCGGCGGCCATGGGCCTCGACAATGCCAATGACGACGTCGTAGCCGTCCTTCTTGCGGGCCCGGGCCTGCTGCAGCATCTCGTAGGTCTTGCCAACGCCCGGCGCCGCGCCGACGAAGATCCTCAGCTTGCCGACGCGGCTCTCTTCGCGGCGCGCCGCTTCGAGCAGGGCTTCCGGCGAGGGCCGATGTTCCAAATCGCGCCGCTGATCCGCCATCAGTGATCAGATCTCTCGACCTGCGGTGGCCTAAAGCTTATCCGGCGGACAACTGGTCGAGCGCCAGATTGAGCTTCAGCACGTTCACGCGCGGCTCGCCCAGAAGACCGAGGAAGCGCTCCTCGATGTGACCGGTTACGAGCTGACGCACGCGATCTTCGGCCAACTTGCGCGCTTTGGCAACACGGGGCACTTGGAAGAAAGCGGCCTCGGGCGAGATATCCGGGTCGAGCCCGCTGGCCGACGTCGTGACCAGATCGATCGGGACCGGGGCCGACGGGTTTTCCTTTTTGAGCTTGTCCAGGTCGCCCTGCACGCGGTCGATCAGCGCCTTGTTGGAGGGTCCCAGATTCGACCCGCCGGAATTGGCCGCGTTATAGGGGGCGGCAACGGTCTTGGTCGGGTCTTTGGGGTCGGGCGCAGTCGTTGCCGACGGCCGGCCATGGAAGTACTTGTCGCTGGAAAATTCCTGACCGATGAGCGTGGAGCCGACGACCTTGCCGTCGCGTTCAATCAGGCTGCCTTGAGCCTGGAACGGGAAAACGACCTCGGCGATTCCGGTCATCGCCAGCGGATAAACCAGACCGGTGATGAGTGTCAGCGCGACAAGAACCACGATCGCCGGACGGATTTCGCGTAACATGACGACTTCTCCTTAGGCGAGATGCAAGGCGGAGACCAAAAGGTCGATGGCCTTGATGCCGATGAATGGAATGACGACGCCGCCGACCCCGTAGATCCAGAGATTCCGGCGCAGGAGCTGAGCGGCTCCGATCGGACGATAACGCACGCCCTTCAGCGACAGCGGAATGAGCGCGATGATGATCAGCGCGTTAAAGATGATCGCCGAAAGGATGGCGCTCTGAGGCGTCTCCAGCTTCATGATGTTTAGCGTCTGCAGCTGCGGATAAAACGCGACGAACATGGCCGGGATGATGGCGAAATACTTCGCGACGTCGTTGGCGATCGAGAACGTGGTAAGCGCTCCGCGGGTCATTAACAGCTGCTTGCCGATCTCGACGATCTCGATGAGCTTGGTCGGGTTGGAATCGAGGTCGACCATGTTGCCGGCTTCGCGGGCGGCTTGCGTACCCGTGTTCATGGCGACGCCTACATCGGCCTGCGCCAGCGCCGGCGCATCGTTGGTACCGTCGCCGCACATGGCAACGAGCTTGCCTTTGGCCTGCTCGTCGCGGATGAGCCGCAATTTGTCCTCTGGCGTCGCCTGGGCGAGGAAGTCGTCGACTCCGGCTTCGGCCGCAATGGCGGCGGCAGTCATCGGATTGTCGCCCGTGATCATGATCGTGCGGATACCCATGCGGCGCAATTCGGCAAAGCGCTCGCGGATGCCGCCCTTGACGATATCCTTGAGTTGAATGACGCCAAGCAGCCGATTGTCCTTGGCCACCGCCAGCGGAGTGCCGCCCGATTTTGCGATCGCGTCGGCGATCGCATTGATCTCGCGTACCGTATCGGCGCTGACACTCGGGCGCAGTACTTGTACGGTGCCGCCGGGACCGGGTGAGGTTGCCGAGGTATTGAGATAGTTCAGAACGGCGTCCACGGCGCCCTTGCGGACCCACGAGGTGCCTACTTCAACGCCGCTCATCCGGGTCTGAGCGCTGAACGGGATGAAATTGGCGCCCAGCTCGGCGAGTTCGCGGCCGCGGATGCCGTATTTTTCCTTGGCCAGGACGACGATGGATCGGCCCTCCGGCGTCTCGTCGGCGAGCGATGCAAGTTGTGCCGCGTCCGCCAGTTCCTGCTCGGTCACGCCGCGGATCGGCTTGAATTCCGTCGCTTGGCGGTTGCCGAGCGTGATCGTGCCGGTCTTGTCGAGCAGCAGCGTATCGACGTCGCCGGCGGCCTCGACCGCGCGGCCCGACATCGCGAGCACGTTGAAACGCACCAGGCGGTCCATGCCGGCAATGCCGATGGCGGAGAGGAGCGCGCCGATCGTGGTCGGAATCAAGGTCACGAACAGAGCAACCAGGATCACGACCGAGATCGCGCTGCCGGCATAGGCGACGTAGCTCGGAATGGTGGCGGTCGCGAACACGAAAATGATGGTCAGGCCGATCAGCAAAATGTTGAGCGCGATTTCATTGGGGGTCTTCTGGCGCTCGGCACCTTCAACCAGCCGGATCATGCGGTCGAGGAAGGTCGAGCCGGGCGCGGCCGTGATGCGCACACGGATCCAGTCGGACAACACCTGCGTGCCGCCGGTGACCGCGGAACGGTCGCCGCCGGATTCGCGGATCACGGGCGCGGATTCACCGGTGATGGCCGCCTCGTTGACCGAGGCCATGCCGTGGACGACCTCACCGTCCGACGGGATCAGATCGCCGGCCTCGACCAGAACCAGATCGCCGACTTTGAGCGCGGTGCTCGGCACCAGCCGGTAGTTCTGCTGGTCGCCCGCGCCGGTGATCAGCTTTGCCTGCGTCTCCGTGCGCTGGCGGCGCAAGGTGTCGGCTTGAGCTTTGCCGCGACCCTCGGCGACCGCTTCCGCGAAGTTGGCGAACAGAACGGTAAACCACAGCCACACGATGATCTGGAACTCGAAGCCGATGTGCTCGCCGCCGGTCACGATGTCGCGGATCAGGATTATCGTGGTCAACGCGGTGACGATTTCCAGAACGAACATCACCGGATTCTTCATCAGCGTCCGCGGATTAAGCTTGACGAAAGCGGAGCCGATGGCCGGCACGACGATCCTGGGATCGAACAGCGCCGAGACCGGCATCCGTTTGCGCAGCGTTGAGGTTTCCATCGCAGTGGCTCCGAATTAATTTGCTGAGAACAGGGTGCCGGCGTTGATCGACAGCTGCTCGACGATCGGCCCGAGCGCGAGCGCCGGGAAGAAGGTCAGCCCGCCGACGATAACGATGACGCCGACCACCAGGCCGACGAACAGTCCGCCGGTGGTCGGGAACGTGCCTGCCGAAGCCGGCACTAATTTCTTGGCCGCAAGCGAGCCGGCAATCGCCATGGTTGGGATGATCATCCAGAACCGGCCGACAAGCATCGCCATGGCGCCGGACAGGTTGTAGAACGGCGTATTGGCGCTGAGTCCGGCAAAGGCGGAACCGTTGTTGCCGTCCTGTGAGACGTAGGCGTACAGGACTTCAGTGAAGCCGTGCGGCCCGGGGTTGTTCATGGCGGCGACGGCCGACGGTACCAGCATCGCGACTGCGGTCCAGCCGAGATACATCAGCGGCAGGATGAGGATGGCGAGCATCGCCATCTTGACTTCCTTGGCTTCGATCTTCTTGCCGACATATTCGGGCGTGCGGCCCACCATCAGGCCGGCGACGAAGACCGAGAGGATGGCGAACAGCAGCATGCCATACATGCCGGAGCCGACGCCGCCGACGATGATCTCGCCCAGCTGGATGTTGATGAGCGGGATCATGCCGCCGAGCGCGGTGAAGGAATCATGCATGGCGTTGACCGCGCCGCAGGAGGCCGCAGTCGTGATAACCGCGAACAGCGCGGAGGCGACAATACCGAAGCGGACCTCCTTGCCCTCCATATTGCCGCCGCCGAGACCGAGCGCATTGAGGGCGTCGTTGCCGTGCGCCTCAGCCGCATAGCAGGCGATGACGCCGGCGACGAACAGCACCCCCATAACGGCGAGGATGGCCCAGCCCTGCCGTTGATTACCGACCATCCGGCCGAAGACGTTGGTGAGCGCGGCGCCGAGGGCGAAGATCGAGATCATCTGCAAGAAATTCGACAACGCGGTCGGATTCTCGAACGGATGCGAGGCATTGGCGTTGAAGAACCCGCCGCCATTGGTGCCGAGCATCTTGATGGCGATCTGCGAGGCGACGGGGCCGACCGCAATGGTCTGCTTGGCCCCCTCAAGCGTCGTTGCCTCCAGATACGGGCCCAGCGTCTGCGGCATGCCCTGCCAGATCAGGAACAGCGTGAAGGGCACGCAGATCGGGATCAGGACATAGAGGGTGACGCGGGTCATATCGACCCAGAAATTGCCGACCGTGCGCACCGAATGCCGCGCGAACCCGCGGATCAAAGCGATGGCCAGAACGATGCCCGTCGCCGCCGACAGATAGTTCTGATGCGTCAATCCCAGCATCTGCACGAGGTAGGACATCGTGCTTTCGCCGCCGTAATTCTGCCAGTTGGTGTTGGTGATGAAGCTCACCGCGGTATTGAAGGAAAGGTCCGGCGCCACCGCCGACTGCTCCGCCGGGTTGAACGGCAGTACCGCCTGCGCGCGCATCAGCACGTAGAGAATAAGAAAGCCGCCGACGTGGAACAGCAGCATGGCGATCGTATAGGTGACCGCGTGTTGTTCCTGCCGCTCGTCGACGCCGGCGATCTTGTAGATCGCGACCTCGACCGGCCGCAGGACGGGCGAGAGAAAGTTGCGCTCGCCGCTGAAGACGCGGGTCATATAAGCGCCGAGAACCGGCGTGATCGCGATAATGATCGCGCAATAGAGCAGAATCTGGACCCAGCCGATGACGGTCATGGTCGTTATTCCTTCAGAACTGCTCTGGCTTGAGCAGAGCGTAGGTCAGGTAGACGAGCAGCCCCGCAGTAACGAGAGCGGCGAGCGAATAATCGAAGATCATGGCGGTCCCCTCAGAGCAGGTCGCAGGCGTAGACATAGGCGATCGAGGCCGCGAAGAAGACGAACCCGATCGCCAGCACGACGACATCCATCATGGGAATGCTCCGGACTATAAAACTAATATGGCGTAGCAAGATGACAAATTGGCGGACGCGGCGTTGATCCACATCAAGAAGGCCGCAAACTCCGCCTTGGTCGCGAGATTACCTGTCACGGCTCGCAAAGGAATTCGAGAGGGATGGAACCGATAGTTTATAGGAATTCCATAAAAATCTGCGACGAGCGGGCGACATGTGCTGAAGTGAGGTGAGGGGGTGTTAGTCTGGCTTTTTGTGCGATTTGCGAATCCACAAATAGATGACATCCAGCACGACAATCGCTAACGCCAAAGGCATCCAATATTGGAATTCGATGCCTAGAAATAAAAACCACTCAGCCAGCCACTGGATACCGTAGTGCTGAGGAGGAGGCATTGCTGCCCCTACCTCTGAGCGGAAATATGCGCATTCTTGGCCCGCCATTTCGGGCCGGGGCCGCGCATATAGTAGGCTTCGGGCCGATACTTACGCGTCCTGCCGGCTGCGGAGGCCCAGCTCTTTTTCGCCGCATCCAATAGCTTCGCGCAGGCAGCGACGATACTTGCCATCAGCTCCGAACGCGGTCGGTTCATGCCAAGTCTCCTTGGGAGCGCCAGCTCTAATGAGCAAGGCGGACGAGTTGTGCCGCAATGTCGAATTTGGCGAACGCTCCCACGGTAAGGACGACAACGACCATCATGAGCGCTGAAAGCTCAGAGCGTTTTTCGCCGTTTGAACAAAGGAATCTCATGACCCGAACCACGTGACTTGCCGCTTTTTGAGCTGCGACAGATGTGACGGATCGGTTATAGGAATTCCAGACGGAATTTTCGTTGCGGGTATAAATGCGAAATAAATGCGGTTGCGATCCGCTGTCGGCGCGGTATCGGACGACGAGTCCGGCCAGTCGGGAAGCTTTCGTTCGCCTAATGGAGTGCGCCGGCCCACATCTGCAGATTCTCGACGATCGGGCCGAGCGCGAGCGCCGGCAGGTAGGTGAGGCCGCCGACGATGACGATGACGCCGAGAAGAAAGCCCAAAAACAGCGCCCGGTCGGTCGGCAGCGTGCCGCTTGAGCGTGGGATGATGGGTTGGGCCGCGAGCGACCCGGCGACGGCCAGCACCGGGATGATGACCAGGAAGCGGCCCATGAACATGCCGAGCGCCAGTGTGAGATTATAGAACGCCGAATTGGTGCTCAGGCCGGCGAAGGCGCTGCCGTTCGTCGCCGCGGCCGACGTGTAGGCATAGAGAATTTCCGAATACCCATGCGGTCCCGCGTTGCCGAGGCCGGCGAGGCCCCGCTCAACGACGCAAGCAAAGGCCGTGAGACCGAGCGTGGCCGCCGGGACGCTCATTAGCGCCAGGATCGTCATTTTGATTTCCGATGAGCCGATTTTCTTGCCGACATATTCCGGCGTGCGGCCGATCATCAGTCCGGCCATCAAAACCGCGACGACGCAGAACAACAGCATGCCAAAGAGCCCCGAGCCGGGCGCCCCCACGATCACCTCGTCGACCATCATGTTGGCAAGAAGAATGCCGCCGCTGAGCGGCATGAAGCTGTCGTGCATGGCGTTGACCGCTCCGTCGGAAGAAGCGGTGGCGACATCGGCAAAGAGCGCCGACCCGGCGATGCCGAAGCGTACTTCCTTGCCTTCCATGTTGCCGCCCGGCCGCTGCGCGTTTGCCACTGCGTCCACTTGCAACGCCGAGACTGCCGGGTTGCCGCGCGCTTCCAATGCATAAATCCCTGCAACGCCTAATCCGAACAGGATCGCCATGACGCCGAGCAGGATCCATCCCTGCCGCTCGGATCCGACCATGCGGCCAAAGCAATTGGTCAAGGCAGCGCCCAGCACGAATATCAGCACCATCTCCGCAAGGTTCGCGAGCGGCGTGGGATTCTCGAAGGGATGCGCGGAATTAGCATTGAAGAAACCGCCGCCGTCGCCGCTCAAAAGCTTGATCGCCTCCTGCGTTGCGACCGGGCCGCGGGCGATGATTTGCAGACCGTTCTCCAAGGTGGCCACTTCGGCCGAGGGCGCGAAAGTCTGCGGCACGCCTTGGGTCATCAGAAACAAAGCGGCCACGACGCAGACCGGCAGCAGCACGTAGAGCGTGCCGCGGGTGACGTCGACCCAGAAATTGCCGATCGTCGCCGACCGGGTGCGCGCAAAGCCGCGGATGAACGCAATGGCGACCGCCATGCCGGAAGCGGCAGAAAGGAACGACTGGACGGTGATGCCGGCCATTTGGCTCGCATAGCTCAGCGTCGTCTCGCCTGCATAGGACTGCCAGCTGGTGTTGGTAACGAAACTGACCGCCGAATTCAGCGCCAAATCCGGAGATACCTCGCTCAGGTGTTGCGGGTTGAGCGGCAAAGAAGATTGCAGCCGTAGCAGCGCATAGAGCGCGATAGTCCCAATCGCGTGAAAGATCAGAAAGGCGACGCTGTAACCCAACCAGCTCTGCTCGGTTTTCGGCTCGATGCCCGCGGCACGGTAGAGCGCCGCCTCGAGCGGACCGAGCAACGGCCGCAACACAGTGCGCTCGCCGGCATATACGCGCACCAGATAACCGCCAAAAGGACGCGTCAGCAGGCCGATAATGAGGACGAAGAGCGCGATTTGCAGCCAGCCAATCACGGTCATGGAGCGACATCTTCATCTGCGGGACGTGCGAGCAAATCGTCGCACAAGTGCGCATAGGCGATTGCCAGCGCAAAACAGCCGACGACGAGCGCCAATATGATCAGGTCAAACATCGTCCAAGTGGCCTTGTTTCGTTTCCGGTTGCGGTCTTTGCCGGGTGTGCCCACCCTTTTGCGGCGTCGGACGTCTATTTCTTGGGAACGGCTTTCTCCAACGCCAGGTTCAGCTCCAAGACATTGACCCGCGGTTCGCCGAAGATCCACAGGCTGCGCGGCGTGACGTGTTGTTCGACGAGTGCAGCGATTTGTGCGGGCGGCGCACCGCGCGCTTTGGCCACACGGCCTATCTGAAGCGCGGCGTTGGCGGGTGTGATGTCGGGGTCGAGGCCGGAGGCCGAGGTCGTCAGCATATCAGCGGGCAAGAGCGCACCGGCGAGTGCCGGCTGAGCCGCTTCGAGAGCTTTGCGGTCGGCGATCAACCGCTCCCGCAATGCCCGGCTGGTCGGGCCGAGGTTTGAAGCCGTCGTACGCGCGGCATTGTAGGGCGCGCCGACGTTCTTCGCCGGATCGTTGGGATCGGGGGCAGTGGTCGCCGACGGCCGGCCATGGAACCATTTCGGATCGCTCCATTGCTGGCCAATCAGCCGCGATCCGATGACGCGGCCGTCAGCAGCTTCCACGACGCTGCCGTTAGCCAGATCGGGCATCAGCAATTGACCAACGCCGGTGACCGCCAGCGGATAGGCGAAGCCGCAAAGCGCGAAGGTCACGAGCGACATGCGCACCGCGCCGCCGACATAGTCGAGCATGTCAAACTCCTCTCAGACCAGCCGTGCGATCAAAAGATCGATGAGCTTGATGCCGATGAAGGGCGCAATCAGACCGCCGACGCCGTAGATCCACAGGTTGCGGTGAAACAGGCTTTCCGCGGTCTGGACGCGGAAACGCACGCCACGCAAGGCCAGCGGGATGAGCAGCGGAATGATCAAGGCGTTGAAGATCAACGCCGAGAGAACAGCGCTGCGCGGTGTCGCCAGGTTCATGACGTTGAGTGCCGCAAGCCCCGGCAGCGCCAGGATGAACATCGCCGGGATGATGGCAAAATATTTCGCGACATCGTTGGCGATGGAGAAGGTGGTGAGCGCGCCGCGTGTGATCAGCATTTGCCGGCCGATGGCCACGAGGTCGGTGAGCTTGGTTGGATCGGAATCAAGGTCCACCAGGTTTGCCGCTTCTTTGGCCGCCATTGTTCCGGAATTCATTGCCAGGCCCACATCGGCTTGCGCCAATGCCGGCGCGTCGTTGGTGCCGTCTCCGGTCATCGCCACCAGCCGCCCCTGGCCTTGTTCGCGGCGTACCAGCTGCAACTTTGCTTCCGGAGTGACTTCGGCGACGAAGTCGTCGACGCCGGCTTCGGCCGCGATCGTGCGTGCGGTCACCGGGTTGTCGCCGGTCACCATGATAGTGCGGACCGCCATCTTGCGCAGCTCGAGGATGCGCTCGCGGATGCCCTGCTTGAGCTTGTCCGACAGTGCGACAATGCCGAGGATATCGCCATTGACGCTGACGGCGAGTGGGGTTGCTCCCTTTTTTGAAACGCTGTCCGCGATTGTCTGCAGATCCGGCGGCGCCAGGGTGCCGAAACGGCCGGCCACGTGATCGACAACGGCACTCACTGCGCCTTTGCGGATGACCCGGCCATCCGGCAGGTCGGTTCCGCTCATCCGGGTAAGCGCGGAAAATTCCAGACCTTTGCCGTCGCCGAGACCGGGTATTGGCCGCGCGCCCCGCGCGGCGCTGTTAGCGACAATGGAGCGCCCTTCCGGGGTCGTATCGAAGTGAGATGCGAGCAGGGCGGCCTGCAGGAGTTCGCTCGGCTGATGGCCCGATGTCGGGACGAACTCGCTCGCCTCGCGATCGCCGGTGGTAATCGTTCCAGTCTTGTCGAGCAGCAGCGTTTGCACGTCGCCTGCGGTTTCGACGGCTTTGCCCGACATGGCCAGCACATTGAACCGCATGGTGCGGTCCATGGCGGCAATGCCTATTGCGGAAAGCAGCGCGCCGATGGTTGTCGGAATGAGCGCGACCAGCAGCGCAACGAGATCGGCAACGTTGATCTGCGCGTGCAGATAGGTGGCGACCGGGGCCATCGCCGCCACGACGATGACGAAGATCAGGGTCAGAACCGAAAGCAGGACAGTCAGCGCGATCTCGTTCGGTGTCTTTTGCCGCTTGGCGCCTTCGACCAGGTGAATGATGCGGTCGAGAAACGAATTGCCCGGATCGGTTGACACGCGAACCATCAGCCAATCCGATATGATGGTGGTGCCGGCGGTGACCGAGGAGAACATGTCGGTGCCCGGCTCCTTCAACACGGGCGCTGATTCGCCGGTGATGGCGGCTTCGTTGACATAGGCCACACCCTCGACCACCTCGCCGTCTGCCGGCACAATGTCATTCTTCTCGATGCGGATCCGATCGCCGCGGTGCAGCTCGGCCGCCGGAACGCTCTCGGTTTGGCCCCCTTCGCGCACCCGCACGCCGACAAGGTCGGACCGGGTTTG
>Ga0335078_10017581_pt1 | contig 10628 bp, 7 predicted proteins | sample Lox_Sample_32_FD_206711 | JGI IMG/M metagenome (GOLD analysis project Ga0335078, IMG submission 206711) | Soil microbial communities from Loxahatchee National Wildlife Refuge, Florida, United States - Lox_Sample_3.2 | ecosystem: Environmental > Terrestrial > Soil > Wetlands | place: USA: Florida...
TTTTTCTGATGACGCAGAGCTACACGCGCGTCAGCCATTGGCGAGGCTATCTGTGGTTTGTGATGTCGCTGGGATTCTTCGTCTCGATTTTCGGGATTCTGCAGCACCTGACGTTTAACGGCAAGCTCTACTGGACGCGAGTGATGCATTACGGCGGAATGCCGTTTGGACCATATGTGAACCGGAATCATTTTGCTGGTTTTGCGGAGTTGGTGATTCCCGTGGCGCTAGTGCCCTTGTTCCTGGGAAAGGTGCGGCGGGAGCGTCTTTTTCTGGTGTCCTTATTTGCGGTGGTGCCGATTGTGGCGCTTTTGCTGTCCGCTTCACGCGGAGGAATCATCAGCTTCGCCGCGCAATTAGTAATTCTGGTGCTGCTGATGCTGGTGCGGCGCATGCGGAGCCGCTACATGTTCCTAGGCGGGCTCGTGGTGGTGGCGGCGTTGATGATGGTTTCGTGGATTGGCGTGCAGAAGGTGCTGGGGCGCTTTTCGAGTATGCAATCGCTGGAAGTGACCGCCGGCAAGCGAACGGCGATGCGAGAAGACACCTGGCGCTTGTTCCTGGCTCATCCGATCGTTGGCACGGGCATGGGCACGTTTGAGATGGAGATATCGCCTTACGATTCACTTTATGACGGAAAGGTCGTCAATCACGCACACAACGACTATCTCGAAGGGTTGGCGGAGAGTGGTATCGTTGGGGGCATTCTTTGTGCCTGGTTTCTGGGAGTGGTTTTGGTTACGTCGCTGAAGCGCTTATCGGAGGCGAACGGTGCGTTTGGTACGGTACTGAACCTCACCGGGCTGATCGCCTGCTGTGGAATCCTGGTGCATAGCCTGGTGGACTTCAACCTGCACATTCCGGCAAATGCTTTGTTTTTCCTGCTTTCCGCCCACCTGGCGGTAGTTCGCGTGGAGTCGAACTCGCCTGCAGCCCCGGAGAACCATTCACGTCATAGACACAAACGAAAACAGTAGCTTGGCTTTTGTCCGCGGCTTGTATAATGGTCGGGGGGTCATACGAAGTGAAGGTCCTGGCTTGTGGGATGGGCCGCCGCAAGGCTGTGCTCTTCCCAATACTCGTTTTGTTGTACAGCGTTGCTCCTGCATTTCCACAGGACGTTAGTGTCTCTGGGACGCCCCAAGAAGCTAACCAGCGCATCAAGTCCCTGGGACAAACCTCCAAGTCCGCTTCTCACGAATACACGATCGGCAGCGGAGACCTACTGGATATCACCGTTTTTGATGTACCGGAGCTTACGCGTGAGGTACGTGTCAATCAGGGAGGCACCATCAGCATTCCGTTGGTTCCGGCGCGATTGCACGTAGCGGGCCTGAGCGAAGTGCAGGCCGAACAGAAAATTGCCGATGTGTTGGAAGCGAACGGTTTGGTGAGCCATCCGGAAGTGGGTGTAAGCGTTAAGGAGCACCGGAGTCGACCGATCACTATCGTGGGAGCCGTCCAGCACCCGATGGTCTACGAAGCGGACCGAGGCGTGACGCTTTTGGAGGTACTGGCGGAAGCGGGGGGTATTGCTCCTGACGCCGGGGACACCATTATTGTGACGCGGCCTCGTGCCGCCGTCTTTATCCCGGTAGCGAATCCCGAGCCGATCCAGGAGACGGCCCCGGGAGCCGCCGGTTCCGGACTCAGTTCGGACGCACCGGACCCAGCGGCGGCCGCTCCGGCTCCGGATGACAAAACCAAGACAGCTGGCGCTGCGACGCCGGCCTTCCCGTCCGCTACGGACTTGGCGCAGGCTCCACCGACGGGGGCGCGGGGGTCAAGCAAGGCAGACTCAAATCAGGCCGCCAGTCCAGTTCCCACGAACGTCATCACCATCAATTTGAATGAACTGCTCGAGAGCGGGGACATGCAGAACAACATTCCGCTGCAGGCGGGGGATGTGGTTACCGTACCGCATGCCGGGATTGTTTATGTGCTAGGCGCTGTGGCGCGCCCGGGTGGCTTTGTACTTTCGAACGACCGCACGGAGTTGACGACCCTGAAAATCGTGTCGCTTGCGGGAGGGCTTAACAAGACCGCGAAACTCGATCGTGCGGTGATCATCCGGAAGGATAGCCAGGGCAAGCAGACGCAGACCGAAGTCGATCTCAAGAAGATCATCGCGCGTCAATCCGAAGATTTACACATGAGCGCAAGCGACATTCTTTACGTACCGGACAGCAAGGGCAAAGAAGTGTTGTATGGGGCACTGCAGATCGCCACAGGGGTGGGGACTTCCGTGGCTATTTATCGCGTGGCGTACAAATAGAGAGAAGGCATGAACGACGAATCCAGGATGCTGCCCCGGGAGCCCGAAAGTAACGTCGAAGTGGTTCCGGCGTCTTCGCGCATTCCGACAATTGACCTGTCGCCGCGAGAGCCGCACCTGTACGACTACCTACTGATCCTGCGCAAGCACCAGTGGCTGATCCTGTCATTTTTGCTGGCAGTGGTCACGATTGTGACAATCGCGACGTTTCGCATGAAGCCGGTGTATATCGCCAGCGCCAAAATTGAAATCGAGCGGGAAAATACCAATATTCTTCCGTTCCAGGGCGCCGATTACGACTACATGATGATGGACCTCGATAATTACATCGAAACGCAGTCCCGCGTGTTGACTAGCGAGACGCTGGCGCTGCAAACCATCCGCAATGCCGGCCTGAACGCCGATCCGGAATTTGCCAACGCCGCGGAGTCTGAAGCGGTGGCTTCCGGCACCTTGAAGAACCAGAAATTGCCACCGGAGATCGGGGCTTTTCTGGGTGGGTTGACGGTGCGGCGCATTCCTAATACGCGTCTTCTGGAAGTCAGTTTTGAATCCACGGATCCGCAGGCGGCCGCGCGTATTCTGAACGCGCACCTGGACAACTATATCGAGCAGAATTACAAGAGCCGCTACGAAGCGACCACCGACGCGTCGAAATGGCTGCAATCGGAACTCGATGAACTTAGTGTGAAGGTGCGGCGCTCGGAAGACGCGCGCATCGAATACGAGCGCAACAATCAGATCTGGGCGGTGGATGACAAGAATAACAACGTCACCACGCAACGTCTGGCGGACTTGAACAAGGAACTGACCGATGCCCAGAGCGACAGTCTGAAAAAGCAGGCACTCTTCGAATTCGCCAAGTCTGGCGAGGTCGATGCGGTGCCGGCAATCCGCGACAACACGGTACTGACCAGTCTGCAAGAAAAGCGCGCTGAACTGGCGGTGCAATACACAGACGCGGTCAACCAGTACGGCCCGAATTTCCCCAAGGTACAGCGGCTTCAGCTGCAGATTAAAGAATTGGATGAAGAGATGGTGAAGGAGCGCAAGGGGATCGTTGCGCAGCTAGAGAGCGACTACCGCGAAGCCAAACAGCACGAGGACCTGCTGACGCGCGCGCTGGACGAGCAAAAGGCCGAAGTAAACCTGATGTCCGAGAAGATGATTCAATACAACATCCTGAAGCGGGAGGCGGAAGCGAACAAGGCGTTGTATGACAGTTTGCAGACCAAGTTGAAAGAAGCGCAGATTTCTTCGGGCCTGAAATCTTCGAATATCCGCATTGTGGATCCGGCGATTGTGCCCTCCGGCGCCGCGCGTCCTGCGAAGACGCGGAACATCGCGTTGGCGTTTCTGGTAGGACTCGTCGGGGGCATCGGATTGGCGCTTCTTCGAGAGTATCTGGACAACACAGTTAAGACTCCGGACGACATTGAGACGCTTGCACGGTTGCCTTCCCTGGCGGTTGTGCCGGCATTTGGCGGCAGTGCCGTCAAACGGAGCGGTCTGCTGAAGGGCGCTTCTGAAAACGGCTTCGACAAGCGTATTGAGTTGGTCGCGCAACATCTGCCAAAGTCGCAGACATCGGAAGCGTTCCGTGCGCTACGCACGGCGCTGCTGCTCTCGCAGCCCGACCATCCGCCGCAGGTCATACTGGTTACGAGTGCATTACCGCGCGAAGGAAAAACCACGGCCGCGGCGAATCTGGCGGTAACGCTGGCGCAATTAGGGGACAAGACGGTTTTGCTCGACGCGGACTTGCGGAAACCCGGCGTCGGCCGGCTGTTGAATCTTGGCTCTGGAAAATACGCCGGGATGAGTTCTTATCTCGCGGGCGTGTCCAGCCTGGATCTGGTCACGGTGCCACATCCGGCGATTCCCAATCTGGCGGCTATTCCGACAGGACCCCTGCCGCCAAACCCCGCGGACCTGTTGTCGTCCCACAAACTTGCCGAGGCCATCGCCGAACTACGCACCAAGTACAAATTTATTGTGATCGATTCTCCGCCGATTATGGCGGCCACGGACGCGGTGATCCTTTCCGTGCAGGCGGACGGCGTGCTGCTGGTCGTGCGCAGCGGCGAAACACCGAAGGAGGCCTTCACGCGCACTCGCGATTTGCTGCTAAGCGTGAAGTGTCATTTACTGGGCGTGGTGCTGAATGCCGTTGACGCCAGCGCGCCGGACTACTATTATTCTTATCGTTATTATCCGTATTCTTACGGTTATGGGCCTCAAGAAGCCCTGGAGACGCAGCACGAAGAAGCCCCGGTTCGTGCCAGGTCGTCTTCGGATGCGGACGATTCAGACAAACTCTAGGAGCGACTTTTGCGCTATCTCGTCACAGGCGGTGCCGGTTTCATCGGGTCTCACCTCGCAGAAAGACTATTGGACAAGGGCGACCACGTGGTGCTGCTGGATAACCTCTCCACCGGCAGTATGGAGAATATCCGCCACCTGAAGGGGCGCGATAATCTCGACTACCACCTGGACGGGATTGAAAATCGCCAAATTTTGGCGGAGCTAGTCGATGACGCCGACGTGATCATTCACTTTGCGGCCGCGGTTGGAGTGAAACTCATCGTCGAGAGCCCGGTACGGACCATTGAGACCAACGTCAACGGAACACAACTGGTTCTGGAGGCCGCCAGCAAGAAAAAGAAGCTCGTCCTTTTGGCATCGACCTCCGAAGTGTATGGGAAGAATTCGCAGGTTCCCTTCCGCGAAGATGCCGACCTGGTATTAGGCCCGACCACAAAAGGGCGGTGGAGCTATGCGGCTTCCAAGGCCCTGGATGAATTTCTGGCGCTTTCCTACTGGAAAGAGAAGAAGCAGCCGGTGATCGTGCTGCGGTTTTTCAATACCGTGGGTCCGCGGCAGACTGGCCGATACGGCATGGTGCTTCCGAATTTCGTGCAGCGCGCTTTGGCGAACGAACCCATTGAGGTGTATGGGGACGGCAAGCAATCGCGCTGCTTCTGCGATGTGCGCGACACGGTGGAGGCGCTGTTACGTTTGATGGCGCTCGATCGGGCAATTGGAGAAGTCGTGAATATCGGCAATACCGAGGAAATCACCATCGAGGATCTGGCGAAAACGGTGAAAGCGCGAACAGGCAGCGCCTCGACGATCCGCCACATTCCGTACGAGAAGGCTTACGAGCCGGGTTTTGAAGACATGATGCGGCGCGTTCCGTGTATCGACAAACTGCATGCTTTGACGGGGTTTCGGCCGCAAACCAGCCTGGCGGAAATTATCGACCGCGTAGCGGCATATTACCGCCAAAAAGAGGGCGCGCTGGCTGACATGGCATCCGCAAAACGCTCCATCGCATAGCTGACGGGTGTGTTTTTCCTGTCGAACGCGATTCGTGCTTCGTAACCAGTTCATGGCCTCATCATCCGTCATCGAATCCGGTGTCGTGCAGGCAAGCAGAGCGCGTGTTCCGTGGAGCTACCGTCGCGTCCTGATCGCGCTCTTCCTGCTGAGCCTGCCTATGGTCAATCCTGTCGTTCACGGAGATGGCGTAGGTTACTATGCTTACGCGCGTGCGCCTTTGGTTCAACACAACTTGAACTTTGAGGAGGACTGGCGTAACGGCAACGAGAACTTTGTTCGTCTTCGCGTGCAGCCGGACGGGCAGATTCTTCCCGGGGATTACACGCGGACCGGGCACCTTGGAAACCTCTTTACGGTTGGCCCCGCTTTGCTTTGGTCTCCCTTTCTTCTGCTGGCGCATGCCATGGTTCTCGGTTGGAATGAGCTCGGCGGACATGTACCTGCGAATGGCTTCTCTTTTCCATATCTGCTGGCGATGGCCGGTGGCACCGCGGCGTATGGTTTTGCCGGTTTGCTCCTGGGGTTTTCTCTGGCACGAAAGTACGTGGCGGAAAAGTGGGCGTTTTTGGCCACCCTCGGTATATGGTTTGGCAGTTCGTTGCTGGTGTACATGTACTTCAACCCGTCTTGGTCCCATGCGCACTCGGCGTTTGCCGTGGCTCTTTTTCTTTGGTATTGGGAACGCACACACGGTGGCCGCAGTTTCGTGGAATGGCTCGTGCTTGGACTTATCGGCGGGTTGATGATCGATGTTTACTACCTCAACGGCGTTCTTTTGATCATTCCGCTCATTGAATCGCTGATAGCTTATGGCCAATACTTGAAAGAAAAAGTACAGGGCGCCTGGAAGTTGTTTCAACAAAACCTGGTATTCCTGCTAACGATTGTGGTTGTGGCTCTGCCCACATTTGTTACGCGCAAGATTGTTTTTGGTGGGTATTTCACTTTCGGATCTTACGGCGTTCTTCCTTGGAACTGGTCTGCGCCTTATTGGCGGTCTGTTTTATTCTCCTCAGATCACGGATTGCTGAGCTGGACTCCTTTATTGGGTCTCGCCCTTTTGGGGTTTCTGTTTGCGCCGCGTTCCGCGCGGCCGATAGCGCTCTATTTGGCTGCCGCATGGGCGGCATTTTATTACGTAATTTCAAGCTACCCCTATTGGGATGGGATTTCGTCGTTCGGAAATCGCTTCTTCGTCTCGCTTACTCCGATTTTCATCCTTGGACTTGCTCTTCTGCTGTCGGCGGCCGCCCGGGTGTTCCCCTCGTCAAAGCGCTCTTTGGTGCTGCTGTCAGCGGTTCTCGCCTGCTTAATGGCGTGGAACTGCGGTTTTGTTTTTCAGTGGGGCGCGCACCTGATTCCCGTACGCGGGCCGATCTCCTGGAGCGAGATGGTCCGCAACCAGTTCACTGTCGTCCCGCACGAAATTTCTGGGCAGCTGCGCACGTATATCTTTCGCCGCCACTCTCTGATGTACCGTATCGAACAACGCGATATTGAGCAGCAGCAAAATGCGAAGCCATAGCGATAAAATGAATCACATCTGCATCAAAGCATTCCCGCAGTTCCTGCTGGCCTGGCGTGGTCTTCGGGAGTCGGCTTTGGGATCGGCCTGATCGACACGCTATGGCATCGGTGACCTCCAACACTTCCGCGATTGCCGGTGCGGGGAATCGCTCCGCAACTCTGCCGATCACGCGCATTGAACCTCAACATGGTTCGTTCAGCCTGCGCCTTGCGGAGCTGTGGAATTATCGCGAATTGCTGTATTTCTTCGTCTGGCGGGACGTCAAGATCCGTTATAAGCAAACGGCCATCGGTGTGGTGTGGGTAGTGCTGCAGCCGTTGCTGACCATGTTGGTGTTTACGTTGTTTTTCGGCAAGCTTGCGCGGATGCCGTCGCAGGGTTTGCCGTACCCGGTGTTCTATTTTGCCGCAGTGGTGCCGTGGATGTATTTTTCGGTGGCGCTGGTGACGGCAACGAACGTGGTGGTGGAACACCAGCGCATGATCACCAAAGTGTTTTTCCCACGGCTGATTCTTCCGTTTTCCGCGGTGCTCTCTGGCCTGGTTGATTTTGCGATTGGGTTCGTAGTGCTGATGATATTCACGTTGTCTTATGGGATTCGCCCGACGGTTAGCGTGCTTCTGCTGCCGCTTTTCCTGGTACTGGCTGTTTTGACGGCGCTCGGGATTGGCCTGTGGCTATCCGCGCTAAATGCGCTATACCGCGACGTGCGTTATCTGATTCCGTTTCTTGTTCAGTTTTGGATGTTAGCGTCGCCGGTGGCATACCCGAGTTCCATGGTTCCGGAGCGCTTCCGGTGGATTTATGGATTGAACCCGATGGCAGGAGTGATTGAGGGGTTCCGTTGGGCACTGACGGGCAAAGGACAGGCTCCCGGCTCCGTATTGATTGCGTCGGTAACCATGGTTTGTTTGACAGCGCTCGGCGGATTGTTGTTCTTCAATCGGATGGAAGGAAGCATTGCAGACCGTGTTTAGGCCAGCGGTTGAATTTGTGGGGTGCGCGCGGTTCATGTCTGAAGGTCAGGAATGTCCATAACGGCGATACGGGCGGAAAACATCAGCAAGCGCTACCGGCGAGGCATGGTTGGTACGAGTGGCCTGCTCCGGGATACGCTGGCGCAAGCGTTACGGGAGCCCCATCGCTTCTTGCGACGAGATCGCCAGGAAAACTTCTGGGCGTTGAAGGGCGTCTCGTTGGAGGTACGCGAGGGCGAAGTGCTGGGCCTGATCGGGCGCAACGGCTCCGGGAAAACTACGCTGCTGAAAATTCTGTCGCGCATTACCCGGCCGACCGATGGCTGGGCGGAGATTCACGGACGCGTCGGCAGCCTGCTGGAGGTTGGCACGGGCTTCCACCCGGAATTGACTGGGCGCGAGAATACATATCTGAGCGGCGCAATCCTTGGAATGGGCAAGCAGGAGATCAACCGCAAGTTCGACGAAATTGTTTCTTTTGCCGAGTTGGAGCAGTTCATCGACACGCCGGTGAAGCACTATTCCAGCGGAATGTATGTCCGGCTGGCTTTCGCGGTGGCCGCGCATCTGGAACCTGAGATTCTGCTGGTAGATGAGGTGCTCGCGGTTGGCGACATTCGTTTCCAGAAGAAGTGTCTGGGCAAAATGGGCGATGTGGCGCGCGGCGGGAGGACGGTGATTCTGGTGAGCCATCAACTGACCCAGATTCGCCGTTTGTGCCAGCGCACCGTATGGCTCGACGGCGGCGCAGTACGTCGAGTCGGTTCCACGGCTGAACTGGTCAGCGCCTACGAAGACGACATGACCTCCAACGGCGTTGCCGATGCGCGCCCCGTCGCGGGCGCGGCACAGTTTCTTCGCTGGCAGCTTTCCGGAAGAGAGCGCACTTCCGAGCACATCCTACCGTCGGACGACGAAGCTACCGTCTCCTTTCTTCTTCGCGTTAATCGTCCACTAAAGAGTGTTGTCCATTCCATTAATCTTTACGATCAGGATCGCCACCTGGTATGGGGTAACGATTATGACGCGGTAACGCTGGAGCCGGGACTCTACGAAATGCGTCATACGATCCCAACGCTACCCCTACGTCCGGGGGTCTACACATGGCGGGTCGGCGTGTATGAAGGTGGTTTGCCCTTGGATGACTGGGAGTGCGTCCCCCAGATGCATGTGACCACACTGCCCGTTTCCCACTCACGTGATGATTCCGCGGGCGTGCTGAATATTCCATCGGAGCTTCAGATCGTTCCGACGTGCACACCCAAATGACTGGCCGGCTCTGCTACTCTTATATCGTCCCGATTGGTTATAGCGCCCACCCAAGAGCCCAGTACGGTGTCTTGAGGCAATCTGAATGAGCATGTCCTCGAATTCAGCAGGGGTATCCACGTCTTCGCGCGCGGAGCAAAACGCTGCACCTATTGCTACCGCGATTCTGCGGCACGCGCCTGACGCAGGGCTAGATGGAATTTTGCAGAAGCTCCGCTCAGCCTCGCCCTCGCCGTTGCCTGTTTCACTGCCGCAGACGGTTGTTATCAAGCCGAACTTGTGCGACATCGTCTCGTGGGAGGCTGGCGTCACCACGGATCCCGCGTGGTTGGCGGTCCTGGCCGAGGAATTGCGCACGATTCGTTCCGACGTGCGCATCTTGGTGGTTGAGTCGGACGCCATCAGCGCTTACAAAAGCTTTCGCTCCTGCGACGAGACGTTTGATCGCCTCGGATATCGGGAGATCGCCAGGGCGAAGGGCATCGAGTTGATAAACCTGTCCAATACAGAATCCATCGAAATTTCTCTCGAAGGCATTCCGCTACCAGTTCTGGTCTCCGAGCTCTTTCTCGAGGAGTTTTATTTCATCTCCATCGCGAACCTGAAGGTACATGGCTACGAGTACATGACGGGGATTTTGAAAAACTCGCTGGGACTGCTGACCGGTTCGGACCTGACTCCGATGCATCCGTACCTGCCGAGGCTCATCAGCCAGTTGCACCGGCTATGTCCGCCGGACCTTTGCATCATAGATGGACGCATCGGACTGGAAGGGCACGGGCCGATTCTTGGCGATCCTGTTGTGGTGAACGCCGTTGTGTTTTCGAACGACGCATTGGCTGCGGACGTAGCGGCATGCAAACTGATGGGCATTCCGCCGCAGGAAGTTCCGCATTTAGGGGAAACGGCGAAGAATCTCGGCCGGGAGTTGCCCGAGGTGACGCTACCTGCTGATATCCAGCCGCACTCGTTTTCGTTCCATACTCCGGACCATCGCGCGATTCTATTGAAGTTCGCGAACCGCCGTATACACCGTTCGTCGGAAATGTTCATGAATACTTGGATTAACCGGTTTCTGCGTTTCAAGAGCGAACCCGTGAAATTTGCGACGGAGGCCATTCCCAAACTGGTCAGGCGGCTTTATGCCAAGTAGGCTTCGCCTCGGACTGGTCGGTGCGGGACCTGTAGTGGAGCGGTACCACATGCGGGCGATTCGTGCTGTGCCGGAGGTGCTGCC
>Ga0335078_10017582_pt1 | contig 10628 bp, 10 predicted proteins | sample Lox_Sample_32_FD_206711 | JGI IMG/M metagenome (GOLD analysis project Ga0335078, IMG submission 206711) | Soil microbial communities from Loxahatchee National Wildlife Refuge, Florida, United States - Lox_Sample_3.2 | ecosystem: Environmental > Terrestrial > Soil > Wetlands | place: USA...
CTGCATCCTCAAGATCTCGATGGCGATTTGGAAGCGGTCTTCATCCGCGCGCCCATCATTCGGCGCGTTGGCGAGAAGGCCCGCGTGCTGGCCACTTATCAGGGCGACCCGGTCCTGGTGGAGCAGGGCCGGCATTTAGTCGCCACGTTTCACCCGGAACTCACGGACGATACCCGCATCCACCGTATGTTTCTAAGGAAAATATCGTAGACTGCTGAGAATTGGCCGCGCTTCGTTAAACTAAAATAAGTGGCGATTCGCGTCCTCTTCGTTTGTATCGGAAATTCCTGCCGCAGTCCGATGGCGGCTGGGTTCGCTCGTACCTACGGCGCCGATGTCTTGATCGCCGACAGCGCCGGTCTTGCTCCGGCCATGATCGTGGCGTCGTTAACGCGCAAGGTGATGCTCGAAAAGAATATCGATCTGGGCGAGGACTTTCCGAAAACTCTCGACATGGTGATGTTGGACACCGTGGATTTGATCGTCAATATGTCTGGCCATCCGCTGCCGGTGAAGACCGATGCCCAGGTGGAGGATTGGAACGTGCGCGACCCGATCGGCGAGAGCGAAGATGTGTACCGCGAAGTGCGTGATCAGATCGAGCAGCGGGTGATGCGGCTGATCCTGGATCTACGTTCGCGTAAGCCTGCGGCTGTCGAAGCGGCGGTTGACACTCGCCGGCGCAGTCCCCGACAATAGAAGCGTCCCACCGCACGCGGATGTGGCGGAATTGGCAGACGCGCTAGATTCAGGTTCTAGTTCTCGCAAGGGAGTGGAGGTTCAAGTCCTCTCATCCGCACCACAGGTCACTCGCTCAACGCAATTTTTTTTATTAGTGTGTGGATCGCATTAACAGGCGAAACGCCGCGACGTGGCAATCGCCTTGGACTTGCTGTGCCACTGGTTGTAGCGGGGCCGGCGCATGGGTCGAGACGGCGTCCTGCGCTCCCACTGTCGATGCGAACGGGAAGAGGCTTGGAAGAACCGTGCGACAGCGGGTCATGATCGTACTCTACGCCCGCTCCAAACTCGAAAGCCGCCCTTAAATGCATCCGCGTTACTTCCCAACCGACATCCCGCAGGCATCGGCTTCAACTTTTTAGCATTCCCACCTCCGAGCACAACATCATCGGGTTTGAACGCTGCGATTAAACGCGCGACCCCATATGCGACGTGTTGCCGCCACTTTTTCGCGCCGAAGCGTTTCAGGCCACGTAGGCCCATGTAGTCTTCATAAGTTGCGTTCTTGTAGCAGAGATCTCCGAGCTCCAAAGACACGAGAGCGCCGTCTTTGATGAGAGCCGATCCCACCCCGGTTCCAAGGCCCAAGAACAGCATGGTTCCGCCCTCGTAACAGCCAAGGGCCTGCATGGCCGCGTCGTTGATCACCCTAACGGGACAGTCGAAGGCCGATTCGAAATCGAAACCAACCCAGCCAGGCGCCACGTTGTAGGGCTCCTCGGCAGGCCGGCCGCGCTGGACGACTCCGGGATAACCGATGGTTACCACGTCGTACCTCCAGTCGCCGGCAAGTTTCTTCACGCCTCTGACCATCTGCCGTGGAGTCAGGTCTGGTCCGGATGGTAGCTTCCTCGGTTCTTTTTGTCCTGTTGCACAAATCTTGACGTTAGTCCCACCGACGTCAACAACTAGCACACGCCTCACAGTCGCGGCTCTGGAGCGGCAGATTGTTTCGGCGAACTGTGCAGGTAAGCACGTGACGCGGCTTCGTCTTTCAAGGGAACCTCCTTGTCCGGATCGATGCGCACGATGAGATACGTTATGTGATCGTCGATCTTGGTGAACCAATGCCCGGTACCCGCGGGAATGATGATGACATCACCAGGCTTCAACTCGTGGACAACTCCGTTCTGAATCGAGGCAGCGTTTTTGCCCGGGCCATTGAACTCCCGGACGTTCTGCTGATTCGCAGCGCGGCGCTGCTCATCAACAAGATCGGGACCGGTTACGAGTGTCGCCGAGCCATCGATCACGTGGTAGACCTCGCTGACCAGGTCGTGCTCGGCGACGGACGCTTTCGCCGGCTCGGTTAATTTGCCGCGATGGACAATCCCAACTGCGACCCCGGCCTTCCCGATATCAACCGAGCGAATCTGCTGATCGATGAGGCGGTTTTGTAGGGCTCTCTCGAGATACGCCTGCATTTCGTCAGCGCCGATGTAGGAGGCCGAGCAATGATGGCACGTCGGTTCTTGAGCGGATAGGAGAAAGCTCGATAGAGCAATGCAAACAAGCGATATTGGTGACACAATAGCCTCCCAGCCGCGCTCACAAACTGCGGGCGATCAGCTCTTTCATGATTTCGTTCGTGCCGGCGTAAATTCGTTGCACGCGGCTGTCCGCCCACATACGAGCGATCGGGTATTCCATCATGTACCCGTATCCGCCGTGCAACTGAACGCACTCATCGATAATGGCGCATTCGCGTTCGGTGAGCCAGTACTTGGCCATCGCCGCGGTAGTAGCGTCCAGCTTGCCTTCCATCAGGCGCTGGATACAGCTATCCAGAAACACGCGCATGATGTGCGCTTGCGCTTTGCACTCCGCCAGCTTGAAACGCGTGTTCTGGAATTCGATTAATGTCTTGCCGAACGCCGAGCGTTCCTTGCAGTGCTTGGTAGTGATGGCCACCGCTTCCTCGGCAACAGCCGTCGCCATGACGGAGACGTCCAGGCGCTCATACGGCAATTGCTCCATCATTTGATAAAAGCCCCGGCCCTCTTCGCCGCCCAGAAGATTTCGGGCCGGCACGCGGACATCGTCGAAGAACAACTCACACGTATCCTGGCCGTGCAGGCCGACCTTTTCGAGCGTGCGTCCGACGCGATAGCCCGCGAGGTCCTTCGTCTCGACCACTACCAGCGAGATGCCCTTGGCGCCCTCGCCCGCCTCGCCGGTTTTCACCGCTAACACAATCAGGTTCGTGTGCCAGCCGTTGGTGATGAAAGTTTTCGATCCGTTGATCAGCAGGCATTCGCCCTGCCGCTTGGCCGAGGTCTTGATGTTCTTGAGATCGGACCCGGCTACCGGCTCGGTCATGGCGATGGATCCGATCAATTCGCCTTTGGCCATTCGCGGCAGCCAGTACTGCTTCTGGTCTTCGCTGCCGTAGTCTAGAATGTAGTGCGCCGCGATGCTGTGCACGCCGCGTCCGAAGTGCACTCCGGCATAGCAAAGCTCTTCGGTGACCACCGCCTCGTATCCATAGTTGCCGCCACCGCCGCCGTATTCTTCAGGAACATCGGTGAGGAGAATCCCAACTTCGCCGGCTTTCGTCCAGGCGTCGGCATCGACGCGGTGCTGTTCGCGCCAGCGCGCTTCATGGGGGAGGAATTCTTCCTGGATAAATCGTTTTACCGTTTTGCGGAAAAGTTGGTGGTCTTCGTTGATCCAGGGGGAGATATAAGGATGCGTCGCTGGCTGTGGCTTGGGCATTGGATATATTGTACGCGCGTCCTCTCGTTTCTAGTTTCTTGTTTTGTGCTAGATTTGCGGGTCCCGGGGGACCCGCGCGGACCTGGGGGTCCGCCCCACAAACTGCGGAGAGTAGATGCGGGCGTTGTTTTGGCGGATCTCACGGGTGGCAAATTGCTCGACTTGTTGTCTTGAAAAAACGAAGCCATCGTCGGCCGGATCCCATTGTTTTTGTTCACGATCGTGCTGGATGAGGAGCTCGGCGGCTTTGCGATATTCATGACGCTCGCGCTGACGGCGGTCGGCTTGGATCTCGCGGAGCTGTTTGACGGTGTTCAGGAGCTGACGCGAGAGCCGGGAGGAGTAGAGGCCGAGTCTGCCGATTTGTTCGATCGCGTCTTGGGGCGTGAGCGACGTGTTGTTGAGGACGGCGTCTTCGAGTTGCGGGATGCGATTGAGCCGCCAGGACGTGTCGGCAAGTTGCTGGACCATAACGGCTTCGGTGGCTGTGGCTGGTTTGTATTCGTCGAAGAATTTCTGGCAGAGCTGCTGGTAGGCGGCTTCTTCTTCGGGAGCAAGGACGACGGTTTGAGCGAAGAGGCCGTGGCGGAGGGCGTTTTGGGAGGAGCGTTGTTTGCCGGCGTCGGTGCGAGGGCCGGTGGAATGCGCGGAGTTGGCGCGGTTGGTGGCGGCGCGGTCGAGTTGGACGGATGCTGCTGCTGACATATCGTTGGAACCTCCGATTCGTGCATAACATGCGAGGCTGGCGCGGAGAGGATGGGTTAAGGCAGCTTATTGAAAGTGTTGGGGAAATGGCGCATTGAATTTCGTGATTGAAAAAGGTGGCGCTGGACTGCACGCGCAAATTTTAATCCGCTCAACACAGCTAAGAACGGCGACCGGCTCCATACGCCACGGCGATTCAGCCCCGATCCCGGCGGATCGAATTCGCGTGCGCGGCGGCGCAGGTGGCATTGGAATGGCGTAGTTTGTCAGCTTGAAATCAGCGAAATACGCCTGATTGATTTCAGCGCAAACCCGGGCTAAAATCCGTGAGGAGATGGGACGCTCGAAGACGCCGCAGGAGAAGAAGCGCGAAGCCTACGCACACGATCGGGTGCAAGGCCAGGGGTGCCCACATGGGAGACGGCGAAATCGGCCAGAAGTGAAGGCGCTCAACCATCGCCAAAAAAGACACGCGGTGAACCGAGTCGCCGAATCGGAAGCAGAGCAAGGCGCAATCGAGAGGACGATCGGAGGTAGCCATGGGCGCGATACCGATCCGCTGCAGGAGCGCGTGCAATTCAAGTTGAACGCACGCGTTCAACGCGAGTCACACAATATCTTCCGGTCTGGCTATAGCGCAGAAACCCACGCCCGTTTCCGTCGGGTGCTCATGACCTGGATGCAAGGCCGCTCGCGTCATTTGGTTGACTTGGCGAGATTCTACCGTAGCTACTTTGAAGAGGAGATCCCGATCGCGTGCAGGACCGTCGATGTGCGCCGCGACTTTCTTACGCAGTTCTTCGCGAAGGAGCCCGCACTCGAGAGAAGGTTCCGGCGTTGGATTCAGCAGGCCGGGTAGGGCATCAAGCGCGCACTCAGGATCCACGCACATTGCGGTATGCTTCAACAAAGATAAAAATGGCGCGATCTGTCATCTACGATGCGTGCGTCATCGGTTCCGGCGCCGCGGGCGGCGTAGTCACCAAGCAACTTTGCGAGGCGGGTGCGAAAGTGCTCTTGCTCGAAGCAGGGGCCGAAGTGCAGCCGCACCAGTTCCGCTCGCATTGCTGGCCCTACGACATGCAGTTTCGCGGATTTCGCGGTGAGAAACAGGCGCTGTTTTATCCCGGCGATGTCAGCTGCTCCATTCGCTACGTCGATTCTGACCGCATTTCCGTGGATCGCATTCGCGTGCTCGGCGGGCGCACTCTGCATTGGAATGCCGTGGTGCTGCGCTACGCACCGCCTGATTTTGAGCAACGTTCGCTATATGGAATCGAAGAGGATTGGCCGCTCAGTTACGCGGATCTCGAGCCGTATTACGATCGCATCGAACAGATGATCGGTGTGTGTGGACAGGACGATCACCTACCGATTCTTCCGGCCGGCAAACACTACCTTCCCCCGTTGCCGTTCCGGTGCAGCGAGGAAATCCTGAAGCGTACCTGTGCACCGCTGAACATCCCCGTGATTCCGGTACGCAAGGCCCTGCTCACCCGCGATTACGACAATCGTCCCGCCTGTCATTACTGCGGACACTGCATGGACGGCTGCGATGTGTCGGCCATCTTCAGCACGCCCAGCTCGATGCTGCCCAAGGCCCGGAAGACCGGTAACCTGACGCTACGAAAAAATGCGCTGGCGCGCGAAATCCTGACGGACGATCAAGGCCGCGCGCGAGGCGTTTCTTTCGTCGATCGTGAGACCAAGCAAGAAGAGGAGGTTCGCGCGCGCATCGTCGTAGTGTGCTGCGCAACGATTGAGACGGCTCGGCTATTGTTGAACTCGCGCTCACGCCGGTATCCCGACGGACTCGCGAATTCGAGCGGCGCAGTGGGTCGCTATCTCAACGGCCATCTCGGCAGCAGCACTCATGTTTATCTCGAGGAATTAGCGGGCGCGAAACCGAGCAACCAAGATGGCGCGCTCGACCACGCGCTGATTCCCCGCTTCCAAACCAAAACGCCCGACGGCACCTACGATTTTCAAGTCAATTTCGCGGGCAACATGTTTCCTTATCAGGCGTATCATGTGCGTGGGTATGGGTCGAAGTTCAAGAACACCGTACGAAGGATGCAGCCGGGATTTGTGATGCTGGGCGGCTTTGGCAAAGTGGAAGCTCACGCGGAGAATCGCGTCACCGTGGATTCCAGCCAAAAAGACCAATTCGGAATTCCGATACCGGTGGTGCGATTTCGATTCAGCAACCTTGATAAAGCCGTGTATCGCACGATGCGCCACAACGCGGAGGAAATCTGCGCCAGCCTGAAGGGAACCGTCACCGAGACGTTCGACGATGAGCCCGGAGGGTTCGCCAGCCACGAAGTCGGCACCGTGCGGATGGGAAAAAATCCCAAGACATCCGCTCTCAACAGTTTTTGCCAGTCGCACGACGTGAAGAACCTGTTCGTTACCGACGGGAGCTGCTTCACCACTTCGAGCGAGAAGAATCCGACGCTGACGATTATGGCGTTGTCACTGCGCGCGACCGATTATATTCGCGAGCAGCGGCGCAAGGGTGAGCTTTAAACGTCAGCGCGCGAGCTTGTGCTCGGGATGATCGCAGTGCGGCGATTCCGTGAGATGCTCGTTGCCCTGATACTTCAAATCCTGGTGAATGCCGACGTAGGAGGTGTAGTAACCATCCACCGTCATCCGCTTGAGAGCGACAAAAAAGCGGCCGAGGTCGCTCGACGGATGCTCTTCTTCCCGCGCAGCCTTTGCCACGGCGTCCTCTAATGAGGTCGCGCCGGCTTCGCGCTGGAACAGGGCCAGTCCTTTGCGCCATTGTTGACGCGGCTCTTCGGGACCAGAGGTCAACATCAGATCCGCGAATGCGGCCACGCGAGCTTCACGCGCTCCGGGCGAATTATCGTCGGCGGGGATGATGATCTCCATCAGGCGAGTGGCGAGTTCCGCTTCCTCGGCCGAGAAGAAAGTGAACGTGTAGTTTTCGAAGCGCGAGCCACCGTTCGCGGCGCACTGCGCGGCGCCCTTCGCGAGTTCGGCCGGGAGCGCGACTACCGGCAGGATTTGGAGCAGAGTTCGCCGCTTCATCCCGCCGCCTGCTTCAGGAATTTGACGCCGTCGAAAGCTATCGCCTCCGGCGTGGGAGCCAGGTCTCGCCAGATGGAAGCCGCGGCGGACAGATCGCCCAGCGCAAAGCCGAAACTTTCGATGGTGAGCCAGCCATCGTATTTCAACTCGCGCAGAACGCGGAAAAATCCGGGCCAATCGACATGGCCAGTTCCGGGAATACCGCGATCGTTTTCCGAAGTGTGGACGTGCCTCAAATGCCGGCCCACACGGCGGCAGGCCTCGGGCACGTCCTTTTCCTCGATATTGGCGTGAAATGTATCGAACAACACGCCGACCGATGAATGACCGACCGCTTCACACAACGCGGCCGCGTCTTCCGCGGTGTTCAGAAAATAGGTTTCGAAGCGATTGAGCGGCTCGATAGCCAGCGCGACATGGTGGGCCGCCAGAATGTCGCCGAGCCCCTGATAACATTCCACCGCGCGCTTCCATTCGTCCGCGTTGCGCCTGCGCCCCGGCAGAAAACCGACCGGAGAGTAGATCGGCCCAGCAATAAGACGACTTCCGGCCTCGGCTGCCACTCGGATGCAATGCTGGAGGTGGGTTTGCGTTTTGATTCGTACCCCGGCATCGTCCGAGATCGCGCTCAAACCCGCCGGTAGCACGGAGCAAAAAGTGCATTCCAGATCATTGGCGGCCAGCGCGCGGCGGACATCTTCGGCATCCACCTGATGGGGATTGATGAGGGGCAGTTCCACGCCGTCAAATCCGGCGTTCTTGATGGCTGGCAAAAGGCTGAAGTGAGAACGATCGAAGCTGGCCGTCCAGATGAACGTATTGACACCGAATTTCATCGTGCCGCCGCTTTCTTCGACGCCGGCCGATTTTCAAACAAGAACAAGCCGTTTTTGCCCGCGGCTAGAAACTCCAGACCACCGTCGCCGTACAGGTCGGCCACCGGGATATGCAATCCTGCTCCGGTGCGCGAGCTGTAATCGATGACGTGTTTCACCCAAACCACTTTCTTGTCGTCCAGTAAATATTCGTACCAATAAATCCCTAGTGGCTCGCGTGCGCCGGGATCGTGATCGTGCGCCATGTAGCGCTTGCCGGTGAGAAAATCGGGTTTTCCGTCGCGATTCACGTCCACCATGGTCAGACCGTGAGCTTGCGACCAGGTGTCGTCGATCATGTGCTTGGTCCAGTGGCCGCTGGGGCCTTGCTCCATCCAAAAAATACCGTAATCGTGCGCGGCGGACGCCACCAGATCCGTCCGGCCATCGCCATTGATATCCAGCGCGTAAATGAACCCGGTATCTCCGAGGTCGAAGTCGGGATGCCAAGTCCAGTTCGCTTGACGTGGATCCGGCGGCGCTTCCAACCAGCCTTTCGGCGTGATGATATCGTTGCGCCCGTCGCCATTCACGTCGCCCACGCCGATCCCGTGACCATAGGATTTCTCGCTGACGACGTGCTTGACGAACTGGCCATCTTTCACTTCGTACCAGGCCGTGAACGCGTCGCCGAGATAGTCCGGTAGCAACTCCTGTGCCTTTCCGTCGTTGTCCAGATCGACCAGAAAAGCGGTTTCAATGAAGTGGCCGCTGTCGATGGTGTGCTCGCGCCATGCGCCGCCCTTGCGCCCTGGATTTTCCACCCACACCAGCCGGTTTTCAAATCCAAGACAGCTCACCACGTCCGGATAGCCATCGTGATTCACATCCAGCGCCAGATCGCAGAAGTTGCCGATGTAGCCATTCTGGTAGGGCAAGTCGCGAAAGCGGTGCGGCGTCCAGTTCGGCGCTTCGTACCAATACTCGCCCGCCACGATATCCAGCTTGCCGTCTTGATTGATATCCGCGAACGCGCAGGTTTCCGCGGCGCCGTCGTCGATCATCGACTTTTGGAACGGCACTTCGCGCGGGCGCGTGATACTCCAGAGCGCGACGACAAAGACTGCCGCCGGCAAAATGAACAACACCGCAGATCGTAGAAGACCTCTCATTTTTCCGATCTCTACGACGTTACAGCAAATGGAAGGCGCTCGACAAGCGTTGGAACGATCCGGTGATTGAGGCGCCGGACCTCACATTTCTCATAGTTCGAAGGGCCCAGACTCCATAATTTCATATTCGAACCCGCCCGCTCCGCCGCAGTTTTGATTCGCTCTTCAGGGAATTTCGGGCGCCAATAGCCTGCGAACCAGGCGGCGCCACTCACGCAACAAGTCTCTCATTTAAAGGGAGATCTGCAGTTTAGCATTGACGGCAACATGCTTCTAGCGCTATGATTCTTACAATTTGAAGAACCTTCGGCTTTAGATTGAGCATCCAACGGCCATTGGTTTGCACTATTGCCAGACTTCGATTCGCACAGGGAGGCATTTCGTGAATAGGATCAGTTCGCTAGTTTTGTTTTTCCTTATGGCTGGTTGCCTTGCGATTTCCGCTTGGGGACAGCAGGTAACGGCCGCTTTTACCGGTAAGGTCACGGACCCGACGGGCGCTGCCGTTGTTGGAGCCAAGGTCACGGCTGTCGACGCGGACCGCGGCACGGTGTGGTCCACTACGACGAACGGTGAAGGCATTTTCAGTATTCCGCGCGTTCCGATTGGCACTTACAACGTGAAAGTCGAGAAAGAAGGCTTCTCGACAGCCACGCAATCGCACATCGCGATGGAAATGAATCAGGTGGCGCGATTGGATTTCCAGCTGCAAGTTGGCAGCCTCTCGCAGACAATCGAGGTTACGTCCAGCGAGCCGTTGCTACAGACGCAGAGCACGGAGCTCGGTCAGACCATTGACGCTCGCACCAACGAGGATCTACCGCTGGCGACGAGAAATTACGTAGAGCTGACATTGCTCGCGCCCGGCAGCATTCATCCCGATCCGTCCACGTTCAAGAACGGACAGACCACGATGAATAGCGGACGCCCCAACGTGAACGGCAACCGCGAACAGGCCAACAATTTCATGCTGGATGGCTTAGACAACAACCAGGTATCGGAAAACGATGTCGGTTACGCGCCGAGCGTGGATGCTATTCAAGAGTTCAACGAGATCACCAACAACGCCCCGGCGGAGTTCGGCAACTTCATGGGCGCCATCATCAGCACGACGACGAAGTCCGGCTCCAATGAATTTCACGGCAGCGCTTTTGAGTTCTTCCGAAACAACGTGTTGAACGCCAACGACTGGGCGAACAATTTTAATGGCGCCCCGGTTGCGGCCATTCGCTGGAACAATTTCGGTGGAACCCTGGGCGGCCCCATCAAGAAGGACAAACTATTCTTCTTTATCGACTACCAGGGTTCGCGCGACGATACGCCCACCAGCATCCAAACCACTACGCTGTTTACCGCGGCGGAGCGGCAAGGCAATTTTTCGCAGCTCCTGTCGCTGGGGACGCCGATCCAGCTCTACAATCCT
>Ga0335078_10017583_pt1 | contig 10628 bp, 6 predicted proteins | sample Lox_Sample_32_FD_206711 | JGI IMG/M metagenome (GOLD analysis project Ga0335078, IMG submission 206711) | Soil microbial communities from Loxahatchee National Wildlife Refuge, Florida, United States - Lox_Sample_3.2 | ecosystem: Environmental > Terrestrial > Soil > Wetlands | place: USA: Florida...
AAGCTAAAAAGAAGAAGCAGAAGAAGGCCTACGATTTGAACGCCAATCCGCTGGCCGGCGTGCAGTCCAAGCAGCCCGACAAGGAACTCTACGACAAAGCCATGGTGGCCATGAAGAAAGGCCGCTACGACGTCGCCCGCCTCGACCTGCAGACCCTGCTCAACACCTATCCCGAGTCGGAATATCGCATGCGTGCCAAGCTCTCCGTGGGTGACACCTGGTTCAAGGAGGGCGGCTCCGCAGCCTTCACGCAGGCGGAGGCCGAATACGAGGACTTCATCACCTTCTTCCCCAATGCGCCCGAGGCCGCAGAGGCGAAGATGAAGGTGGCCGACATTTACTACCAGCAGATGGAGAAGCCCGACCGCGACTTCACCAACGCGCAGAACGCCGAGAAGGAATACCGGGATATGATCAACATGTTCCCGGACTCCCAGCTCATCCCGCGCGCCAAACAGAAGCTGCGCGACGTGCAGGAGGTCCTGGGCGAGCGCGAGTACCAGATCGGCGCCTACTACGAGAGCCGCGAGGATTACGTGGCTGCCATCGCCCGCCTGGAGACTGTGGCTGACACCTATCCGCTCTACTCCAAGAGCGACCAGGTGCTGCTGGGCATCGGCGACGCGTACGCGGGCCAGGCGCACAACATTGCCATATTGCCCAATTCCAAGCTGCCGGGCGCCATCCGCGAGCGTCTGGTCACCATGTATCAGGACAAGGCCGCCGCGGCGTACGACAAAGTAATCACGCGTTACCCCATGGCGCCGCACGTGGAAGACGCCCGCGACCGCCTGGTAGCCATGAACCGGCCCATTCCCGAGCCCACCGAAGCGGCCATTGCCGAGAGCGACGCCGAAGAGCGCAGCCGCCAGGCGCTGCACTTTACCGACAAGACTCTCGACATCATCAAGCACGGGCCCATGACGGTCCAGGCAGTGCACGTGGGCGAGCCCTCGCTCGACGATCCCAAGCGCGTGCTGGCGCCGGAGGTCGCCAACCAGAACGTGCAGATGTTTCAGCAAGCCGCGAACGTGGGCAGGCCGCCAGCGGCCGCCGCCCCCGTGACGGCCACCAGTGTCAATGAGCCGCCGCGCAGCGATCAGCCCTCGGAGGCTCCGCTGCAGATGCAGGCTCCGGCTGCTGCGGGCACCCGCATGGGTGTCGAAATCGTGAATGCGCCTAACAGCCCCGCCCAGGCACCGGCTGCCACCGCGCCGGCCGATCCGAACGCGCTAGTGCAGCCCGTGGTTCCGCCAAGTAACGCTTTGCCCGCCGCGGAGAAGCCCGCCGAGGCTCCCACCCAGGTCAACGACATTAAGTCCGGCGACAGTCAGCCGACGCCGCCTGCGGCCAAAGGCAAGCCGAAGAAACCCAAGGTCGACCAGAGCGACGAGTCCTCAAGCAAGAAGAAAAAGAAGAAGGGCCTGGCCAAGATCAACCCATTCTAGAGATTGGGAACGAGCCGCCCCGGCAAGCACAAGTCGCTAGCTGGGGACCCCGGCAGTGAACTAGGGAACGAGACCGCGGGCCGCCTTCGGGCGGTCCCCGGCATTTGCGCCCAACGCTTAAAAGTATTCCTGCTATAGGGAGACGTAATACCCGGGGCGCGCCATGGCAGCCACGGTCACCAGCAAAGGACCAGTGACCATTCCCAAGCACGTGCGCGACGCCATGAAAATATAGCCAGCGACGAAGGTTGCGATCGAATTGAACGGCGAAGATGAAGCTATCCCGCGCAAGCTGCGACCCGTAGAACAAAAGCCGGATCGATTCGACCGCGCCATTGGTTCTGCAGAGATCAAATGGCATGGGACCACGGACGAATACATGGAGAGTTTATCCGCGGCTACGAGGACGATCCTGGTTGCAAATGACGCTCTACCATGGTGATCGTCGACTTAAACATCATCTTCGACCTTTGGCATCAGGATCCCGTGTGGTGTTCCTGGTCGGGGCTACAACTGCGCACACTTTCTGCGACGCACGACATGGCGATCAATGCATTCATCTACGCGGAAATCTCAGCGCGATTTTCCTTCCAGGCAAACCTCGACAAAGCCGTCGACGAACTCGGCCTGATCGTGTTGGAGATTTCTCGCGAAGCGGCTTTCCTCGCCGGCAAAGCTTTCCAGCAGTATCGGCGGCAGGGCGGCAACAGAAGCAACGTTCTTCCGGATTTCTTTATCGGCGCTCACGACGCATCGCTGCGCTGCGACCTTCTCACGCGAGATTCGTGGCCATACTCGACGTATTTCCCAACCGTGCCCCTTATCGCACCGTAACATGTTAGAAAGAATGCCATTGCCATGCGTTTCAGGCTGTTTGCTGTTCTTCTTTCATTATCTGCTTGCTCGATTGCCTGCAAAGCGCAAACGGCAATTCAACTGACGCCGTGTGAACTAATCGCATCCCCGGAAAAGTTTTCTGGGAAGGTTGTAGAGGTGCGCGCGGGCGTGAGTCTTGCGTTTGAGGATTTTTCGCTCGCGCAGCAAGGTTGCCAGGATGCTTATCCCGGCGTTTGGCTAATCTACGGCGGAGATGAGCCGACTCCAACAGCTTCAACAGTGAACGATTTGTCCCGTAAGCCTGGCTCAGTATTGAAGGTGAATGGCCAATCGATCCCCCTTGTTCATGACGATGCCCTTGAGCTTTTCCGGGACCGTCTGGACGCGATTCGCATAAGCCCAATTGGAGACCGCCCCTGCAACGATTGCCACCTCTATCAGGTGACTGCGACGCTTACAGGTGTGTTCTTTGCGGCAAAGATCGATGCCCACCAGCATAGCGGCTACGGCCACCTCGGCTGTTGCCACCTCCTGGCGATTCAGCAGGTGAGCGATGTGGTCGCGGTCAGAACTCCAATCCCGATGGGTGGAAGTTTTGAGTGTGCTTCCGATAAGCGGACCCTGGATGCCGCTGAAGCGAATCGTCTCGAGGAATTTGAGAAACCATGTGCAGGCTTGACTTTTAAGCAATGTCAGGATTCGAGATTTCCGGAAATCGCCGCTGCTGCCGGATATTGGAGTGATCATATCGAGCCGGAAGACGGGACTTTGGGCGGTGGCGAAATCGTCGGAAATACATCGAAGCAGGAGTGGGTGTCCGCCGACAAATTGAAATCCTACACAGTGTCGATCCAGTCGGACGACCCAACGAAGCCCGAAGGCAAAGCGACGAAGGGCGTCATTACCCGGGATATCTGCAAGGCCACAGTCCCGCCGCTACCCATGTCGGCGGTCGTAAGCTGCCGGCGCCTCTGGTTGGAATTCCCCGCAAAAAGGGCTGACGTCGTGAGAATGTCACAGCAGGTAGCTCGCGGAGATCAAACATGGCGAAAGGACCCTGCAAGCGTTGCTTCGCGCGAAGCTCTCAACGAGGCGGCTAAGGTGTGGGGAGTCGCGCTGCCGAAGGATTTCCAAACTCCTGATTGTGAGGAGTTGATGGTCGTTGACGGCGACCAGTTCGCGTGGTGCCACTGGACGGCGCAAGACGGAATGCAATCGTTCGGCATCCAAGTCACCCGCTTTGGATATTTGCGCCGCGGCCGCAATTGGGATTCCGTGCCCTGGTTCCTGACACGCGGCAACGGCGTGGTTTGCAGCGTCGCACCGTAAATCGCCGCGCCCTCCATCTGGTACCCTGAAGCGTGGTCCCCTCGCGCTGAATGCCCCTGTTTTCATGGGTGTTTTCCCGAAATCTTCCGGGGTTCACTGAAGACAAGATGCCGCACGACCTGCGCAAAGCCTACGACCCAACCGCCATTGAGAATCCATGGGCCGAGCGTGAATTAGGCTATGGGAAGGAGTGAGCTGCGGATTTGTGCGGACCCGCCCTTCCGTCCGGGCGGCCGAGTCGAAAGCATGAATACTTTGGATATTTCCGAACTGCCGAAGCACTTTGACACCCAAGCGGCAGAGCGTTCGTGGCAGGAGCGTTGGCGCGGGCTGGGAGTGTATCGCTACGCCGAAGCGGCGGCGGGACAGGAACGGTTCGCGATCGACACGCCTCCGCCCACGGTATCCGGCTCTCTGCATGTGGGCCATGTCTTTTCCTACACGCAAACCGATCTGATGGCGCGCTTCGAGCGCATGCGCGGCAAGAGCGTCTTCTATCCGATGGGATGGGACGATAATGGGCTTCCCACGGAGAGGCGCGTGCAGAACTACTTCCACGTGCGCTGCAATCCGCGATTGAAGTACGAGCCGGAGCTCGCATGGCCGGCCCCGGAAAGCATCGATCCCAAATCGCCGCCCAAGGAGATTTCCCGGCGGAATTTCATCGAGCTCTGCCTGCGCCTAACCCGGGAGGACGAAAAGAGCTTCAAAGAATTGTGGGGGCGCCTGGGTTTGAGTGTGGATTGGACGCAGGAGTATTCGACGATCGACCCGCGGTGCCGCCGGGCGGCGCAGCGCAGCTTCCTCGATCTGTGGCGCAAAGGGCACATCTACAGCGTGGAAGCGCCGACCATGTGGGACGTGGACTTCCAGACCGCCGTGGCGCAAGCCGAGGTGGAGGACCGCAAGATCCAGGGGCATTTTCATCATGTCCGCTTTGGGGTAGAGGGCGGCAACGACAGCTTCACAATTGCCACAACACGGCCCGAACTGCTGCCGGCGTGCGTGGGCGTGACGGCGCACCCCAACGACGAGCGCTACGGGCATCTCTTCGGAAAACGCGCCTTGACTCCGCTGTTCGGCGTACCGGTGCCAATCTTCCCCTCAGAACTTGCCGATCCGGAAAAAGGCACCGGCATCCTGATGGTCTGCACCTTCGGCGATGCGACCGACGTTCGTTGGTGGCGCGAACAGAATCTTGCCAACCGCCAGATCCTGGGGCGCAATGGGCGGCTGCTTGCGGTCGAGTTTGGCGAGGCGAATTGGCCTTCGATCAACCCGGAGCACGCGAACAAGCTCTACGCGGAATTGGCCGGTAAAAACGTGAAGCAGGCGCGGCGCGCCATTGTGGAACAATTGCGCGCGCCCGATGAAGCGGTTCTGAACGGCCAACCGCCGCTCGAACGCGAACCCGCGCCCATCGAGCATCCGGTGAAGTTCTTCGAGAAAGGCGATCAGCCGCTCGAATTCATCTCGACGAGGCAGTTCTTCGTTCGCCTGCTCGACAAAAAACCAATGCTCCTTGACGCGGGTGACCGCATCCAATGGCATCCGGAATTCATGCGCCATCGCTATCGCATTTGGACGGAGAACCTGGCCTTCGATTGGGCCATCTCGCGCCAGCGCTACTTCGGCGTGCCGTTTCCGGTGTGGTATCGGATCGACGCGGCGGGCGAGGTGGATTATGCCCATCCCATTGTGGCGGAGGAAGAAAGCCTGCCGCTCGATCCTGCAGACACTGCGCCGCCAAATTTCACCGAAGACCAGCGCGGAAAGCCGGGCGGATTCATGGCCGAGGCCGATGTCTTCGACACCTGGTTTACTTCGTCGCTTACGCCCATGATCGCCAGCGGATGGGGCGAGCAACCGGATCGATTCCGCGCGCTTTTCCCGATGGACCTGCGGCCGCAGAGTCACGAGATTATCCGCACCTGGGCGTTCTACACGATCGTCAAGGCCTGTCTGCACGAGGATCAGATTCCGTGGAAGAACGTTGCCATCTCGGGCTGGATTCTCGATCCCGACCGTAAGAAGATGTCGAAAAGCCGCGGTAACGTCGTCACGCCGATGCACCTGCTCGATGAATACGGCTCCGATGCCGTACGGTATTGGGCTGCCGGCGCGGGATTGGGCGCCGACACCACCTTCGACGTCAACGTTCTGAAGGTGGGCAAGAGGCTGGTGACGAAGCTTTTCAACGCCTCCAAATTTGTTTTGGGAAAAGAAGGTACGCCGGGGCCGATCCTATACCCAATGGACCGGGTTTTTCTGCTGCGGCTGCGGGAATTGGTGGGCAACGCCACACGGTCCTTCGAGAACTACGAACACCAGCAGGCGCTGGCTGAAACGGAGCGGTTCTTTTGGACGGCGTTCACGGATTCCTATATCGAAATGAGCCGCGCCAGAACTCAGGGGACGCACAGCGCGGAGACGCAGGGCTCGGCGCTCGCGACTCTGCGCATTGCGCTTGGCGTATTTCTGCGCCTGTTCGCGCCGTTTTTGCCGTATATCACCGACGAAGTCTGGTCCTGGGCCTTCGCCGAGGAGACCGGCTGCCCAAGCATTCACGCATCCGCCTGGCCTTCGGGCGCGGACTTCCCCGAGCTAACCGTGGACGGAAACGAAGGCATCTTCGACGTCGCCGTCGAGGCGCTCTATGCGATCAATCGCAGCCGCGCCGGCGCCGGCGTCTCCTCGGCGCGCGAGATCAAAACCGCGACCCTGGCGGCAAAACCGGAGGCCTTTCCTCTTCTCAAAGCGGCGTGCGAAGATATTCGCCTGGCGGTGCGAGCCAACGAGCTGCTGACGATGGAAGAACCGCAGCTCGACGGAACCGGAATCGAGGTCCGGCAGATCGAATTCGTCTCCGCCTGATTGAAAGCCATCGCAGCCGCGGAAGGTCAGGCTTCCGGGTTCGCACGACAAGCCAGGAGCTAGAAGCTAGCAGCGAGAAACTGTTTTTATGGATTGGAAGAGCCACCGCATCGACGCGTTGCTGGAGCAGGTCCTGCAGGAGGACCAGGCGGCGAGCGACGCGACCACGCAACTCACCATCGATCCCAGCCTGCGCGCCGCCGGCTCCATCATCGCGCGCGAAGAGCTGGTCGTCGCCGGCCTGGGCGCGGTGCCGCGCTTTTTTGAGGTCTACGCGCGCCTCGATCCACACCCCTACGCCCAGACCCGCTTCGAAGTCGTCAGTCATCCGGAGATTTTTGATGGCGTACGCGTTCACGCCGGACAGGTGCTGGCCGTCATTCGCCACAACGCGCGCGTGCTGCTCAGCTGCGAGCGCGTCGTCCTCAATCTGCTCCAGCATCTGAGCGGCATTGCCACACTTACGCGCCAATGCGCCGATGCGATTCAAAGCACGCGGGCCCGCGTGCTCGATACGCGCAAGACCGTGCCCGGCATGCGGGCGCTCGAGAAATACGCGGTTCTCTGCGGCGGCGGCACGAATCACCGCATCGATCTCGCCTCCGGCATTCTGATCAAGAACAATCACATTGCGCTCGGCGGAGGCATCGCCGCAGTGCTCAAGCGCGCGCTTGAGCAACGCAAGCCCGGGCAGCGCGTACAGGTTGAAGTGCGCACGCCGCAGGAGCTTGAGGAAGCCCTCACCCATGGCGCCGAAGCCATCCTTCTCGACAACATGACGCCCAAAGAAGTGAAGGCGTCGGTCGAGCGCGTGAGGAAGGCGGCCGAGGGCCAGCCCGGTCGCTGGATCTTTACCGAGACCTCGGGCGGCATCCTGCTCGACAACATTCGCGCCTACGCGGAAACGGGCGTTGACTTTATCAGCGTGGGTGCACTTACCCATTCCGCACGCGCCGCCGACATCTCCATGTCGATTGTCGCGGAACCGGACCGGGAGAGCCTGAAGGGAGGCCACGGCATCGATGGACACGGAATTTGATGGCGGTGAAGGAGCGATCGCCGGCTTCTCACCTCAATACTAAAGGTGATTTCCAGGACCATGTACGATCTCGCCGCGCTCGACGCCTGCCTCGCAGAAACGATCTTCGCCAGCAAGCTGCATTTCTCCGGCGTCACGGGTTCCACCAACCTTGACGCCGTCGCCGCCGCTCGGCTGGGCGCGCCGCACGGATCGGTTTACTTTACCGATGAGCAGCTCGCCGGCCGCGGCCGCGGCGATCATGGCTGGATCTCCGCCGCCGGCGAAGGCCTCTACGTGAGCGTGCTTCTTCGCCCCGAGTTACCCGCCGCCCGCCTGCCCTTGCTGCCGCTCGCCGCCGGCCTGGCTGCCGCCAATGCCATTCGCGCCGTTTCCTCGCTCACGGTCGATCTCCGCTGGCCCAACGATCTCCTGATCGGTCCGCGCAAGACGGGAGGGATTTTGGTGGAAGCGACAATCAATTCCAAAGGTCTGCCCCACGCAGTGGCAGCGGCGGTGGCAGTGCTCGGGTTCGGCGTCAATGTGCATCAACGCACATTCCCGCCGGACCTCGCCACACCGGCCACGTCTCTCGATTTGGAATGCGGACGGCACATTGCGCGCCAGGCCCTCCTGGTCGCACTGCTAAAATCGCTGGAGCAGGAAGCGCTCGCGTTGGCGCATGCAGATGCCGCAAAAGAAGCAATCGCGCGCGTCGAAAAGGCTTCTACGTGGATGCGCGGCCGCGTGGTGGAAGTGCACGGTCCGCAAGCCTGCAGCGGCGTCACGGCCGGGCTCGACGAGAACGGATTCCTGCAGGTCGCCACCGCGCAAGGGCTCGTCACGGTGCAAACCGGCGGCCTGCGCGAGAAGAACTAGCTATTAGCTCTTGGCAGTTAGCTTTTAGCTTGTGCCGGCTCAGGCGGGAATCTTGGCTTTGGCGTGAAAGGAGCTAAGAGCTACAAGCTAATCGCTAAGAGCTCAAGGAAAAAATGCTGCTCGCACTCGACATCGGCAACACCAACACGACCCTCGGCCTCTACAAGCTCGATAACGGGAGACCCGAGCTCGCTGCGCATTGGCGCGTCACCTCGCATCGCACCCAGACGGTCGACGAGTACGGCGTCTTCTTCGTCAATCTCTTTGAGATGCACGGCATGTCGCCGGCTGAGGTGACAGACATCATCATTGCCTCGGTGGTCCCACCCGTCGACTCCACGTTGCGCCAGGTGTGCGAGATCTACTTCCACGTCGAGCCCATGTTCGTCGAGCCAGGCATCAAAACCGGCATGAAGATGCTGATCGACAACCCCACCGAACTCGGCGCAGACCGTCTGTGCGACTCGATCGCCGCCTACGAGCGTTTCGGCGGCCCGTGCATCGTGGTCGACTTCGGCACCGCCACCAAATTTGAAGTGATCTCCGCGCGGGGCGAGTATCTGGGCGGCGCCATCGCGCCTGGCCTCGGCCTCAGCGCCGATGCGCTCTTTTCGCGCGCCGCGCGCCTTTACCGCGTCGATATCAAGCGCCCCGCCAAGGTCATCGGCACCAACACCGTCGCCCACCTCGAGAGCGGGCTCTACTTCGGCTACATCGGCCTCGTCGACGGCCTGATCGAGCGCATTCTCAAAGAGATGGGTGCCGATCCCGCGCATCCGCCGCACATCATCGCCAGCGGCGGCCTGGCCCGCCTCATTGCCCCGGATTCGCGCTACATCCAGGAAATCGACGACTTGCTCACCCTCGACGGCCTGCGCATTCTCTTCGAGCGCAACCGGTCGGGGCGTCCCCGCGGCCACGCGCGCTGATCGCAGTTCTCGCACAGACTCGGGTGCCCCATCCTTCGAGCGTTCTTAGCTCGAAGGGTGGGACAGCACATATCTAGCCCCGCACGTCATTTTCACAACGCCGATAAAGCTTCCTGCGGCGCCTGCACCTGCGCGCGCAGGCCCTTTGACGTCAGCTCATCGGCTTTCCGCAAACTGGGAAAGATCGTGGCCCAAAGCCCGGCCACGGCCAGTGCGCCCACGCCGCCGATCACTGTGGCCCGCACCGCGCCCCACCACTGCGCAGTCAGTCCACTTTCGAATGCTCCCAGTTCATTCGACGCCCCGATGAAGAGGGAATTCACGGCGCTCACGCGTCCCCGCATCTCCGGAGGCGTGGCCAATTGCAGCAGCGATCCGCGAATGATCACGCTGATGGTATCGGCCGCGCCTGCCACCGCCAGCGACGCCAGCGACAGCCACATCGTGCGCGACCAGCCGAAAACCACCGTGGCCGCCCCGAAGACCGCTACGCACGTGAACAGCCACCGCCCCGCGCGCCGGCGCATGGGGAACCGGGCCATCACCAGCGACATGACCACCGCGCCCGCCGCCGGCGCCGCCCTCAGCATGCCCAGCCCCCGCGGGCCCTGGTCGAGAATCTCGTGCGCGAAGATCGGCATCAATGCCGTGGCTCCGCCCAGCAGCACCACGAACAGGTCCAGCGAGAACGATCCCAGCAGCAGCGGCGCCCGTCGCACATATTGAAAGCCCGCCAGCAGCACCTTCAGGGAGAGATCGCGGTGTTCCATGCGCCCGGGCCGCACTTCGAGCGTGCCCACCAGCACCAGAAACCAGCCCAGTGTTCCCAGCGTGAACACATACACGATGCCCGCGCCGTCGAGCCGCGTGCCCGGCACAAAATGCGCCAGCGGAAATGTGAACAGCAGTCCGCCCAGTGCGGGCCCGGTGATGTTGGCGAGTTGAAATATGGCTCCGCCCCATGTCACCGCGTTGACGAAGTGAACCTCCGGTACCAGGTGCGGAATGAGCGCCGAGCTCGCCGGCCCTGAAAACGCGCGACCCGTGCCGATGAAGAACAGCACCGAATAAATCGCCAGGATGCTCTGCGTATCGTTGCGTGCCAACACCACGAGTGCCGCCGTGCAAATACACTGCAGCGCATAGCAAGACAGGATCACGCGCCGCCGGTCGAAGCGGTCGGCCACGTGGCCTGCGGGCAACAGGAAGATGAGTCCGGGGAGAAAAAGCGCCAGCCCCGTGTAACCCAGGTCGATCGCACGGTGCGTAATGGAGTACACCTGCCACGCCACGGCGACCGACTGAGCTTCGGCG
>Ga0335078_10017584_pt1 | contig 10627 bp, 11 predicted proteins | sample Lox_Sample_32_FD_206711 | JGI IMG/M metagenome (GOLD analysis project Ga0335078, IMG submission 206711) | Soil microbial communities from Loxahatchee National Wildlife Refuge, Florida, United States - Lox_Sample_3.2 | ecosystem: Environmental > Terrestrial > Soil > Wetlands | place: USA...
TCGGCTGGCCGGCCGGGGCTTTCCGCCCGGGGTGTTCCCGTGGGCGGGGTTTCCCGGTCTTGGTGTGCGAAGCGGTCCCGCGCCAGCCGGGCCACGATCACGTTCGCCACATACCGGTCGGCGGGGCGGGCGGGCCAGCAGCAGTGCCCCTTGGCCCGGCACCGGTAGGTCGGGTTCCCGCGCGGGTCGTTGCGCACGCTCATCGTGGTGCCATCGGCGCACACCCCAGCCACTTGGGCGTGTTCCCCGGCGAGGTCTTGCGGGAGGGGTCGGAGGACAAGCTGATCAGCGCGAGCCGGATGTCATCTTCCAGGATCGGCGGACAGGCGTTGCGCTTGACGATCTCTCCCCGGTACTCGCCATGCCCCGAGGTGCGCGGGTGGGTCAGGATCTGCTTGACCGTGCGGGAGTTCCACCCCCGGTGGGCGACCGGCTTGCCGTTCTTGCGCAGGCTGCGGCCATCGGTCATCGCCACCGTCGCCACATTCCGGGCGGCCAGCTCGCGCAGCAGGTGCGCGACCGACACCCCCGACAGCAGTTCCGTGGCCCAGTGCCGGATCTCCTCCGCGTCACTTCACCAGGCCCAGGTAGGCGGCGCTGGCCAGCCCGGCGACCAGGCAGTAGATCCCGAACGGGGTAAGGGTGCGGGTGCGCAGGTAGCGCAGCAGGAATCGGACCGATGCGTACGCCCCGGCACCGGACAGGACGCTGCCGAGCAGGATCTGGCCGCGGATGCCATTGCCCAGCGGGCCCATCAGGTCGGGGATCTTCAGCGCGCCGGCGGCCAGGATGACCGGAGTGGCCAGGAGGAAGGCGAACCGGGCGGCGTCCTCGCGCGACAGCCCGCGGGCCATGCCGGCGACCATGGTGACCCCGTCGCGGCTGATGCCAGCCAGCAGGGCCAGGATCTGCGCGGAGCCGATCAGGACGGCCCGGGGGTAGCCCATCGTGGCCAGCCGCTGGTCGGCCGCCAGGGCCTCGGCCAGTTCCCGCTGGCGCGGCGCCCGGCTCCCGGCCCCGGCCCCGGCCCCGGCCCCGGCGTGGCGCGCGTCCGGGCCGTGGCCGGCTGCTACCAACTCGCAGTCGCGGTCCGGCACCGGCACCGGATCGCGGCTGACGGCGACGGCGGCGACGGCGGCCCGGGACGCCCGGGTCCTGAAGCGCTCCCCGGCGATGAGGATGACGCCGTTCGCCGCGAGGAAGACGGCCGCGTAGACCGGCTTGCCGAAGATCACCCGGAAGGCATGCTCGAACAGCAGGCCGGCGATGCCGACCGGGATCGTGCCCAGGATGATCATCCACGCCAGCTCCTGGTCCGCGGTGCGCACCTCAAGGCCGCGGACCGAGGAGAAGAAACCGCCGATGATCCGCACCCAGTCCCGCCAGAAGTAGGCCAGCAGCGCGATCGCCGTCGCCACGTGCAGCCCGACGATGAACGCCAGGTACGGCGATTCGGGCGCGGCCACGTTCAGGTCGCGGGCCCACGACCCGCCCGCCAAGGCCGGGATCAGCACGTTGTGGCCCAGGCTGGAGACCGGGAACATCTCAGAGACGCCCTGGATCAGGCCGACCACGGCCGCCTCCAGGAAAGTCAGATGTGTCATCCCCGTCCTTTCATATGGCCTGCCTCGACACAGCCGGGCGCTGCGATTGTCCTTCTCGCTCGCCGCCGCCCGGGACGATGGCATACTTGGAGTCGAATCTTCTACAGCGACTGTAGAGCATCTACAGTTCTCGTAGATGCCGAACGCGGCGGAAGCAGGGCTGCGCATGGATAGTGCAGGTCGTCCGGGTGTCAGCGGCACCGCCGGCGGCGCGGAACGCCGGGCTCCCGGGACGCTGGAGGCTGAAATCCTTGCGATCTTGCGGGACGCGGGTAGCCCGCTCACTCCCGTCGAGGTCCGCCAGCGGCTCACATCCCGCTCCGTGCTCGAGCCGACGCAGGGGCAACGGGGCGTACTGTCCTACAGCACGGTGGTGACCATTGTGTCCCGGCTGCACGCCAAGGGCCTGCTGGGCCGGCAGCGGGCCGGGCGCGGGTTTGCCTACGCGCCAGTCGATCAGGCGAGCCTGGCGGCCAGCCGGATGAGCCAGGTGCTGGTCCGCGAACGCGACCGGGACGCGGTGCTCAGCCGGTTCGTGTCCGGCTTGTCCCACCGAGACGCCAGGCTGCTCCGCGAACTCCTGGACTCTGATTCCGGCGCGTCGGAAGGCGATTGCGCCGAGAACGGGGAGTAGCCGGATGCTGGTGATGTACCTGCCCCTGGCGATCCCGGCGCTGGTCTCGGCAGCCGCCCGGCCGCTGGCCGCCTGGTTGCACCCGCGCCCCGCCACCTGGCTGCTGACCTCTGCCGCCGTGGTCCTGGCAGCGTGCAGCATGGCCGGACTGGCGCTGCTGGCTGCCTCCGTCGCGGCCCGGGCGCCGCTGCTGGCTGGCATCGGGAACTACTCACCGCAAGTGATGCGGCGCGGCGACCCGGTACCTGCAGTGGTCGGCGTGGCCGCCGCGCTCGCCCTGGCCGTCGCCGCGGCCGCGGCCGCGGCGACCTTCCGCAGCCGTGCCCGCGCCCTGGCGCAGGCGTGCCGGCGGGCCACCCGGCTGTGCCCTGAGGACGGGGTCGTCGTGGTACCCGGACCGCAAATCGAGGCGTACGCGCTGCCCGGCCTCCCGGGCCGTGTCATCGTGTCGCAGCGGCTGCTCGACTGCCTCGACGACCGACGCCGGGCAGCGCTGATCGCCCACGAACAAGCCCATCTCGCCGGCCGGCATTACCTGTTCACCTCCGTGACCCGCCTGGCCGCCGCGGCCAACCCGCTGCTCATCCCCGTCGCCCGCACAGTCGACTACACGGTGGAACGCTGGGCCGACGAGCACGCCGCCGCCGTCACCAGCGACCGCAAGCTCGTGGCCCGCACCATCGGCCAGGTCGCAATGCTCGCCCCGCGCCGCCGGCGGGCCGCCGGGCTCACCCTGGGCATGACCGCGCCGCGGGTTGCCCGGCGCTCGCTCGCCTGGGCCGGACCGGTCCCGCGCCGCGTCGCCGCGCTGCTCACCTCACCCCCGCGGCGCCACACCATCCTTCTCGCCGCCTGCACGGCGATCGTCTTCGCCGCCGCGGCCGCCACGCTGCTCGCCGCCCGCGACCTGCACGCCGTAATCGAGCTAGCCCAGGCAGCCAAGTAATGGATTAACCCCTGGACCGGCAACCGGCCGGACGCCAGCCAGCTTGAGCCCACGGAACAATTAGGTGCCCGCCCCGCAATCCGGGATGAGCACCGGGATGAGCACTCTGCGCCCTCGAGGAGGCTGACGACTATGACAGGACGGCACCAGGCGCAGCGACGGGCCGCTGCGGTCTTCGGCCGCGCTCCGGCCGTCCGCGGCGCCCCGAAGGTCGCGGCCGTCAAGCCCTACTTCTGGGTCGTGAAGCTGCTGACGACCGCCATGGGCGAGGCAGTGTCGGACTTCGTCGTCCTGGACGTGAACAAGTACCTCGGGGTGATCCTGGGCTTCGTGGTCTTCGCGGCCGCCATCGCATGGCAGTTCCGGGCCCCGCAATACCGGACCTGGCCGTACTGGACCGCGGTGTCGATGGTCGCGGTGTTCGGCACGATGGCCGCCGACGTCATGCACGTGGTGCTCGGGCTGCCGTACCTGGTGTCAGCACTGTTCTACGCGGCCTGCCTGGCGGTCACGTTCGTGGCGTGGTTCTGGTCGGAGGAAACGCTCGACATTCACTCGATAGTGACGCACCGCCGCGAGGTGTTCTACTGGTTGACAGTGGTCTTCACTTTCGCCATGGGCACCGCGCTCGGGGACCTGTTCGCGATGACCTTCCATCTCGGCTATCTGGCTTCTGCTTTCGTGTTTACCGCGCTGATCTGCATACCGCTGATCGCGTGGCGACTTGGCGCCAGTCCCGTGCTGAGCTTCTGGGTGGCCTACATCCTGACGCGGCCGATCGGGGCGTCGTTCGCCGACTTTTTCGGCATGCCGAAGGACATCAGCGGCATGGGGTTCGGCCATGCGGCTGTGTCGGTCGTTACGCTGATCCTGGTCCTGGCGTCCCTGGTCTACCTGGCGCGGACGGGGATCGACCAGCCGAGGGAAGTGTCGCCGGCGGAAGCCGCAACGGTCGGTTACAGCCAGCCCGTGTACGCGCAGATCCCGTACCCGCCGAGGTACGGCCGCCCGGGGCAAGACCGGCCCCGGTAGGCAAACCCGGCGGCTGCGCAAGCAAAGCTTCAACTGGAAGTTCACTGCCAGCGACCTCACCGCCCCCTGCTCCGTCGCATCAGCGAACCCGGGGTAAGCCGCCCAGCCCGCCGTGCTGCCGCGCGCCGCGTGACAGCAGCAACTCACGGCAGCGGCTTGCGCATCACGATGCGCACCCGGCCACTGCCGCCATAGTCCTCTGTCGCCAACGAGCAGGGCCGCGACCTCGATCTTCTTGACATGCCAGCTAGGTATGACGCTACAGTGCTATGTAGCTAGGTGAAGTGAGGTAATCGTGATCGAGTTCCACCTGGACGCCCGATCGGGGGTCGCGCCGTACCGGCAGCTGATCCACCAGGTGCGGCAGGCCCTGCGGCTGGGCCTGCTGCGCGAGGGTGACCAGCTGCCGAAGGTCAAGGACGTGGTCGCCGGGCTGGCGATCAACCCGAACACGGTGCTCAAGGCCTACCGGGAGCTGGAATACGAGGGCCTGGCGTCGGCCCGGCCAGGGATCGGCACGTTCGTGACCGGGACGCTGGACGGCGGGTCGCTGGCAGCCCACGGGCCGCTGCGCCGCGACCTGGCGCGCTGGCTGGCCAGGGCACGGCGGGCCGGGCTGGACGATGAGTCGATCGAGGCGCTATTCGCGAGCACGTTTCGGTCCGCTAACGAGGAGGACATAGCGTGAGCGCCGTCATAGAAACCAGCAGGCTGGGCAAGCGGTACCGGCGGCGGTGGGCACTGACCGACTGCGCGCTGTCCATCCCGGCCGGGCACGTCGTGGGCTTGGTCGGACCCAACGGCGCGGGGAAGACCACCTTGCTGAGCCTGGCCGTCGGCCTGCTCGCGCCAGACGCGGGCACGATCGAGGTGCTCGGCGGCACGCCGGGGGCCGGGCAGGCGCAGCTGTCCCGGGTCGGGTTCCTCGCCCAGGACGCGCCGGTCTACCCGCGGCTGTCGGTCGCCGACCACCTGAAGCTGGGCGCGCACCTCAACCCGGGCTGGGACGCCGACCTGGCGCGCCGCCGGGTCGGCCGGCTGGACCTGGACCTGCGCCAGAAGTGCGGCACCCTGTCCGGCGGGCAGCGGGCCCAGCTCGCGCTGACCCTGGCCATCGCCAAGCGTCCTGATCTGCTGGTCCTGGACGAGCCGGTGGCCAGCCTGGACCCGCTGGCCCGGCGAGAGTTCCTGGCCGACCTGATGGAGGCCGTCGCCGAGCAGGAGCTTTCGGTGGTGCTGTCCTCGCACCTGGTCGCGGACCTGGAACGGGTCTGTGACTACCTGATCGTGCTCGTCGGGTCGCGGGTGCGCGTCGCCGGCCCGGTGGACGAGCTGCTGGCCACCCATCACCTGCTGTCCGGCCCGCGCCGCGATCCGGGCAAGCTGCCGGACGGACTGGAGGTCATCTCCGCCAGCCACACCGACGTGCAGACCACGCTGCTGGTGCGCACCGGCGATCCGGTCATGGACCCTGCCTGGACGATGTCCCAGGTCGGCCTGGAGGACCTGGTGCTGGCCTACATGAGCCGGGGGGCCGGACGCCGCCGCCGCGACAACCCCCGCCACCTGGAGGTACGGAAATGATCTGGCTGACCTGGCGGCAGTTCCGAGTCCAGGCCATCACCGCGGCCGCGGCGCTGGCCTCGTTCGCGATCCTGCTGGCGGCCACCGGGCCCGGCCTGGCCAGCCGGTACGCCGCCAGCGGGATCAGCGGCTGCCACGGCTTTGCCTGCGGTAGCGTGGTCAACGCGTTCCTCAGCAATCTGGCCGACCCCTACCCGGTCGTGTACCTGCTCGGCATCGGGCTCATCCTCGTCGCGCCCGCGATCATCGGCATCTTCTGGGGCGCCCCGCTGATCGCCCGCGAGCTCGAGACCCGTACGTTCACCCTGGCCTGGAACCAGACGATCACCCGCACCCAGTGGCTGGCGGCCAAGCTCGCGATGACCGGCCTGGCCGCCGTGGCCGTCACCGAGGCTATCAGCGTCATCTACGCCTGGTGGGCCGCCCCCATCAGCAAAGCCATCGGCCTCGGCAGTACCGGCGGCTTGCCCAAGCTGTTCAGCCAGGGCCAGTTCAGCTCAGTGATCTTCGCCACCCACGGCATCGCCCCGCTCGGCTACGCAGCGTTCGCCTTCACCCTCGCAACCGCAGCCGGCGCCCTCACCCGCCGTACCCTGCCCGCCATGGCCATTACCCTGGCCACCTTCGCCGCCGCCCAGATTGCCATGCCGCTATGGGTCCGCCCCCACCTCATCCCGCCCAGCCACACGATCGCCGCGATCGACGCCGCGGACCTGGCCTACGGCAACCTGGCCGCCGACGTCGTCCCCGGCCAGCCCGGCGCCTGGATCCTCTCCAGCCAGGCCCTCGACCCGGCAGGCCAGCCGGTCAGCGCAGTTCCCGCCGCCTGCGTCGGCTCCGGCTCTAGCTTGCCAGACCAAAAAGGCGGAGCCACGGCGATCACGCCAGCACAATGCATGCAAGGCCGGGGTTACCGGGAGGCCATCACCTACCTGCCCACCAGCCGCTACTGGCCCCTCCAGCGGATCGAGACCGGGGTCTTCCTGGCCCTCGCCCTGGTCCTGGCAGGGTCCTGTTTCTGGCAGCTCCGCCGCAGGCGGAGCTGATGTGCTCGAATTGACCGGCTGAGTTCCGGCGAGGCTCCCAGGACTGTCCGCGGGAACCGTTACGCTGCGACCTACGATCGCGGGCCCCTGGCCCCGGCGGCAGGCGCACGCGAAGGCCATCCTTCGTATGCCTGTTCGAAGAAGTCCGGTTACCAGCGCTGACCGCAAGGAGCGAGGACGTGTCAGAACTGACGTGTCTGGAGATTTGTGCCGGGGCTGGCGGTCAGTCGCATGGCTTGGAACTGGCTGGCTTTCGCCACGCCCTAGCGCTGGAGATCGACTCGGATGCGGCTGAGACCCTGCGCCTGAACCGGCCTAACTGGAACATCCTGCACGACGATATTCGCAATCTGGACGGAGCGCAGTTCCACGGCGTTGACCTGCTGGCGGGCGGGGTGCCGTGCCCGCCGTTCTCCGTAGCGGGCGGTCAACTCGGGGCCTGCGATGAGCGGGACTTGTTCCCCGAGGCGCTCCGGCTCGTGCGTGCAATCGGCCCGGCGGCTGTCATGCTGGAGAATGTCAAAGGTCTGGCCGAGCGCAAGTTCTCCGACTACCGGCAGACTGTGATCAGCGAGCTGGACGGCTTGGGCTATGAGGTCCACTGGCAGGTGCTTAATGCGTGTGAGTACGGCGTACCGCAGCTGCGACCACGGTTCGTCCTCGTGGCGATTAAGCGCCGGTATGCCGCACATTTCACCTGGCCGACGCCAACGAGCACGCCTCCGACAGTAGGAAAGGTCCTGTACCCGCTGATGGCTGCCAACGGCTGGCCTGGTGCGAAAGAATGGACTTCGCGGGCCAACGGCATTGCCCCGACGATCGTAGGTGGTTCACACAAGCACGGTGGCCCTGACCTCGGCCCAACCCGGGCCCGGGCGGACTGGCTGCGCCTCGGGGTGGAAGGCCGCAGCATCGCAGATCAGGCGCCGCCTGCTGATGCCCCGAATGACTATCTTCCGCGTCTCACCTGCGAGATGGTCGCGCTCATTCAGGGATTCGACGCGAGCTGGAGATTTGCCGGACGCAAAACCTCCAGGTACCGCCAGATCGGCAACGCGTTCCCACCGCCTGTCGCACAGGCCATCGGAATCCAGATCAAATCGGCGCTCGACGGCGCGCGGTCCGAGCCGCTTCGCCTACTCAGAGCTGGCTGACGGTCGTTTTCCGTGCCTTTCGCTGGCTTCTTCGGCTCGCGTGGCCCGCGAGATGCCGCCAGGCCGGGAGTCTTGGCCTGGCGGCCGTTACCAGCAGGCGAGGTGCTGGCCGAGCAGGCTGTAGCTCAGCAACCGCGCTTGCCCGGTTATCTCCGTCCAGGCTGACTGCTGCGCGACGTTGTTCGAAACTTGGACGGCCTCATGGAGTTCGTCGTAGGCGATGTGGTAGACAGCATCGACTTCGCCTGTGCCGCGGGCAATAGCGGCGAGGCGGCTTGGAAGCGGTTCAGCCGTGACGGCGACCAGGTGTGGCTGCCGGCCACGACGGTGACGCACCATTTGGTTATTTTCGTGCCGGATGTTCTGGACTCGGTCGGAGCGGATGGTCCACTTGCATGAGACAGCAGCATGCAGCAACGGCAGCCGGTTGACCGTAGGCACGTCTTCGAGACCGATCAAGACGTCGGGCTTGATGAGGTAGTCCTGGCCAATAGCAACTGAGAGCGTTGGATTATCGATCACTAACTGGTTAAGGTGCAGCAGGTGTACGTACTGGCTGTAGTCGGTCACGGGAGCCCCTCGCCGGGCCGTCCAATGGCGCGAGCTGTCTCGGGCATCCAGCTCTCTCGCTAGGTCAGCCCGCACTGCTTCCTCTAGCAGCGCACCTGGATTCGCCGGGGGTGGCGGAAGCTCCTGACCAAGGTGCGCTGACAGCGAGTACAGCATCGCAGCGCTGAGCTGCAAGCTCTCACGGTTGTCAATGTCTGCGTTGTTAGGGACCTGTTCCCAGCCAAGCCTGTTACTGCTGTTGTGCTTCCAGCCCAGGAGGCTGCTAGCGAAGCTTGGCGCTGGCACGAACTACACATTAGTCAGCGGGAGGTGCGTTCTGGGCGGCGAAGCGCAGCCCTGGCCGCACAGTTGCGGGCGCCATACGGCGCCCCCCCGGCCCGATGCCGATAGCCGTTCACATCAGGGCGTCGCGCCTGCCAGGCCTGCATCGAAGTTCGCGACCAGGAGGTTGGGGTCGCTGTTCGTGATGTACGCGGCGTCGGCCACGTACAGGGTGCCGCGGCCGAGTTTGACATCGACCGGGCTGGATAGCCCGTCGGCGGCGGTGAGCAACACCCGGGGCGTGCTGCCGGGGTGAACGAGGACGACCTGATTGGCGTCCTCGAGCGGCGTGAGGATGAGGTTGCCCGGCAAGACAGTGAAGTTATCCACCCCGGGCAGCCCGGACAGCAGTGGCTGGATAGCACCGGCGGTGCCGTCGGCGCGGATCGGGATGCGGACGATCGTGCCGCGATCGCTGTTCGATACATAGACAGCGCCGCGGAACACATAGGCACCGTTGGCGCCCGCGAAGGTTAGCGGCGCCAGCGCGGGGCCAGAAGCCCAGACTGTCGCGGCGCCTCCCCGCGACGGGATGCGCCAGACCACGCCGAGGAGCGAGTCGGCCACGTACAGGTAGCCGGTCCGGGGATCCAGGGCCATGTCGTTCGGTACGGCGTCGGCTGGCAGCCGTGCGATCTGCACGGGAGCGTGATGGGCACGGATCTGCCATACGCCCGTGTCAGCGGTGCCGTCGCAGTCAACTACGTCGAGAGTGCCGTCGGCGAGGCGGACGATGCCCGTGGTGATCGGCAGGTCGAACACGGGGCAGTTGCCGGCCTGGGGCAACCGGGCGAGAATCTGGATTTTCCCCTCCGCGGATACCCGGGCCACTTCGCTGGCCTCCGACAGGCTGACGTCTACCGCGCCGCCGGGCTCCACCGCGAGGTCTTCGGGCGTCTGGCCGTCCGCCAGGTCCAAGTGCGCCAGGATGCGCGGGTGGGTGACGGGCCAGGTGGCCGCCCGCGCCGGGCTGCTCGCAACTGCGAGCATTGCTGCGACGGCCAGGACCGCCGCCGCGGCAGCCCGCCAAGGTGATCGGGTGCTCGTCATGCCCCGAAAATAGCAGGCATGGTCTGTAAAACAGACCGTCTAGTACGAAAACATGGCAGCGCATCCTGCAGCACCCTGGCCCAAGGGGTCAAGGGGTCAGGAAACGGTAACCAGCATCCACCAGGCGCGGCAGGACGATGCGCAGCGCGGCCACCGTCTGTGACCGGTCCCCCCCGCCATCGTGCTCTAGGATGATGGACCCGGTCCGGGTGTTGCGCATGATGTTCTTCACGATCGAGGCGACGCCCGGCCTCGCCCAGTCTCGCGGGTCGACCGACCAGTCCAGTGGTCGCATTTCCCGCTGCTGGCATTGCCTGATCACGACGGGTGACCACGCCCCGTACGGTGCGCGGAACATGCCCGGCACCCTGCCGGTCGCGGTGTGGATGGCGTCTGTCGCGAAGGCCATCTCATCGGACACCTCAGCGGGGGACGCAAGCGCCAGGTTGAGGTGCCTCCATGTGTGATTAACGATCAAGTGGCCCGCGGTCGCGACGGCGCGTGCCACCCCCGGGTGGGCGGCGACATTGATGCCGACCATGGAGAACGACGCGGTTATGCCGTACCTGTGCAGCAGGCTGAGGATCTGCGGGGTATAGAGGGGGCTGGGGCCGTCGTCGATCGTGAGCGCGACCGCCTTCGGGCCGTCGTGGATGTGGTACACCGGTTCTTCACCGGCGACCGGT
>Ga0335078_10017585_pt1 | contig 10627 bp, 8 predicted proteins | sample Lox_Sample_32_FD_206711 | JGI IMG/M metagenome (GOLD analysis project Ga0335078, IMG submission 206711) | Soil microbial communities from Loxahatchee National Wildlife Refuge, Florida, United States - Lox_Sample_3.2 | ecosystem: Environmental > Terrestrial > Soil > Wetlands | place: USA: Florida...
GATGTATGTTTCCGAACGCTATGGCGTCCTGCGTGTTATAGGCCATCAGCATGACGGTTTTGTCCAGGCGGTCGACGGTCCTTTGTTGCCAGGGCGCCAGCACGCGGCGGATAGTTTCTAGCCGGCACATCTGCGCGCCTATGTGGTTGACCGCGTCGCGGATCTGGTTCAGTTGGCTCAAATTGCTCAGCCAGCTAAGCTCGTCGGCTCGGCCAACCATAGACTGCAGCACCTCGGCGTGATATTGAGCCTGCCAGGCGTCCTGCTGGATATCCGTGAAGATGTTGTTGGCCTCCTGGCGGAAGTTCCAAGTGTAAGAAGCCGGCGTAGGCTTCCGGATCGGACATTCGCGCACCTTTACTGCGCCGAACGCCGGCGCGATTGCGAACACAGTGCTAACACACACAGAAATAATTGTTTGTTTTTTGTTCATGTGACATGCTCCCTATAGCCTTCTTTTTCAGCTATCTAATTGGATGCATGGATACGGTGCGGCGGAAGTACCGCGGAGGCTGTATTTCGCTTCGGTCAAAAAAGGGGAGTTGTGAGATAGGACACTTACGTGGCTTGCAGGGCCTCGGCGATTTCTTTCTCTTCGACGGCGCCTTGCCGGATCAGCTTCCAGTACGGCTCGGTGATATCCACCGTCGTGGCGCCCTGGCCCACGCAGGCGCCGCCGTCGAGCACCAGGTCCACACGGCCGTCCATCATGCCGAAAACTTCGATGCCGCTACGGCAGGTGGGCGAGCCGGATATGTTGGCGCTGGTGGCGATGAGCGGGTGATTTAAAGCCGCGATGAGGGCGTTGGCAATGGGGGCGCGCGACTGGCGCAGCGCCAGGCGGCCGGTATTGCCGGTGACTTTGAGGGGCACGCGGGCCGAGGCCGGCACGATGATCGTGAGAGGTCCGGGCCAGAATCGCCGCGCCAGGATATAGAAGCGGTTGTTCAACTCGGAGGCGAGATCTTCAGCCGCCATCACGTCGGCCACCAACAGCGGCAGCGAGCGGTGTATCTCACGGCCCTTGGCCCGAAAGACGTCGGCCACCGCGCACAGGTTGAACGGATCGGCTACCAGCATGTACAACGCGTCGCTGGGAATGGCGACTACTTTGCCTCTCCGTACGGCGACGGCGGCGCGTTCGATCGCTTCCTGCTGCGGCTTCTCCGCATCTATCTCCACCAGGTCTGTTGCCATAACTTGCTAGCGCGGCTCAATCGCCGCCGCTACGTCGATCGCCATCTGATAGCGCCCGAACGGAGCGCTCAACTGCACACCCTGCACCATGCCCCGCACCTGCGCGGCCATTTCCCGCGCGATGGCCACGCCTTCCTGGCGGGCCCGCTCCGCATTGTCCGCCTGGCGCATGCGCTCCATGAACGCCTCGGGCACCGGCACGCGCAGCTCGTTCACCATGAACTCGGCGTTGCGGGAGCTGGTGAGCGGCCACAGGCCGCAGATCACCGGGATCTTGACGTGCGCGATGCGCTTCAGGAACCGTTCGAGCAGAGCCAGGTCGAACACCGGCTGGGTGACCACGTACTCGGCGCCGGCCTGCACCTTCCATTCGAAGCGGCGGACTTCCTCGTCCAGGTTCAGCGCGCCGGGATTGGCGCCCACGCCGACGAGCAGCGCCGTTTGCGACCCCATGGCGTTGCCGCCGATATCCAGGCCGTGGTTGAGATTGTTCACGATGTTTACCAGGCCGATGGCGTCCACGTCGAACACCGCGGTGGCGTCCGGATAGCCGCCCATGCGGGGCGGATCGCCCGTGATGCAGATCAAGTTGCGGATGCCGGCGCAATGCGCGCCCAGGAGCTCGGATTGGATGCCCAGAATGTTGCGGTCGCGGCAGCAAAAGTGATTCACGGCTTCGATGGCGGCTTCGCGCTGGATGAGCTGGCAGGTGACCTGGGCGCTCATCCGCGCGCTGGCCCGCGGCCCGTCCGGGACGTTGATGCAATCGATGCCGTGGGCGGCGCACAGCTTGGCGCCCGCGATTTCCTTGGAAGCGTCCACGCCGCGCGGCGGCAGGATCTCCACGAAAGCCACGAATTTACCCGCCGCCAGCTTGGCGCCCAGTTGCGATTTCCGCTCCATGGGCACTTTCGGCATGGCTTGGGCCTTGGCCTTGGGTTCTTCCACGGTCACGCCCAGCTTCTTCTGCAACGGCTGCAGCGAGCGCGCCTCGGCGTGGATCAGCTTGATGTGCTCGGGGGTGGTGCCGCAACAGCCGCCCACGATGCGCACGCCCGCCCACAACAGGCGGCGCGCGTATTGCGCCATATATTCCGGCGAGCACAGATACAGGTTGCGGCCCTCCACCCGCACGGGCACGCCCGCGTTGGGCATCGCGCTGACGGGCTTGGAGGTGAAGAGCAGCATGCGCTCGACGGTTTCGAGCGTGGTCTTGGGTCCCACCGAGCAGTTGACGCCGATCACATCCACGGGCCATTCGTCCAGGCGGCGCGTGTAGACCTCCGGCTCGGTGCCGCCCGGGAGGTTGCCGTTGTCATCAATGGTGATCTGCGCCACGATCGGGAAATCCGGTCCGGCGGCTTCGCGCGCGGCCAGAATGGCTTCGCGGATTTCGTCCAGGTTGGCGAATGTTTCCAGGATCAGCAGGTCGGCGCCGGCTTCGAGCAGCACTTCAGCCTGTTCGCGGAAGATGGCCCGCGCTTCGGCAAACGACGTGGGTCCCAGCGGCTCGATGTGAGCTCCCAGGGGTCCCAGGGCGCCGGCGACGAACGCTTGTTCGCGCGCCGCCTCGCGGGCCAGCCGCACGCCCGCTTCATTGATCGCGCGCAGCTTTTCGGCCAGTCCGAACGCGGCCAGCCGCATGCGATTCGCGCCGAAAGTGTTGGTCTCCAGAATCTCCGCGCCCGCCTTGACGTACTCCTGGTGAATCTGGCGGACCATCTCGGCCGCCGAAAGATTCAGCTCATCGAAGCAGCGGTTGATGAACACGCCCCGCGAATACAGCATGGTGCCCATGGCGCCATCTGCCACCATCGCACGGCGCGCAAGCTGCTCGCGAAACTCCTGAGCGCGTGTTGTGGAAGCTACCGGCATGATTGAGACATTCGGACCGGCTGTTCGTGGCGCCACCGCGTCCGAATATCGTGATTTTACCGCATATGGGGGAGGGAGTCGAAGGCGCCTACAATAAGAGAGCGGCGGAGAACAATCATGACGGCTACGGCAACAGCGAACGAAGTACTGGAACGATTGGAAATCGAGCCGGTCAATTCCGGGGCATGCGGCGGCGAGTGGATCGCCAACCCCTCGGGCGGCGACCTCGCATCCCTGAACCCGGCGGATGGCTCGGTGATCGCGCGCGTGCGCATGGCGGGGTCCGAAGACTATCAGCGCGTGATGGCGCGCGCCGCGGAGGCATTCCTCGAATGGCGCATGATCCCGGCGCCGAAACGCGGCGAAATCGTGCGCGAATTCGCCGCCGAACTGCGGCACGCGAAAGCCGACCTGGGCGCGCTGGTCACCATGGAGATGGGCAAGATCCGCGCCGAAGGCGAAGGCGAAGTGCAGGAGATGATCGACGTGGCGGACTTTGCCGTGGGCCTGTCGCGGCAGTTGTACGGCTTGACCATGCACAGCGAGCGGCCCGGCCATCGCATGTACGAACAGTGGCATCCGCTGGGGGTGGTGGGTGTGATCAGCGCGTTCAATTTTCCGGTGGCGGTGTGGTCGTGGAACGCCATGATCGCGGCAGTTTGCGGCGATTGCGTGCTGTGGAAGCCGTCGTCGGATACGCCGCTCACCGCCGTAGCCGTGCAGAAGATCGCGAACCGCGTGTTCGGGCGGCACGGGTTGAAGGGGATCTTCAACCTGGCGATCGGGCGCGGAGGTGCGGTCGGCGAAGCCATGCTGAACGATACGCGCGTGCCGCTGATCAGTTTCACGGGGTCCACGCAGGTGGGCCGCCGCGTGGCGGAGACCGTCGCCCGCCGCCTGGGACGCACGATTCTGGAACTGGGCGGCAACAACGGCATCATCGTGATGGACGACGCCAATCTCGACCTGGCCCTGCGCGCGGTGCTGTTCGGCGCGGTGGGAACCGCCGGGCAACGCTGCACCACCACGCGCCGGCTCTTCCTGCAAAAGGGCATCGCGGCGAAGGTGACGGATGCGCTGGTGAGCGCTTACAAGCAAGTTGTGATCGGAAATCCGCTCGATCCGCACACGCTGATGGGTCCGCTGGTGAACCAGCGCGCGGTGGAGGATATGATGGCGGGGCTCGACACGGTCCGGCGCGAGGGCGGCGAGGTGATCTACGGCGGCAAGCGGCTAGGCGGCTGCTTTGTGGAGCCCACGCTGGTGAAAGCCAGGCCGGACATGCCGATTCTGCGCGAAGAGATCTTCGCGCCGATTCTGTACCTGGTGGAATTCGACGCCCTCGACGATGCCATCCGCTGGCACAATGACGTGCCGCAAGGCCTGTCGTCGGCCATGTTCACGGCCAGCCTGATTTCCGGGGAACGCTTTCTCAGCCATGCCGGCAGCGATTGCGGCATCGCCAACATCAACATCGGCACCAGCGGCGCGGAGATCGGCGGCGCGTTCGGCGGCGAAAAGGACACCGGCGGCGGGCGGGAATCCGGCAGCGACTCCTGGAAGGCGTACATGCGGCGCCAGACGAACACCATCAACTGGTCGTCGCAACTGCCGCTGGCGCAGGGGATCGAGTTCAACGTCGGATGATTTACACCTGCTACGAGATGATCCGGGACTGCCGCGAGGGCCGTCCCGCGGGCTGGCCGTATTTCGTGACGCATTACGTTCCGGTGATGCGGCAACTTCTGACGCACTATTTCCCCGACCGCGCGGGTGATGGCGCGTTCACCGGACGGGTTCTGGCGAAGTTGTACGATCCCGCATCGAGCTTGTTTCGATCGCTCGACCCGGCGCCGGAGCGGACGTTCGTCGCCGAGTTGCGGCAACACGTGCTTCGCGCGGCGCAAGACGACGGCGCCAGTGCGGCGCCTGAAGTGGCCATCGATCTCGAAGGGCTCGGCGCGGCCCTGGAGCCGCTGACGATGACCGAGAAGCTGGCGGTGTGGTTCGAGACCATGCGCTACAGCGCAGCCGACGCGGGCCGCATGCTGCGCATGTCGCCCGAGACGGTGGAGCAAATCCGCGGACGGGCCGCGGAACTGACTCGCGCCAGCGTGGACGCGTGGAGCAGCAGCCTGCTGGAGGATGACGGTCCGCTGCTGGGCGCCGCGGCCGCGGCGCAATCGGGGAAAGACTGCCTGCCGGCCAAGACCTTCTTCGACGTGATTGATGGACGCGCCACGTGGCGCGGACGGGAAGAGATGGAGCGCCACGTGAAGGGCTGCTGGTACTGTCTGGACTATTATTGCCGTTTGCTGGAAGCCGTGGATGTGCTGCGCGGCGCCAAGCCCTTGCCCGAAGCTGAGGCGGAAGACTACCGGAAATTGCTGGGAATCGCCGACAACAAGCGCGCCTTTTGGAAGCGCTAGAGGAGAAGATGGCGGAGCTGAAACTGCTGCTGGACACCGAGCCACGCAACGTGATCGGGGATTGGGTGATACGCGCCGGCGTGGCGGCGGTGTTTGTCATGTTTGGCGCGGAGAAGTTCTCTTCGAGTCCGGGATCTCATTGGGTGACGCTGTTCGAACGCATCGGGGCGGGCGTGTGGTTCCGATATTTCACGGGCGTGGTGGAGGTATTGGGCGGCGTGCTGGTGCTGATTCCGAGCGCGGCCACCGCAGGGTTTGCGTTGCTGGCATGCACCATGGCGGGCGCGGCTATCATTCTGGCGTTCGTGCTGGGGCAAGCCGGCGACAGCATATTTCCCGGCATCCTGCTGGTGGCGCTGGTGGCGATTGGTCTGAGCCGGAGGTAGGAACCTGATGGAGACGTTGGAGCGGAGGCTCGCCGAAGTCCGGCTGCGCATCGCCAAGGCGGCCGAGCGCGCGGGCCGCGATGCCGCGCAGATCAAGCTGGTGGCCGTGACGAAAGTGTTCCCCGCGCAGCTGATTCGCGATGCGTACGCGCTGGGCCTGCGCGAGTTCGGCGAGAACTACGTGCAGGAATTCGAAACCAAGCTGCCGGAGGTGAGCGGCCTGAGCGAAGCGCGGTTTCATCTGATCGGACATCTGCAAAGCAACAAGAGCCGGCGGGCGGCGGAGATCTTTCAGACCATCCAGACGGTTGACTCGGCGAAGCTCGCGCGGCGGCTGGATGAAAGCGGGCGGCCGCTCGATATTCTGCTGGAGGTGAAGCTCTCGGAGGAGCAGGCGAAATCCGGCGCGGCGCCCAAGGAACTGCCGGAGCTGATCGCGGCGGTGCGCGGCTGCGCGAACCTGCGCCTCGCGGGGTTGATGACGATGCCGCCGTGGTCGGACGATCCGGAGCAGTCAAGGCCCTATTTCCGGCGTTTGCGGGAACTGGCGCTACAGCACGGCCTGGCGGACCTTTCGATGGGCATGTCGCACGATCTGGAAGTGGGCATCGAAGAAGGCGCGACGATCGTGCGGGTGGGCACGGCATTGTTTGGAAGGCGCAAGAAAGTGTGAAGGTCGCATACTATGCACCGCTGCCGCCGGCTCGCACGGGGGTGGCCGATTACGCGGCCGCGCTGCTGGCGGCGTTGCGGGCGCATGGGAGCGTCGAGGAGCGCGCGCGCCTGGCGGACACGGCGCTCTATCACCTGGGCAACAATCAACTGCACCGCGAGATCTACCAGAGGGCGCTCGCCGAGCCGGGCGTGGTGGTGCTGCACGACGCGGTGCTCCACCATTTCTTCCTGGGCGCGCTGGGCCGCGCGGCGTATGTGGATGAGTTTGTCTACAACTATGGCGAATGGCACCGGGCGCTGGCCGAAGAATTGTGGCGCGGCCGGGCCAGCTCCGGCTTCGCCCGCTGCTATTTCGATTACCCCATGCTGAAGCGGATCGCGGAGCGGTCGCGGGCGGTGGTGGTGCACAATCCAGCCGCGGCGCGCATGGTGCGGGAACACGCGCCCGGCGCGGCGGTAGTCGAGATCCCGCACTTGTTTGCCCCCCCCCAGCCGCCGGCCGGATGGGAAGTGATCCGGCAGCGGCAACGGCTGGGCGTTCCGCCGAGCGGGTTTCTGTGGGGCGTGTTCGGCTACCTGCGGGAATCGAAGCGGCTGTTCAGCGTGCTACGCGCATTCGCGCGGGTGCGGAGTGTGCGCCCGGATGCCTGGCTGCTGATTGCGGGCGCATTCGTTTCGCGCGACCTGGCGCGCGCGGCCGCGCCGCTGCTGGGCGCGCCGGGCATCGTGCGGCTGCCTTATCTGGCCGAACGCGATTTCTGGCGGGCGGCGCTGGCGGCGGACGCCTGCATCAACCTGCGCGATCCCGGGGCGGGCGAAACGTCCGGCATCACGATCCGGCTGATGGGATCGGGCAAACCCGTCCTGGTATCCGCCAGCGAGGAGAACTCCCGGTACCCGGAAACCGCGTGCGTGCGCATCGAGCAGGGCGTGGCGGAAGAAGACTCCCTGCTGCGGCACATGCTGCTGCTGACGGCCGTAAGGGAGTGCGGCGCGGAGATCGGGCTGCGCGCGGCGCGGCACATCGCCGAACATCACCAAGCCAGCGCCGCAGCCGAGAGTTACTGGCAGACACTACGCGCTCATCGCGGGTGACTCCGCCGCCGCGGCGCGCCGTTGCCGCAGCCCGTCCCACACGCCGCGCCATTTGCGCAGCACCAGCTCGGCGAGGTTGAGCGCGATGGCCAGCGCCAGGAGGAAGGGCCACAAATCCAGGGTGGCGGGAATCGCGCGGTTGGAGTTGAAGACGGCACTCGGGGGCGGATTGTAGCGCCCGCCGGTGGCTTGGGCCACTTGGTGCAGAAGCTGCTGGTTCGAGCCGTAGTCCAGAATCTCGTCTTCCTGGCGGTAGAGTCCGACTTCCGGAAATGCCTGCGATTCCGCCAGAGGGCGGACGCGAAACAAGCCTTGCCGGTCGCCGATGGCCACGCGCGCGCGATAATGCCCGGCGGCCACCTTGGTGACCTTGAGGGGCGATTCGAAACCGTTCGGCCCGAAGGCGTAAATATCCGGAATGACGGCCGGCTCGGCGATGTTGCGGCCGAGGCGATAGTCCACCACCAACTCGTTCGAGGCGCGGTCAAATTCCGCACCGGCTTCGCTGGGCTCGGCGTGAGGCAGCAGATCGCGGAAGATGTTGGCCCACAGCTTGTCGAAGCCGGACCAGTCCACCCATTTTGCGGCCCAGCGGTTTTTGGCGTCGGAGGCGAATACAGCCGCGCGCCCGAGGCCGTATTGCCAACGCACGAGCAGGGGATCTTCCTGGCCGGTGCGCAGAATCAACTCGGCCGCCGGGCGCGCTTCGAAGCGGACGTAACCGTGGAGCGGGGGGGCGGAAGCCATGTCCACGCCATCGAGAATTTCGGTCTGATTCACCACCTCGGCGCGCACGTCCCTTTCGACGGCGGTAGAGCCGGTGTGCTCTTCCACGTCGCGCAGCACGATCTGCTGCAGGCCGGACGGGTCGTTCAGGAAGTAAGACTTGCCTTGCGCGAGTTGCGCGACTTTCTCGAGGAAGGACCGATTCACGTCCTGCCCGAGGCCCACGGTGGAGATGGTGACGTGGTTGGCGAGGGCATCACGCGAGAGGGTCATGCTGTCGCCTTCCTCGGAGATGCCATCGGTGAGCAGCACGATGTGTTTGTAGACCGCGCGGCTGGGCAGGATCTTGTGGAAGGCCTCGCTCAACGCCGGCGCGATCTGGGTGCCTCCGTCGGGCGTAATGCCGGAGATCAGGCGGGTGATGGACGTGCGATCGTCGGCGCGGCGGAGCGGCACGGCCCATTGGAAGGAGTTGTCGAAGATCAGCACGCCGACCTGGTCGATGGGCCGCAGGTGATCGACCACGCCGATGGCCGCCAGGCGCGCCAACTCCATTTTCTTGCCTTCCATGGAGGACGATTTATCGATGATCAGAACCACGGCCGTGCCTTCCGGCTTGCGGGGGGGGGCGATTCTGGCGGGCAGGGCGCGCTCGAGCGGACCTTCTTCCTTGCGGGCCACGTAGATGTTGCGTCCGCCGGCGATCCAGAGCAGACCGCCGCCCCGCTGGACGAAGGTCTCGATGGCCGCCTGGCGGTCGAGCGGCACGCTCTGCATATCCCAGTTATTGAAGATGACGAGCTGATACTGGCTTAGCTTTTCGGGCGGACCCTCGGGCGCGCGGTCCACGTCGAACTGATCGGCAGTGAGCAGGCTGCGCAGGTGCGCCTCGGCCGGCGGAGGATCGTTGCTGACGAGCAGGACGCGCGGACGGCGCATTGTGACGGCGGTGGCAAAGCGGGCTTCGCCCAGGCCCGGCGCGCTGATTCGCCCGGCCAACTCGATGGCCCCGCTGGCGGTGACACTGGCATGCGCGCGGAAGCGATTTGTGCCGGGGACCAGGCTGACGCGGCTCGCGCCCAGCGGCTTGCCTTCAGCGGTCATCTCGACTGTAGCGCCAGCGGCGCCTGGAGAATCGAGCGTGATATCGACCGGGAAGCGCTCGCCGCTGAAGACCTGCGCCGGCATGCTGGCGGATTCGAGCACCAGGCTGGGCCGCGGGCGGCCGGCCAGCGGAATCACGTCGATTGGCACAGCAAGCTGTTGCGCCTGCCAGATGGCGCGCGTGACGCTGCCGAGATTCTCATTGCCATCCGTGATCAGAAGCAGGCGCGGCACCAGGCCCGCGGGTAGCACGGCAAGCCCATCGCGCACGGCGGCCTCGATGTTGGTGGCCTGGGCGTCGTGTCCGGGACTGTATTGCAGCCGCCAGGCCTCCCCTTTGCGCTCGGCGGGCGCGGGATTGCGCGGCACGCGGGCGAAAGGCACCACTTCGGTCCAATTTCGCCCGCGGCCTCTTTCGACGGCGGTAGCCACATCGGAGACCGTTTCCAGATCCTGAGGCGAAACGCTGGCCGAGGTGTCCGCCAGAATCGCCACGGCCACGCGGGTCTGGTTGAAGGTGAGATGCGGCTGGGCCAAGGCGAGGAGAATCGCAGCGAGGGCGGCAGCTTTCAGGACGAGGGCGGAACGGCGCGGGGCGGCGCGCCACTGCCAGACCGCCCAGACCAGCGGCGCGAGTACGGGCAGGATCAGCCAGGGATGGTTGAAGCTGACCATCAGGAAGCCTTCCTCATCGGCACAGCGGAGCGGACGATGCGAGCCGCGCGGCGCCTCTCGCGGCCGAACAGAAGCCACTCGGCCAGCAATCCGGCGCCGCCCGCGAGCGCCAGCCACTGCCACAGATCAGCCGCCTGGGCGAGTGACGCGGAGAACGCCGGCATGCCGCGGCGCGTCCCGGCGGGGGGGGACCAGCGGGAATCCCAGAGCTCCGGCAGGTTGAGCGAATAGACCGATTCGCGGCCGCCGGCCAACACACGCACGACGCCGGGTGTACCGCTGAAGAACTCTAGTGACTGGCCGCGCACGGTAAAGGGGACCGCGGTTCCATCCTCACGCATTACGCGCACATCTTCGGGCGCCACGCCGGAGTCGAACGGAGTGCGGATGGTGCCCGCGGTGCCGGCGGTCAACTCCCAGCGGCGAAAAACACGGGGTGCCATCCAGCGGAGCAAATTGGCGAAG
>Ga0335078_10017586_pt1 | contig 10627 bp, 7 predicted proteins | sample Lox_Sample_32_FD_206711 | JGI IMG/M metagenome (GOLD analysis project Ga0335078, IMG submission 206711) | Soil microbial communities from Loxahatchee National Wildlife Refuge, Florida, United States - Lox_Sample_3.2 | ecosystem: Environmental > Terrestrial > Soil > Wetlands | place: USA: Florida...
GCTTCACCACGATCGACTTGATCGCGGCGACGACCAACGCGCTGAACGGGGCGCTGCTGGCCCGCCGGCCTGACCACTACCGCAACTTCACCATCGTCGGCGTGCTGCTGATGGCGCTGCTGGGCGGCATCGGCGGCGGGGTCACCCGCGACGTGATACTGAACAAGATCCCGGGCGCGTTCCTCAATCCGGCCTACATTCTGCTGTGCCTGGCGGCCGGGATCGTCGGATACCTGATCGCCTTCGGCGCCGGCCAGCTCTTCCGCGAGGGACTGTTCCAGTTCATGACCTCCTTCTCCCTGCCCTGGTACGCGATCGCCGGGGCGCAGGCCGCTGAAACGGCGCACCTGCCGGTACTCGGGGTGCTGGCGCTGGCGGTGATAGGCCCGACCGCGGGCCGCTGGTACATCGACGTCTCCAGCGGCGTGCCCCCCAAGCAGTTCATACGCGGCGAATGGTTCGTCACGATCGCCGCGCTCACCGGCCTGATATGGCTGGTCTGTTATGCGGCCGGGCTCAACACCTGGTGGTCCGCTGGGGTCTCCTTCGTCATCGGCTTCACGGTCCGCATGCTCGCCCTCTACCTGGGGTGGGAAGAGCCGCTGGCCAAAGAGCCCACGGGGGTCTACCAGCACTCCGACGGGCGGCCGCTGCTGGGCCGCAAGATCGCCGGCAAGTCCCGGCGCGAGCTCCATGACCTAGGCCTGCTGGTCGAGACCCCCGCCTCAGGGGCCACGGTTGGGTCGGCGGGATCGTGAACGTCCGCACCCACGGCGCGCCCGCAGGGCGCACGGCCTGGATCCTGCCCACGGCGCAGGACGGCACGACGTACATGGCCGGCGGCCCGGTAGCGGCTGCGGGCAGCCAGCAAGGAGGAGCACGATGAGCGTGCAACATCTCTTTAACGCGATATTCAACGCAAGCCTGGTCGTCATGCTGCTCGCGCTGGTCGCCAGCTTGGGCATGACCTTCAGCGTCAAACAGATCCTGGAGCCGCTCAGGAGGGTCTGGCTGCTGGCCGGCGTCGTTGTGGTGAACTTGGGACTGGCGCCGCTGGTCGCCATCGGCGTCTGCCACTTGTTCCCGCTCACCAGCCAAGCGCGGGTCGGCGTGGCGGTCGTGGCGGTCGGCGCGGCGGGCCCGGTCGGCCTGAAGTCCTGTGAGCTGGCCAAACGGACGGACCTGGCGATGGCGGTGTCCTTCACCATCGTGCTGCAGTTGCTCAACATCGTGGCCGTGCCGCTGTGGGCCAAGGCCATCGTCACCGGGGCCAAGGTCAACCCGTGGAGCATCCTCACCGATCTGCTGATCCTCGTTCTGGCCCCGCTGGTCGTCGGCCTGATTCTCCGCAGCCGCTATCCGGAGCACCGGGATGGGTGGAAGGCCGGCCTGGACAAGACCTCCAACATCGCCCTGTACGTCCTGATCGCGTTCGGGCTCGCGGCGAATTGGAAAGCCGTCGTCACCTCGCTCGGGTCCTGGGTTATCCTCGCCTCCCTCGTGATCATCATCGTCTACATCGTCCTGGGCTGGGCCGTCGCATTCCGGAACGGGCAGGCCGCGATCACCATCTCGATGATCACCGCCATGAGATTCACGCCGATCGGGCTGGTCGTGATCTCCACCGTCCTGCACAACCAGGGTGCCTACCTCACCCCGGCCCTACTCTTCGCTCTGGTCGGCACCTTTGTCCCGCTCGCGGCCGGCGCCGAGATCGGGCGCTTCGTCAGCCGTTCGCGGCCAAAGCCCGCCTCCGGCGCCCGGGCCGCGGCCAAGGCTCCGCCGGCAGCCGCAACCCCCCGGCAGGCGACATGACTAGCCAGCCGCCTGCCGGGCATACCCAAAGCCGCCCGCCCGCCACCGGCATGGCCCGGGTGCCCGGCGGCAGTTTCCTCATGGGCTCAGACGACTTCTACCCCGAAGAACGCCCCGTCCGCCGCGTCGAAGTCGACGGCTTCTGGATCGACGACCATCCGGTAACCGTCGGTGAGTTCCGCCGTTTCGTCGCTGCGACCGGATACCTCACCGTCGCCGAACGGCCGCTCGACCCGGCGCAATACCCCGGCGCTGACCCGGCCCTGCTCACGCCCGGGTCGCTGGTGTTCCGCCCCAGCGCCGGCCCAGTCGACCTGCGCGACTGGACCCAGTGGTGGCGTTACGTTCCGGGCGCCCAGTGGCGCCACCCGCAGGGCCCGGGCAGCAGCGTGAAACGCCTGAGCGACCACCCGGTCACCCACGTGGCGGCCGAGGACGCCGAAGCCTACGCGTCCTGGGCGGGCAAGGAACTGCCCACCGAGGCCGAGTGGGAATTCGCCGCCCGGGGCGGCCTGGATGGCTGCGCCTTTTCCTGGGGTGACGAGTTCGCCCCCGCAGGCACGATGATGGCCAACACCTGGCAGGGCGAGTTCCCCTGGCAGAACCTGATGACCGACGGCTGGGAGGGAACCTCCCCGGTCAAGAGCTTCCCGGCGAACGGCTACGGGCTGTTCGACATGGCCGGCAACGTCTGGGAGTGGACCAGCGACTACTTCGTCACCCGCCCCGCCGAACATGCCCAGCACGCCTGCTGCGCCCCGCGCAACCCGCGGGTCAGCTCCGCGGAGGCGAGCCTGGTGCCTGGCGAGCCCGGCGCGCACATCCCCCGCCGGGTCACCAAGGGCGGCTCTCACCTGTGCGCCCCGAACTACTGCCTGCGCTACCGCCCGGCGGCACGGCAGGGCGAGGCGGTCGACACTTCCACCTGTCACGTTGGCTTCCGCTGCATCCTGCGGGACACCAGCACCGCGCCCGGGTGACAGAGGGCATCCCATGTCCTGGTCCGTGCTGTTCCGCGCTCGTGAGTACCTCAAGGGCAGCGTGTGGTTCTACCCACTGATCGGGGCCATCCTCGGCCCGCTCCTGGCCCTGCTCACCAGGCAGGCCGACCTGTCTGTGACCGTTCCCGCCGCCCTGCGGTACGCTCCGTCGACCGCGAGCAGCGTGCTGACCACGATCGTCGGTGCCATGGTGGGCCTGACCGGTTTCGTCGTGACCGTGACGGTCCTGGCCATCCAGATGGCCACCGGGACCTTCTCCGCCCGCTACATGCGGATCTGGTACCGCGACAATTTGCTGAAAGCCACGCTCGCGGTGCTGGCCGGGACGCTGGCCTTCTCGTTCTCGCTGCTGCGCCAGGTGACCTCGAATCAAGCCCCCAATATCGGGGTGAGCGTCGCGGGCTTCCTGACGGTGCTGAGCCTGGTGCTGTTCCTGCTGTTCTTCGACCGCTTCATCCACCGGCTCCGGCCGGTTGCGGTGGCCGGCCTGGCCGGGCAGCAGGCCCGGCAGATCATCGCCACGGTCACCCAGACAGCCGAAGCCGGCAGCGCATCCGGCCAAACCGGCACCGGCGATCCGGCGCTCATGGTGTCAACCCAGCGGGACGGTTCGGTTCAGGCCGTCAATGTCCGCGGCCTGGTCGCCTGGGCCAGCAGGCATGATCACCTGCTCGTCATGCAGGCCGCCGTCGGTGATTTCGTCACCACCGGCCAGCCCGTCATCGGCGTCTTCGGCAGCGAAAGCATCCCGGCGAGGACGAGCCGCCAGCTGCGGGGGATGATCGCGCTCGGGGTCGAGCGGACCATAGAGCAAGATCCCGCGTTCGCCGTCCGGATCATCGTGGACGTCGCGGTCAAGGCGCTCTCGGCCGCGATCAACGACCCCACCACCGCCGTTCAGGCGATCGATCACCTGGCGAACGTGCTTGCGCTGCTCGCGGAAATGCCACTGCACGGGCCGCTCACCTTCCGGGACCGGCAGGGTGCTCCCCGGCTACTCATGCCCGGGCGGACCTGGGAGGACTACCTGGCCCTCGGCGTCACCGAGATCCGCGAGTACGGATCCACCAGCATCCAGGTCATGCGCCGGCTCCGGGCGATGCTCGAGGACCTGCGCGAATCGGCCCGGCCCGACTGCCGGTCGGCAGTGAAAGCGGAGATCGCAAAGCTCGATGCCACAGTCGGGGTGGGCTTCGCGGGCTCCGTCGACAAGGATCAGGCCCAGGTCCGCGACCGGCAGGGCATCGGCGGCCCGGGCAGGCACGTCACGTCATAACCGGCACGGACAGCCCCTGGCTGCTCACAACGGGAATCTCCGGCGGGTACGCCAGGCGGGCGGGTGAGCGGACGCCGGGCAGGCGGCGACCCTGGCCGTGCGGCGCTGTGCCCGGCGGCTAGCCGCCGGGCAGGCCGATCGCTGTCGCTCGTTGCACCGCGTCGTTGCGGGACGAGACGCCCAGCTTACGGTAGATCGCTTTGACCTCGGTCTTGTTCGGCCGGGGTGAGCGGCAATGCGCCGACTGACGCTGGGACGGCGCGGGACGCCAGGACGTCGCGAAAATCACTGACCTCATCGATGAGGGTCCCGAGGGCCGGCGGGCGAGCCCGCATCCCCCGGGCAAGCTGCCGGTGGGCTTCTTTCGAGTCACCATGATGCAGGGCAAGCCTGGCTGCCCCGGTGAAAGCCGGGATGCTGAAGACGTAGTCGTACAGCCGGTGCCCATCGATCGTGGCCAGCGCAAACTCCAGCCGGTCGGCCGCCTCTTTCCATTCGCCCCGGTCCATGGCCAACCACGCGACCTGGGCTTCGCAGATGGGGATCGTATCCCAGTTGCTCATTCCGGCAGCAACGGTGGACGCCTCGGCGAAACAGCGCGAGCCTCGTCGGGGCGTCCGGCGAGCAGGTGCGCTTCGGCGAGCAGGTGCGCTTCGGCGAGCAACCACAGCGCGCTGTCGCGCCATGGGCTCCAGGCGGGTTCCTGGGCGAGACTGAAGGCCGCGTCCTCCACCACGGGCGGGTGATGGCCCGGGGCGCGCACGCCAAACTGCTTGGCCGCGATCGGCACCGGATAGGCGGGCCGTATTTAGCTACATCTGGGGGATGACCGCAGGTGTCGGTCGTCTGGACACTGAACACGTGAATGAGCATTTCCGCCGTCTGTGGAATGGCCCTGGAGGGCTTCGATGAGCACTACCAAAGCTGCACGGGGCCCCGCTCCCGGATCGCGCCCCCAGGTTCTCGTGCTCGGCGGAGGGTTCGCCGGGATTGGCGCAGCACGGAAACTTTGCAAGCACGAGGTCGACGTGGTGATCGTCGACGGCCACGACTATCACACTTTCCAGCCGCTGCTTTACCAGGTCGCCACCGACCTGCTTCCGCAGGTCACCGTGGGACACCCGCTTCGTGACCTTTTTGACGAGCAGCCGAACGCCCGGGTCCATTCGACTGACGTAACGTCGGTGGACCTGGAGAAGCGACGGGTCGAGTTCGCTGAGATGGACCCGCTGGAGTACGACTATCTGGTGCTGGCCCTCGGCGCCCAGGTGAACTTCTTCGGTGTCGAGGGGGCTGGCGAAAATGCCTTCCCTATGTACACGCTCGCGGACGCGGTGCGCCTCAAGGAGCACATCCTGCAGCGCTGGGAGGCGGCCGACAAGGACCCGGCCCTGATCGAGGACGGGGCGCTCAACGTCGTGGTCGTCGGCGGCGGCCCGACCGGGGTCGAGAGTGCAGGCGCCATCGCCGAGCTCTACCGGGCGATCTTCGCCAAGGACTACCCGGACATTCCCCAGGAGAAGGTGCAGATCGTGCTGGTGGAAGCGGGCCCGGAGATCTTCACCATGTTCAAGACGCACTTGCGCAAGTATGCGGAGAAGGCCTTGGCCGGGCGGGACGTCGAGGTGGCCTGCGGCGAAGTGGTCGAGTCGGTCACACCTACCCAGGTGAGACTCAAGTCCGGCCGGGTGATCCCCGCGCACACGCTGGTGTGGGGCGCCGGGTTGCAGGCGAACCCCATCGCCGCCTCGCTGGGCCTGAAGCTTCAGAAGGGCAACCGCATCCCCACCCAGCCCGATCTCAGCGTCGCCGGCCACCCGGGAGTGTTCGCGGTGGGGGACATCGCGTGGATCACCGATACCAAGACTGGCAAGGTCCTTCCTCAGCTCGGATCAGTCGCGCTGGAATCTGGGCACCACGCCGGGCGGAATATCGCCAGGCGGCTCGACGGGTCCAAGACCGAGCCGTTCAGCTACTTCGACAAGGGCACGATGGCGACCATCGGCCGCGGTGCCGCGGTCATGCAAGGGCCGCACGGGCGGACGATGAAGGGCAAGTCCGCCTGGCTCGCGTGGGGGGCGGTCCATCTCGCGCTGCTGTCGACGGGCGAGGACCGGGCCAAGGCGGTCATCGACTGGAGCTGGGCCGGCTTCACCCACGAGCGGGCCGCCCGGATCACCGTGCGGACTGATGCGCAATGACTGCCGGCGAGAACACCCGCAGTAAGGCGGCCAGAGAATGGAGCAGGTAAATGACTGACCAGGCGCTAAGCGCGGACTACGCGAAACTCGTTGCAGGCCAGCGTGCGTATTTCAAGGCCGGGCACACCCGGCCGGTCGCGTGGCGGGTCGAGCAGCTGAACGCGATCAAGACGATGGTCGACGAAAGCCGCGACGCGATGTATAAGGCGCTGTGGCACGACCTACGCCGCAACAGAACCGACGCCGACCTGATGGATGTCGACTACAGTCTCCGCGAGGCGGAGTATGCGCTCAAGCATCTCCACGACTGGGTGAAGCCCGTCCGGGAGCCTACGCCGCTGCTGATGGAGCCCGGCCACGTAAAGGTGCGCCGTGACCCGTTCGGCGTGACCTTGATCATCGGCGCGTGGAACGAGCCATACATGCTCACCCTCGCCCCTCTCGTGGCGGCGATCGCGGCGGGCAATACCGCGGTGCTGAAGCCGTCGGAGATCGCCGAGGCCACCGGGCAGCAGATCGCCGAGATGGTACCCAGGTACCTCGACCCCGAGGCGGTCGCCGTGGTGCTGGGCGGGATCCCGCAGACGACCGCGCTCCTGGAGCAAAAGTGGGACCTGATCTTCTTCACCGGCAGCCCGCCGGTCGGGAAGATCATCCACAAGGCGGCCGCGCAGAACCTCACCCCGGCCGTGCTCGAACTCGGGGGCAAGAACCCCACCATCGTGCACTCCTCGGCGCATGTGAGGACCGCGGCCCGGCGCATCGCGTTCGGCCGGTTTGTCAACTCCGGGCACATCTGCACCGCGCCCGACCACGTGCTCGTCTGGCCCGAGGTCAAGGACGAGCTGGTTGCCGAGCTGAAGCAGGCGATCCGCGACTTCTACGGCGATGACCCGAAGCAGAGCCCAGACTATGGGCGGGTCATCAACCGCCGGAACTTCGACCGGCTCGCCGCCTTCCTCAGCAGCGACAACGGGACGATCGCGGCGGGCGGGCAGACCGACCGCGATCAGCTGTACATCGCGCCGACCGTGCTCGTGGACGTGCCGGTGGACTCCCCGATCATGCAGGAGGAGGTGTTCGGGCCCATCCTGCCGGTACTGGAGATCGACTCGGTGGAGGCGGTCGTCGACTGGGTCAACGAGCGCCCACGGCCGCTGGGCCTGTACGTATTCACCGAGGACAAGGACGTCGCCGAGCGCATCCTGGAAGCGACCAACTCTGGCGACGCCTGCATCAACGACTGCTCGGTACACCCCCTGATACCCGAGCTGCCCTTCGGCGGGGTCGGTAACTCCGGCATGGGCAAATACCACGGTCGGCACGGATTCGAGGCCTTCACCAACGCGCGCGGCGTGCTCTACCACAGCGCGCTGATCGACCCTGGCGTCAAGTACCCGCCCTATTCGGAGCACACCGGCGAGCGCGAGGCCATGCAGAAACTGCTCTAGCCGACGCGCGAGCAACCCCCGCTGATCGGGAACTGCGCGGACACTGAGGAGTGGCGCGGAGATGACGTCCCTTGGATTTAGCGCGGCTCGCGACCTCGCCTGCCGACCGCGTCGCCGCATCGCCGGGCTGGCCGCGAGCGTTGGGATGGTCTTCGCCTCCGCCGTGCTGGCCTTGGGCGGCACACCACCGGCCGCGCTCGGCGCCGCGGGCGCCTCACTGCACGGGACCGTCACAGCCGCCGGAAAGCCGCTCGCCGGTGCTCAGGTCACGCTGTTCGCCGGGTCACGTACCGGAGCCACTGAACTGGGCCAAACGCGGACCGACTCGGTCGGCGCGTTCACGATCTCCTACACCAAGCCTGCGGCCGGCGTGCTCTACGTCCAGGCCACCGCAGCGGGCGGGAGCGGGCTGCAGCTGCGGACGGTGGTCGGCATAGGCCAAGGCGGTGGTGTCGCACCGCAGACGCTGACCACGGTCACGGTCAACGAGCTCACCACCGTCGCCACGGCGTACGCCCTGGCCCAGTTCAGCAGCGCTAACGGCATTTCCGGGCCCAGCCCTGGCCTGGAAAACGCCGCCGCCACAGCCTTCAACCTCGCCGACTCTGCCACCGGCAAACCCGGCGCGGTGGTCACCAACTCCGACAACGGCGCCAAGAACGCTACCCTCGCCACGCTCGGCACGCTCGGCAATCTCGTCTCGGTCTGCGTGGTGCCGCAATCCCCGCGATGCGGCGACCTGCTCGGGCTCGCCACGCCGCCAGGAGGCACCGCCCCGGCCAACACGGCGCAGGCGGTCGTCAACCTGGCCCGCAACCCCACGCTCGCACGGACGGGCCTGTACGCCCTGGCGCGGACGGCGAACGTCTACCAGCCCGCGCTCACCGCACCTCCCGCCGCCTGGACCCTGGTGCTCCGCTACACCGAGTCTGACCTGTACGCCTCGGGCCGCATCGCGATCGACGCCGAGGGAAACGTCTGGTCAAGCAACAACTGGCTGCCGGGAACCCGGAATCCCAGTCCTTACGTCACCGTGCTCAGCCCGGTCGGCCAGCCGGCCCTGGGCAGCCCGATCAGCGGCGGCGGCATGAAGGGCGGAGCCTGGGGCATCGCGATCACGCCGGACGGCACGGTCTGGGTCCCCGCCTTCGGCGGCGCTGCGATGGCGCAATACTCGCCCGCCGGTACTCCGCTGTCGCCCGGCACCGGGTGGACGAGCGGTCATCTCAACCACCCGCAGGGCACCGCGATCGACCAGAAGGGCAACCTGTGGATCGCCAACAACTACGGCCCTGAAAGCGCACCCGGGCAGGGAAACGTCGTCGTCTACCCCGGCGGTGACCCGTCGAAGGCGTTCACGATCAGCGGCGACGGCCTCAACCATCCGTTCGCGGTCCAGATCGACGGCTACGGCCGCGCCTGGGTCAGCAACGCCGGCCTCGGCGGCGCCAAGCTGGTCGGCACCAAGGCCGCGATCCTGGTCGGCAAGTTCGGCGGGAGCATCACCGTCATCGGGCCCAACTTCAAGCCCACCGCCTTCTCACCCATCCAAAGCAAATCCTTCAAATGGCCGCTGGGCATCGCCATCGACTCGAAGAACAACGTCTGGGTCACCAGCTACTTCAGCAGCACGATCACTGAGATCCGGCCCGACGGGACCATCGCCGGCGAGTACCGGCTCGCCAAAACGGTCCTTCCCTGGTCGGATGCCATCGACGGATCTGACCGCGTCTGGGTAGCAGGCTTCGGCACACCCCGCGTGTGGCTGCTCTGCGGCACCGACACCACCGCGTGCCCGCCGGGCTCGTCCGCCGGCACCATCCTGTCCCCGAAACAAGGATTCCAGAGCGCCGCGTTCCAGCACTTCACGTCGATCCAGATCGACCAGTCCGGCAACATCTGGCTGAGCAACAACTGGTCACAGCTTTACCCACCAGCTGGCGGTACGGGGATCGACGAGATGATCGGCCTCGCGACACCGGTCTGCACGCCGTTGACTCCCCTGCCCGTTCGGCCCTCCACAGCGACCGCAACCGCCTGCCCCCCGCAGACTGCCGCGCACCTCCCCGCCTCCGCCTCCGCGGCTGCCACTCCCGCCGCCGACGCCAGCGTTAGCCAGTCCAGCGGGCAGTCGGCCTGGCTATGGGCCGTGATCGCCGCCGCGGCCGTGGTGCTGGCAACCGGGGTCGTATTGCTCCTTCGCCGGCGTCACGCCAGGGCATGACCTCATGCAGGCAGACCGATGAACATGCCACAGGCCACATCTACCTCGCGGCACGATCCGTCCACGCCTGCGGTCGTCCGGCTGGTGGACACGGCCGGGCGCGATGGGCCCGCGACTCCGCGCGAGATCGCAGGCCAGCTGCAAGCGGGCAGGTTCTTCTGGCTCGACCTGGAAGACCCGGGCGACGACGAGCTGGCCGAGTTCGGCCAGAGCCTGCGGCTGCCCGCGGGAGCCATCGTGAGCCTCGTCATGCATGAGAGTGGGTTTCGGATCAGGCCGGATCGTCCATGGCGGCTAGGTCGTGGAAGGAACGTGCCACACGAGGACTCCTTCTCCCACTTCCTTTTCACCCTTACCGCGGGTCACGATTCTCATCGGCTGCTCCGGCGGGCAGCCAATACCCTCGGCAAGGATGCCCTCGATCGCGTGCTTCGCTATGCGCGGGAACGCCTCCGCGGGGGGCGGGACTGGAATCGAGAGATCCCTGGCGGCTTCCAGGAAGCGCGATGCTTCGTTGACCACGCTCGCGCGGTCTCCGACAGCGCCGAGGTCGACGCCGTCGATGCGCTCGCCGTGGTCGCGGCTGAAGCGCAGCACGCCGCGAACAAGGCCCAGCACGTTCCTTCCCTTCAGTTCCGACAGGGGCATGATCTGGGTGC
>Ga0335078_10017588_pt1 | contig 10627 bp, 10 predicted proteins | sample Lox_Sample_32_FD_206711 | JGI IMG/M metagenome (GOLD analysis project Ga0335078, IMG submission 206711) | Soil microbial communities from Loxahatchee National Wildlife Refuge, Florida, United States - Lox_Sample_3.2 | ecosystem: Environmental > Terrestrial > Soil > Wetlands | place: USA...
CCGCCGACAGACCCGCGGGGTTGCGCTCCGCTGCCGGGCCCGGCAGCGCGGGCCCTAGCCGCGGCTGCTCTCATCGCGCAGCCAGGTCGAGTACTCCCGGCGCCGCACCTCGCGCCGGGCCTGCCGCCGCGCCAGCACCGCCACCGCGAGGAACACCACGACCGGCGGGGCCAGCCGCGGCTCGGCGCGCACCAGGGCCAGCAGATCGCCGGGCCGGGTCCGGGCGGTCGAGGCCGGGGCGCCCTCGGCTTCCTCGACCTGGTTCACCCCCATGGTCGCGCGCACCCGGCGGCGCAGCAGGTCGCGGAAGGTCCGCGGGGTGTGCACGACGACCCGGGCACCGGGCACGATGACCCGCTCGGCGGGCTGGAAGGCCAGCGACGCGACCAGGTCGTCGGCCAGCAGCGGCGGCAGCCCGGCCACTCTCGTGTAGCCGGCCTCGCTGAGCCCGATCACGCCCCGGCCGAACAGCCCGCTGCGCACTTCCGGCAGCCGCTCCCAGACCGCGTAGTACGCGCGTACCAGCCAGGGCCGGCCGGCCAGGTCGAGGTCGCGCTGCGGGCCGCCAGCGAGGGCCCCCGGCCGGCTCAGCGCCGCGCCCAGGGCCCGGATGTCGGCCGCGCCCAGTTCCACGTCGGCGTCCACGTAGATCCGCGGGAAGTCCCTGGCCGCCTCATCCCCCGCACGCAGCGCGTCCCGCTTGGAAGCGACCGGGATGGACAGCACCCGGACCGGGGGGCCGAACGACGCGGCCACCCCCGCCGTATCATCGGTGCAGCCGTTGGCCACCACGATCACGTCCAGCTCGGCGGGGCTGGCGGGGCTGGCGGGGCCGGCGGCCGGGGCGGCCGGCGCGAGCTGGCCCAGCAGGCGCCCGATCACCCGGGCCTCGTTGTGTGCCGGAACGACGACTGTCACCACAACGGGCAAGTATGCCCGCCGGGTCCGGTCCCGTCAGGGCATGCCCCGGGCCCGGGGCACAGCGGCGCCCATCGCCGCGAACCGACCAAGGAGCTCAGCTGTGGACAGTGCCCGGATCCTCCCCTCGGCCGACGTCGACGAGCGCGCCACGCTCGGCGCGGGCAGCACGGTCTGGCATCTGGCCCAGGTCCGCGAGCACGCCCAGCTGGGCCGGGGCTGCATCGTCGGCCGCGGCGCCTACGTGGGCCCGGGGGTGATCATCGGCGACCACGTCAAGCTGCAGAACTACGCGCTGGTCTACGAGCCGGCCCGGCTGGAGGACGGCGTGTTCATCGGGCCCGCGGCCGTGCTCACCAACGACATGTACCCGCGGTCCACCGACGTCGGCGGGAAGGTCAAGCGGCCCGCTGACTGGGATGCCCAGGGCGTGCTGGTCCGTGCGGGCGCGTCGCTCGGCGCCCGCGTGGTGGTGGTGGCGGGCTGCGTGATCGGCCGCTGGGCGCTGGTCGCGGCGGGCGCCGTGGTCACCCGGGATGTGCCCGACTTCGCGCTGGCCGCCGGGGTGCCGGCCCGCCGGATCGGCTGGGTCGGCCGGGCGGGCGTGCCGCTGACCGGGGCCGGGGACGGCCGCTGGCACTGCCCGCAGACCGGCGAGCAGTACACCGAGACCGGTGGGCTGCTCGCGGCCGCCGGATGACCGGGCGGCAGGCGGCAAACTGCGGCAAACTGTGACCAGCGTGTCATCCCGCTGACCAGGCTGCGCGTCCAGTTAGTGACCGGCCGTGCGGTACGGGCACGCCCGCCCAGCGTGGGCCGGACGCGCTCAGACCAGGAGCGCAGCCAACCAAATGACTGACCGGGGAGGATGCTGCATGTCGCCTATCGGGCTGGCCGTGGTCGGCGCGGGGTACTGGGGGCCCAATCTCGTCCGGGCCGCCCGGATGACCCCCGCATTCCGCCTGACCTGGCTGTGCGACCGGGACCTGGGCCGGGCCCAGGCCGCCCTGGATCAGTACACGCCGGTCCGCGCCACCGCCAGCTACGAGCAGGTCCTGGCCGATCCACAGGTCGCCGCGGTAGCCATCGCCACCCCGGCCGCCACCCACTTCGACCTGGTCTGCGCGGCCCTGGAGGCCGGCAAGCACGTCCTGGTGGAAAAGCCGCTGACCTCCTCGGTGGCCGAGGCCGAGAAGCTGGTCGACCTGGCCCAGCGCACCGGCCGGTCGCTGATGTGCGATCACACCTACTGCTACACGGCGGCGGTGCGCCGGATCCGTGAGCTGATCCGGTCCGGGGAGATCGGCGAGATCCAGTTCGTTGACTCGGTCCGGGTCAACCTGGGGCTGATCCAGCCCGACGTGGATGTGCTCTGGGACCTGGCCCCGCACGATCTGTCCATCCTGGACTTCGTGCTGCCCGATCACGTGGTGCCGGTGGCGGTGGCGGCGCACACGTCCGACCCGGTCGGCACCGGCCGGGCCTGCCTGGCCTACCTGTCGCTGTGGCTGTCCAACGGCGTGCTGGCGCACGTGAACGTGAACTGGCTGAGCCCGATCAAGATCCGGACCACGGTGATCGGCGGCACCCGGCGGACGATCGTCTGGGACGACATGAACCCGCCCGCCCGGCTGATGGTGCACGACCGCGGGGTTGACCGGCTGCCCGCCGACCGGGTCGGGCCGGATGAGCGCAGGCAGACGCTGATCTCCTACCGGACCGGCGACAGCAGCGTCCCGGCGCTGCCGGAAAAGGAGCCGCTGCTCTCGGTGATGGCCGAGTTCGCCAGCTCGATCAACGAGGGCCGGGCGCCGCTCACCGACGCGGGCTCGGGCCTGCGGGTGCTGGCCATCCTCGAAGCCGCGTCGCGCAGTGCGGAGGCCGATGGGGCCCGGATCCCGATCGCCAGTCAGGCAGTCATGGAGGCAAGTAAATGATCAAGGGGCAGCGCTGTCTGGTCACCGGCGGGGCGGGCACCATCGGCTCGACGATCGTGGACCAGCTGGTCGCGGCGGACGCGGCCGAGGTGATCGTGCTGGACAACCTGGTCCGCGGCCGCCGGGCCAACCTGGCCGGGGCGCTGGAGTCCGGCAACGTCGCCCTGGTGGAAGGCGACATCCGGGACCGTGAGCTGGTCACCCGGCTGATGGCCGGCATCGACCTGGTCTTCCACCAGGCCGCCATCCGGATCACCCAGTGCGCCACCGAGCCCCGGCTGGCCCTGGAGGTGCTGGTCGACGGGACCTACGAGGTAGTCGAGGCGGCCGCGGACGCGGGGGTGCGCAAGGTGGTCGCCGCGTCCTCGGCGTCGGTGTACGGCCTGGCTGAGCAGTTCCCCACACCGGAGCGGCAGCATCCCTACGACAACGACACGCTGTACGGGGCGGCCAAGACGTTCAACGAGGGCCTGCTGCGCAGCTTCCGGGCCATGCGCGGGCTGGACTACGTGGCGCTGCGGTACTTCAACGTGTACGGCCCGCGGATGGACATCCACGGCCTGTACACCGAGGTGCTGATCCGCTGGATGGAACGGATCGAGGCCGGCCAGCCGCCGCTGATCCTCGGCGACGGCACGCAGACCATGGACTTCGTGTTCACCGAGGACATCGCGCGGGCCAACCTGCTGGCCGCGTCGAGCGACGTATCCGGCGAGGTGCTCAACATCGGCACCTGCACCGAGACCAGCCTGACCGAGCTGGCCCAGCTGCTGATCCAGGTCATGCACGCCGACCTCGGCCTGGAGTTCGGGCCGCCCCGCGGCACCAACGGGGTGACCCGCCGGCTGGCCGACGTGTCCCGCGCCGCCGAGCTGCTGGGCTGGAAGGCCGAGGTCGACCTGGAGCAGGGCCTGCACCGGCTGGTCGACTGGTGGCGGGCGGAGCGGGCGGCCGGGACCGCACCGTCATGATCCCGGTGATGCGGCCCTGGCTGGGCCAGGAAGAGGCGGACGCGGTGGCGGCCGCGGTGGCGTCCGGCTGGGTGGCGCAGGGCCCACGGGTGGCGGAGTTCGAGACCGCGTTCGCGGCTGCCCTCGGGGTGGGTCACGCCGTGGCGCTGTCCTCGTGCACCACCGCCCTGCACCTGACGCTGCTCGCCGCCGGGATCGGCCCGGGCGACGAGGTCGTGGTCCCGTCCCTGTCGTTCATCGCGACCGCCAACGCGGTGCGCTACGTGGGCGCGGAGCCGGTGTTCGCCGACGTGGACGAGGCGACCCAGAACCTGGTCCCGGCCACGGTCGAGCCGTGCCTGACCGGGCGGACCCGGGCCGTCATCCTGGTCGACCAGGCCGGGATGCCCGCCGACCTGGACGCCATCCGGGCGCTGTGCGAGCCACGGGACGTCGCGGTGATCGAGGACGCAGCCTGCGCGGCGGGCTCGGTGTACCAGGGCCGGCCGGCCGGTGCGACCGCGTTCCTGGCCGCGTTCTCCTTCCACCCGCGCAAGCTGCTCACCACGGGCGAGGGCGGGATGATCGTCACCCCCGACGCGGAGGTCGCCGCGCGGCTGCGCCGGCTCCGCGAGCACGGCATGAATGTCAGCGCGGCGCAGCGGCACGCCAGCCAGCAGCCGGTCATCGAGAGCTACCTCGAGGTCGGCTACAACTACCGGATGACCGACATGCAGGCCGCGCTCGGCCTGGTCCAGCTGGGCAAGCTGGACCGCATGATCACCCGGCGGCGCGCACTGGCCCAGCGCTACCAGGAGCTGCTGGCTGGCATCCCGGGCCTGACTGTGGTCCGCGACCCGGACTACGGCCGGACCAACTACCAGTCGTTCTGGGTGCTGCTGCCCCCGGGCTTCCCGGTCAGCCGGGGCGAGCTGCTCCGGCTGCTGGCCGCGGCCGGGGTGTCGGCCCGGCGCGGCATCATGGCCTCGCACCTGGAGCCGGCCTACGCGGGCCAGCAGACGAGGCCGCTGCCGGTGACCGAGCGGCTGACCGCTGACTCGCTGATCCTGCCGCTGTTCCACCAGATGACCGAGGACGAGCAGGACCAGGTTGTGTCGGTGCTGCGGGCGGCGGCCGGCCAGCCGCAGCCCGCGGCGAGCCGGTGACGGCGGCCCCGCTTCCCGGCCTGGACAACCGCCGCCTGGTCCGGCTGATGGCCGCGGCCACGGCGCGCTGCGGGCTGGACCTCACCGGCCGGGTGGTGCTGACCGAGGCGGCCAGCGGCGCGTACGCGGTCACCCCGGTGCTGGCCGCGCTGGCCGGGGCGCAGGTGTGCGCGCTGGCCGGCCCGACGAGCTACGCGAGCACGGCGCAGCTGGCCGAGGGGACCACGGAACTGGCCCGGCTGGCCGGGGTGGCCGGCCGGATCGAGCTGATCACCCGGAAGACCGCAGGCGTGCTCGGCGCCGCGGACATCGTGACCAACAGCGGCCAGGTGCGGCCCATCGACGCGGCCGTGGTCGCCGAGCTGAAGCCGTCCGCGGTGATCCCGCTGATGTACGAGGCCTGGGAGTTCCGCGGCACCGACGTCGACCTGGGCGCGTGCCGCCGCCGCGGTATCCCGGTGGCCGGCACCAGCGAGACCCACCCGGCGGTGGATGTGTTCTCGTTCCTGGGGCCGATGGCGGTCAAGCAGCTGCACGACGCGGGGCTGCCGGTCTACGGCAGTGACCTGCTGCTGCTGTGCGACAACCAGTTCGCCCCGTTCATCGCGGACTACCTGCGGGCCAGTGGCGCGCGGGTGGCGCAGGCAGCCGGGCTGGCCGAGCCCGGACGGGCCGATGCCGCGCTGGCCGGGGCCGGGCTGGCCGGGCCGCCGGACGCGGTCATCCTCGCGCTGCGACCCGCGGCCGGGCCGGTGCTGGGCGCGGCCGGGGCGGCCTGGCTGGCTGACCGGGCCCCCGGGGCGGTGCTGGTCCAGTACTGGGGGGATGTGGACCGGACGGCCGCCGCCGCGGCCGGGCTGCCGGTGTGGCCGCCGGACACCCCGGCGCCCGGGCACATGGGGGTGCTGCCGTCGGCGGTCGGCCCGGCCCCGGTGGTCCGCCTGCAGGCGGGCGGGCTCAAGGTGGGCGAGGTGCTGGCCCGCGGGCTGGACCGGGCCGCACCCAGTGACCTCGCCTACCTGCAGCCGCTGAGCTGACGCGCTACTCCGGGCGGCCGCCTGTCCCGCGCTCCGGGGCCGGCTGCCCCGGCGGCACCGGGCCGATGCCCGCGGCCCTGGCGGCGAGCCGCAGGCGCTCAGCACCCAGCCCGATGTTGACGCCAGCGCCGTAGGCCGTGGCCCCGGACAGCACGGTGGCCAGCGTGGTGCCCAGCACCAGGCTCACGCCCTGCTCGGCGCTGAGGTCGCCAGCGGCCCAGAACGCAGTGAACACAGCCATTCCCGCGGCCCCCAGCGCAGCCACCAGCCAGCCGAGCCAGTGCAAGACCCTCGCTACCTGCCGGGCATGCTCGACTTCCGCGGAGATTGTCTCCTGGTCATCCATTCATGCCCCGCCCGCCGGCTCGCAGTTGCTAGCGGCCGGTTCCTTCCCATCAGTCACAGGAGTCAATCCGCCGCCGGCGGCGGCGGCCCAGCTAGCCCTGCTTGGCGTGGAAGGTGGCAAAGCTGTCGCGGCCGGTGGGCCGGGCTGGATTACCGATGTAAACCTGGCCCGGCTCGGTATCGCTCAGCACGTTCGCGCTCGCGCCGATAATGCAGTCGGCGCCCACCGTCAGCTCGCCGGATATGCAGCAATTGGCGCCCACGAACGAGCTGCGGCCTATCCGGCACATTCCGCAGATGACGCAGTGCGGGCCAGTGAAAACGTCATCTTCGATAACCGAGCTATGGCCGACGACGGTCCCGCTGGACAGGAACACGTTATCCCCGACGCGGACGTCGTGCTGCACCGCGGTGTGCTCCTGGATGAACGTATTCTCGCCGATCTCCGCGCTGGGCAGCACGAACGCGTGGCTGCTGACGTAGCTGACGCAGCAGAAGCCAGCCTCCTTGACCCCGTCGAACAGCCGCCTGCGCACCCGGTTCAGCTGGGTCAGGGACACGGATACGAAAGCCCGGTAGTCCTCCGGCGGGTACAGCTTCGCAAGCTGCTCGAAGGGCACCAGCGGGAGGCCACAGAAAGTGTCGGACGTGATGAACGGCGTCTCCGCGCTAAAGGCGACGACCTCATGCGGGGAGTCGTAACAGAAATAGTCATAGGCGAGCGAGGCCGTCTCGCCGGTGCCGACGATAACGACGCGCTCGCCCGTGGATTCTGCCTGCAGCGGGTGCCGCCGGCCCCGCACCTGTCCGCCAGCCATGCAATGCACAATATCGGGCCAGCCCAGTGGTTCGCACATGCGAAGGGGCGGCCCGCCCGCCGCCCGCGGCCGGCCCGGGGCCGGTCAGCCGCGGATGACCGTCCCGGCGTGCCGCATGGCCGCCACGTGCAGCTGCTCGTTCAGCTCGGTGAAGAGGTCACCGGCGGTCACCCCGGCCCACTGCGCGGGCAGCAGCTCCAGGGGCAGGCCCGGGTCCAGGTAGGGCAGCCGCTGCCAGGCGATCAGCAGCGCGACATATTCGCGGAAGGCCTGCTGGCCGGTGGGGACCTGGCGGGCCAGCCGCCGGGCCACCGGCTGGTAGGCCCGGATGAACTGCTGGTACTCGGCGGCCAGTGCATCCAGGTCCCACCACTGCGCGACCTTGGCGGCCAGATCGTCGTAGCCCAGGTGATCGGCCCGGAAGACGTCCACGTAGCCGCTCAGCCCGCGCCGGGCCAGCACCTCGGTGGCCTCGCCCGCCAGGTGCCCGGGGGCAAGCCACACCCCGGGCGCCACGGTGCCGAAACCGAGCCGGGCCAGCCTGGTGCGCAGCTCGTGACGCCGGTCCCGCTCGGTTTCCGGCACCGAGAACACGACCAGCGCCCAGCCGTCCTTGACCGCGGCCCGGTGCCGGCCGAAGATCCGGGCATCACCTTCCCGCAGCACCTCCAGCGAGGTGGGTGACAGCGCGTAACCCGCCGCGCCCGCTCGCGGCGTGCTGCGCAGCAGGCCGCGCCGCTTGAGCCGGGACACCGAGGAGCGGACCGCCTGGCTCTCCACGCCGAGATCGCCCATCAGGCGGACCAGGGCCGCGATCGACAGCCAGTTCCGCTCGCCGCGGGCATACAGCCCGTAGATGGTGATGATCAGCTGGCGCGGCCGTGGCCCGGCGGGCTGGCCGTCCACCCGGGCCGCTGCGGACACGGTCCTCCCCCGTTAGTGTTGCGCCCAGCGCCGGTCCCGGCGGCCGGGCTCGCCTCATGCGTTTGCGTCACCCTCGTCGCAAACGCAGCATACTGCTGGGGACTGAGTTCACTACCCCTTTGGCTTCCGATTGCCATTCCGCAACCCCGATGGCTACAGTCCGAGCCTGGAGCTGACGGAGGAGACCCGAGTAGTGGAGTCGAGCGCGGTATGAGCACGGTGGCCACCTGGACCGGCGTGACCAGGCCCTACACCGCTGAGGATGCCGGCGCCTGGGATGACCTGGTCGCCCGCTCGGTCAACGGGACCATGCTGCACACCCGCCGGTTCCTCGGCTATCACGGGGACCGGTTCCGTGACCGCTCGCTGGTGATCACCAAGTCCAACGGCAAGCTGTGCGGGGTACTGCCGGCCGCCGAGGACCCGGCCGATGCGGCCATGGTGACCAGCCATCCTGGCCTGACCTACGGCGGCCTGGTGCACGATGGGACGCTGTACGGCGGCCCGCTGATCCTGGCCTTCCAGGAGATCGCCGCGCACTTCCGGTCGCTCGGCTACCACCGGCTGCGCTACCGGGCCGTGCCGGGCATCTACCACTCGTCCCCGGCCGCGGACGACCAGTACGCGCTGTCCTGGCTCGGCGCCGGCCAGTACCGCCGCGACCTGGCCGCGGTGATCAGGCTGGCCCGCCGGGGCCGGGTGTGGTCCGGCCGGAAAGCCTGGCGCAAGCGGGCTGAGGTAGCTGGGGTGCAGGTCGGGGCCGGCTGGGCCGACATCGCCGGGTACTGGCAGATCCTGGAGGAGAACCTGGCTTCCCGGCACGGCTCGAAGCCAACGCATTCGCTGGCCGAGATCAGCTACCTGCACGACCAGTTCCCGGACCAGGTCCTGCTGCTCACCGCGAAGCTCGGCGGCACGCTGGTCGCGGGGAACCTGTTCTTCGTGGAGGGGCCGGTGCTGCAGGCGCGGTACACCGCCACCACCGAAGAGGGCCGGAAGGTGTCCGCCACCGACCTGGTCATCGAGCGGGGCATCGCGCTGGCCGCGGAGCGGGGCTGTGACTACTACTCGATGGGCACCAGCACGCTGGACGGGGGGCGCTGGCTCAACGAGTCGCAGTACGCTTTCAAGGTTTCCTTCGGCGGCGGCGGCGTCATCCACGAAACGTGCGAGCTCGACCTGGAGAGCACCCCGGCTGGGCCGCCGCCGGCCAGCTGACCGGCGGGTGCCGCGCGGATCAGCGGGCGCCGCGCGGGCCGGGCCAGCCAGCGGCGAAGCGGTCATGTTGTGCATTTTCCTTGACTGCCGTCATTGGCGGGGCATACTGCTCTTTACTGGTTTCTCTTCCTGGGGGTCCCGTCCGTGAAGCTCTCGCCGTCCGCGCATGCCGACACGTTCTGCCGCGACAACCTCCCGCCTGCCGACCAGTGGCCGACGCTCCGCTTCGACCTGCCCGAGCTCCAGTACCCGGAGCGGGTCAACTGCGCCACCGCACTGCTCGACGAGGTGGCCGCGGCACACGGGCCGGACCGGCCGTGCCTGCTGACCGCCGCGGACAGCTGGACCTACGGCGAGCTGCTCACCCGGGCCAATCAGGTCGCCCACGTGCTGACCGGGGACTTCGGCCTGCTCCCCGGGCAGCGGGTGCTGCTGCGCGGGCCGAACAACCCCTGGCTCGTCGCGTCCTGGTTTGGCGCGCTGAAGGCGGGCGGCGTGGTGGTCACCACCATGCCCATGCTGCGCCGCCTCGAGCTGGGCCCGCTGGCCGAGCTGACCAAGCCCGCCGTGGCCATCTGCGACCACCGGTTCACCGAGGAACTGGCCGGCGCCGCTCCGGGCCTGCCGCTGGTGCCGTACGGCGGGACCAGCGATGACGACCTGGTCAAGCGGTCCGCGGCCAAGCCCGGCACGTTCACCGACGTGGCCACGGCCGCCGACGACGTGGCCATGCTGGCTGCCACGTCCGGCACTACCGGCACCCCCAAGGCCACCATGCACTTCCACCGCGACGTGCTGGCCATCGCCGACACGTTCGGCAAGTACCTGGTGCAGAGCCAGCCGACCGACGTGTTCACCGGCACACCCCCGCTGGCCTTCACGTTCGGCCTGGGCGGGCTGCTGGTCTTCCCGATGCGGGCCGGGGCGGCCACGCTGCTGGTGGAGAAGGCCACTCCGGCCGAGCTGGCCGACGCGGTGGCCCGTTTCGGGGTGACCGTGATGTCCACCTCCCCGACTGCCTACCGGGCCATGCTGAAGGCGGGCAAGGCCGACTGCCTGCGCGGGCTGCGCACCGGGGTGTCGGCCGGCGAGCACCTGCCCAAGGGCGTGTGGGAGGACTTCTTCGAGCAGACCGGGGTCCGCCTGGTGGACGGCATCGGCAGCACCGAGATGCTGCACGTCTTCGTTGCTGCCACCGGCGATGACATCCGGCCCGGCTCGACCGGCACGGCGGTGCCCGGCTACCAGGCGGACGTGCTCGGGCCGGACGGCCGCCCAGCGGCCGACGGCGAGATGGGCCGGCTGGCCGTCATC
>Ga0335078_10017589_pt1 | contig 10627 bp, 10 predicted proteins | sample Lox_Sample_32_FD_206711 | JGI IMG/M metagenome (GOLD analysis project Ga0335078, IMG submission 206711) | Soil microbial communities from Loxahatchee National Wildlife Refuge, Florida, United States - Lox_Sample_3.2 | ecosystem: Environmental > Terrestrial > Soil > Wetlands | place: USA...
ACAAAACCAGGTAAATATCACCTGTTCTGCGCCGAATACTGCGGGACCGAACATTCCGGGATGGTGGGTTGGGTCACGGTCATGACCGAACCGGATTACGAAAGTTGGCTCGCTAATGGCGGGGCCGAGGGTACGATGGTTCAGCAAGGCGAGCGTCTATTCGGCCAGTACGGTTGTTCGGCCTGCCATCAGCTCCAGGGTCAAGGCCGCGGCCCTAATCTGGCTGGCGTTTACGGCTCACGGATTTCCTTGGCGGACGGTAGAAGCGCGATCGTAGACGATGCTTTTATTCGCGAATCGATTCAGAATCCGAATGCCCATATCGTCGCCGGATATAAGCCCGATGTGATGCCCAGCTACACCGGACAAATTAGCGAAGAGGGAATTTTGCAATTGATTGTTTATATTAAGTCTTTGGCGCCGGCGCGGGTGCCTGGAACGGCGCAGCAACTATTGGCGCCACCACCGAACCCCGCGAGAACGCAATAGGATGGCGGTTTGAAATGAGTACTGTTGTACAAGATCCACGAACGATTGAAACGCCGAATTACCTGAACGCGGAGTATGGCTGGAGGTCCTGGCTGTTCACCAAGGACCACAAGCGCATCGCCGTGCTCTACATCATCTCCATTACGGTGATGTTTTTCCTGGGCGGCATTTTCGCCGGGCTGATCCGGTTGGAGCTGCTCACGCCGCAAGGCGACATGGTGAATTCGGATACTTACAACAAGTTTTTCACCATGCATGGGATCGTCATGGTGTTCTTCTTCCTCATTCCCTCGATCCCCGCCACGCTTGGAAATTTCTTCGTGCCGATGATGATCGGCGCTAAAGACCTGGCTTTTCCGCGCATCAATCTTTTGAGTTGGTATATCTACATTGCCGGAGCGATCTTCGCTCTCGCCGCGATCGTCATGGGCGGCGTGGATACGGGTTGGACCTTCTATACGCCGTTCAGCAGCACGTTTTCAAACACTTTTGTGATCACTGCGGCTGTCGGCGTGTTCATCGCGGGCTTTTCTTCGATTCTCACCGGGCTGAACTTCATCGTCACCATCCATAAGATGCGTGCTCCCGGCATGACCTGGGGCCGCTTGCCGCTGTTCGTATGGGCCAACTATGCCACCTCGCTCATTCAGGTGCTCGGCACACCGGTGGTAGCCATTACGCTGGCTTTGGTTGGTTTGGAGCGAGCGTTTCACATCGGAATTTTCGATCCGGCCATTGGAGGAGATCCGATTCTGTTCCAGCACATGTTCTGGTTCTACTCGCATCCGGCCGTGTACATTATGATTCTGCCGGGCATGGGCGTGATCAGCGAACTGGTAACTTGTTTCTCGCGCAAGTCGGTATTCGGATATCCGTTCGTTGCGGCGTCGAGCATCGGCATTGCCGTCATCGGGTTTCTGGTATGGGGACATCACATGTTCGTCACGGGTATGTCGATGTACGCCAGCCTGTACTTCTCGCTGCTCAGCTTCCTGGTTGCGGTTCCTTCGGCCATTAAGATTTTCAACTGGACAGCCACCATGTTTCGCGGATCGATCAGCTTCGACACTCCGATGTTGTACGCGTTCGGATTTATCGGGCTGTTCACCATCGGCGGGCTAACTGGGCTTTTCCTGGCGACGCTGGCCACCGACGTCCACCTTACCGATACTTACTTCGTTGTGGCGCACTTTCACTACGTGATGGTTGGGGGCATGGTGCTGGCCTATATGGGCGGAATGCATTTCTGGTGGCCTAAGATAACCGGGAGGATGTATCCAGAGGGCTGGGCGAAATTCTCAGCTCTGTTGGTTTTCGCGGGATTCAATTTGACATTTTTCCCCCAATTTATAACCGGATATCTTGGGCAGCCGCGACGTTATCACGCATATGCGCCAGAATTTCAGGTCTTTAACGTTCTGTCGACAGCCGGTGCCACCATTCTCGGATTGGGCTATATCATCCCGTTCATTTATTTCATGTGGTCGCTGAAGTATGGCCCGATGGCTGGCAACAATCCCTGGAAGGCGAAGGGCTTGGAGTGGGAGACCACGTCGCCGCCGCCGACCTACAATTTCGAGAAGACGCCGGTGGTGACCGAAGAGGCTTACGCCTATGCGGCACACAAGGAGGAGCACGTTGGCTGATTCCCACGATGTAGCCGAGCTGCACGGCGCCGCGGCCGAGCATTCTCCGTATCTCCGGCATCATTTCGATACCATGGAGCAGCAGTTCGACTCCTCCACGCTGGGGATGTGGGTGTTCCTGCTCACGGAAATCATGTTTTTCGGCGGCATGTTTTGCGCCTACATGATTTACCGGTCGATGTATCCGGGAGCGTTCGCCAGCACCAGCTTGCACATGGAGCCCTTCTGGGGTGCCACAAATACCGCTGTTCTAATTGTGAGTAGCTTAAGCATGGCGTTGGCGGTTCGGGCCGCACGCCTAGGTCAGCAGAAGATGTTGCAGTTGATGCTTGTCGTGACTATTTTTTTCGGCTTGTGCTTTCTGGGAGTGAAGGCGATCGAGTATCATCAACATTGGGTCGACTACAAAGTCCCCATCAGCGTCCCCGGCCTCGGCTCGCATTGGGACTATAGCAATACCGACAAGTTTCCGAATCAGGCGCAATATGCAAAACAGGCGCAAATTCTGTTCTGCTTTTATTTCTTCATGACAGGCTTTCACGCCGTACATATGATCGTCGGCGTCGGGTTAATGCTAACAATTTTGGTAATGGCTAGAAAAGGCACCTTCAGTCCAAGCTACTTCACTCCAGTCGAGGTCAGCGGACTCTATTGGCATTTCGTCGATATTGTCTGGATCTGGCTGTTTCCGCTCTTGTATCTGATAGGGCGCACAAAATCACTGATTTAATATGCATTCCGTACCCTCAGTCCGAACTTACGTGCTGATCTGGCTTACGCTGACGATCATGACTTTCGTTACCTTCTACGTCGCTCAGATCGATCTGGGTGGCTGGAACGTAGTGGTGGCGCTGTGCATTGCATTCTTCAAGATGATGCTGGTCATCCTCTTCTTCATGAACGTCAAGTCCGACAGCCCGCTCACCAAACTATTCGCCGGCGCCGGATTCTTCTGGATGATCCTGCTGCTCGGCCAAGTCGCGATCGACTACATCTCCCGCAACTGGATGCCCATGGGCAAGATGTGGTAGCGCTAAGCTCGTGCTTCGTAAACCAGGTTGAACGGCGTCTCCGCCGCCCGCCGAAAGTTGCTGAAACCCGCATCGGTAACCACTTTGCGCATCCTCTGCTCACCCGCTTGAGCGCCGAGGCATAACCCCACCTCCTGCGCTCGCGAGGCGGGCGTGCAGATCATGGTGGAGGCGGCATAGAAGACGCGGCCAACAGGATTCAGGTTGTTTTCGAGCGCATCGTGCGCGAAGGGCTCTACGATCATCCACGCACCGCCCGGATTCATCATTTCGAGCACGTGCTTGGCCGCGCCAACCGGGTCGCCCATATCATGCAGGCAGTCGAAGAAGGTCACGAAATCGTACTTGGCGCCGTGGAAATCCTGCGCGGTGGCCACTTCGAAAGCGGCATTCTTGACGCCAGTTTTTGCCGCAGACCGCCGCGCGAAGCCGATGGATGGTCCGTGATAATCAAATCCAACAAATCGAGAATTCGGAAAGGCCTGCGCCATTAGGATCGTGGACGCGCCGTGACCACAACCGATGTCGGCGACGCGAGCGCCCTGCTTGAGCTTCGCCTCTACGCCATCGATCGCCGGAATCCACGAGCTGACGAGATTCGCCGCGTAGTTCGGGCGGAAGAAGCGCTCTGTGCCGACAAACAGCGCCGCGTCGTGTTCATCCCAGCCCACGCCCTCGCCGGTACGAAAGGCTTCGGTTAGCTTGGGTTCGTCTTTCACGAGCGCGCTCACGATGTGGAACGCGCCCGGCATGTACGCGGGACTGTCTTCAACGGCAAGCGCGAACGCTTGTTCATCGGGCAACGTGAACGTTTTCGTCGTGGCATCATAAGTAACGTAACCGCCTGCCGCTTGAGCCGAGAGCCATTCGCGGACGTAGCGCTCATCGGTTCCGGTTTTATGGGCGAGGTCGGCGGGTGTGATGGGTCCCGCGCCGGCCATCGCTTTGTACAGTCCGAGTTTATCGCCGATGAGCACTAACGCCGCGTTCATAGCCGCGCCGAGTTCGCCGACCATCTTGCCGAGAAATTGATTGAGTTTGTCTTGATCGATTTGCATGATTCACCCCGTTGGGACAGTATACACCGGAGCTATTCGTGCGCGTGATCCGCAAACCATCCCAGCACGCGCCTTGGAAACTCCTGTGGAGCAGCGGAAAATGCGGCTGTGTGGCGTGCGCCTGGAACCAGCCATAACGCAACGTAGTGTGGATTGCTTGCGGCCAGCGCGAGTGAATGCGACGGATAGATATTCGTATCGGCTGTGCCGTGGATCAAGAGCGTTGGCGTTGACGTAACGCGGACAACCGATTCCGGTGAGAGATTCGATAACTCAACTCCGTAGCGCGCGCGAGCGTAGAAGAATCCGGACCAGACAATCGGCCTCGCGAGCATGCGCGCCAAATCGGGAGGCGCGGAGATTCGCTGCGCGACCCGGTCTACAGCGACGCGTTCGAAATCCGCGAAGGGCGCTTCGGCAACGATGGCGCTGAACCGATGTTCGCATGCCAGCGATTGAAGCAGTATCCCCGCGCCGAGCGATTCGCCCATGCCGAACACGTTGCGCGGATGCTTGCTCGCGATCAGCCAATCCACCCACCGATGTACGTCGTCAGCTTCGCGCAATCCGTACGTCACCAGTTCTCCGCCGCTTTCTCCATGCCCGCGACTGTCTGGGGTGAGCACAGTGTAATGGTTCGCAGCGAATAACCGTGCCAATCCGAGCGCTCCCATGCGGGTGTCGGATATTCCATGCAGCACGATCACGGAATTGCCGTTCGCGTTTTCGGGGGTGAACAACCAGGCGTGCAGGATGGCGCCGTCGGCTGCGGTTATCTGGACCTCGCCGCGGCTCGCGCCAGGGATAGAACTCGCCAGAACGGGTCTTCGCGGAACCCGAATCGTAGATTCGCAAAGCACAATCCCGCTAATAGCCCAGAGCGCCAATCCGACGGCGGCCACGATCACGGTCGGTCGACGCCAACGCATCATTACTGGAGAATACGGTTTCGGTCGCTAGAAGTTCGTTGTAACCGCTCGCGGACGGCGAACGTCCGATGGTCTAACTGGAACCGGAGGTCGCGCAGAATCTTCCGAGCCAAGACTGCTTCAGGAGTGTTTATGCGCGACAAGCTTTTGGTTGGTTTCTGCTCCATTTGTTTCCTGGCAATCGCACAGCAAGGCAGCGATACGATTGCACAACCACAATCAGCGAAAGAGAAGAAGAGGCAGGATCGCAAACTGCGGAAGGAGCTGGAATCGCCGTACCGCACTTGGCGCGATGTAGATGTTGCTTACATCATTACCGAGGGGGAGCGCCGCGCGTTCGATCAATTGTCGAACGACGAAGAGCGCGATCAGTTCATCGAACAATTCTGGCTGCGCCGCGATCCAACGCCGGATACGATCGAGAACGAGTTCAAAGAAGAGCACTACCGGCGCATCGCCTATGCCAACGAGCACTTCGCTTCGGGCATTCCTGGATGGAAAACCGACCGCGGAAGGATTTACATCGTTTACGGTCCGCCAGACGAAATTGATTCGCACGCTTCGGGTGGTCCGTATCAGCAGTCGCCGGAAGAGGGTGGCGGGGAGATTACCACGTTTCCGTTCGAGCGCTGGCGCTATCGCTACCTCGAGGGCATCAATCGTTCAAACGTAGTGATCGAGTTTGTCGACACCACGATGAGCGGCGAATATCACATGACTATTGATCCGACCGAGAAAAACGCGCTACAGCACACTCCAATGGGGCAACAGTCACAGCAAACGCCGGGAGTTGCTTCGTCGTTTCGCGACGAGTTCGAGCCGCTGGAACTGCAGCACGATCTCTGGAAAGCGCCTTCGGTAAAGTACAGAGACTTGGAGGCGATGGTTAGCACAAACATTCGCTACAACGTACTCCCGCTGCGCGTGCGGGCCGACTACATCCCCATCACGCCCGCCTCCATCTACACGCACATCACCATCCAACTTGATCCCAAGGATCTCGAATTCCGCGAAAAGGAGGGCGTTTCGAAGGCCACCGTTAATCTGTATGCGCGCATCACCACGGTCGCGCGGCGCGTAGTGAACGTATTCGAAGACGTGGTCTCGATCGACAATTCGGCGACGGCTGGAATCTATCAGAAGATTGTCCCGCTGGCGCCGGGACGATATCGATTGAACATTGCGGCCAAAGACGTCACGGGAGGTAACACCGGTACCTACGAGATGGTGCTGGATGTTCCGAAATTCGACGAAGACAAGCTCGCGGCGAGCTCCCTGATTCTCGCGGACCAAATTGAGCGCGTCCCGGCGATGCACATCGGAGCCGGACAGTTCGTGATTGGCGATACGAAGGTCCGGCCGCGAATGAACGAAACGTTCCACACCAGCGAGAAGCTCGGCATCTATATCCAGCTTTACCATTTAGCGCCCAGCGGCACCGTGCAGTACCTGATCTCCCGAAACGATGAAACGGTTCTCGATTACAGTGAAAACGCGGCTGACTTAGAAGGCTCGCCCGCACAAGTCACCGTGAAGAAATGGCTGCCGCTCGTTAACTTCGCGCCGGGATCCTACACGCTGACGATGAAGGTTTCCACCGGCACTCAAACGCTGGCGCCCTCGGCGACATTCAACGTCGTCGCTCCTTAGCCGCCCTTATAATTGGGCAGATGACCGATTCGGCGCTGCTCGAACATATCTCCAGGCTTCCGCACGCGCGGGGGACTTTCAAACAACTGGTACGCGAACTCGGTGCGCGGGGGGAATCGCGCGGGGAGCTGGAGGCTGCGCTCGATCGGTTGACGGATCGCGGCGACCTGGTGGAGGTGCGCTCCGGCCATTTCGTGGCCACGCGTTTTAGCCGTGAATACACCGTCGGGCATCTCAACATGCATCGCGACGGCTACGGTTTTCTGATTCCTGATCGGCCGATCGAGGGTGTTCGCGGCGATGTCTACATCCCGCGAGATTCCGCGCAGCAAGCGATGCACGGCGATCGCGTGGTGGTTCACATCGCACGCATTGAAAGCGATGGCCGCGCCGATGGCGAAATTGTGAAGATCCTACGCCGCGCGCATCTCACCGTGGTGGGCGAGTTTCGCGTCCAACGCCGCGGCTGTTTTGTCGTTCCGCACGATGAGCGCATACGGCAGTGGATCGAGATTCCCGAAGGCATGGAACTGCCGCGGGAAGGTGAAAATCGCGACCGGGTTGGCGTCGCGCCGGTGGAGGTACACGGGCCGGAGGATCTGGACGGCATGATCGTCAACGTCGAGATTCTCGAATTTCCCGAAGAAGGCGAGCATGCCATCGGCCGCGTGATCGAAGTGTTAGGGCATCCGGACGATTTCGGGGTCGATGTAGAGATCGTTATTCGAAAGCATCACATCCCGCACCATTTCCCGCCGGCCGTCTTGGAACAAGCACAGAGTTTCTCGAACATCATCCGTCTGGACGAATTGAAAGGCCGCCAGGATTTTCGCGATCTCGATATCGTCACCATCGACGGTGAAACGGCGCGCGACTTCGACGATGCCGTCTGGGTGGAACGGCTGGCAAATGGTAACTATGCGCTCCAAGTGCATATCGCCGATGTCGGCCATTACGTGAAGCCCGGCACGCCGATTGACGAAGAAGCGCTGCTGCGCGGCACCAGCGTTTATTTTCCAGATCGCGCCGTTCCGATGTTGCCGCTGGAGCTTTCCACCGAGATCTGCTCGCTGAAACCTCAGGTCGACCGGCTGGTGCTCTCGGTGATGCTCGAAATCGATCATCGCGGAGATGTGCTCAGACAGGAGTTCGTGCGCGGTGTCATCCGCAGCGTGGAGCGCATGACCTACACCAACGTCCACGCGCTGCTCGAAGGCGACGCGGCGCAGCGGCAGCGCTACGAACGGCTGGTGCCGCGCTTCGAGCTGATGCAGGAATTGGCGTTGATTCTAAATCGCAAGCGCGTGCAGCGGGGCGCGATCGATTTTGACATGCCGGAGCCGCTGATCGAGTTCGACGAATTCGGCGAGATGATCGGCGTGAAGCGCAGCCCTCGCAACATCGCGCACCGGCTGATCGAGGAGTTCATGCTGTCGGCGAACGAGGCCGTGGCGTCGCATCTGGAACAAGCCGGGATCCCGTCGCTTTTCCGAATCCACGAACTGCCGGACCCGAAGCGAGTGATGGAATTCGAAGAGATTGCTTCGCATTTCGGCTACTCGCTCGGAATCGGGGCGCTGCCGGTGAAGCGCTTCGCGGTGAAGGAACGCGGCCGCGACGGCCGGATGTCGCGCCGTGAGTTGGTGCTGGCTGATGCGAGCCTCAAAATCTCTCCCAGGAATTATCAGAAACTGGTGGCGAAAATCGAAGGTAAGCCGGAGGAGCGCATTCTTAGCTACCTGATGCTGCGGTCGCTCGAGCAGGCGCGGTATAGCGCCGAAAACCAGGGGCACTTCGCGTTGGCGGCGTCCAGCTACACGCATTTTACCTCGCCCATTCGCCGCTATCCGGACCTGATCGTGCACCGGATTTTGGGCGCATATCTGGACGGAAAAAGCGAAATTCTCACGCCGGAACATCTGGCGGCGATTGCCGATCAGTCCTCGGAAACGGAAAGGCGCGCGGCGGATGCCGAACGCGAGCTGGTGGAGTGGAAGAAGGCCAAGTTCATGGAAGAGCGGGTGGGCGAGGAGTTTCGTTCGCTCATCACTTCCACCACTCGCTTCGGCTTTTTTGTCGAGCTCGAAGAGCTGTTCGTGGAAGGATTAGTTCCCATCGATACTCTTCCCGGCGACCGATATATGTATAACGAGAACTCACGCAAGATAGTCGGCCAGCGGACGCGCCGCGAATTCTCGATTGGCGATCGCGTGACGGTGCTGTTGGACCGCGTGGATCCAATCGAACACAAGCTTCAGTTCTCGCTGGTTGAGCCCAAACGAGCGCGAAAGAAACGATAGTAGATTCCTATTATTCGCCGAGCGCCGGCGGTGATGTATTCTGACTGATATGCGAAAGGTGGGGATTGCTCTTGGCGCTCTCGTCGTCCTTTGGCTTTGCTTCCTGGGCATGATTTACTCCTGGATGCGCCGGCCGCCGGAGCAGTTCGCTACCGTTATCGCTAAGCTTCCCGGTCCTGCCTTCATGCTGTTTCCGTTTGAGACGCTCTGGTTTCGGGCGCGCGCGGGCACGGTGAATGTCGGGGATACGGCGCCCGACTTTCGGCTCCAGACGTTGGACAAAAGCGGTGAGGTGTCGCTGGCTTCTTTCCGCGGATCGAAGCCGGTGGTATTGATTTTCGGCAGCTATACTTGACCGCCATTTCGCCGGGAGGTTCCCGCGCTCAACAAGCTGTATCAGCAGTACAAGGATCGCGTGGCGTTTTATATCGTGTACATCGTCGAAGCCCACGCGAGCGATGTCTGGCAGATGGAATCGAACGTCAACCAAGGCGTTGTGTTCGCCATGCCGAAGAGCTTCGGTGAGCGGGAAGCCGTGGCCGATTCTTGCGTGCGCAAACTGCACATTGAAATCCCGGCTTTGGTGGATGATTTCTCGAATTCCACCGAGAAGGCCTACACTGGCTGGCCTGATCGTCTGTACGTTATCGATCGCGATGGCCGGGTTGCGGCGAAGACCCAACCGGGACCGTTCGGATTTCATCCGGAAACGGTCGAACGGACCCTGAAGGCTCTGGGGATCTAATCTTACTGCGCAGACCAGTCGGCCGGTCCACTATCTGTGTCGAAGGGTCGACATACGCGAAAACGTCCAACCCTCGATCCTAAACACTCCAAAGAGAAAGACACTTCGTAGCGGCGTGGTCATTCGTATGCAAGTTTCGTGTAGGAGGAGACATACAATGGACGTCGTACTTGCACGAAACTGGTGGTCGTTAGTCATTCGAGGGCTGGTAGCTATTAGCGTTGGTGTGATCGCTTTTGTTTGGCCCGGAATTACTCTCGCCGCGCTGGTCCTTTTGTTTGGTGCGTACTCGCTGATCGATGGCGTAGTCAGTTTGGCAGGCGCGGTGAAAGCGGCACGGTCGCACGAGCGCTGGCTGGTACTGGTGCTCGAAGGCATCGTTGGAATCGCGATCGCGGCGATCACGGTTTTGTGGCCAGGCATCACTGCGTTCGCGTTGATCTGGATTATTGCGTTCTGGGCGCTGGTGACCGGTATGTTTGAGATCGCCGCCGCGATTCGTCTGAGAAAACACATTGCTGGGGAATGGCTGCTGGCGCTGAGTGGAGTCTTATCGATTGTTTTCGGGTTGTTGATGGTGGCTTTTCCGCTAACAGGCGCGCTGGCAATTGCTTATCTGGTGGGGGCTTATGCGTTCGTCTTCGGAATACTGCTGGTGGCGCTCGGTTTCCGGCTGCGCAACTGGAGCCATTTCACTGGCCCCGCGCCGTCACCGACGGCCATGCCTGCTCGTTAGCATTCACTTCCACTATTCAGAATCGAAAAGGGCCCCTGTTCCG
>Ga0335078_10017590_pt1 | contig 10626 bp, 8 predicted proteins | sample Lox_Sample_32_FD_206711 | JGI IMG/M metagenome (GOLD analysis project Ga0335078, IMG submission 206711) | Soil microbial communities from Loxahatchee National Wildlife Refuge, Florida, United States - Lox_Sample_3.2 | ecosystem: Environmental > Terrestrial > Soil > Wetlands | place: USA: Florida...
TCCTCCTCGCGCTCGGCAACGGCACCTTGCGCTTCGGGATGGGCTGGGGAGAGGTCGCCGCCCTCGGGGCAGCCGTCTTCGCCGCCGTGAGCGCGAACATCATCCGCTCCATGCGCGGCACCGACAACGCGCCGACCATCTTCTTCTTCTTCTGCCTGGTAGGCCTGCCGGTGGTGCTCCCCTTTGCCCTCGGCCCCTGGCCCGGCGACCTCGTGGCCTGGGGGGGCGCCCTGGCCATGGCGCTCGCCGCCTTCGCAGCCCAAGTCCTCATGACGGAGGCCTACGGCACGCTCTCCATCGGGGAGGCAGCCGCCTGGCTGCAGCTCACGCCCATCGCCCAGGTCCTGCTCGCGGCCGCGATCCTGGGAGAGGCGATGAGCGCGGCGGGTCTGATCGGCGTGCTTCTCTCGGTCGCGGGGGTGGCCTGGGCCAGCGCGCAGGCTCCCCGCGTTCGGGCCCGCGCCGAGCCGGTGTCCTAGTCGATCCGGCCGACCATGGCGAAGGCGAGGCGCCCTAGCGGGCGGCGGCGCGCTCGCCCGAGGAGGCGCCGTTGCGGCGGGCCGCCGGCGCTCGGGCCGGAACGGACCCGGATTCCTTCACGGTGAAGGAATTCGCCATGGCGAGGAGCTCCTCCGCCTGGCCGGAGAGTTGCTGGGCGGCCGAGGAGGACTGCTCGGCGCTGGCGGCGTTCTGCTGGGTGACGCCGTTCAGCTGCTCCACGGCCCTCGTCACCTGGTCGATGCCGGCCGCCTGCTCCTTGGCGGCCGCGGCGATCTGGCCCACGATCCCCGAGACCTTCTCGGCCGCGCCCAAAATCTCGGTGAGCTTCTCCGAGACCTCCCCAACCGCGCTCGAGCCCTCGGCCGCCTTGGAGACCGACTCCCGGATGAGGGACTCGGTGCGCACGGCGGCGTCCTTGGCGCGCAGCGCCAGCGACCGCACCTCCTCCGCCACCACCGCGAAGCCGCGGCCGGACTCGCCGGCCCGGGCCGCCTCCACGGCCGCGTTCAGGGCGAGCAGGTTCGTCTGGAAGGCGATTTCCGAGATGTCCTTGATGATGTGGGAGGTGCCCTCGGCGGCGGATCGCACCCCCTCCATGACGCCGGTGAGCTTGGCGATGGCGGCGTTGCCGGCCTCGGCGGCGCCGTGGGCGCGGGAGGCGAGCGAGGCCGCCTGGTAAGAGGAGTCCGCGGTGCCTCGGGTGGTCGCGGCCATGGCCTCGAGAGAGGAGCTCGTCTCCTCGAGCGAACTCGCCTGCTCGGAGGCCCCGGAGGCCACCGCCTGGCTGGAGGCGGCGATCTGGGCGGCCGCGCCGCTCACCTGGTGCACGCCTTCGGCCACCTGCACGATGGCGCTGCGGAGGGCCTCGGCGGTCCGGTTTGCCGCCTCCTGAATGCGCGCGTGGTCGCCCCGGTAGTCGCCTCTCACCTGGGCGGTGAGATCCCGCTCGGCGAGCTTCTCGAGCGTGGCGGTCGCCTCGTGGATGGGGAGCAGCACCGCGTCGAGGGTCTCGTTCACGCCTCGCACGATGAGGCGGAAGTCGCCCCGGTGGCGCTCGGCGTCGGCGCGCTGGGAGAGCCGTCCCTCCACCGCCGCCTGGGAGAGCCCGCGGGCGTCCGAGACCAGGCGCCGCACCGCTTCGACGCACGCGTTCAGGCTCTCCTTCAGCTTCGCGAAGTCGCCCGGGTACTCCTCGGCGATCGTCTCCGGGATGTCGCCCTGGGCGATGCGCGCCACGTGACTCGCTGCCGCCTGCAGGGGGCCGACCACGGCATCCAGCGTGTCGTTCACGCCCTGGACGATGCGGCGGAAGTCGCCGCGGTGGCGCTGCGGGTCGGCGCGGGTGGAGAGCTCCCCGGCCACGCCCGCCCGAGCCAGCATCCCGGCGTCGGCCACCAGGGCGTTCACCGCGTCGATGCACTGGTTCAGGTTGGACTTGAGCGCCTCGAAGTCCCCGGGCCACTGTCCCTCGATGCGGGGCGGCAACTCCCCCCGGGAAATGCGGGCCACCTGGTCGGCGGCGACCTCGACGGGCTTGAGCACCGCGTCCAGGGTGTCGTTCACGCCCTGGACGATGCGGCGGAAGTCGCCCTGATGGCGCTTCGCGTCGGCGCGGGTGGAGAGGTGGCCGCGGACGGCCGCCTCGGAGAGCGTCCGGGCGTCGGCGATGAGCGCGTTCACCGAGTCGATGCAGGTGTTCAGGTTGTCCCGGATCCTCGCGAAGTCGCCCCGGTACTCGTCGGTGATCTTCTCCGGAACGTCGCCCCGGGCGATCCGGCTCACGTACTCGGCCGTCACCTCGATGGGACGAGCGAAGGCGTCCGCGGTCTGGTTCATGCCCTCGATCACGCTGCGGAACTCGGTTCCCACCACTGCCGGGTCGGCCCGCTCGGCGAGCCGCCCGTCCCGCACCGCCGCCTCGAGCCGTCCCGCCTCGCCGCGGAGCCTCTCGACTGCCTGGCGGATGCTCCGGGAGGAGAAGTAGGCCGCCCCCAGGAGGAGCAGGCAGATGAGCGCGCCAGCGGCCGCGATGCGGCGGGTCGCGGCCGCCACCGCCTCCTCCACGTCGTCGAGGTAGACGCCGGTCCCGACCACCCACTTCCACGGAGCGTAGAGCTTCACGTAGCTGAGCTTCGGCACCGGCTTTGCGGAGCCCTGCTTGGGCCAGAGGTAGGGGAGGAAGCCGGCGCCCGAGCCATCCGCGGTGACGATCCGGGCCATCTCGACGAACAGGTGCTTGCCGTTCGGGTCCGCCTGCTCGGTCAGGTCCTTGCCGTCGAGCTCCGGCTTGATGGGGTGCATCACCATCCGCGGGTGCAGGTCGTTGATCCAGAAGTAGTCGCCCTCGCCGTAGCGGAGGCCGCGGATCGCCGCGATGGCGCTCTGCTGGGCCTCGGAGACCGGGAGCCTGCCGTCCTCGGCGAGCTTCCCGAAGTAGGCGACGAGGCCAGCGGCGGCCTCCACGGAAGCGCGGATCTTCGCCTGCCGCTCCGACATCACCTGCGCCCTCAGGACGTACAGGGCGTCGAAGCAGACCGCTCCGACGCAGAGGACCGCGACGCCGAGGGTGAGCCACATGCGGCGGGAAATGGTCAAGCTCGTGAGGAGACGACCCATGGGCACGACACCTCCGCGGTTAGCACTCCGGGTCTGTCTCTGCGAAACTCGTGCCGCGGAATCGGCCGGGACGAAGCCGAATTCATTGGCACAACTGCCCTGACGGCCCCCGGCCGATCCCGGAGAAGAGGGTTCGCCCGGACCCCGGTCCCCGCCAACCCGGGGAGCCAGGGGCCGCCGAGCGCCAGGGGCCGGCGCGAGCCCTCGACTCGGCTGGGGAAACGTGGTGAGAGGGAGCCTCCATGCGTCCCGGCGCCCCGCTGCTCTGCCTCGCCCTCCTCTCGGGAGCGGGGTGCGCGACCGCCGGCGGCGAGCGCGGGTCGACGAAGCGCTCGGGGACTGCCGCCGGCGAGGCCCTCTCGCTCCAATTCCGCTGGCCCGAGGGGTTCCAGGCGCGCGTGACCCTCGTCCACCGGGAAGAGCGCTCCGGCACCCCGTCCGGCTCGGCGCGCGCCACCCATCGCCTCGTCACCGAGCGAAGCGGCGGAGCCATCCGGGTCCTGGTGCGCGAGGCGGAGGCCGAGGGGGACGTCCCGGATCTGGAAGCGAATATCCGCATCGCCGAGGCCCTCGTCCAGGTGGTGACCCGGGACGGCGCCTACCTGCGCACGGAGGGACTCGATCAGGCGCTCCAGGTCCTCGGCACCTCGGACGCGGATTCGCGCGAGGTGGCGCGCGCCGCGCTGGAGCGCATCGCCGAGCTCGACTGGGAGCTCACGGCTGGCGCCTGGGCGGGGCGCACGCTCGAGGCCGGACGTCCCCTCGCCCGCCAGTTCGCTGGAAGCATGCCCCTCCTCCCCGGTGTTCCCGTGCTTCTGGAGGTGGAGCAGACCCTGCTCGGCTCCACCCCCTGCGACGAGGGGGCCGCCGCGGAGTGCGTGGAGCTCTCCTGGCTGGGGATACCCGAGAAGGCGGCCCGCGCGGCCGCACTGAGGCAACTGCGCGGAGAGACCGACAAGGGGGAACGCCCGTTCGAGATGGAGGACGTGGCCGCGCGGATCGAGGCTCGCCTCGTGGCCGAGCCGCGCACCCTCGTCCCCCACCGCCTCGACATCTCAGAGGAGCTCCGCATCACGGTTCGCCAGCCGGGGAGCGACGCGGTGGACCTCGTCGAGCGGAGCGAGGACCACTATCGCTTCGTTGTCGAGCAGGAGCTCTAGATGCCGAGGCGCCTGAAGGCCGGAAGAGGAGGGGGCGGCATGGAGGAGGGGACGGTGGTGGTGCTCACCACGGCGCCCACGCCCGCGGTGGCGGCCGACATCGCGCGGGCTCTCGTGAGGGAGCGCCTCGTCGCCTGTGGAAACGTCGTCCCGGGCTTGCGCTCTCTCTACTGGTGGAAGGGCGAGGTGGCGGACGAGGCGGAGGCGCTCCTCGTCCTCAAGACGCAGCGGCGGCTCCTCGGAGAGCTGAAGGAGCGGTTGCCCCGCCTCCATCCCTATGAGGTCCCCGAGCTCGTCGCGCTGGGGGTGGAGGACGGGCTCCCCGGATACCTGGAGTGGGTGGCGGGCTCCCTGCGGCCGGCCGGGCCGGGGCGCCGGCGGGCTAGGGCCCCAGGTTCAGGGGGACGCGGAGGCGCACCGGCTCCCCGGCGAAGGAGGGGAGCACGAGCTTCCGGGCGGCGGCCCGGAGGCAGGCACCGGCCGGCGAGCCCTCCAGGTCCTCGTCGTCGAGGTGGGGCGAGGTGACGATGCCGGAAGGGTTGACGGTGAGCACCAGCACCACCTCGCGCCCAGCGGGCTGGTCGCTCCCGGGATCGGCCACGCAGGCGTCGAAGGCGGATCGGTCGCGCTCCACTGCCGCCTGGACCTCGGGCAGGCCCGGGGAGGCTCCGCCGCGAGTCTCGGGCTTGGGCGGGGCCGCGGGTGCGTCCGCCTTCCGGGACATGAGGTCGAGGAGGGTCGGGCTCACGGCGTTCGCCGCGGGCGCCGGGGCGGGCTCGCTGACGACGGCCGGCGAAGCCCGGCGGGTGGGGCGGGGCGGGCGACTGGTGGCGGGCGCCCGCAGGGCCGCGTCCCCCCGCTGGCCGGGGCGCGGTGCAACGACCGCTGCCGGACGGGGCTCCGGACCCGGTGCCGGGGCGGGGGGCGCGGCCAGGGTCGGGGCCGCGGGCGCCGCCGGGAGCGGCGCCGCGACCGCGGGCGCGGGAGCGGGCCCTTCGGGCTCGGGGCCGGCCCGTGGCCGTCGCGAAAGCACGGCCAACGCGCCCCCGACCACGACGAGGAGGGCGAGAGCGCCGGCGGCCGCGAGCAGCCAGGGGCGGCGCGCGCCTCGCCGCGACAGCGGCAGCCTCTCGGAAAAGGTGATGGAGACCTCGTCCTCGTCCTGGGGCGGCGGCAGGGGCGCGACCTCGGTGGCCATGCTCCCGCTGGACAGGGCCCGGGCGCGGTCGACGTCGAGAAGTTGGCCGTTGCCGGCCGCTGGGGCGTCGGGGGACACGAAATCGGGGGCCGCCGGCAGCGAGGGCGGCTCCGAGCGCCAGGCCCAGAACGATTCGGCCTCGGGGTCCGGCTGCGACTCCGACGGCTGGGAGGCCCGCCGCGCCTCCACCGGCGTCGGGCGCTTGGAGAACTGCGCCGGGATGGGGCGCTGCTCGCGCTGTTTGTGAAAGGCGGAGAACGGGTCCTCGCGGACGCCGGCGGCGTGCGTTCCGTTTCGCACGCCTGACACTTCCGGGCCCTTCACGACGATGGTGTGCCCGCACTTGCAACCAATGGCGTAGATGCGCCCGGACACGGGCTCGTCCGTGCTCGCGTAGCGCTTTCCGCAGCGGCTGCAGGTGAATCGCACCTGGGAATCGTAGGGGCGGAGCGACGCACAGGGCAAGCCCCGTTTCCCCCTGTCGGAGGCTCAATCGATATCGGGGCCCCCGAATGGCCTATTCACAAAAAGTCACTTTTTCCGGAAGAGCGCCTCCAGGGCGTCCCGGGGATCCTCCGCCGGCCGCGGGGCCTCGCCGAAGAGGGCTCCGAGCCTGTCCCGGGCCGCCTGGGAGGAGGCGCGGCGCCGGGAGGCCCCGTCGCCGAACTGGAAGAGCTCGCAGGCGTTCGAGGAGTCCTTGTCGACCACGTGGTCGGCGTGCGGCTCCCGGCACTGGTGGGCCGCTGACTCGTCGTAGTGCCGGCAGTTGAAGCAGGTGTGGAGGTCGGCGTCGCACTCCGGGCAGGTGGTGCGCCGGCCCACCGGGGCGTCGAGGCGCAAGGCCGCGCCGCAGGCGAAGCAGGAGGTGGCCATGGCGGTATCATGGCGCGGGGCCCCTTCCGATGAAAGACCCGATCCCATTCGGACCCTACCTCCTGCTCGAGCGGGTCGACATCGGCGGGATGGCGGAGGTGTTCCGGGCGCGCGCGCCGGACGGGAAGGTCTGTGCCGTGAAGCGGCTTTTGCCGGGCGTGAGCGAGGACCCGGACCTCGCGCGCATGTTCCTCGAGGAGGCCCGGCTCACGGCCCAACTCGATCACCCCGGCATCGTCGCCGTCCGCGACGCGGGACGCATCGGCGAGAGGTACTTCATGGCCATGGACTACGTGGCCGGGGCCCACCTCGCGGCGGTGCTCCGGCTGCAGCGCAGGGGCACCCCGCGCATCTCCGTGGCGCTCGCCTCCTGGGTGTGCCGGCAGGTGGCGCTCGCCCTCGAACACGCCCACAGCCGCTGCGACGGGGAAGGGAGGCACCTCGGGATCGTCCACCGGGACGTCTCCCCCCAGAACGTCTTGCTCGCCTTCAGCGGAGCGGTGAAGCTCATCGACTTCGGCATCGCCCGAACCGGCGATCGCCCCGGGGAAGACGGCCTGCTCCGCGGCAAGGTGAGCTACATGAGCCCCGAGCACGCCTGTGGGCGGCCGGTGGGCCCAGGCTCCGACGTCTTCGCCCTCGGGGCCGTCCTCCACGAGATGCTCGCCGGGACCAAGCTCTTTCGGGGGGACTCCGACCTGGTGGTGCTGGACCGCATCCGCAACGCCGCGGTCGAGCCGCCCTCGGCCCGTAACCCGAATGTTCCCGAGGCGCTCGACCGGGTGGTGCTGCGGGCCCTGGCCCGCGACCCAGCGGACCGCTTCCCCTCGGCGGCGAGCCTCGCCGACGCGCTCGCGCCCTGGACGGACCCGGAAAGCCCGCGGGCGCTCGCGCGCCTGCTCCAGGAATCGTTTCCCGAGGAGTGGGAGCGGGAACGGCGCCGCTCGGCGGTGGAAGGCTGACCCTGGCGCCGCGCCCCTCCCGGGCCGCTAGGCGACGAGCGGGTGGGTGCCCTGGGTCGCCGGGAAGCCAGGGGGGCGCTCGGCCAGGTCGGCGGAGAGGACCGCCACCGTCTCCACGTCCAGCCGGATGCGGTCCCACTCCTCGCCGGAGATGTCGAGGAAGCCGTCCACCACCGTGGGGTCGAACTGGCTGCCGCGGCAGCGCAGCACCTCGGCGCGTGCGTCGGCGTACGCTCTGGCGCGGCGGTAAGGCCGGTCGCTGGTGATGGCGTCGAGCGCATCCACCACGTGGAACACGCGGGCCCCGATGCCGATGGCCTCGCCGCGCAGGCCGTACGGGTAGCCCGTGCCGTCCCACTTCTCCTGGTGCTGGAGCACGATGAGGGAGGCGGGGCGCAGGTAGTCCACGCGCTGGAGCAGCTGCCAGCCGAGCTCCGGATGGCGCTTCATCTCCAGCCACTCGTTGGCGTCGAGGGGGCCCGGCTTCAGCAGCACCCGGTCGCGCACCCCGATCTTGCCGATGTCGTGGAGGAGCGCGCCGTGCTCGATGGTGGTGAGCTCCGGCTCCTCGACGCCGAGCTGTTGCGCCAGGCGCCGAGCGTAGAGCGAGACCCGCCGCGAGTGCCACTGGGTCTCGGCGTCCCGGTAGTCCAGAGCGGCGATGAGGCCTTCCAGGAGCGCCTGGGTCCGGTCGCGCACCATCTCCTCGAGGCGCAGGTTGATCTCCCGCAGCCGCTCGTTCTGGCGTTGGACCTCGCCGGTGAGCCGCTCGTTCTCTCGCCGGAGCCGCGACGCCTCCGCGGCCTGGGCGATGTCGGTGACGAGTTCCTGCTGGTGCCAGGGCTTGGCGATGATGCGGTAGACCTCGCCGGAGTTCACGGCCTGCAGAGCCACGTTGAAGTCCTCGGCGGCGGTGCAGAGAACGCGTGCGGCTCCGGGAAGGCGAGCGCGCGCCTGCTTGAGGAAGCTGATCCCGTCCAGCCCGGGCATCATGTAGTCGGAGACGATGACGGTGGGCCGGTCGCTCTCGAGGTTTGCGAGCGCCTCTTCCGGGGAGACGTAGCTTCGGACCTCGAAGCCGGCGCCCTCGAGGACGCGCCCCAAGGCGCGCAGGATGAGTTCGTCGTCGTCGACGATGAGAACTCGCTCGGCGCTCAGGGGCGGAATGCCGGACCTCCGGGAGGGGCTAGCGCGGAATCCTATGATAACCGAGCCCGGGGCCGCCGCCATCCTGCGACCCGCCGACAGGCCGCCCCGCCCGCCTAGAAGCTGTTCAGGAACTCCTCGTTGGTCTCGAACTCGGACAGCTTCTTCAGGAGACGCTCCATGGCCTCCACCGGCTTCAGCGAGGCAAGAGCGGCGCGGAGCTTGCGGATCTTCTCGATCTCCTTGGGCGAGAAGAGCTTCTCCTCCTTGCGCGTCCCCGACCCGGCGATGTCGATGGCGGGGAAGATGCGCCGCTCGGCGAGCTGGCGGGAGAGCACCACCTCCATGTTGCCGGTGCCCTTGAACTCCTCGAAGATCACCTCGTCCATCCGGCTGCCGGTGTCGATGAGGGCGGTGCCGATGATGGTGAGCGACCCGCCTTCCTCGGCTTTGCGCGCTGCGCCAAAGAGGCGCTTGGGTCGCTCCAGGGCTCGGCTGTCGACGCCGCCGGTGAGCGTGCGCCCGGACGACTCGATCTCCCGGTTGTAGGCGCGGGCCAGCCGGGTGATGGAGTCGAGCAGGATGACCACGTCCTTGCCGCCCTCCACCAGGCGCTTGGCCCTCTCGAGCGCCATCTCGGCGGCGTGGATGTGCTCCTCGGCGGGGCGGTCGTTCGAGGACCCCACCACCTCGCCCTTCACGTTGCGCCGCATGTCGGTGAGCTCCTCGGGCCGCTCGTCGACGAGCAAGACCATGAGGTGCACGTCCGGGCGGTTCGCGTAGATGGCCTGGGCGATCCGCTGCAGCATGATGGTCTTGCCAGCCTTGGGGGGGGAGGTGATGAGGCTGCGGGCTCCGAGGCCGATGGGGGCGATGAGGTCGAGGACGCGCCCCACCATCTCGTCCGCACGCGTCTCCATGACGAGCTTCTCGGTGGGGTCGGTCGCAGTGAGGTTCGTGAAGGCGGTGCGCCGGACCACGGCGAGCGGGTCGGTGCCCTCGAGCTGCTCCACCTTCTGGAGAACGCGCTTCATGCCGCGCACGGCCGCCTGGCCCCTCACGAGGTGGCCGGGCTGCAGGTGGGTGCGGTCGATGAGCCAGCGCGGCACCTCCACGTCGAAGGCCTGGGGGATGTAGCTGCGCTTCGAGTCGCGGAGCCATCCCTGGCCCTTGCCCTCGAAGTCGAGCACGCCCTCGACCTCCTCGAGGACCTCCGGTTGACCCTGCGGCTGCGGGGCCACGGGAGGCGGCGCCAGGCCAGCGGCCGCCGAGGCCCCCTGGCCGTTGCCCACGGGCCCGGGCGCCCCCGGCTGGCTCTGTCCGCCGCGGCCGCGGCGGCCGCGGCGCCGTCGTCGTCGCCGCGCGCTCTGCCCCGGGGGCTGCTGCCCCAGGGCGGGCTCGGCGCCCGGGACGGGAGGCTGCGCTTCGTTGACCTGGGGCTGTGCCGGCGGCGGTGGATTTTCTCCACCGCCCGAGGTCGGGGTCTGCTCGTTGTCCGTCATGCGGTACCTGCGCGGCCGCGGGACTGCTCACCGCGGCCGTCCTTCGCCGTGTGCTCTACCGGGTGGCCGGAAGGAACCGAACAGGATCTTCGCAAGCGCCCCGCCCCGGTAAGCTCACCTGCGCGCCGGACCCACTGTCCGACGACCAGCTGGGAGCCAACCGGAGGTCTCACCTCGCCGCGCCGAGGCGCTGGCGCGAGGAGTGACACCCTCCTTTTAGCAGAACCCGAGCTTGAGAGAAAGCAAATCTACCGCCCCTTAGGGAGCGGCACCGCCCAGCCACTCGGTGGGAAGCGCGAGGACCGTCCCCATCTCCCCTAGAAGGGCGGCCGCCTCCACCTCGGGCACCCGGGCGAGAGCGGCCTGCAGGGGCTCCGGTCCGGTGGAGAGCCCGTGCGCGAGGACCGCGAGGATGCCGCCGCTCTCCGCCTCCAGGCGGCGCAGCTCGACGTCCTCGCGGGCGCCCACTCCGGCGAGTTCCTTCGCCAGGCGCACCGCGTCGTCGAGTCCTCCGAGCCGGTCCACGAGCCCGCGGGAGAGGGCCTGCGCGCCCGTCCAGACGCGCCCTTGCGCCACCCCTTCCACCTCGTCCCGGGAGAGGTGGCGGCCCTCGGCCACCTTGGCCACGAACTGGTCGTAAAAGGCGTGCAGCTGCCGTTCGACGAGAG
>Ga0335078_10017591_pt1 | contig 10626 bp, 8 predicted proteins | sample Lox_Sample_32_FD_206711 | JGI IMG/M metagenome (GOLD analysis project Ga0335078, IMG submission 206711) | Soil microbial communities from Loxahatchee National Wildlife Refuge, Florida, United States - Lox_Sample_3.2 | ecosystem: Environmental > Terrestrial > Soil > Wetlands | place: USA: Florida...
TGCCGCCGATTTCATTCACCTGGTCTCGATCTGGGCCGATCGCCCCGTCGTCGACAAAACCAATCTCGATGGTGAGTTCGACTACTCCCTCGAGTGGTCCATCACCAGCGGCGACCTCAAGCAAGCCATGATGGCCGCCGTCCAGGAACAACTCGGTCTGAAGTACGTCGCCGCCAAAGAGCCCATCGATGCCCTGATCTTCGATCATGTTGACAAGCTCTCGGAAAATTAGGGCGCGCCCTTGAGGCCGTCTAGGCTTCGGATCGGGAAAAACAGCCGCAAGTTTCTCGCGACCGACCGTGCCGTGAATCGGCAAAAAATATAACGACGGTTCTACCGTGTCAAGGGAGGTAAACGCCAGAAATTACAGTGTGATATGCTTTGGCCGAAGAAACGCGTCTCAAGAAAAATGCGGATTTCATTCGTCCTTCCGCTTGTCTGCCCGCTCTTCTGTGGCGTTGCTCTGAGCGTGTGCGCGGCGGACCGAGCTCTTATCTCCTATACGAGCGCGAAACCGGTTTTGGATCAGACGAGCGGCCAACTGCCGGTCGACCTTCGAAATCCAAACGAGGCCAAGTGGACCGCGTGGAGCCGAAAGGAGGACGAAGCGATTCGAGCGCGCCTTGACCAAGGCTATCTGGACTCCCTGGTCAACCTCTTGTTGTATGGAACATCCTTCACGAAACAGCCCCGTATCAAGGTCGAGAGCCTCACCGAGGCTTCGAGATCTGGACTCCTCCGCGCTCGAGTGGATGACTTGATTGCAGGCCTGCGGAATCCTGGAGACAATGAGCGGCTTTCCTTTCTGAACGCTCTTTTGCGAAGCAACAGAATCGATCCGAATTCGCCCGGCGAGACAGGCGTGTTCGTCTACAACAATCTCCAGCGAGTCATTCAGGAGATGCAGATCTTGGCGAAGCGCGGCGAGGAAGCCAAGCGGCTCTTGCAACCGAATGGCGCGCAATCGAATGGAGCGCAATCGAACTGGGCTGGCGATCCTTCCGCGATTTTCACTTGGAGGGCGGGGTTGTTGCGCGATCGGGGCGTCTCGCTCGACACCAGCATCTTCCCGAATTTCTCTATCGAACAGGCGTTGCGCGATCTGAAAGACAGAGGCGTGCTGCGCCCGGGCCAGGTTGCTCGCGTGGCGGTGATCGGGCCGGGCCTCGACTTCAGCGATAAGAACGACGCATCGAGCTTCGATTATTATCCCCAGCAGACTTTGCAGCCGTTTGCTCTGTACGACTCGCTGCTCCGGCTGGGCCTCGCGAGAAGCAACGCCGTATCGATGACGATTTTCGACATCAGTTCTAGAGTGATCGATCATATCCGGCGCGCCCACGAACGCGCCAGCAAGAATGCCGGCTATGTCATCCAATTGCCGCGCGAGGTTGCCAATCCGTGGCCGAGCGATCTAATCGCGTATTGGCGTTCGCTAGGCGACCGGGTCGGATCCGAGGTTGCGCCGATCACTCCTCCTAATATCTTTCCGGGCCTGGAAACGAGAGCTGTAGGAATTCGTCCAGCGGTGGTGCTCAACTGTCAGGCGGTAGGCCTCAACATCGTTCTCGAACGCATGAGCCTGGCCGAAGCGGACCGATTCGATCTAATGGTGGCCACGAACATCTTTATCTATTACGATGCGTTCGAGCGTTCGCTGGCGCTTGAGAACGCTGGCGCAATGTTGAAGCGCGGAGGTCTGTTGCTGACGAACGACCGGCTGCCCGAGGTTTCCGGTGGATCGATGCGGCAGGCCGGTATCACCGACGTGCAATACAATCACGACGCCGTGGGTTGGTATCAGAAGCGATAGCAGGAGAACACGGTTGCGCGCTCGGCTCGCAGTCGCTTCTGGTCAAGTCGAGGAGTAAGCGGACGTCGTATATCTGCTTTGCAGGCTCCGGGGAAGTTACGCCGCCGCCCTAAGCTCGGGTCAGAGTGACAGGTCCCCGAAGTCGGATTGTCGGAGATACCCCCTGGTAAACGCCGGCCGGGACATCCAGAGCCGCAGAATCGACTAGAAACGGAACCGCGCGACTAGTTGCCCGGTCCGCGCTCCCGTTGCGAGGGCGGCCGTTTGCTCGAAGCCGAAGCCTGAAGCGATCGTGGCGCCGGAGTTGCAAGCGCCGGTGGCACCGGTGTTGCCGGACACGAAGCAAGTCGGGGCCGTCAGCGGAGTCGTAGAACTTGGGGCGGGAAGCACCGTGCGGTTAAAGATGTTCACGAACTCCATCCGAACGCTGAGGCTCATCGCCTCGCGGATAGTGAACGTGCGCCCGAAGTTGAAGTTCTCTGTGGGATGGCGCTGGGACCGATAGTCGTTGTAATACGCCGGCGAGGTCCCCCACGTGCCACCAGCCGGAAGCGCCCACGCGGCTGGGTTCAGCACAAAAGTTTTGGTCGGATCGAAGCAGTGGCAGTTGAGGTCCTGAAGAAACAGGGGTTGCCCAGGGACACGATTCAAGTATGAATTCGTTTCGAACGTTTCGGTGGATAACAGATTCGCAGAGGCGCTGGGGACCAGGATCGGCGTCCCGCTGGCGTATGTCAGCAGGGCTCCCATTTGCCAGCCGCTGAGAGCGTACTTCAGAATCTTGTTATTCGTCCACGGAGCAACGGGCACCACGTAGGTAAAGTTGATATTGCTGACCAACGGCCGGTCTAAGCTCGAGAGGTACTTGTCTTGACTCCTATTGAAAGGATCGTTTTGAAATCCCTCGACGCCGTCTTGGAGAGTCTTCGACCAGGTAAAGTTGTAGGTGGCATCCAGACCATGCGAGAACCGTTTGACGACCCTGAGCTGCAAGCCGTCGTACCAGGTGTCTCCCAGCGGCGCCCATAGCGCCGCCGGCGCGGTGTTGAACTGCGGGTAGGGCCGCAGCGACTGCGCGACCGTGGCGGTTAGTGGGAAACCCGCATACGGAAGCTTGTCAAAGAACGGGCCGGCCGCCGCAGTGCCGATGGGAGAAGCCAGGATGGTACGGGCCGACGCCTGGGTGATGTCGAGCCCGTCGGCTAACAGGGCCTGCGGAGTGTTCGCGTTGTAGTTGACCGCCCCAGTCGACGGCAGCCAGACGCCGCGGTTCCCCACGTAAGCGGCATTCACCACCAGATTCCGGATGATCTCGCGTTCCACGCCCACGCTCCATTGATACGTCTTGCTGGGGTACCCGGCGTGCGGATCGATCCAGCTCCCTGGCGCTGATCCGGGCGTTCCCGCAACAGGTACGACGGGGTAGTGGCTCGGATTGAAGTTCGGGTACGCGATCTGAGCATAGGTCAGCGGAACGCCGCCGGCCAAAGTCATGGGTGCCTGGGCCCACGCGGTTGAATTTACCTGATTCACCGATGTGACAGAGCGCGCTTGTATGCCGACATCAGGCGTAGTGCCAATAAGGAGCGCTGCTCCTCCCCGAAGCACCGTTTTCGAATTCAACTGATAGGCCACTCCGAGTCGTGGCCCGAGTCCAAGTTTGTAGCTGTCGAAGAAATTATTGCCGCAACCGCAGGTCGCCCCGTAGGTGACGCCCCCGAGGCGCCCGCCGTCTTGGGTGTTGGGAACCGTGGGGTCGAAGAACCCATAACGGCCATACTGCTCTTTTCCAGCGGTGGAGTAATCGTAGCGCAGTCCGTAATCGAGCGTTAACTTCCGCGAGACCTTCCAACTGTCCTGAGCGTAAAATCCGAATTGGTGTTTCCCCAGCCTGGCGACCGCCGGTGCATCGACCTGATAATTATCGACTAGACCCAGCAGGAAACTGGCGTAGGGAAGTCCGATGGTATTGCTGGTGCCCGGAGGGTTGGCGGCGTTCAGATAGGGGAGACCTGTTTCCGCCGCGCTGAAGTTAAAAACACCGTCAGTATCTAGGTAATTGTAATTGGGGTATCCTTCAAGCGACGCTTCCGCGCCGTATTTGTAGGTATGGTTGTTCTTGACCCAGGTGAGGTTGGCCACGAAGTTAGTCTTTTCTTCCAGCGTGAGCTGCTCTCCGTCAATGCCGCCGCTCACCCCGAGGTTACTGGAGCCGCCGGTGCTGTTGGCGCCCGTCATCCCTGTGAATACCGGAAACTCCAACGGCGTAAATGGCCCGGTCAATCCGATTCCCGTGGTCGGATTGTAACCCGTGACCGCAGCCGGCATGGAGAGCGAGCTTTTCACGAACGCGCCGCCCACATGCAGGAGCAGAGTCGGTGTGATGGCCTGGTCGTAGTTGAGACGATTGTTGGTGGTGGGCCAATTCGTCGGGAGAAAATTGGAAAGCAGCGTGGGAAATCCGTCCTCACTCGTATTGGTGGGCGGTCCGGGAGTGGCCATCTTCACTTCCCCCCAGTTGTAGCTCAGCCTGATCTTGGAATTCAGCGAGTGGTCGATCTTAATCGAAGGAATGTAGTCCTTGGCGTGGACCGTATATGGGTTTACGTAGTTATTGATCAACTGGGTCGCGAACGGTCCCTGCGGTTGCGGGATCAATGCCTGAACTCTCAAAGCGACGGCATCCAGGCGCGTCATGGGAATGATATTGCCCGGGAACGCAGTCCGGGTAAGCTGTCCATTGGGCGCCAGTCGCTGCGTGGCAGGATCGTAAATCGAGTTCGCGATGATCGAGTTGCCCAGCGGATCCGTTCCTATAACCTTGTTGGCGGTCGCTGCCTCGGCTGCACTAAAGTTTCCGACTTGATATTGCGCCGTGGGAACAGTGAGCAGGTTGCTGACGTTGGTGGTAGTGGTCGGATGGGACTCGTAGCTAAAGAAGAAAAAGGTCTTGTTCTTGCCGTTGTAGATCTTGGGAATCCAGACCGGTCCGCCGACAGTGCCGCCGAAGTCGTTGTTGCGAGCCTTGGGGCGAGTGTGGGAGTATGGTCCCCTGCCATTGAAATCTTCGTTCTCCAAGTACTCGTATATAGAGCCATGGAATTGGTTGGTGCCGGATCTCATGGTGTAGCTCAAAACGGCGCCGGTCGATTGACCGTATTCGGCGGCGTAGTTACTGGTTTGTATCGCGACCTCCTGCAGCGAATCCACGCTGGGCGCTCCGAAAGAGTAGTAGGCGTTGCCCAAGGTGTACGTCGCGTCCAGGCCGTCGATCCGGACCCGTTCGGACGCAGCGGGCGTGCCATTGATACTCATATTGGTGAGGCCGCCGTTCACGCCGGGAATGGTTAGCACCACCTCAGTGGAATTGCGGACAGTGCCGATTGCACCCATCGGAAGATCGTCCTGTAATTTCGTCGTGACGTTGTGGCTTACATCCCCGGACTCCGTTTGCAGTAGCGGCGCGACGTCGAGAACCGAGACCAGGTCCGCCGCCGAACCTAGCACCAGCATCACGTCGGCGCGTGTGGTTTGCAGTTGCTGAACCGTGATGCCCGTGCGGGCGTATTGTTTGAATCCTGGGACGGCCACGTCTATCTCATACGTGCCGGCGGGAAGTTCGTTGAGCGTGTAGTTGCCGGTGGCGCTGCTCGCGGCGGTCGCGATGACGCCGGTGTCCGTGTTTTTAGCTTGGACGGGGGCATTCGCAACCACGGCTCCCGCCGGGTCCGAAATCACGCCCGTGATGGAACCGCCGGTTTGGCCGGACGAGGCCCCGGAAAAGCAAACGACAAGAGCCGCTAATGTTGCGAATCTCATGCCACGTTCCCCCTTCAATCAGGCAAGTCCGCTACTGAAATCACTGCTACGGAGAATAGTAGGGAGACTATACACCTGTGGCTAATCTCCGTCAAGGCCCCCTTGTTCTTGCTTCGTGCTTACGCTCCTTTCACTACTACCTGCGCTGATTCGCGCGGCCGAGGCGCAACGTGTTCGGTCGAGGGCATGCGACATTCAACGCCGTGCCACACATCATGGGTCCGCTCGTCGGATCTGCGGAAGTCCGAGACACGCCCTCAATGGATACGGCTCCGCATCACCAACGCCGCCAGCGAGTCCATCAACTCCAAAATCCAGTGGGTCAAGTACACCGCTCGCGGCTTCCGCAACAAGAAGAACTTCGTCACCGCCATCTACTTCCACTGCGGCGGCCTCGATCTCATGCCTTCCACCCACTAAAACCCCTGAATGCCCAGAAAAAGGAGCTGATCGAAGCAAACTCCTGTGCGTTCAGTCCAGCTTCCGACAGAATCGTGGGAGCCAACACCGACAGAATCTGCCGATGGAAGAAGGCAAGCCACGAACACGCGGCCATCGCCACGCATGGCATCCACATTTTCCAGTTTGCCTGGGTGTCCTGATCCGGCAATTCGCTCTCTCTCGAACTCACAAGATTGACGCCTGCTTCGCAATGTGTCAAATCGACTATACCGATCCCTATGATCGGTGACATGGATGTTTCGCGGGTCGCGAAATGGTGGCAGTAGCGAGCGCGATCTGCAGCACTACACGGGTCATCGTCCCGGCGACAACGTGTTCGCCGACAGCGCTCGGTCATATCGGCAAGGAACACAGGGGCGAGCCCGAAAGGTAAAATCCGAGGGCTTGTGGCCGCTGCCGCGCGCGGCGAAGGCATCACCTGGCCTGTCATCGATGGCCACGTGCTTCCCGATGACCAGTACAAGATGTATGAAGCCAAGCGCTTCAATGACACGCCCATCCTGGTGGGTTACAACTCCGACGAAGGTCTCAGCTTCGGAGTTCCCCCGACGCCCGACGCTTACCGCCAGGCGACGCACCAACGCTACGGCCCGTGCGCAGACCGGCTGCTGGCCGCTTATCCCACGGATCCCGACAAAGTCTCCAAGACCGCTCGCGATCTGACTCGCGATGCCGCCTTCGGCTGGGCGACCTGGAGCTGGGCGCGCCTGCAAGCCAAGAATGGCAAGGGCAAGGCCTTCCTTTACTACTTCGATCAGCATCCCGATTATCCCGCGGATTCTCCTCAGGCCGGACGTGGCTCCGCGCACGGCTCCGAGATTCCGTATGTGTTCCAGCATCTGAACGCCAATGCCACTGAGGCAGACAAAGCGATCTCCGAGGCGATGGCGGTCTACTGGACGAACTTCGCGAAGAAGGGCGATCCAAATGGCCCTGGCGTCCCTGCGTGGACTGCCTACAACGACCGCGATCCGGAGTCCATGTATTTTTCGCAGACCGCGCGCGTAGGTCCGGTTCCCAGCCTGACTTCGATGAAAGTTCTCGATGAGTACTTCACGTGGCGGCGAACGGCGGAAGGCCTGAAGTTCGGCACTTCTGGACAGCGGTAGCGATCGCCTCAGGAAAAGCGGCGAGGGGAGCGAGCAGTGACGTCACTGACCCGTCGCATCACGCTTAGTGTTGGTGCACCGTTGGCGGTTTTCCAAACAGTTCGGGCGGGGCCGTACGAAGCCCCGCGAGACCGGTGTTCATCACGATTTTTGCGAAATCGCGCCATCTGCTCCAATCCGGCTTCGATTTTGACGTTGGCGGTGAGAGCCGCGCGAGTGACAACCGAGAGACAACGTCGCCGGCTCATAGCGAGTTTTCGGGGCTGTCGCCGATACCAGTTGAACGTATTTAGTACAGGATAGACCGAGATGAGACGAGCTGAACTGGCGCCATGCGCCTTCGATTCCCGTAAGTTAAGCCCACGCCCAGCGCTGCCCAACGTGAACCTTCCTTAACAACCCTCGACTCCAAAAACTGAGAAAAGTTCGTAAGAAGGTTGCGCTTGGGGAGCCAAACATCCGCCTGCAAACTTGGCCGCGACCGTCTGGTTAAACGCCTCGTCTCTCAGCGAGGGGTTGTCCACTAGCCGGAACGCACGGCCCAGTGCTTCAATAGCTTACGGAAGGGTCAGGACTGGCGCCGAGCCGTGAGCGCCGCGTAATTGTCACCTTCTGAGAGCAAGGCGGACGTGGAAATCGGGCTCTCCGGCGGCCGTCTCTCCGTCTCTCAGGCAGGTGGGCCGGAATTGGTTAACGGCTCTGTCCCGACCGGGCTACCGAATTGCCGGTTGCGAACTGCTTGGCCACCCAATGCCGTGCATTCTAATTGCGTGTGTTGTACTTGGCGCGTACGCGCTTCTTTGGCGCATCTAGCTGCTGTATTATGATACGGATCTCACCCTATCGAACGTCAGGAGCCAAATAGATGAAACCCAAGTCGTCGATGGTCCCGTTCGCCGCCGCGGTGCTGGCGCTCGGCGTCACGATTTGCCCGATGGTGGACTTGGCCCGAGCACAGACGATCATCGTTCAGCCTAACGACGGCAAGGCCAAAGGCAAAGGCAAGGGCCGAGGTGGTTTTGGCGGCCGTGGCCAGCAGCAACCAGCTGGTCCGCCGGCGGGCGTCGAGCCGCTCAAGACAGACCTGTTCAACACCAAGAATTTTTACCTCGATAAGGAACATTGGTTGGACAAGCGTTACTTCCGTTGCAACGTGCCCGTTGCGGTGGGCGACGGCCGGCAAGCGCTGATCGGCTCGAATCCGCCGGAGATGGCTTCTTGGGGCGACTGCAACCGCGATATTGACCGGGCGTCCATCCTCAGTCCGTATCCCTACAAGACCGCCCAAGAACACTACGACGCGCTGCTCGACGCAGCCAGAGCCAAGGGTGGACCAACGCACTACACCAAGGCCTCAGTCCCGGACTGGGACGGCTACTATTCGCCTTCGAATGTTCAGGGCCGGGCCTGGATGCAAGGAAACAGCCAGATCACGACGGTTCTATCTTTGCTGACGCCGGAGTATCAGAAGCGGATGGTACAGCAGATTTACCACGAGGGTGTGACGAACTCACCGCAATGGAACGCATCGTTTTGTTACCCGGAAGGGCTCATACGCTGGTGGGTCCAGGTGTCGCAAGCGGGCAACTTCCAGATGGTGGTGACGCCATGGATGGTGCAGACAGTTTCGGGCATTGCGGATAATTTCCTGCGCCAGGTCATGGTCGACAAGAAATCGCACGTGCTCGCAAATCCGGAGTTCTACGGCGAGACGATCGGCTTCTGGGACGGCGATACGCTGGTCACCTGGACAGCTAACGTTCAGGGTTGGATCCTGCACTCGATGTTCGAGTACAGCAGCAAGATGGAGGTCGTCGAAATCTGGAAGCCTCGGCTTGAGAATGGGAACTTCGCCGGGCTGGAAAATGAGGCGATCTTCTACGATCCGGAAGCCTTCGTGGCCCCTGTTCGCGCCGTCACCCAATTTCAGCGGAACGCGACGCCCCAGACCGAAGGCGCGCGCTACATGCCGATCGCGTGTCTCAGCAACATCAAGAACACGGACGGCCGCCCGACCCAGTTGACGTCTGCCGATCCGCGTTTTGTCGACTACTACAATCGTCCGTGGGCCAAGGTCTGGGAGAAGTACTTCGAGGTTGGCTGGGAGAAGCCCGACGATTCCTTGCCGAAGGAAATTCTGGACTTGTTCAAGTAGAAACGACCAGGGAACCTACCCGATTTTGTTGACGACGGCGCTCACGTTCCTGCCCGGCTCCGGGGAGGCTTAGTTGTGGCAAATGAACATCCGTAAACTGCTCGATTGGCGGAAGCTCCTCATTTATTCGCATCGATGGTTGGCTATCGGTATCACCGTGATGTTTCTGGTGTGGACGCTGTCTGGCGTGATCCTGATGTATTATAGTCACCCCCAAATCACGATGGGGGAGCGCCTGCTCCGCCTGGAGCGCATCGACTTTTCGACGGCAAAGGTGACCCCAGCTGAGGCGGCGGCGAAGGCAGGCATCGGCACCGAATACTACATCTCCGAAAAAAGTAATGAGATCGTTCAGAAGACGGACCGGCGAAGCCGCATTCTCGCCGTTTCGGGATATGTCCTGCACAACCTGTTCTTTTTCCGTCAGCGACCTTGGTGGACATCGATGCTGGATATGCTGGATTGGATCGCATGGACTGCCATGCTCATGGCGCTGACCGGCATCGTCGTCGGGATCTGGCGGGTTGCGCTGAAGCCGCGGTTCTGCCACAAAGGTATTCTTTCTTACACGCCCTACTCCGGCTGGATGAAATGGCATCACTATGCTGGGCTGATCTTCGGCTTCTTCTCGATCTCCTGGATCCTCAGCGGGATGATCCCCATCACCCTTTCCCTGTTTCCGGCTGGGAGGAGGTGGCAAAGCGCGTAGAAAGCAACGGCGAAGGGTTCATCATAGTTGGAGTGTTTGCAGGTTCAAGGGCCCGCCGGTGATGGCGTGAGCCATTTCCTTCGTCTGGAAAACGTCCAAAAGGCCCTGGAGCAAATCCAGGAAAAGTTCGCTCCGAAGGAAGTTGAACTCATCCAATTCCGAGGCGAGCCCTAATCCCACGGTCTCTCCCTATCAGCCGCCCGCAACGAAAGCCGACGCCGAGCAGTGGAACACGAACAATTCAATCAACATGGTGAACCTCCCACAGGACAACCTGCACTTGTTCGTCTCCATCAGACAGCCCGAAAACGGGGTGATCACGTCGTTCAGCAAGGAAGTGATGGAACAGGCGTCCCGCGAAGCGATGCCAAACGTACCCGTCATTGATAGCGTCTGGCTGACTGATTACGACAATTACTCACCAGACGACCACGTCATTCGAACTGGGCCGGCACAAGCCTGCATACGTTCTACCCGTGCTTCGCGTGCGCTACAACGATCCCGATCAAACCTGGCTTTACTTCACACCGGCCCTCGCCCAGATGGTGAAGTTCGATAA
>Ga0335078_10017592_pt1 | contig 10626 bp, 7 predicted proteins | sample Lox_Sample_32_FD_206711 | JGI IMG/M metagenome (GOLD analysis project Ga0335078, IMG submission 206711) | Soil microbial communities from Loxahatchee National Wildlife Refuge, Florida, United States - Lox_Sample_3.2 | ecosystem: Environmental > Terrestrial > Soil > Wetlands | place: USA: Florida...
CCTTCCTCCCCCGCCGAAAGACCGCCTGATGGGCGTTCTGGAGCGCGAGCTCGAATATCACGAAAGGCTCTATTCCGGGTTCGCGCAGGCGCATTTCGCACGTCCCGGCGTGCGTGCACTGCGGCGGCACATGGCGAGGCGGATCCTGCAGGCAACCGGCGCCGGACGGCGGTCCCGGCTGCTCAGTTTGGGATGCGGAATCGGCGATACGGAATTGCTGCTGGCCCCGCACGTGGAGGAGGTCGTGGGGATCGATCTTTCGCCGGCCGCCATTCGCCAGGCGCGGGAGGATGCGGCACGGTTGGGAGTAGGCAACGCGCGCTTCCTGGAAGGCGCCGCCCCCGATGTGCCCAATGCCCGCTACGACGCGGTAGTGGCAATTTTCTTCCTCCACCACCTGGCGGATTCGACCCTGGCCGATCTGCCGCACCAGGTCATGCAGTTACTCGTGCCGGGCGCCACCTTCTACTCGCTCGATCCCAGCCGCCGCCGGCTCTCCGGCGCCGTCGGCCGGGTGGTGTTTCCGCGCCTGATGAGGCGATATCAGACCCCCGACGAGCGCGAGTTGGACCCCGAGTCCACGGCGGCGTTGTTCCGCGCGGCGGGTTTCGAAGCATGCCTCGGGATGTACGATTTCGGGTCATCGCCATTGGCCGGCCTGGCTCCCGGCTGGCAGGCGGGCTATCGCGCCGCCAGGCGGCTGGACGATTGGCTGCTGCGGCTCGCGCCGCTCCGGCGGCGGGGCAGCAACTTTGAAATCATCGCGCGGATGCCGGGCCTGTTATCCTCGTAACTAAGGAAACCGCTCGTGAGACTCCTGGGCATCAGCATTCTGTTGGCAGGCGCGTTGTGGCTGCCGGCTCAGAATCTCGCCGATTTCGAAAAACGCGTCACCGAATTCACCCTCCCCAACGGCCTGCATTTCATCCTGGTGGAGCGCCACGAGGCGCCAGTGGTCTCTTTCGAGACGATGGTGAACGTGGGATCGGTGGATGATCGTGCCGGTGAAACCGGGCTGGCGCACATCTTCGAGCACATGGCTTTCAAGGGAACTGAATCAATCGGCACCAGCGACTGGCAGGCTGAGAAACGCGCGCTCGAAGCCATAGAAGATGCCGCGGACAAACTCGATGCCGAGCGCCGTAAAGGGCCAACGGCGGATGCCGGTAAGCTGGCCGGCCTGGACGCCGATATGAAGGTGGCCATCGAGCGGGCGCAAAGTTACGTCATACCCAATCAGTACCAGCAGATATTCCTGCTGAACGGGGCGGTGGATGTGGGATCGGCAGCCAGCTACGATTCCACCGAAGTCCGCTACAGCCTGCCCTCGAACCGCATCGAGCTTTGGTTTCTGATGGAGTCGCAGCGCCTGCTTCACCCGGTGCTGCGCGAGTTTTACCGCGAGCGCGACAAGTTAGCCGAGGAGAACCGCGCGAACGTGGAGAATTCGCCGCAGGGAAAGCTGGTACGGAACCTTCTGGCCACGGCATTTGACGCGAGTCCCTATCACAACCCCGAGCTGGGATGGAGCAGCGACGTAGCCGGCCTGCGGGCGGCGCAGGCGAAGGCATTTCTCGATCGCTACTTCGTGCCCGCCAACATGGTGATAGCGATCGCTGGTGACGCCAATCCGGCGGAGGCGAAGCGCCTGGCAGAGCGCTACTTCGGACCGCTGCCCGCCCGGCCGGTGGCTACCGTGCCGCAATCGCTCGAGCCGCCGCAGAACGGTCCGCGCATGGTGGCGGTTTACGGCAACACGCAGCCGTTCCTGCTGGTAGGCTACAAGCGGCCGGACATGTACGACAGGGACGATCCGGTATTTGACATTCTCGCGCTGATTCTTTCCAATGGCCGCACCGGAATGCTCACCAAGCAGTTGATGGAAGAGAAGCATCTGGCACGCGCCGCCCAGTTCCTGACGCCGTTTCCTCGCGGACGCTTCTCCAACCTGGCGCTGTTCTTCCTGGCGCCGGATCCCGGGCACACGCTGGGGGAGAATGCCAAGGCCCTCGACGAGCTTCTGACCGTTCTCCAGACGCAGAAAGTGGACGCGGAAGCCCTGGCGCGGGCCAGGCTGCAGGCCCGTGCGGCAGTGCTCCGGCAGCTTGCCGGCAATTCGGGGCTGGCGGCGTCGCTGGCGCTGAACCAGGTGGAATATGGGGACTGGCGAAAGCTGTTCACCTCGTTGAACGATTTGGATCAAGTTACCGCCGAGGATGTGCAGAGAGTGGCACGCCGGTATTTTGTGGCCTATGGGCGAACGGTGGCGATCTCCGGGACGGCGGCGGAACTGGCCGGCATGGGAGATATTCGATGAGGCGGGCGTTGCTGGCCTTGCTGTGTGCGGGAATCCATTTGCCGGCGCAACCGCCGGCCGGTCCGGCCGGTTCGCCGAACCCTTTGAGACCGGGTATCGCGGATCCCAATCGGAAATCGCAAGCCAACCTTCCGCCGGAGCCGTCCACACCCACCATCCGCTGGGTGGCTGCCCCGGCGGGTGCGGCCGCGGGCGCGCCTTATAAGGATCTGAAATACCCGCCGCTCCGGCCGCTCGAAATTCCCAGAGTGGATTCCGCCACGCTGAGCAACGGCATGCGCCTCGATCTGCTGGAGGATCACGAACTGCCGGTGGTGAACGGCACAGCGCTGGTGCACACGGGAACGCTTTTGGACCCTGCCGGCAAAGCCGGGCTGGCGGCTCTGACCGCGACGGTCATGCGAACCGGCGGGGCCGGATCGGCGAACGGCGATCAGTTGAACCGGCGGCTGGAAGACCTTGCCGGCACGGTGGAAACGGCTGTCGGCTCGAGTTCTCTCAGCGTCACATTCACCAGCCTGAAAGAGAGCGCCGGCGCGGTGCTCGCGATCCTCAAGGATATGCTCACAGAACCGCAGTTCGGCGAGCCACAGATTGACGACGCGCGCACCGATCTGCGGAATGCCATTGCGCATCGCAACGACGATGGCGCGCGGATTGCCCACCGGGAGTTCTCGGATATTCTCTATGGCCGGAATACACCGTTCGGCCGCGAGCAGGACTATGCCACCATCGGCAATATTCTGCGCAGCGATTTACAAGCATTTCACGCCCGCTACTTTTTTCCCAAAAACGTACAGATCGCGATCCGCGGCGATTTCGATAGTGCCGCCATGAGGGCATCAATCGAAAGGCTTTTCGCCGGATGGACAGTGGAACAACCACCGCCGGAGTTCCCCAGGTTCCAACCCGGGGCCAGTCCAGAGGTGGCGGGCATCCACCTGGCCGCCAGGAAGGGCCTGGCGCAGACGTATTTCTCGCTTGGCCAGATTGGAGGACTGCTCAGCGACAAGGATTACGCCGCGCTGACGGTCCTGGCCGACATTCTGGGCGGACCGCCTTACAACCGGCTGGCTCTGCGCCTCCACGCCGTCTTGAACCCGGCCACCGTAACCGCCAGGTGGGATGCGAGGTTCGACATGCCCGGGTTGTTCGAGATCCTGGGCAGCAGCGGGCCCCTTTCTCTGGTGGACACACTCAAGGTGATTCAGGAGGAAGTGGCGCGCATTCGCTCCACAGAAGTCACGGATGAGGAATTGAAGACTGCCAAGGAGGGCGCGCTGAACAGCCTGGTCTTTGCCTACGACACCAAGGCCAAGGTTCTGGACCGCGTATTGAGGTACGAATACTATGGATATCCCGCGGATTTCATCGATCGGTATCAGAACGCCCTCGAGTCGGTCAGCCGCGCCGATATTCTTCGAGTGGCTAAAGAGCGTCTCAAGCCGGAGAGCTTCGCCATCGTGGTGGTGGGAGACCCGGGAGATTTTATTCCACCGATCGAGTCTCTCAACTTGCCGGTGCACACGATTGACCTGACGATCCCCGAAACCAAGGTAACTCCGGTGAAATCCGACACCGCCTCGCTCGCCAAGGGCAAGGCTCTGCTGGCGCGCATGCAACAGGCTGTCGGGGGGATGGAAAAACTGGCTGCCGTGAAGGATTCCGTGCTGGTGGCGGATTATGTGGTGGATCAAAACGGCCGGGTCACCTCCATCAAACACACCGAGCAGTGGATCACCCCCTCGCATTATCGCGAGGACAACGAACTGGGCGGCGGTACGATCTCCGCCTACTTCGATGGTGAGTTCGGCTGGATTACCATACCTGGTGGTTCGGTGCCGCTCAGCGGAGTAACCCTCAAGCGGGTGCAGGGAAACCTATTCCGCCAATTCCAACTGCTCCTGCAGGGAGGGAGCCTGCCCGGAACGACGGCGAACGCGGTCGATGACCAGACGGTAGAGATCACCGGCCCGGCGGGCCAGTGGGTGCGCGTGATGCTCGACCCGGCCACGGGACTGCCCGCCAAAATGCGCTACGACGGCGTCCCGAGGACCGGATCGCCGCTTTTGAACGAGGAGTTCTGGTCGGATTTCCACGACGTGGGAGGTTTGAAGATTCCCTTCAAGATCGCCATCACCGAAGGCGGCAGAAGGTACGCCGACGTGACCATCCTGGAATACCGGATCAACTCCGGGCTTAAGGTGTCGGATTTGGATAAGAGGCCATGAACAGAATCGTGTGGATGGTACCGGTATTGGCGGCAGCCGCCGCCTCGCAATCGGCGGAAACCCGCCAGGCGCGCGCCAAACGCGTGGTGGATGAAGCCATCGAGGCATTGGGCGGCCAGGCCTTCCTCCACATGCAGGATCGGGTGGAGTCAGGCCGTTCCTACTCGTTCGACAACGGTAAACTGGCAGGCACCATTCTTACCACGATCTACACACGGTATCTGCCGCCGGTTCCGGGAAAGGTCGAAATGCTGGAGAAGGATGCCTTCGGCAGGCAGGATGAATCGACCAGCGGGCTTCTCTACACCATGGATGGCGCCTGGGATTACACCTTTCACGGCGCACGCCCGCTCGAAGATCAGCGCCTTGCCGATCACAACGACAACGTCCTGCGCAATATCTTTTATATCCTGCGCCAGCGCTTGAGTGAGCCGGGCATGAGTTTGTACTCGCAAGGTTCGGACCTGTGGGAGAATCGCGCCGTGGAGATCGTGGATATCACCGACGCCGATAACAACACCGTGACCGTATACTTCAGCAAGAACGACAAGGTCCCGGTGCGCCAGACCTTCCGCCGGCGTAACACGACTTATGGCGACTTCGACACGGAAGCCACGCTGTTTGCGAAATATCACTGGTCGGATGGCATTCAATGGCCGATGGACATTCGCCGCGACCGCAATGGTGTAAAGATCTACGAGATGTACACCGACACGGCAGAGTTCAATAAAGATCTGAAAGATAGCGTGTTTACTCTTCCGTCTAAGTTGAAGGTCAAACCGAAGGGTAAGTGATCGCGGCAGATTCTCTCGAAAAGCGGTACCGGCGCCGCTTCCACCCGCGCTGGAGCGACCGGCTGAGGAACGCCCTGGAGCCTCCAGCTCCGTACATCATGAACCCGCGTGAGCCGAAGGACTTTCCGCTGGGTCGTTGGAACCTGTATATTGGCGGTGCAGGCCGGCGGGTAGAGGGCTACATCAACCTGGATTTGTTCGCCGTTCCCGGCGTGGACGTAGCCGCCGACGCCCACCGGCTTCCGTTTCCCGATTCTCTATTCCAGCGGGTGGAATGTGATGCTGTGCTGGAGCACGTACGGGACCCGGAGCAGATGGTTCGCGAGATCGAACGCGTGCTTGCTCCGGGAGGCTATCTTCACTTAGTAACTCCGTTCTGCCACCCCTTTCACGAGTATCCCAAGGATTACCGCCGTTTCACGCTGGACGGGCTGAAGCTGTTGGCCGGCGGCCTGGAAGTAATCGCGGAAGGATGGCGCACGGGCCCTACTGCGACGGCGCTGGTATTTTCGATCGAATATGCCAAGATGCTGCTGCCGTGGCGTGCGTGGCGCGCCGCGGCGCATTTTGCGCTCGGATGGCTGCTCTTCCCGCTGCGATACATGGACCTGGTCCTGATGCGCTCGCCGTACTCCGGGCGCCTCGGCAACCACTGCTACCTGTGGTTGCGGAAGCCCGTGTCCAACCGGCGGCGGCATCTTCCACTCGAGAGCGGAGCCTGACCGGCTACGGAAACACCGCCGGCGCCAGCAAAAGGCCGGAATGCTGCCGGTTGGTTTCCAGAAACAGGCGCCGGCCGTCGCTGCGCACCGTCACCAGGCCGTCCCTGTCGGTGCGGAGGGTCATGGTGTGATGTGCGGCGAGCCGTTCCAGCACGTCGCGGTTGGGATGTCCGTAGCTGTTTTGGAAACCGGCTGAGATCACGGCAAAAGCCGGCTGCGCGAGGTCGAGAAACTCCTCGGTCGAGGAGGTGTGGCTGCCGTGGTGCGCCACCTTCAGCACGTCGACGTGCTGGATTTCATTCTCCTCGATCATACGCCGCTCGATGGGGCGTTCGGCATCGCCGCACAGCAGGAACGAGTGCCGGCCATAACGGATGCGCAGCACCAGGGAGTCGTTGTTCTTGGGCGTATCCGCCGGGACGTAATCCGGAAATGGCGCGAGGACATCGATTTCGGCGCCGCCGAAGGCGAAATGCGCGGGAGCGGACTGTGGCACGATTTTTACACCGTCGTGGACGGCGCGTTCGCGCAGATTCCGCCAAAGCGGGTTGTCCGGCATTGCGCCGGTCCACAATTCGCGAGGATGAAAATCGCTGACCAGCGCCGGCAGGCCGCCGATGTGATCTTCGTGCGCGTGCGAAAGGGCCACCACATCGATGCCGTGGAAAGAGCGATTCCACAGGTAAGGCGCAACCACGTCTTCACCAATATCCAACCGGGCGGGCTGTTCGTGCCCGAGCGCGGGGATGCCGCCGCCATCCATCAGCAGCCGCTTGCCATCGGGAAAGACGACCAGGATACTGTCGCCCTGGCCGACATCGATGGCTGTCATTTCCAGGTCTCCGGGCCAGGTTTGCGGAGTAAATGGCTCCCACAGCAGCAGGCCGAGAAACACGGCCAACGCGGCCCCCGTAGCGATCCGCCACCGGCGGCCACGGGCTAATGCCGCGGCGATCAGCGCCAGCGAGAAGGCTACCGCCAGCCAGAGAGGAGGCGTGGGAATGCGCCAATCCGGCTCGATCGCGGTATGCCAGTGGACCACGCGCTCGGAGAGCCACAGCAGAGCCGCCGCCAGCTTCGCCACCCACGCCCAGCCCGTCAACACCGCGATAAAGCCCAAAGGGACGAAGACGCCCAGCAGAGGGACTACAAACGCGTTGGCCGACAGGCCGGAAATCCCCACGCGATGGAAATAGACGATCATGGGCAGCGCCAGGCCCATCTGGATGATGGCCGACGTCATCACCATCTCGTAAGTGAAAAAAAGGAAACGGGCTGCAAATTTTATGGCCCACTGGGGCAGGTCGAGAGTTTCGGCCAGCAATCGCATTTCAATGCGGAACTGGGCCACGCGGGGCGCGAGGTGCATGTCGCGGTCGCGATCGTTGAGTCCATCCAGGCCGCGGGCCAGAGGGCCGGAGGTTGCCTGCACCAGTGGAACCGCAAAGGCTCCCAGAAACGCCACCGCGAGAAAAGTGAGCTGAAAGCTGGCTTCGAAGAGCTGGCCGGGATCGGCGATCAGGAAACCCAGCGCCACCGCGGCCAGCGCGTTCAGCGCCCGGCGGCGCCGGTAAAAGTAGCCGCACGCGAGCAGGAGCGTGAGGCCGGCCGCCGAGCGCGTGCAGGGCGTCTGCCATCCTGTAATCAGGGCGTAAAACCAGGCTGCCAGCGCCGTGGTGAACAGGGCTGCGGTTTCCGGCACGAAACAGAGGCGCAGCAGAAACAGGAAAAAAGCCGCCAGAATGGCTACGTGGGTGCCAGAGATCACGATCGCGTGGAAGGTGCCGGTCGAGCGGTACTCCTCGGTCCACACCTTTTGCAGTTGGTAGTTCTGGCCGACCAGCATGGCCTGCATCATTCCGGTGCGATAGGTCTCGCCGCCGTAGAGTCGGCTGATGCGGTCGAGCGCGGCGGCGCGCACATCCATCACCGCCTTCTGGAACCGCGAGCCGCATGAGCCCGGGAGAACGCGCAGGGTGCCGGCGGCGCCGGAGGCGGTCCAGAAGATCTCCTTCCGAGCCAGGTAATGGGCGTAATCGAAAGCACCCGGGTTGCCGTAATTGCGCGGCGTCCGCACCCGCGCGTCCAGTTCGATCTTCTGGCCGTAGGAGAGCGGCGGCAGTGTCTCACCGTCCCTGGTATACAGCGTGACCTGCGCGCGAGCATGCGGTTCGATCTCCAGGACGAAGCGCTCGCGCTCGCCCGAGATCGCCGGCGGTTCCACCACACAGCCGCCCAGAATCACGATTTCCCGGCCCTCGACATCCAACTCGGGAGGCGCGCCGGGCGAGTGTAAAAGTGCGATCAGCGCGCCAGCGGCGAAAAGTCCTAAGCCGCCACACACCGCCGCAAGCCACCGGGACTTGAGGAGCAGGGAACAAATGCCGAGGGCCAGGAAGCCGCCAGTGGCCGCCAGCAGTTCCGTTTTAGCGAATGGTACGAAACGGGAAACCAGGATCCCCGCAGCGATGGCAGCCAGGGGCCCGAGAAGCGGATCCTTCACGGGAAACCCGATTGTAACAGGCGGCGGGGGTCAGGCCTTAAAGTTTGGCGCGGGCGAGGTCTCAAAGCTACGGTTCAGGTTGATCCGGAATCTCAGGGTCCGTTCCACAATTAGAAGGCCGCGCCAAGTTCTCCCTGTCGTATTCCACGCCCACCAGGAACAGCCCCTTGGCGGGCGCGGTGGGGCCGGAGCGTTCCGGCAGCCGGTCGAGCTCCGCAATGTTGCCTTTGCCGGCTTCGATCAGGGTTCCTACCAGGTTGCGCACCATGTGCTTGAGGAACCCGCTGCCGCGGATGCGGTAGACGAGGCGGCCCGGCGTAGCTTCGAGCACTGAAGAGAACACCGTTCGCACTTTGGATTGGCCTTCCGCGTCGCGGTCGTCCGTGGCCGCGAAGGCCGTAAAATCGTGCTCTCCGGCGATTGCCGGGGCAAGGCGCAGCATGCGCTCCTCGTCCAGCTGGTAGGGATAATGATGCACGAAGGGCCACTCGAATGGGCTGCACACCTCGCCGCGCACGATCCGGTATTCGTAAGTCTTGGCGGTTGCCTGGAAACGCGGATGGAAATCCGGGGCGGCTTCCTCGGCCGCAAGCACGCGAATGGCCGGCGGCAGCAGGCGGTTGATGGCCCGGCGCAGGTTCGGCAGGGGAATCGGGTTGGCGATACTGAAGGCGGCCACCTGCGCCAGCGCGTGCACGCCGGCATCGGTGCGGCCCGAACCGGCCACGTGGACCGGGCGGCCTTCCATGCCGCTGAGAATTTCTTCCAGCGCGCCCTGAATAGTGGGTAACCCCGGCTGTACCTGCCAGCCGTGAAACGCAGTTCCGTCGTAGGCTACCTGGATGCGGATGCGGCGCATCAGGCGGGACGCGAGCCGGGTTTCACGGCCGGAATACCCTGCGCGCACAGCGGGCACTCCGACGGATAATGGGCCGCCACCTGCATCGTCACCAGCGCCACGCGGGGCACGCCTACATCTACGCGGCCTCCGCTTCGATCGATGATGGAAGCCGCCCGCAGGACCTGCCCGCCGGCCTGCCGCACCACCTCGATCACGTCCTTGGTGGTGCCACCGGTGGTGATGACGTCCTCCACCACAATGGCGCGTTCTCCGGGTTTTATGGTGAAGCCGCGCCGCAGCGTCATTTTGCCGGTCGCGGGATCACGCTCGGTAAAGATGTGGCGGCCGCCGAGGGCGCGGGCGGTCTCATGCCCGATGATCAGGCCGCCCAGCGCCGGAGAAACCACCAGCGGCGCGAGTCCGCCGGTCGCGGCGCGAAGTTGCTCGGCCAGCATGTAGCCCAGCCGTTCGGCCGCACCGGGATGCTGAAGGACCAGCGCGCTCTGCAAATACTCCGCGCTGTGCAACCCGCTGGTGAGCCGGAAATGGCCTTGCAGATAGGCTCCGGTGGCCCGGAAAAGCTCCAGAACGGATTCGGCTTGCGGCGTCACAAAGCCCTACTATACCATCGAGGTTAAACAACGCCGGTGCTTGATCGGCGGCGCGGGCCGGGCCGTCTCACCACTTCCGAATCGAACATCGCGACCACCGCCGCCAACTCGTGAATCGAACGAGTGGACAGCTCGAACATCGCCCTCCAACAACGGAACCACCCTGGACCTGGCCCTCGACAAGTCCGGCGCCCGGGCGAACATCCCGTACAACCATTTCAACCCCGGCGACCACACCGTCGCTCGGGATGACGATTACGCAGCCTGTGCTCGAAGGCTTCGGCCGCCCGGTCAACGGGCGCCATTCGCATCGCCAGGAACAACCGCAAGGTGGCCGACCTCACCTTCATACTTCAGTTGAGGCTACCGTGGCAGCCGTCGTGGAACACTACTGGGATCTGGTTTCCTTCGACGAAAAGCGTACACGTGGCGCAGGAGGCGCTGGCCGCTGCCACCCGGTTGTACGAAGACAACCAGCGGCAGGTCGCCGTGGGCACTGCAGCGCCCTGGCAGGTATCCGGGTAGAGGCGGAAATCAACCCCAGCCGCAGCAACTTACCGCTGCTCAGACACAAGTGTTACAACAGGAAACCATCATTAAGACAGCG
>Ga0335078_10017594_pt1 | contig 10624 bp, 6 predicted proteins | sample Lox_Sample_32_FD_206711 | JGI IMG/M metagenome (GOLD analysis project Ga0335078, IMG submission 206711) | Soil microbial communities from Loxahatchee National Wildlife Refuge, Florida, United States - Lox_Sample_3.2 | ecosystem: Environmental > Terrestrial > Soil > Wetlands | place: USA: Florida...
GTCGAGCCGGATCGTGGCGATCGACTCGCTGGTCTCCACCCGCACGAACTCGCCCATCCGCCACCTCCGGCCATCAAGCGGCCGGCGCGGCCGCGCACGGCGATCTTACGCAGGACCGGCCCGCGATACGGCGCAGGGCCCGCCCGGCTGTCAGCCGGGCGGGCCCTGCGCCGTAGGGGCGATCGGGTACCCCAGCGCTACTCCCCCACGGCACGCGGCAGGTTCACGCCCTGCCAGCTGTTCAGGAACCCGCGCACCTCGGACTCGCTGTACCTGCGGTGCCCGCCGGGCGTCCTGATCGAGGAGAGCTTGCCGCCGCGGGCCCAGCGGGTCACGGTCTTGGGGTCGACCCTGAGCATGGCCGCGACCTCTGCAGGCGTGAGGAGCCTATTGTCCGGCTTGATCTGAGTTCTCACTGGAGCAGATCCTCTCGTTGCTACTTTGGTGTTGACGTCGTGACGGACAGTGACCAGTGATGGCACTACTCATTGAAGTCGTCGAATCACAGGATGTCACATGTCCCTCAGCTTTGCTGGCGTTCTAACCGGCAAGGCGACAAATTTCGGCGGCGGTGAGCGCAGCCATTCCCGCAAAAGGTTGCAAAGGGCGCTTCCGGTGGGACATTGCGCCACGCCACCGAGCGGTTACCGCCCGGATACGCGTCGCGGGTCTCAGCCGGGCCAGCGGCTAGCGCAGGTCGCCGCTGATCATCCCGACCGGCGCGACCGGGCAGCTGACGAGGCCCATCTCGGCCGCGGAGGAGAGCAGCGGGTGCGCGGGCAGCACCCGCACCGTGTAGCCGAACGGGCCGGGCGGGCCGAGCGTGGCCTCGCCGCAGTACCAGGCGACCGAGTCGGGGCCGGGCGGCGACTCGAGCGCGAGCACGCCGTGCGCCGGGTCGGCGATCTCGTCGTCGTCTCCGGTGCGGCCGTAGAGCACCTCCACGCAGACGTCCTGGGGGCCGAGCTGGCCGAGCGCGACGCCGACCCGCACCGTGAGCCTGGCGCCCGGGTACTGGTCGCCGTCGTCGGTCTCCACGAGCTCGATCCTGACATCCGGCCACGCCTGTGTGACACGCTGCTTCCACGCGGTGAACTCGGCCGCGCAGGCCATCGGCTGGTCGGCCGGCCCGGCCAGGGCGCGCGATGCCCTCGACGCCGGCAGGTAGAGGTCGGTCACGTACTGCCTGACCATCCTGGTGGCCTGCACCTTGGGACCGAGCGTGCGCAGCGTGTGGGTGACCATCTCCAGCCAGCGGCGCGGCAGGCCGTCGCCACCCCGGTCGTAGAACATCGGCGCCACGGACAGCTCGAGCAGGTCGTAGAGCGCGGCGGCCTCCACCCCGTCGCGGCGGTCGGGATCGGTCACCGAGTCGGCCGACGGGATGGCCCAGCCGTTCTCCCCGTCGAACCACTCGTCCCACCAGCCGTCGAGCACAGACAGGTTGAGCGCGCCGTTCAGCGCGGCCTTCATGCCCGACGTGCCGCACGCCTCGAGCGGCCGCAGCGGATTGTTCAGCCACACGTCGCAGCCCTGCACCATGGTCCTGGCCAGCGCCATGTCGTAGTCGGGCAGGAACACCATCCGGTGCCTGACCGCCGGGTCGTCGGTGAACCTGACCATCTGCTGTATCAGCGCCTTGCCGCCGTCGTCGGCCGGGTGGGCCTTGCCGGCGATCACGAACTGCACCGGCCGGTCAGCGTCGAGCAGCAGCGCGGTCAGCCGTACCGGGTCGTGCAGCATCATCGTCAGCCGCTTGTAGGACGGCACCCGGCGGGCGAACCCGATCGTGAGGATGTTCTCGTCAAGCGCGCCGGCGATCCAGGCGAGCTCGGCGTCCGACGCGCCGCGCTGTCGCCACGACGACCGCAGGCACGCGCGCGCCTGGGCGACCAGGCGCGCGCGAAGCAGCTGGCGGATCTGAAAGATCAGGCCGGGGTCGGCGGCGACCTCATGCCAGGCGCGCTCGTCGTCGCCGAGCCAGTCGGCCGCGCCGGTGCCGTGGCCGTCCTGCGCCAGGCTGAGAATCTCCGTCGCCACCCAGGTCGGCGCGTGCACGCCGTTGGTGATCGATCCGATCGGCACCTCGGCGGTGTCGAAGCCTGGCCAGAGCCCGGTGAACATCTCCCTGCTCACCTGGCCGTGCAGCCTGCTGACCCCGTTGACCCGCTGCGCCAGCCGCATCCCCATCACGGCCATGTTGAACTTGCTCGGGTCGCCGCCCTCGTAGGTCTCGGCGCCCAGCGCGAGCACCTCGTCGACCGGAACGGCCGGTTCGCCGCCGTAGGCGGCGAACTGCGCCTCGATCAGCTCCTTGTCGAACCTGTCGATCCCGGCCGGGACGGGCGTGTGCGTGGTGAAGACCGTGCCCGCCCTGGTCAGCTCGACGGCCTGGGCCAGCGAGGCGCCCGCCTCCAGGTACTCCCTGATCCGCTCGATGCCGAGGAACCCGGCGTGCCCCTCGTTGGTGTGGAACACCTCGGGCTGCGGATGCTCGGTGATCGCGCAGTAGCGGCGCACCGCCCTGACCCCGCCGATGCCGAGCAGAAGCTCCTGGCGCAGCCGGTGGTGGCTGCCGCCGCCGTAGAGCCGGTCGGTGACCTCGCGCAGCAGCGGGTCGTTGTCCTCGATGTAGGAGTCGAGCAGCAGCAGCGGTATCCGCCCGACGTTGACCACCCAGATGTGGGCAGAGAGCTGGGCGCCCTCCGGCAGCCCGACGGTCACCTTGGCCGGGCCCCCGTCCTGGTCGCGCAGCAGCGCGATCGGCAGCCCGGCCGGATCGGTGGCCGGGTAGCGCTCGGCCTGCCAGCCCTCGGCCGACAGGGACTGGGTGAAGTAGCCGTGCCGGTAGAACAGCCCCACGCCGACCAGCGGGACGCCGAGGTCGCTGGCGGACTTCAGGTGATCGCCCGCCAGGATGCCGAGCCCGCCCGAGTACTGCGGCAGCGCCGCGGTGATCCCGTACTCGGGCGAGAAGTAGGCGATCGCGGCCGGGCCCTGCGCGAGCCGGCCGGACAGCTCGTACCAGCGCGGCCCTGAAAGGTACTCGGTCAGGTCGTCCACGGCGGCGCCCAGGCGGCCGAGGAACTCCTCGTCGGCCGCGAGGTCAGCCAGCCGCCGCGGCGAGACCCTGGCGAGCAGCGCCGCCGGGTCGTGGCCCGACTCAGCCCATGCCGCCGGGTCGATCTCGGCGAAGAGCGCGCGCGTCGGAGCGTGCCACGACCAGCGCAGATTCTGCATCAGCGTGCTCAGCGGCGCCAGCGGCGCTGGCAGGGCAGGGTGGATGGTGAACCTGCGGATTGCTCTCACGCTGAGTGACATTAATGCGTGCGGGCGGCTACTCCGACCACCGCCCCGCGGCCGGCCAGATCGCCGCGCGCTAACCCGGGCCCCGGTGCATGTGCGGTGGCCCAGTTGGGTACCTTTCCGTGGTGATCGGCAGGATTCCCATCCTTGACGTCCAGCCGTGCGTCGACTGCGGGCAGCGACCCGCCAAGGCGGTCACCGGCGAGATCGTGCGGATTTCCGCGACCGTGTTCCGCGAGGGGCACGAGATGCTCGGCGCGGGTGCCGTTCTCCGCGACCCCGAAGGAAAGCTGCAGCCGATCGTTGGCATGCGCGAGCTGGCCGAGGGCACCGACAGCTACGGCGCCGACATCGTGGCCGGCTGCCAGGGCCTGTGGCACTTCAGGGTGGAGGCCTGGGGGGATCCGATCGCGCACTGGCGGCACGATGCGGCGATCAAGGTGCCGATCGGCCAGGACGTCGAGCTGATGCTGGCCGAGGGCGCGCTGCTGTTCGACCGGGCCGCGGGGAACGCCCGCCGGGCGCCGCGGGAGCGCGCGCTGTACGAGGCGGTGGCGGCGCGGCTGCGCGGTACCCACGGGCCCGCCGTGGACCGGCTCGCGGCGGCCTTCACCGACGAGGTCACCAGGGCGCTCGCGACGGTGCCGCTGCGCGAGCTGACCGAGCACTCGCCGTGGCACCCGCTGATCGTGCACCGCCCCCGCGCGCTAGCCGGCTCGTGGTACGAGTTCTTCCCGCGCTCGGAGGGCGCGAAGGTGGACCCGCTCGGGCGCCGCAGGCCGGCGTCGGGAACGCTGCGCACCGCGGCCAGGCGGCTCGGCGACATCGCGGCGATGGGCTTCGACGTGGTCTACCTGCCGCCGATCCACCCGATCGGCACCACCGCGCGCAAGGGCAGGAACAACGCGCTGGTCGCGACCCCTGACGACCCCGGCTCGCCGTGGGCGATCGGCTCGCCGGCCGGCGGGCACGACGCTATCCACCCGGACCTCGGCACCATGGCGGACTTCGACTACTTCGTCTCCCGCGCCAGGCAGCTTGGCCTTGAGGTCGCGCTCGACCTGGCGCTGCAGGCCTCCCCCGACCACCCCTGGGTGACCAAGCACCCCGAGTGGTTCACCACCAGGGCGGACGGCACGATCGCCTACGCGGAGAACCCGCCGAAGAAGTACCAGGACATCTACCCGCTGAACTTCGACAACGACCCTGACGGCATCTACGCCGAGGTGCTGCGCGTGGTGTGGCACTGGATCGGCCATGGGGTGACGCTCTTCCGCGTGGACAACCCGCATACCAAGCCACTGCCGTTCTGGGACCGGCTGCTCGCCGAGGTGGCCGCCGAGCGCCCGGACGTGATCTTCCTCGCCGAGGCGTTCACGAGGCCGGCCATGATGCGCACGCTCGCCTCGATCGGCTTCCACCAGTCGTACACCTACTTCACCTGGCGCAACTCGGCGCCGGAGCTGACCGAGTACCTGACCGAGCTGGCCGGGCCGGCGGCGGCGTACATGCGGCCGAACTTCTTCGTCAACACCCCCGACATCCTCGGCGGGTACCTGCAGCACGCCGGGCCTGCCGCGTTCCGGGTGCGGGCCGTGCTCGCGGCGATGCTGTCGCCGTCGTGGGGGGTCTACTCGGGTTACGAGCTGTGCGAGAACACGCCGCTGCGGCCGGGCAGCGAGGAGTACCTGGACTCGGAGAAGTACCAGTACCGGCCGCGGGACTGGGCGCTCGCCGCCCGCACGAAACAGACCATCGCGCCGTTTATTTCGCAGCTGAACGCGATCAGGCGATCACATCCCGCACTGTCCCAACTGCGCAACCTGCGTTTCCATTTTCCGGACCGGCCGGAGATTCTGTGCTTTTCTAAGACTGTGGGTGCGTCGCAGGCAGGCGCCCCTGGTGGCGATACGGTCCTGGTCGTAGTCAATCTCGACCCGCGCCAGCCCCGTGAGGCCACGGTCTGGCTGGACGGAACCGCGCTCGACGTCGATGTCAGGGCGGGGTTCACGGTAACCGACAAGCTGTCCGGTGCGTCGTACCGTTGGGGCGAGGCTAACTACGTCCGGCTGGATCCGCAGGTCGCGCCAGCGCATATCTTTACGGTCTCCGCCGACCAGCCAGGCGACGTGGGCCGGCCGGCCTAGACCATGCCGGCGATGGCGCACTGCGCCCACGACGCGGGGGCGGGGCACCATGCGCCTCGCCCCGGCCCGGCAGGCCCCGGGACCCGCGGTGGCGGGCCCGCTAGCACGCCGCACCGGCGGCACCCCCAGAACATGTTCGGCCACATGAGATACCAGGAGACACCACCGTGGCGACACAACCGGAGCCAGCGGCGCACGGAGCCCCCGCAGCGCCCCTGACCCCCTTCCGGGCAAGCTCAGCCGTCCCCAACGAGCCGGTCCCGAACTCGTTCTCGTTCGACAAGCCACGCGACCCGCAGTGGTTCAGGCACGCCGTCTTCTACGAGGTGCTGGTGCGCGGCTTCTGCGACTCCAACGGCGACGGCACCGGCGACATCCGCGGCCTGATCTCCCGGCTCGACTACCTGGAGTGGCTGGGCATCGACTGCATCTGGCTGCTGCCGATCTACTCCTCGCCGCTGCGGGACGGCGGCTACGACATCTCGGACTTCATGGAGATACTCACCGAGTTCGGCACCATCGGCGACTTCGTCGAGCTTGTCGAGGCCGCGCACGCGCGTGGCATCCGGGTGATCGCCGACCTGGTGATGAACCACACCAGCGACCAGCACCCGTGGTTCCAGGCCTCGCGCTCCGACCCCGACGGGCCGTACGGCGACTTCTACATGTGGTCAGACACCGACGACAAGTACCCGGAAGCCAGGATCATCTTCGTCGACACCGAGCAGTCCAACTGGACGCTCGACCCGGTGCGGGGGCAGTACTACTGGCACAGGTTCTTCCACCACCAGCCCGACCTGAACTACGAGAACCCGCGGGTCCAGGACGCGATGCTCGAGGTGCTGCGGTTCTGGCTGGACCTCGGCATCGACGGCTTCCGGCTGGACGCGGTGCCCTACCTGTACGCGCGCGAGGGCACCAACTGCGAGAACCTGAAGGAGACCCACGAGTACCTGAAGCGGGTCAGGGCCGAGGTTGACCGGCTCTACCCCGACCGGGTGCTGCTCGCCGAGGCCAACCAGTGGCCGACCGACGTGGTGGAGTACTTCGGCGACCCGCAGGTCGGCGGCGACGAGTGCCACATGGCGTTCCACTTCCCGCTGATGCCGCGGATCTTCATGGCCGTGCGGCGCGAGCAGCGCTACCCGATCTCGGAGATCCTGGCCCAGACCCCGCAGATCCCTTCTGGCTGCCAGTGGGGCATCTTCCTGCGCAACCACGACGAGCTGACGCTCGAGATGGTCACCGACGACGAGCGCGACTACATGTACTCCGAGTACGCCAAGGATCCCAAGATGAAGGCCAACATCGGGATCAGGCGGCGGCTCGCTCCGCTGCTCGACAACGACCGCAACCAGCTCGAGCTGTTCACCGCCCTGCTGCTGTCCCTGCCGGGGTCGCCAGTGCTGTACTACGGCGACGAGATCGGCATGGGCGACAACATCTGGCTCGGCGACCGCGACAGCGTGCGGACCCCGATGCAGTGGACGCCGGACCGCAACGGCGGCTTCTCCACCTGCGATCACCAGGGGATCTACCTGCAGCCGAATAACGACCCGATCTACGGCTACCAGGCGCTCAACGTGGAGGCACAGCACCGCGACAAGGCATCGCTGCTGCACTGGACCCGCCGCATGATCGAGATACGCAAGCGCCACCAGGTCTTCGGCCTCGGCGTGTACTCCGAGCTGGCCGGCTCGAACCCGAGCGTGCTCGCGTTCGTCAGGCACTACCCCGACGACGCCCAGCCGGGCAGCTACCCGATCCTGTGTGTCAACAACCTGTCCAGGTTCCCCCAGCCGGTGGAGCTCGACCTGGGCAAGTACAACGGCTACACGCCGGTGGAGTGCATGGGCGGGGTGGCGTTCCCGCCGGTGGGCGATCTGCCCTACCTGCTCACCCTGCCGGGGCACGGCTTCTACTGGTTCGTGCTCGAGCCTCCGGGAGAACCAGCCGGCTCGCATATGTCGCTACGATGACACCCAGCAGACCTGAGGGGAACGACACATGGCTAGGAAGCCCAAGGAGACGGCCGCGGCCGGCAAGAAGCTGACGCTCGACCAGCGCATCGCCCGCTACCGGGCGAACGGCCGCAACGAGCTGACCCCGCGCCAGCTCAGGCGAGCCGCGCACAAGGCAGGCATCTCGACCGGCGAGGTCCTGCAGCGCGCCGCCAAGGCCTGACGGCGGCACGACCGCCGCGCACACACCCGGCGGGGCTTGCCCGCGCCTTTGACGGCGGCGCGAGACGCCGCCAGGACGCACCCGACGGGGCTACCCCGGCCGCGCACGCGGCCGGGGTAGCTGTTTGACTGGCGCGATGAGGCACCCCGCCGCGACGCACGGCGCGCTGGCCGAGCTGCTGGCGGCCTGGCTCCCCGCGCAGCGCTGGTTCGCCGGCAGCGCCGGCCAGGCAGCCGCCGTGCGAATCACCTCGGACGTGCTGCTCGCCGAGGGCGAGCCCGAGCTGCGGCATCTGATAGCCCACGTGAGCGTCGGCGGTGCGAGCGTCGCCTATCAGGTGCCGCTCGGCATCCGGTCGCACCTGCCCGACCCGCTGGCCGCCGCCGCGATCGGAACACTGCCCGACGGCAGGATCGGCTACGACGCCGCGGCCGACCCCGAGCTCACGGCCGTGCTGCTCGACGCCATCGCGGCGCGGCGGACCGCCGGGCCGGTCAGGTTCGCCGCCGTCCCTGACGCCGTGGTCGAGCCGGGCCTGGCCGCCCGGACGCTGCCCGCGGCGACCAGCAACACCAGCGTCGTGTTCGGCGACCGGGCGATTCTCAAGCTACTGCGCCGCCCGTTCGCCGGCCACCACCCTGACCTGGAGATCCCCGCCACGCTCGCCGCGGCCGGGTCGGCCCTGGTCGCACCGCCGCTCGGCTGGATCGAGCTGGCCGCAGGCGATGGGGGCGATGCCGAGCACGGCGGGCTGCCCGCCGTGCTCGGCATCGCCTCGCAGTTCTTCCCCGGCGCGGCCGATGGCTGGTCCCTGGCCCTGGCCAGCCTGCACGCCGACCCGCCGGACTTCGCGCCGCAGGCACGCGAGCTCGGCGCGGCCACCGCCCAGCTGCACGCCGAGCTCGCCGCGGCGTTCGGCACCAGGGAGCTGACTCGATCCGAGCTTGCCGAACTGGCCGACGCGATGACCGCCGAGCTGGCCGACGCCGTGGCGTTCGTGCCGCAGCTCGCCGCGTACCAGGCCGGGGTGGCGGCCTGGTACGCCAGGCTGGCCGAGCCCGGACCGCCGGTGCGGGTGCAGCGGATCCACGGCGACTACCACCTCGCCCAGGTGCTGCGCACCGGCGGCGGCTGGGTGGTGCTCGACTTCGAGGGCGAGCCATCGGTGCCGATCGAGCGGCGACGGGCGTTCGCGCCCGCGCTGCGCGATGTTGCCGGGATGCTCCGCTCGTTCGACTACGCGGCACGGCACCAGTTGCTGCAGCGCCCGGGGGACGCCAGGCTTGAGGCCGTAGCCGCCGAATGGGTGGACCGGTGCCAGCGCGCGTTCTGTGCCGGGTACGCGGAGGTTTCCGGCGCCGACCCGGCGGGCAGTGGTCCGCTGCTGCGCGCGCTCACCTGCAGCAAGGCGGTTTACGAGGCCGTCTACGAGGTCAGGCACCGGCCTGACTGGCTCCCGATCCCGCTCGGCGCACTCGCGGAGGCAGCCCGATGACGACGGCAGGCAAGCCGGCCAGCCGGCTGGACACGACCGGCCAGCAGGACGCGGCCGACCGGGCAGCGGCCACGGCCGATCCGGTCAGCCACGGCGAGATCGACCGGATCCTGGCTGGCCAGCACCACGACCCGCACGCCGTGCTCGGCGTGCACCCGTCCGGGCGCGGCACGGTGATCAGGGCGCTGCGGCCGCTCGCCACCTCGGTCGCCGTCGTGCTGCCCGACGGCGCCAGGCTTGGCATGGACCACGTGCACGAGGGCGTCTTCTCGGTGACGGTCACGGACGGCCAGGAGGACCAGGACGGCCTCGACGGCGAGTACGCGATTGCGGTGCGCTACGAGCCGGACGGGCCCGAGCTCGTCGCCGACGACCCGTACCGGCACCTGCCCACCCTGGGCGAGATGGACCTGCACCTGATCGCCGAGGGCCGGCACGAGGAGCTCTGGCGGGTGCTCGGCGCGCGCGTGCGGCCCGAGCTCGGCGGCACCTCGTTCGCGGTCTGGGCCCCGAGCGCACGCGGCGTCCGGGTGATCGGCGACTTCAACCACTGGGACGGCCGGGCGCACCCGATGCGCTCGCTCGGCTCGTCCGGCGTGTGGGAGCTGTTCCTGCCCGGGGTGGGCACGGGCGCCAGGTACAAGTTCGAGCTCTGCGGCCAGGACGGCAGCTGGCACCGCAAGGCCGACCCGATGGCGACCTGCGCCGAGACCCCGCCTGCCACGGCCTCGGTGGTATACGAGTCCGGCTATCGGTGGGCCGACCAGGACTGGATGGCGGCGAGAGCGGCCAGGGACCCGCTGCGCGAGCCGATGAGCATCTACGAGGTCCACATCGGCTCGTGGCGGCCCGGGCTGTCCTACGGCGAGCTCGCGGACGAGCTTGTTCACTATGTGGGTGAGAGGGGGTTCACCCACGTCGAGTTCATGCCGGTCGCCGAGCACCCGTTCGGTGGCTCCTGGGGCTACCAGGTGACCTCGTACTACGCGCCGTCGGCACGGTTCGGCACGCCGGACGACTTCAGGCACCTGGTGGACCGGTTGCACCAGGCCGGGATCGGGGTGCTTGTCGACTGGGTGCCCGCCCACTTCCCGAAGGACACCTGGGCGCTGGCCAGGTTCGACGGATCCCAGCTGTACGAGCACGCCGACCCGAGCCGCGGCGAGCATCCCGACTGGGGCACCCTGATCTTCGACTTCGGCCGCAGGGAGGTGCGGAACTTCCTGGTCGCGAACGCGGTGTACTGGCTCGAGGAATTTCACATCGACGGGCTGCGGGTGGACGCGGTCGCCTCGATGCTGTACCTGGACTACTCGCGCGGGCCGGGCCAGTGGACGCCGAACGTGCTCGGCGGCCGGGAGAACCTGGACGCGGTGTCGTTCCTGCAGGAGGTGAACGCCACCTGCTACAAGCGCTCGGCGGGCATCGTCATGATCGCCGAGGAGTCCACGGCGTGGCCGGGGGTGTCCCGCCCGGTGCACCTGGGCGGGCT
>Ga0335078_10017595_pt1 | contig 10623 bp, 8 predicted proteins | sample Lox_Sample_32_FD_206711 | JGI IMG/M metagenome (GOLD analysis project Ga0335078, IMG submission 206711) | Soil microbial communities from Loxahatchee National Wildlife Refuge, Florida, United States - Lox_Sample_3.2 | ecosystem: Environmental > Terrestrial > Soil > Wetlands | place: USA: Florida...
ATCGCCGACCAGCAGGAGCTCCAGATCCTGCACATGATCAACTCCGACCCGCTGCGGACGCCGTCGTTCGTGCTGTTTGGGAACGACGACTTCTTCTTTGACGACGGGTTCGAGGATCCATGCCCGCAGCCGGGGGAGGACCCGGGCTGCGCGAAGCAGAACGGCCTGTTCGCGTGGAACCACGGCGACGATCAGCCTGAGATCGCGAGCACGTGGCAGGGCTGGGTTGGTCCCGGGATCCAGAACCTCGGCACGACCGCGAGCGTCTGGACCGACCACACCGACGCCCAGCCGACGGTGCTTTCGTTGCTCGGTCTGAGCGACGACTACACCCCGGATGGCAGGGCGATCTCGCAGATCCTGACGACCGCGGCTTCGCCGCCCGCGATCAAGAACGACGAGAGCGACTATGACGCTCTGTCGACCGCGTACAAGCAGCTCGACGCGCCGTTTGGCGAGTTCGCGCGGGACAGCCTCATGGTCAGCACCAGGGCGGTCTCGACTAGCTCGTCGACCGATGCGACCTACCAGGCCTGGAACGCCCAGCTGGCCGCGTGCGAGGCGCTTCGCACGCCGTTGGTCGCGCAGATGAACACGCTGCTGAACAATGCGGCGTTCTCATCGTCGTTCATGATCGATCCGTTCACCGCTCAGTCGCTGAGCGATCAGGCGAACATCCTGATCACCGACATGGCGCAGCTGAACCAGTCGGCGACCCCGCCGAACTACGACCTGTGCGGCGGCACGCCGCCGAACCCCACCGGTCCGCAGGGGCCGGCGGGACCCGCGGGTCCGCAAGGACCGGCGGGACCCGCAGGTCCGCGCGGGCCGCAGGGCCCTCCGGGCAAGACGCCCAAGATCTCCTGCACGGTCAAGATCCACCACAACCAGATCATCAGCGTCACCTGCAAGGAAGTCGGCGTGTCGAAGAACGCGCGCGCCGTGGTGGCCCTGAGCCGTGGTAAGCGGATCGTGGGCTGGGGCGATGGCTCGCTCAGCCACGCGATCGCGCTCCACCATCGCGCTCGCCTGCGCGGCAGGTACCTGGTGACCGTGATGGTCGTCGGCGGTCCGCACACGAAGGTCAAGGTCCGCCTCTAAGGCTCCTCCCTCGATCCCGGCGGCCGGCAGTCGAGCCGGCCGCCGGGCTAGCGGGGGCGGCGGTCTAGCAGCGGCGCGGCGGTCTACCGACCGGCGTCTCCGGTTGCCGGGCGATGGGGAATCCGCCGCGGCAACCTACGTGCAGGGAATCCGCCGCGGCGGCCTACGTGCCGAAGTCGTCGATGAGCATGTCGACACGGCCGACGGGGCGGAAGCCCAGCCGCTCGAGGATCGGTCGGGACATCGCGCCGGCCTGGGTGATCAGCGCGGGTGCGTCCGCGCTCGTCGCCTCGCGCCACCGGGCGTCGATCAACGCCCGGTAGACGCCGCGCCCGCGCGCCCGTGGAAGCGTGGCGCCGCCGAACAGGGCCAACCCGTGTGGCGTCCAGCTGCACGTGCCCGAGCCGACGATCTCGCCGTCGAGCCACACCGCATGGACGATCTTCGGGGCCTCCCGCCAGCGCCCCGGCATCGCCGCGCGGCGGTCGGCGATCTCCTCGGCCGGCGCGCCGAACGCCTCGAACTGCACGAGCTTGGCGGCGATGTACTCCTCGTCGGTCTGCACCCGACGGACCAGCAGACCCTCCGGTGGCGCCGGCGGAGCGGAGCGAAGCGCGAGCGCCACCGCGAACGGATCGCTGTCGCGGACTAGCCCGCGCGCGAGCAGCTGCTCGACCAGATCGTCGGGCTCGGGCGCGCTGCCGACCTCCCATTGCGTCCTCGTCCTCCCCCGCGAGCGGAGCTCCGAGCGGACCTCGCGCACCACCTCGTCGATCTCCTCGCGGGCGAATCGCGCCCGCTGCACCGTGTTCGACCGCTTTGCCGCCGACATGCACAGCGTGTACCGGTCGGTCTCGATCCGCTCGTCATCCGGCCCGAGCGCCACGAACGAGTTCGGGTACTCCGCCGCCTCGCGCAACACCGGAGGAGCCTAACCCGGTCCGGGGGCTAACCGCAGCGACCGTTGAACGGGATGCCCCACACCAGCGGCGGACGCTTGTCCTGCACGCACCGCGTGTCGGCCACCGCGCGTCCCCGATAGCGGTAGTGGAGCGTCATCCGCGTGAAATGACCGTTGCGGACCCGGGTCGCGGTCAGGTCCAACGGCGTCCGCTGGAAGCGACCGTCCGCACAGTCGGGCGTGCAGTTGTTGAACCAGAGCGTGCCGTTGCCGACCGCGCGCACGCCGGTCCAGACCGTCCAGTGCAGGAACCCCGGGCGCATCCCAGCCGCGCGCTGGATGCCGGCCGGGAGCTTGCACTTACCCGCGGTGGCGCGCTCGCACACCACCGGCGGGTGCGCATTCCCACGTCTTGCCTGCGAACGCCGGCGGTGGGATTCTAAGGCCCTGTTCGAGCGGTTCACAGAGCGTGCCCGTCAGGTCGTGAGCCTGGCCCAGGAAGAGGCGAGCGGGTTCAAGCACAGCTACGTCGGGAGCGAGCACATCCTGCTCGGGCTCGTCCGCGGTCGCGATACGCTGGCCTCCCGCGTCCTCGATTCGTTCGCGATCACCGTCGAGCGGGTGCGCGGCGAGGTCGTGCGCACGGTCGGCCTCGGCCAGGAGATGATGCCGGCTGGCCACCTCCCGTTCACCGAGCGGGCCAAGAAGACGTTCGAGCAGGCCGTGCAGGAGGCGCGCGGCCTCGGCCACAACTACGTCGGCACCGAGCACCTGCTGCTCGGTTTGGTGACCCTGAACGACGGCGCAGCGGCGCGCATCCTCAGCGATCTCAACGCCGGGGCGGAGCAGATTCGGGGTGAGGTGATGAGGATGCTGTCCCCACCGGCCACGTCTCCTCGCGCGATCACCCCTCCTGGAGAGCTGCCGCCGGCGCCCCGGTCCGGATTCGACGAGTGGATCCGAGTCGGCCCGGGGGCCGGCGCGCGCCGGCTGCTGATCCTCGCCGCCGGCCGAGCGCTCGACGACGGCCGGTCCGAGATCGAATCCCGCGATGTCCTGCTCGCGCTCACTCGTGACGAGAAGATCGCCCCGGTCCTCGCCGAGCTGGGCGTCGACGAGGCCGCCGTGCTCCAGGCGCTCGCGCGCGGTCGCCCCCCGCAGGCGCCCGCTCAGTCGCCAGGGCAGGCGCCCGGGCAGGCGTCCGCCGAGGGATAACGCCGCCGCTCGGTCTCCCACGCGCCGCGCGGAAGCTCCGCCCGTCACCCGTGCCCGAGGGCGGACTTCATCTCGATCGGCGCCGGGCGACGTCGATCGAGCCCGACTCCACGACGTGACCGCCGGCGCAGCGCAACTCGAGCCCGACGGGCTCTCCGCAATCGCGGTGAAACAGCTCGATCGGTCCGCCCCGATCGTCCAGCCAGCGGTCCCCCCATTTCATCAGCGCCACGAGCACCGGGAACAGGTCGGCGCCCTTCTCGGTGAGGCGATACTGCTGACGGGTCCGCTGCCCGGGCTCGCGATAGTCCTCGCGCTCGAGCAGGCCGTCGTCGACGAGCTCGCGCAGCCGCGCGGCGGTCACGGGCTCGCTGATGCCGACCCGCTGGGCGAAGTCGTCGAACCGGGAGGTGCCGTAGAACGCCTCGCGGAGGATCAGCAGCGCCGAGCGCGTGCTCAGCACCTCGAGCGCCTTGGCAATCGTGCAGCGCTCGGCCTTCCACCCCTCGCGGGGATCGAGCACTCCGGTCAGATGAACGGTGGCGGTGTCGGACATGCCCACATGATAGCTGACTTGTGACCGTGTAAGCCAGCGTGGTAGGATGTCTGACTATGCCCTTTCTAAGCCAGCCTCGAGCGCGCGCCGCCGTGGCCTCCCCGAACCTGGTCCTCCTCATCGTCTGCGCCGGCGTCGTCCTCGCCAGCCTCGACCTGTTCATCGTCAACGTCGCGCTCCCCCAGATGGCCCGGAGCTTCGGCTCGAGCGGCCTCGACGGCCTCTCCTGGGTCCTGAACGGCTACGCGATCGTCTACGCGTCGCTGCTCGTGCTGTTCGGGCGGCTCGCCGACCGCTATCGACGCGAGCGCGGGTTCATGCTCGGCGTGGCGATCTTCGTCACGGCCTCCGCGGCGTGCGCAGCCGCCACCAGCCTGCCGATGCTGGTCGCTTTCCGCGTGCTCCAGGCGATCGGGGCGGCGCTGCTGACCCCCACCTCGCTCGGGCTGATCCTGGCCACGTTCCCGGCCGAGCGCCGCCACGGAGCGGTCCGTACCTGGACGGCGGTCGGAGGCTTCGCCGCCGCGCTCGGCCCCGCCGTCGGCGGCCTGCTCGTCGCCGCGAGCTGGCGCTGGGTGTTTCTGGTGAACCTTCCGATCGGCGTGGCCGCGCTCGTCGCCGGGTGGCGGCTGCTTCCCGAGGTCCCGGGCCACGCGATCCCGAGGCCGGACGCGCTCAGCGCGATCCTGATCACGGGCGGCGTCGGCGCGCTGACGCTGGGCCTCGTCGAGGGCGGCTCGTGGGGTTGGGGCAGCGCGCGGACGATCGGCGTGCTCGCGCTCGCGGTCGTCCTCCTGGCGCTGTTCGCCGCCCGCACGGCCCGTCACCACAATCCGCTGATCGACCGCGCGCTGTTCGCGGTCCGGCCGTTCACGGGCGCGTCGGCGGTGGCCCTGCTGTTCTCGGTGGCGTTCGGCGGGATGCTGCTGTCACGGGTCCTGTGGGCACAGGACGTGTGGCACTGGTCGGCGCTGAGCACCGGAGTGTCGATCGTGCCGGGGCCGATCATGGTCCCGCTGTTCTCGTTCCTGGTCGCCGGCCGGCTGATCGCGCGCTTCGGCTCCGGCGCCGTGATCGCGGCCGGGTCGACGATCTTCGCCGCCGGCATGGCCTGGATGGCGCTCGCCGCCGGCCTTCGCCCCGACTACGTCGGCGACGTGCTCGGCGGCCTGCTGCTCACCGGCATCGGCGTCGGGCTGACGCTCCCGACGATGATGGCCACGGCCGCCGCCTCGCTGCCGCCGACGTCGTTCGCCACCGGATCAGCCGTCGTGAACATGCTCCGCCAGGTCGGCCTCGCGATCGGCGTGGCCGTGCTGATCGCGGTTCTCGGATCGCCCGACTCGCCGGCGCGCGTGCTCGCGGCCTACCAGCGCGGGTGGACCGTGATCGCCGCGATCGCGTTCGCCGCCGGCGTCGTCGGGTTCCTGCTGCTCGTGCGCCGGCCCGCGCCGGCGGCCGTCCCCGCACCGGCGGCCAGGCCCGAGCCGGCGGCCGTGCCGACGGCGGACCTCGTCGTCGCCGAGAATCTCTGACCGATTCTCAACCAGGAGACCGGCGATGTCAGACCCCCCAGCAACCGTAAGCGAGTTCATGCGCGTGCTCGAGATCGAGTTCGACGAGCGCGGCCCGACCCGCGTCGTCGGATCGGTCGCGGCCGACGAGCGCCACCACCAACCATGGGGACTCGTCCATGGGGGCCTCTACACGACAGTCATCGAGACGTTTGCGACGACAGGGGCGTTCGAGGCCGTCAAGGACCAGGGCATGCAGGCCGTCGGCGTCTCGAACCTCACCGACTTCCTCCGCCCGCACCGGAGCGGGCGGCTCGCGGTCGTCGCCACCGCGGTCCACCAGGGCCGCACCCAGCAACTGTGGCAGGTCGAGATCTCCCGCCCCGAGGATCACAAGTTGGTGGCGCGCGGGCAGGTCAGGCTCCAGAACATCGGACCGGGCGCGTGACCGGTCTGAAGTCGTCCCCCAGCGAACAGTGTGGAGAGCCCCGCACCAAGACCGTCAGCTGGCGTGACCCCGTCGATCTCGGCCAGCGCCGGCGCTACTCGTACGACAGCGCTTCGAGCACGTTGAGCCGGCCGGCGCGCCGCGCCGGCCAGATCGCGGCGATCAGGCCGGCGATCACGGCCGCGATCACGAACACGATCAGCGTCCCCACCGGGATCGTGAACGTCCCGAAGTTGATCGTGGCCCCGATCAGCGCCGCCAGCAGGATCCCCAGCGGGATTCCGAACGCCGCGCCGAGCAGCGCCGTGATCACGCTCTCGTGGCGGATCATCCGCCGCACCTGGCGTTTGCTCATTCCGACCGCCCGGAGCATGCCGAGCTCGCGGGTCCGCTCGAACACGGTCAACACGAGCGTGTTCACGATCCCGAACAGGCTGACCACGATCGACAGCGACAGCAGCACGTACAGCAGGTTCAGCAGCAATGTGAGGCCCTGCAGCTGGTTGTCGATGAACTGCGACTTCGTCTGGAGCTTGGCGTCCGGGAAGCCGGACAGGGCAGCGTTCAGCGTGTTCGTGTTGGCCGCGGTGACTCCGCCCTGCATGTTCACGAACGTGAACAGGTTCTGCGGGTTCTGATACTCGCGGTCGAACAACGCTTCGGAGACCGAGATGTCGCCATACGGATCACCGCCCTTGGGCGGGTTGGTGATCCCGATCAGCTTCAGGTGCAGGAACCGACCGGTCGGGGTCTCGAACGAGAGCGGCGAGCCGACCTGGAGGTGCTGGGCCTTGGCGTAGTCCTTGTTGACGAACGCACCGTCGTTCCCGAGCTGCGCCGGAATGCCGGGGCCGCCCGCCTGCCAGTCGACCTTGATCGCCTCGCTCGCGTTGGGGGGAACGCCCGTGACGTTGATGTGCGACCCGAACGCCTTCCCTTCCCCCGCGCGCACGCCCACCACAGCGGTCACTCCGGGGACGCCCCGCACGGCCTTCTCGGAGGAGAGGCTGATCGGCGAGAAGTTGTTGCTGGCGGTGATCGCGTAGTTGGCGAGGAATGCCTTGTTGACCGAGTCCCTGAATCCGGTGCGCAGGCCCGCCGCCAGCACGCCGACGAGGGTGACCAGCGCCAGCCCGATCATCAGCGCCGACGCCGTCGAGGCGGTACGCGCCGGATTGCGCGCCGAGTTGCCCTGCGCCAGCTTCCCCGCCGAACCGCCGATCCTGGAGGCGGGCCAGCCGAGAACCCGGACCAGCGGCGGGACCAGCTTCGGCGCGAGCATCGAGAAGCCGATGAACAGCGCGATCGCCCCGACGCCCAGCGCAAGCAGCCGCACCCCGACCGACAGTCCGCTGACCAGAAGTCCGATCAGCATCAGCGCGAACGCGCCGACGACGGTTCCGCCGGCGGCGTGCGTGCCGTACTTGGCCCACCGCGACGGCGGCAGGATCGAGCCCTCGCGGGCGGCGGCGATCGGGGGGACGCGCGTGGCGCGGAGCGCCGGCCGCAGCGCCGCGACCATCGTGATGACGATCCCCACCAGCAGCGAGATCACGATCGTCCGTGTCTTGAACACGGTGGCCGCCTGCGGCAGGTTGATCCCGAACGACACGAGCAGCGAGTTGAGCGCCTTGGCCAGCAGCAGCCCGAGGAACAGCCCGATGATCGACGCGACCGTCCCGATCACGAACGCCTCGATCAGGACCGAGCGCAGCACCTGACGGCGGCTGGCGCCGAGCGTGCGCAGCGTGGCCAGCTCGCGCGTGCGCTGCGCGATCGTGATCGACAGCGTGTTGGCGATCACGAAGCTCCCTACGAACAGTGCGATGCCGCCGAACGCGAGCAGGAAGTCCTGGAAGATGTTGAGGAACCCGCTCGTGTCCTTGGTCGCCTGCTGGGCCTGGCCCTGACCGGTCCGGACCTGCGCGCTCGGCCCGAGCAGCGGCTTGATCGCGTTCACGACCTGTTGCGGCGAGTAGCCGTGCTTGGCCGCGACGCTGATCGTGTCGTACTTCCCCTCCTTGTTGAACAGCTGCTGAGCCTTGGGCAGCGTGAAGATCGCCATCGTCGCGCCGCCGAGCGAGGAGACGCCGCCGATCTGGACCGTCCCGACAACCTTGAACTTCTCGACCGGCCCGCGGGCGACCACCCCGATCTCGTCGCCGACCTTGTAGTCCTTCTTGCTCGCGGTCGAGGCGTCGATCGCGATCTCGTTCGAAGCGGTCGGGAAGGTGCCGCTCTTGACCGTGAGCGGATTGAAGTGAGCGCCGGCGGGCGAGTAGCTGAAGGCGAGGCCGGGCGCGCCGCCGGCCGAGATCACCTTTCCGTTGCGCCCGACGAGCTGGGCGCTGTCGGAGATGCTGCCCGACGCCTCGCCGACCTGCGGCAGCGCGCGGACCTTGGTCAGCAGCGAAGCCGGCAGCGAGGGCGTCGTCGGCGCGTTGCCGTTGTTCCCCGACTCGATCGCGCTCTTGCCGGTGATTACCGCGTCGGTGTTCTGATAGACGGTCGTGAACACCGTGTTGAACGCCGCCTTGATCGTGTCGGTCAGGACGAACGTCCCGCTGACCATCGCCACCCCGAGCACGATCGCGAACGCCGTCAGCGCGGCGCGGAGCTTGCGTCCGAGGAGACCGCGTAGCGCGACCCTGGTCACGACTGCAGCGTGCTCATCACCTCGAGCACCTGGGCAGCGTTCGTGTCGATGAGCTCCTTCACGATCAGCCCGTCCGCGATGAAGAGGATGCGATCGGCGATCGCCGCAGCGCGCGCCTCGTGGGTCACCATCACGATCGTCTGCTTGTAGTCGCGCACCGAGTCGCGCAGCAGATCGAGGATCTCGCCGCCGGTCTTCGAGTCGAGGTTGCCGGTCGGCTCGTCGGCGAACAGGATCGTCGGCTTGGTCACCAGCGCCCGCGCGATCGCCACCCGCTGCTGCTGGCCGCCCGACAGCTCCGAGGGCCGGTGGCGGCGTCGGTCGGCGAGCCCCGTTTTCGACAGCAGCTGCTCGAGCCACTCGCGATCGGGCTTCTCGCCGGCGATCGACAGCGGGAGCAGCACGTTCTCCTCAGCGCTCAGCATCGGCAGCAGGTTGAAGAACTGGAACACGAAGCCGATGTGCTCCCGGCGCAGGCGGGTCATTTCGGCGTCATCGAGGCCGGTGATCTCGGTGCCGTCGATCGTGACGGTTCCGCTGGTCGGCTTGTCGAGGCCCGCCAGGAGGTGCATGAGCGTCGACTTGCCCGACCCCGAGGGGCCCATCACGGCCACGAGGTGGCCGCGCTCCACGTCCAGCGAGACGCCTCGCAACGCATGGACGGCCGTCGCGCCCTCGCCGTACTGGCGTTCCAGCTCGCGCGCCTCGACGACCACCCCGCCGACGGCGGTGGCCACCGAAGCGGCTACTTCGGTTTCCTCCGCCGACACATCTCCGTGTATATCAGGTGTCAGTTGTTTCAGTTGTGACCGAGCAGGACCAATATTGGTTTTCTCACCAGGACCAATTCTTGATCCTCAGACTGCCGTTTCTACGAATTGCTCACGTAACGCGGTCTTCTTGAACTTGCCGGTGGCGGTGCGCGGGATCTCGTCGATGAACTCGACCCGCTCGGGCAGCTGCCATTTCGCGAATCCCTTCGCGAGGTGCTCGCGCAGGTCGTCGGCCGTCGCCTCCGTGCCGTCTTTCAGCACCACGACCGCCATCGGCCGCTCTCCCCACTGGTCGTCGGGGATCGCGATCACCGCCGCCTCGGACACCGCCGAATGCCCCATCAGCAGGTTCTCCATGTCGACGGACGAGATCCATTCGCCGCCCGACTTGACGAGGTCCTTGGTCCGGTCGGTGATCCGGATGCACCCGTGGCGGTTGATCCGGACGACATCGCCCGTCTGGAACCAGCCGTCGCCGGTGAACTTCTCGGCGCCGCTCCCCTGGAAGTAGGCAGCGGCGACCCACGGCCCGCGCACCTCGAGCTCGCCCATCGCGTCGTCGTTCCACGGGATCAGCTCGCCGTCGTCGCCGCGAGCGCGGATGTCGACGAACGGGGCCGGCGTGCCCTGCCGGGCGCGGTACTCGAACTTCTCCTCGTCGGGGGCGTCGTCCATCTCCGGGGGCACGATCGCCGTGCTGGCGAGCGGGGACGTCTCGGTCATGCCCCAGCCCTGGACGATGAACAGACCGTGCCGCTGGTAGCCCTCGATCATGCTCTTGGGGACCGCCGAGCCGCCCACCAGCAGGCGATTCAGCGAGCTCAGATCCCACCGCTCGGGCTCATCCTCGATCGCCTTCAGCATCGCCATCCACACCGTCGGCACGCCCGCGGTGAATGTGACGTGCTCGTCGGCGAGCAGGTCCAGCACGCTCACGGCGTCCAGCCGCGGTCCGGGGAGGACGAGCGACGCCCCGACCATGCTGGCCGTGTACGGAATGCCCCAGGCATTCGCGTGGAACATCGGAACGACCGGCAACACCGTGTCGCGGGTCGAGACGTTCATCGCGTCGGGCAGCGCCGCCGCCATCGAGTGCAGCACGAGCGCGCGGTGCGAGTACAGGACGCCCTTGGGCCGCCCGGTCGTGCCCGACGTGTAGCAGATGGCCGCGGCCCGGCGCTCGTGCGGGGTCGGCCACTCCATCGGCTCGGCCCCCTCGACCAGCGACTCGTAGTCGATCGCGCCGTCCGGCGCCCCACCGCCCTGCGAGACGACGATCACGTGCTCGAACTCGTGTGCCGATCCGAACGCGTCGAACGCCGGCAGCAGCGACTCGTCGACGACGATCGCGCGATCCCCGGCATCGCCGGCGATGAACCCCAGCTCGTCGGGGTGCAGGCGCGGATTGAGCGTGTGGATCACCGCCCCCATGGCCGGCACCCCGAAGTACAGCTCGAGG
>Ga0335078_10017596_pt1 | contig 10622 bp, 6 predicted proteins | sample Lox_Sample_32_FD_206711 | JGI IMG/M metagenome (GOLD analysis project Ga0335078, IMG submission 206711) | Soil microbial communities from Loxahatchee National Wildlife Refuge, Florida, United States - Lox_Sample_3.2 | ecosystem: Environmental > Terrestrial > Soil > Wetlands | place: USA: Florida...
CCGGGGGCTGTGTTGTTGTCGAATGATCGCATCCACCGCGGGGTCAGGCGGAACGTATTCTGCCCGCTGTGCAATGACGGCGATACGTGTTTCCGGCGCGATCTTCTTCATCGCCCCGCAACACGCGAGCGTAGCTTCGATGCCGCTGTCAGTCGACATTAAAATAAGGCCGACATCAATCGAGCCCAACCTTTCTCTGAAATCTTCGATTGGAGACACCTCTACCTGGTAGCCCTCTGATTCCAGCAATGGCTTGCGGTGCGTGTTGTCTCGATCAGTGACCAGCAGAATCGTTTTGCTCAAGGCTTCCACCTCAAGTGAAGATTTACTTCCCACAGACCTGCTCTAGTTGCAGCATCCATACCAATCCGGGCGTACGCTAAATGGTTCAAACGGCGGGCATTATCGGCAGGAGAACGGCAGGCAACCCCAAGGCCAGTGTAGAAATTGCTGGCCGTGCGTGAGACGTACGTAACGTTTCGTAACATCCTCAAGAAAAACAGCGGGCGACAAAGCCCGCTGCCTATTGCTCTCTGTAACGTTCAGTTTATGCGATCACGTACTTGCCGGCATCAATCACCCTGGCCGCGATTTTCTGCCGCAAGCCGATCACATTGAACGGCTCGTACTTCACCAGTCGACGCAGGATCGCCATCTGCGTTCGTAGCATGTCGCCTTCAGCCACTGCGGCAATCACGCGCTTGGCCGCCGACTCGACCCGATCCATGGCGGTCGACAGGTAAACCTGCGTCATCGCGATCGGCAACGCCGCAGCCGACTCACCTTGCTGTTCAGCGATTTTTCGCGTGCGCAGCAACGCCGATTCCGCCATGTAGCCCTCGATCAGCATGTCGGCCATAGCGCCCATGACCTCCTGTTGATCGGCAAGACCCGCCATGTACTTCTGCGACGCCGAGCCGGAGACGAACAGGCCGACCTTCTTCATATTCGCAACGATGCCGCGTTCGGCTGCCAGTGGACCTTCGAGCCCGTCGCCGAAGGCTGGGCCCGCCATTACCTCATCGAGCACCTGCTTGATCTTCGGCATCAGCGGCAGTTGTCCGCTCATGGCGCGCTTGAGCAGCCAGCCAGTGGTGATCATGCGGTTTATTTCGTTTGTGCCCTCAAAAATGCGGTTCACGCGCGAATCGCGATAGCCGCGCTCCGCCGCATACTCTTCGACAAAGCCATAGCCGCCGTAGATCTGCACGGTTTCATCGACGACATAATCGAGCATCTCGGAGGCCCAAACCTTCAGGATCGAGCACTCGACAGCGTACTCCTCGATGGCCTTCCGGATCTGCTGTGCCGCATCCGTGGCGTGCTTGTCGATGTCGCCCAACGCAGTGTCCATCATGCCGACCGTTCGATACACCGCGCTTTCGCCGACATAGATCTGCGTGTTCATCTCGGCAATCTTCTCGCGGACCATGCCGAAGTCGGCGATGGTCTTGCCGAAGGCTTTGCGCTGCTTGGCGTAGCCAATCGCCGAAGCAAGGGAATTGCGCGCGCCGCCCACGCATCCCGCCCCGAGCTTGAAACGGCCGATGTTCAGGATGTTGAACGCGATAATGTGTCCCTTGCCGATGTCGCCGAGGACGTTCTCGACTGGCACCTTGCAGTCGTTAAGGATCAGCGGACATGTGGACGATCCGCGGATGCCCATCTTGTGTTCTTCCGCGCCGACTGAGAATCCGGGGAAGGTGCGCTCGACAATGAACGCCGTGAACTTCTCGCCGTCCACTTTGGCGAAGACGATGAACACGTCGGCGAAACCTGCGTTCGAGATCCACATTTTTTCGCCATTTAGCAGGTAGTGTTTGCCATCAGGGGATAGCACAGCCTTCGTGCGGGCGTTCAGGGCGTCCGAACCCGACGACGATTCGGAAAGCGCATACGCCCCGATCAGCTCGCCAGTAGCCAGTTTTGGCAAATATTTCTGTTTCTGTGCGTCGGTGCCGAAGTAGACGATCGGCAGCGTGCCGATGCCGACATGCGCGCCGAACGCGACCGAGAAGCTGCCCGACTTGGCGATGCGGTCAGCGATGATCGCCGACGAAACCTTGTCCATTTCCGTGCCGCCATATTCTTCCGGGACGTCGACGGCGGTTATGCCGAGTTCACTGGCCTTCACCAGTAACCCACGCGTTACATCAAACTTCTTTGCCTCGATATCGTCGGTCGCCGGAACGATCTCGTTGGTCGCAAATTCTTCCGTGGTTTGCGCAATCAGTTGATGTTGTTCGCTGAAATCTTCAGGCGTGAAAACTTCGTCGAGCGCACGCTCCTCAATCAGGAAGCTGCCGCCCATGACCTTTGTTTTTGGAACTGCCGCCGTTGCCATAGTCTCCTCATTGTTTATTGTCGATTGACTATTGACTATTGATCTGAATCCACTAATGAGCGGTTTCAATATTCAATAGACAATATTCAATAAACAGTTCGTTAAAGGTTCTCAATAATTCCCGCTGCGCCCATGCCGCCGCCCACACACATGGTTACGATGCCGTACCGCGCGTTGCGGCGCTTCAACTCGCGGATGATCGTGGCCGTCAGTTTCGCCCCGGTGCATCCCAATGGATGCCCCAGCGCGATCGCGCCACCGTTCGGATTGACCTTCTCCGGGTCGAGCCCTGCTTCTTTGATGACGCTCAGCGACTGCGCAGCGAAAGCCTCGTTCAACTCGAAGACTTCAATGTCGTCCAGTTTCAAGCCGGCAATCTTCAGGGCCTTCGGGATGGCAAACACCGGGCCGACACCCATCTCTTCTGGCTTATAGCCGGCGGTCGCGAATGCGACGAGGCGCGCCAATGGCTTGATTCCGAGCGCCTTCGCTCGGTCCGCCGTCATCAGGACTGCTGCTGCCGCGCCGTCCGACATTTGCGACGAATTGCCTGCGGTGACCGTACCCTTGGCGTGGAACGCCGGCTTGAGGGCGAGTAGTGCTTCCAACGTCGTGTCCGCGCGCGGGCCTTCATCGGTCTTGAAAACGATCTCTACCCGCTTCGGCTTCGAACCATTCGGAGTCGTAAAACTCACCGGCACTGGCACCATCTCGTCGTCGAACTTGCCCGCCTGAATCGCCGCCATCGCCTTTTTGTGCGACTGCAGCGAAAACTCGTCCGCCTGCTGGCGGGTGATGCCGTATCGTGTCGCGAGCCTTTCGGCCGTGAGGCCCATCGACAGGTACGAATCGGGATAGTTGGCCACCAGCCACGGATTTGCCGAGACCTTGTGCCCGCCCATCGGGATCATGGTCATGGATTCGGTGCCGCCGGCAACGGCGATCTCGGCCCGGCCCGATGCGATGGAATCGGCGGCGAGCGCAATTGCCTGCAATCCGGACGAGCAGAACCTATTGATGGTCATAGCGGAGCACTCGACCGGCAAGCCCGCGCGCAGGGAAGCAATGCGGGCGACGTTCATGCCCTGTTCGGCCTCCGGCATGGCGCAGCCGATGATGACGTCCTCGATCTCTTTCGGATCGACTTGGGGCACCCGATCTATCGCGCCTTTGATGGCGACAGCTGCCAAATCATCGGGCCGAGTCGCACGCAATGTGCCTTTGTACGCCTTGCCAACCGGTGTACGAACGGATGAAACGATTACAACTTCACGCATAAAGTGTCCGTTACTTCCCACGTTGTTCTAAGATAATGTTGATCAATAGCCAATATTCAGTCGGCAATAGTCAATCCCAGCAAATCTTCAATCTCAAATCTGCAATCCTCAATTCCTTAGCGGCTTTCCCGTCTTCAACGTGAACTGAATCCGTTCCTGCGTCTTCTTCTCGCCGCATAACGATTTGAAGGCCTCCCGCTCGAGATCGAGCAGGTACTGCTCGCTCACCGGAGTTCCCGGCGAAACCGCGCCCCCACAGAGCACTTCCGCGACTTTGTTGCCGATCTTCTGCTCGTGGTCGCTGATGAACTCGCCCTGGCGCATCATGTGCACGCCCAGCTTCAGCGTGGCGAGAATGTTCTCGCCGGGAGCCGGAACATCACTTCGCGGCACACGCGGCTTGTACCCGAGTCGGACCATTTCCTGCGCCACGGATTTCGCGTCAGAAAGCAACCGCTCGCGGTTCATCGAGATCTGGTCGCCCCTCCCGAGGAAGCCGAGCCCGCGCGCCTCGTTCGCCGACGTCGAGACCTTCGCCATCGCGACCGTCTCGAACGCTTTCTTCATGGCTTCCATCAGTTCTACCGATTCGCCGCGCCCATCCGGACGAATCGATGCCGCCGAATCGACCGCACGCAACGTCATCTCCTTGCAGCCACCGCCGCCGGGCAGCAATCCGACGCCCACCTCCACCAGTCCCATGTACAGCTCCGCGTGGGGCTGGCGTGCCGCCCCGTGCAACGAGATCTCGCAACCGCCGCCAAGCGCCATCCCGAAAGGCGCAACCACCACCGGCTTCGGCGAGAACTTGATTGCCTGCGTCATGTTCTGGAAGCCGCGGATCATGAAGTCGATCTCGTCCCACTCGCCTTCCTGCACGGACATCAGCAGCAACATGATGTTGGCGCCGACGGAGAAGTTCGGAGAGTCGTTGGTAATCACGAAGCCGTCGAAGTGCGCCCCCAGCGCCGAATTCGGCTTTAATACCTCGGTGATCAGCTGCACGATATCGCCGCCGATGGCGTTCATCTTCGAGTGGAACTCGATGGCGCCAATGCCGTCGCCCAAATCGACCAGCGAAGCCCCGGCGTTCTTCTTAACCACGCCGTTACTCTTCTTGGCAACCGTGACCGACCACACGCCCTCGGGAACTTCAACCGGCTCGAAGGTCGCGGTCTTGATATCGAAGTAGGTGCGGCCCGACGGCGTATGCGGCGAATCCTGGTACCAGCTCTTCGCTCCGGAAGCCAGCAACTCTTCGACGTTGCGCGCCACCGGCTTGCCTTCCTTCTTCATGCGCGCGACCGTCGCCTCAACCCCGGCGGCATCCCACAACTCAAACGGACCCAGTTCCCAGTTAAAACCCAGCTTCATCGCGCGGTCGATCTCAACTACGGTGTCGCTAATCTCCGGAACGCGATTGGCCGCGTAGGTCCATAAATCGCTCAGCGTCGACCAGAGGAACTGCCCGGCTTTGTCCGGCTTGCTGCCGTCGAGGTTGAGTAGCATTTTCAGCCGCTGCGAGATGTCTTCGACATTTTTCGTCATCTCCAGCGAGGGGAGATGCGCCTTCTGCCGCGGACGATACTCAAGCGTCTTCCAATCCAGCCCCATCCGCTCTTCGCCTTGCGGCGTCTTGTTTTTCTTGTAGAAACCGCCCTTCGTCTTGTCCCCGAGCATCTTCCGCTCGATCATCTTCTTGTAGAAGTCCGGCAGCGCCAGGTCGCTGCGCTCATCTTTGACGTTGGCTAACAGGTTCGTTACAACATGCCCGAGAATATCGAGACCGACCAGGTCCATCAAGCGGAACGTCGCTGTCTTCGGCCAACCCACGGCGGGGCCGGTCAGCGCGTCGACCTCCTCGATCGAGAGGTCCATCTCCTGCATAGCCTTCATCACATTCAGTGCGGAGAAGGTGCCGATGCGGTTACCGATGAAGTTAGGCGTGTCCTTGGCCCAGACGATCCCTTTGCCCAGCCGCAGGTCGCAGAAGTGCGCAATCGAATCCATTGCCGCAGCATCGGAATCCGGCGTGGGAATCATTTCCAGTAAGCGCATGTAACGCGGGGGGTTGAAGAAGTGCGTGCCGAACCATAGCTTGCGGAAGTCGTCCGAGAAGCCCTGCGCGATCAGCCCGACGGGCAAGCCGCTCGTATTCGTGGTGACGATCGTTCCAGGTTTGCGAACCTGCTCAACTTTCTTCAGGAGCGAACGCTTGATCTCCAGGTTCTCCACCACGGCTTCGATCACCCAGTCACATTCGCCAACGTACTTCAGGTTGTCATCAAAGTTGCCAACCGTAACCAGCTTGGCGAGCGAAGGCTCAAAGAACGCCGCCGGCCTCGATTTGACGGCACCCTGCAGGCCCGCTTCGGCAATCTTGTTGCGGGCTGGCCCATCGGCGTCGGGCGGAACGATATCCAACAGATACGAGGGGACGCCGGCATTGGCCAGGTGCGCGGCGATGCGCGCGCCCATGGTTCCGGCCCCAAGGACAGCGACTTTATCAATGCGTTTGAGGTCCGACCGCTTGGAAGGCATGCGCATTAGTGAACAGGCTCCGCAGGGGTTTCGTCAACTGCTTCGAAGGGAAGTGGGACTACTAGCAGAGGCAGCGCAAACATCAGATAGAGAAGAGTTTACCTGATTTGTCGGTGATTCGCATGACCCCGGCGCGTGACAACGTTCCACTATGAAATGAAATCCCGTTAAGCCCGGCGCAGCGTCAGCAGCGAGATCTCCGGATCGACTCCCAGCCTGGCCGGAAGCCCAATCGTTCCCAGGCCTCGGTTAACGTAGAGTGAAGCCTTGCTTGCCGACTGTGAGCCGTCGGCGGACCTCATCGGTAACTGGTACAGTCCTGCAATGAATGGGGTAATGAACCGTGCCGGGTTCACCTCTTCGTCGAGGATCTCTACCTTCACCTGCCCTCCATGCGTGTGACCAGCCAGGCTCAACTCGATCCCCAATTCCGCGGCCTTGTTGAAGCTATTGGGATTGTGCGAGAGCAGAATGTTCGGCATATCGCGACGGATCAGCGGCTCGATTCCCGCCAGCATAGGAGGCTTCGGCCCCCGCACCATGTGGTCGCGCTGGTAATCGACGCCGATAAGGTTAACGTTCGCGCCGTGCCATTCCAGCGTTGCGCTTTCCTGCCTCAGCAGCTTCATGCCGTGCAGCGCAAATAGTCTCTGCGCTTCATCCTCGGCTTCGGCATAAATCTCATGATTTCCATTACATCCCCAGACGCCAAGAGGCGCGCGCAGTCGAGACAGTTCGGCAATGCAATCTGCAAGCGGATCGTTGTGGCCGGTAAGGAAGTCACCCGTTATGACGGCGAGATCGGCCTTCAGCGAGTTCGCCATGTCCACGCCTCGCCGGACTTCGGCGCGGGGCATGAAGTCGCCGATGTGGATGTCGCTGAGCTGCGCGATCGTTAGCCCGTCCAGCGCGGGTGGCAAATGGGCTACCGGAATGTCCACGCGCCGAATACGGTAGTCAAACCGTTCTGCCGCATAACCATAGACGGCGGCCACAATCGGAACCGCCGCCGCAAACCGGGCGGCGTAGCGGAAGAAGTCGCGCCGATCCGCATTCCGCAGGTCCTCGGCAGTCTTGGCGCCAACTACACTCCTCACTCGCTGCCACGCCCACCCTACTGCGCGCACAGTCTTGAAGAAGACGTATGCCATCAGCGACGACGTGATCCAAAGCTGCAGCAGGGCCACAATCGTCCCGGAAATTCCGGCTCGCCGCTGCCAGATTCCGTGCCCAAAGATTCTCCACGCCAGGAAAAGAATCAGGAAACCCAGGGCTCCGATCGCGGCGCCCCGAACCACCTTCGTCCAAGGCGAGGTGAATTGTTCGCTGAAACGCCACAGCGATCGAAACCAGAATTTTTGCGAGAGATAAAGAAGGACGACGACCAGAATGACAATGACAGTCCGTATGAGGCCGAAACCCATGCCTGATGTGTGCTCCTGACTAGATGTTAATCGGATGAGTGGAAATAGAGAAAGTCGCAGGGTGGGAACTCAAGTTGAGCACGGTAAACCGCGGAAAGCGCCTAAAAAACAAGCGGCGCGCGCCGAAGTAGATGTGGGGTGAGGATGGCAACGACGCGCGCCTTATCAAGTTGTATCGATCTTAGGGTACTCGGCTTCCCCTGTCAACAAAAATCTAAGCTAAATTATTGTTACGAAAAGACTTAGCTGCACTTGTGGATCACGAAATCGAGTGAAAGGCAAGGTCGTTTGTCACATATCGGTGTGATCCTTCCTGAAAAGGGAATCATCCGCGTGCGGCCTTGGCCTCGATCTCCGCCGCCAGTTCCGGGTGCGCTCCCATCCATTCCACGGCCAGTCTCGCAACCTCTCGCTCGCCCGGATACGACAGTTCCTTCCCCGCATCCTCCAAAGGGATCCATAGCGCCCGGCGGACCTCCTTGTGCATTTCGGGGGAGATATTGCCTAGCCGCCCGGATCGATATACCGCCAGGAAAAAACTCACGATCTTGAATACCCGCTGATGGTCGCCCCACGATCGAATGTAGTAGTACTTGATGTCCTTCAGCTTGGCGACCACTTCGGCCGTAACCCCTGTTTCTTCATGCACTTCCCGCAGCGCAGCCTGTTCGGGCCCCTCGCCGACATCAACGGCACCCTTGGGTAGAGCTAGCACCGATTCTCGGGAACTCGGCTTCGAGGCAGGACTTCGCCGTCCTTGCGGCTCTATGGCTGCAATCCACCACCGATGCTTCATACGCCGGACCACTACCCCACCGGCTGAAAACTCGCGAATCATACCTTCCCGATCAGCCGCCACCCAGCGGCCGAAACCACACCACAAGGCACTGTACTCCGCCCAAATCACTCCCGCGATAACGCTCTGGGTACCGAAGTGCTATTGGCGCGAAACATTCGCTTGTCGCGCAGCATCTTACCGTATTGTAATTCGCTGTATTGCCGGGATGTGGGGTCTCGGGATGAACAAAATTTCGAAAGTCGCTCGTATCGTTCGGGCTTTCGCCAGGGAAATCAGCCGCCCCAGCGCAACTCCTAGCCTTAACCCTGTTCCGTCCAAGCGTCCTACCATCGGCATTGCCCTCGGTGGAGGATTCGCGCGCGGCCTGGCGCATGTCGGAATCCTGAAGGTCTTCGAAGAAGAGAACATCCCGATCGATTTCATCGCTGGAACCAGTGTCGGCTCGGTCATCGGTGCTGCCTATTGCAGCGGGATCTCGGCAAAGGAACTGGAAGAGATCGCCGGGTTGGTGCGCTTCAAGCACTTCGCCCGCTGGACTATCTCCCGTTACGGTATCGCTTCCAACGATCGCATGATCGGCTTTCTGCGGAAGATTCTCAAAGTCCGCACATTCGAGGAACTCAAGATTCCGCTCGCGGTCACCGCTACCGATTTTGTTACCGGCGACCCGGTTGTTTTCCGATCCGGTTCGCTCATCGACCCGGTCCGCGCCAGCTGCAGCTATCCCGGCATGTTCCTCCCGGTGAACATCGATGGCAGGCTCCTGGTTGACGGTATGCTCGGACACTCGGTTCCCACGGTGCCCTTGCGAGAGATGGGAGCCGACCGCGTGCTCGGTGTTTATCTCAGCGCCCATTGGGTGAATCTGAAGGGTCCAAGGCATGTATTCGATGTGGTCGGACAGTGCTTCTCAATTGCCCAGCAGAAGATGTGCGGGCTCTGGGAAGGTGCGGCCGATATGGTGCTCACGCCCGACGTGCGCGGCTTCAGCTACGACGGATTCGAGCGCGCGCCGGAACTGATCGCTTCCGGGGAGAAGGTAGCTCGTGACGCCATGCCTCAGATAAAGCAATGGCTCGCCGTGAGCGAGCCAGTTAGCCAGAAAATCAAGATGCGGGCGCCGGTTGTTGCGCCCGCCCATCCCTAGCCTATCCGCGCTGATCGATCGGTACGTATTTCTGTGGCGGGATCGCGCCCTCATACTCCGCCCGCGGACGGATCAGCCGGTTGTCATCCAGTTGTTCGATGATGTGCGCCGTCCAGCCTGAAATGCGCGACACCGCGAAAATAGGTGTGAACAGGTCGATATCGATTCCCAACGTGTGATAGGTCGAAGCAGAATAGAAATCAACGTTGGCGTTAAGCTTCTTGTCGCCACGGATGAACTCTTCGATCCTCCGCGAGTATTCGAACCACTTCGGCTCGCCGCTCGATTGTCCTAGTTCCTGGGACATCTTGCGCAGGTGCGTCGCCCGCGGATCTTCGGTGTGATACACGCGATGACCGAATCCCGGAACCTTCTTCTTCTGCGCCAGCATGCCTTTCACGTACTCGACCGGATCGGCTCCGGATTGATCGATCTGCTCGAGAATCCGGAACACCGCCTCGTTTGCGCCGCCGTGCAGAGGTCCTTTCAGCGCGCCGATAGCTCCTGTAACCGCCGAGTGCATGTCCGACAGCGTGGCAGCGATCACGCGCGCGGCAAAGGTCGAAGCGTTCAGCTCGTGATCGGCGTGCAGGATCAGCGCCACATCGAACGCCCGCTCTGCCGTCTTCGACGGACGCTTGCCCGTCAGCATGTAGAGGAAGTTTCCGGCGTGCGAGAGATAACGATCCGGTTCGATCAGCGGCAGCCCTTTTCGGATGCGGTCGTAATACGCGACGATCATCGACAGCTGCGCGGTCAGGCGGATCGCCTTGCGCACGTTGCAGCCATGGTCGTTGCACTTCTCTTCGGGATCGAACCACGCCAGCGCTGAGACAACGGTGCGCAGCACGTCCATCGGCAGCGTGTGGCCGGGCGCCTGGCGCAGCAGGCTAATGATGCCGGCGTCCAGTTTGCTCTCGCGCCACAGGCTGATCGAGAGATCCTGCAGCTCCTGCTTCGTCGGCATCTTGCCGAACCAAAGCAGGTAGCAGACTTCATCAAAATTCGAGTGGTCGGCCAGGTCGTGGATATCGTAGCCGCGATAGGCGAGCACTCCGGCATCGCCGTCGATGTAACAAATACTGGAATT
>Ga0335078_10017597_pt1 | contig 10621 bp, 6 predicted proteins | sample Lox_Sample_32_FD_206711 | JGI IMG/M metagenome (GOLD analysis project Ga0335078, IMG submission 206711) | Soil microbial communities from Loxahatchee National Wildlife Refuge, Florida, United States - Lox_Sample_3.2 | ecosystem: Environmental > Terrestrial > Soil > Wetlands | place: USA: Florida...
CCCCCCCTGCGCAGTGAAGACCCCCCCCGTTTCCCAGCCGCCAGTCGCCCATCCCGCTACCCCACCCCACTTCGGGCTCGGAACAACCCAGGTGTAGCTCACGACAACATTCTGACCGACATTAAAGTCTGAAAGGCCACGGCGGGTCTGCGGAGCAAACCACAGCAGCCCGACATTCGACTGCGCCCAGTTGTTGGATGTTGTTGAGTTGGAGCCGGTGTCAATACTCTTGCCCCAGGTGTAAGATCCTTGGAGTTCGAGGTTGTGGCTCAAATGTTTCGTGAGCTGTGCTTGCAAAGCATCGTAGTAGGAGTCGGCATTCCATAGGCGGCCGACAATTTGCCCGAAATTGGGATTGATCTTGGTTCCACTATTGTGAGGAATCGGCCACAAGTAGCCTTGCGGAGTGAGTGTTGGCATGACCATATCCATGTCGTTGGTGCGGAACAGCTGATGTATCCCTCTGGTTCCGACATAAGCTACCATCGCCGTGAAGTCGCGCGCAATGGCGCGTTGAACGTTGAGGTTCCACTCCATCACGTAATTCCGCGGTGGATTGGGATCAATGTAGTCCTCACGAAAGTTCGTCGGTGCCAAATTGGAGTACCAGGATGTCGGAAAGGAGCCCGGCGGCAACGTGGGACCCTGAAGAGTAACCTGTTCGTAGAAAGGATATGTCAGCGGAGCCTGAATGTCCTGATAGAGCTCCGGAAGCACATCGAAAATTCCAAATGCTCCCCGGATCGCCGTCTTTCCGTTTTTGAAGGGATCCCACGCGAAACCGACGCGAGGTTCGAAATTTCGTTTAGTTGGATTGGCAAAGTACGGGGAGCCCAAGTGAGGTGTAGGCGATGTTATACTGAGCAACGTGGCAAGTTTCCCACCGACATCTGTCGGCACAGTTGACATTTCATATCTCAGACCGAGATTGAGCGTAAAGTTTGGGCGCCAGTGGAAGTCGTCCTGGAAATATCCCGCCAGAATAGTCTGACGGTAATCGCGCGGAGTAATCTGTGTTGGAAGCGCAGCGTCGAATTCCGAGGGAATGTCTTCCAGGAAATTTTGTAGCGAGCCGAAGTTGAAATTGCCATTAGCATGTCCGGGCACTAAGGCATTCATCTGGTCTCGCTCAAGGCCAAAACCAAGCTTGAGATTGTGCTTTCCCCTGGTCACAAATCCATCGTCATACAGCTGAAAGGTGTTCCAGCCGTAGCTGCCTGTGTTACAGATACACAGGCCCCCAGAAAAAGAGGTGAGGCCGGTGACATTAATGACGCCAGCATGTTTTCCCGCGACGGGAACAAACGCAAGTGACTGGTCATCCGTAGCGGGGTTGATCGCCTGAGTCTGGATTCCCCCTCTCGTAAAAATTCGGGTGTAGCCGAAACGAAGGGAATTTACCAGCGATGAGCTGAAGGTATGACTGTCTTCCAAAGTCACCATCTGCCTCTTCAGCGGCGTGTTGAAATAATCCTGGAGAAGTGAATCAGGTTGGTTAGTCAGTGACTTGTCGTACATGTATGTGCCAAAGAAACTGTCGCGATCCGAGAAAACCTGATCGAAGCGAATGGTGAAGAAATCCTCGTTCGTTATGTCATTCGTGACGGAGTTGTAGACACCTGTGTCTCCATTGCCCAGGGAGGGGCCATTCGGCAAGGGGAAGAAAACGAAGTAGGGACTCACGGACGGACTGACAGTGATCGTCGTAGGAGTACAGGCTGGCGTAACTCCGCTGGGATTCGAGCACAAGTTGCCGTTGCGTGCAGCAACCGAAGGAACGATATTTACATTCGTGATTCCCTGAGATTGACGTAGCCCTTCATAGTCTCCAAAAATGAAGGTGTGATCTTTTCGGATAGCGTCGCCGGCCGCGCCCCCAAACTGATTGCGCCGGAACGGCGGAATCTGCGACTGGTCAAAGTAACTCTTGGCATCCAACACATCGTTCCGCAGGAACTCGTAGCCATCTCCGTGAAATTGGTTTGTTCCGCTCTTTGTAGTGGCATTGATCACGCCGCCCGACGTTTTGCCGTAGTCGGCGCCCTGGTTTACGGTCAATACGGAAAATTCCTGGATGGCATCTACTCCCAGGTCCCCGCCCAACACACTTCCCGGCCCACCACCCGTATAGTCGTCAATGCTCACACCGTCTAAGCGGTAATTATTCTGTTGCGGCCTTGCGCCGGAAATTGTCATTTGGTTCCCAAACCCGCGATTCGTCCGCGGAGAACTCGAGGATGTCAAGGAGGCCTGTCCCGCGACTGTGCTGACACCGGGTTGCAGCGTGGCTAGCTGTGTCCAATCCCTGCCGTTTAGGGGTAGTTCACGCACTGTAGTGGCATCAACTTCATTACTGATTGCCGAGGAGGATCCTTCCACAGTCGCCGCTGTAGCCTTGACATCAACCATTTCATTAACTTGACTGATCTTGAGAGTTTCGTTCAGATTGTGTTGCTCTCCGACGGTCAGCACAACGTTGGAAATAACCAGGGTGCCAAATCCTTGTGCTGAGATTGTTACCTGATAGGTTCCGGGCACTAAGTTCGGGACCGAGTAAAGACCATCATTGTCACCTGCGACATCCCGCGTTACACCCGTAGCCATGTTTGTAAGTGACACCTTCACGCTGGGCACGGCCGAACCAGATGGGTCAGTCACTGTGCCTGAAAGCGTCGCTCCGGCTACCTGTCCCCACGCTGGCTTGCTCGCCGGGAGCGTGGCGAAAAGCACTGCGCTAACGAAAAGGAGCCCTTTGAGGCCTATAGACATGGCAGAGGCGCGGCGAGGCGCCCGGCACATGGGAGACGACCAGTTGATAGATGCACGGAAGAGGATTTTGAATGCACAGCCGCCGTAGTTTTGCAGCAAGTACGGGCTGGAATGTTCGACGCGGAATTGTCTCTGCACGGAGACCCCCTACCCTTGAGCATGTTAAAACCAGCGTACCTTCTTTCATTCAACCTTAATCTTTCCTTAACTACGGGCCAAAATTCTCTTCCCACGAGGGACTGTCGTTTTTAAAATGGCACTGCGCATTGGTGCGCCTGGCTGCCGTGATTGGGCGCGCTCGCGCACCTGGTCTGGGCAGAAAATGGGTCGAATGAGGCAAGCAAAAAGCGGGATACACGTCGTCCTATGAGAATTAGAAGCTTGGTGACTTGCCGCTCCGTAATGTCGTATTTTCTGATTGTCACATTGTGAATTGGTGAGTATTCGAGCTTAACTGGAGATCTGTTCGAGTGCTGCGCCATTCGTTTTGGGGCCCCAGAGCCCCACGACAAGTGCGCAACAGCACATCGCGATCGCGATGAATACGAAAACGTGGATTACCCCGCGCTGCAAGAGAACCCCGATAATCAATGTGGAAAAGACCGCGCCGAGACGGCTGAAGCTATAGGTAAACCCGACCCCGGTGGCACGAGCACGAGTGGGAAACAGTTCCGCCTGGTAAGCATGAAATACCGACGAAAACCAGTAGCTGACGATCGTAGTGATCGCTCCGACGAAGACTATCGTCGCGGGGCGCGAGGCCAATGCGAATGCAAGGCCCATGCCCGCGATCAGAAGCGACAGGGCGACCAAGCTGTATTTTCGCTCCAGCCTTTCGGTCGTCAGCACACCGACGAGCGGACCAATCGGACTGACCAGAGTGATTAGAAATCCATATTCCAGTGAGCGGTTAAGATCCTTTCCTTGCGTTAACAGGAATGTTGGCGCCCAGTTTGCGAAACCATAAAAACCTACCGTTTGCAGCAACTGGAACGCGAGCAGCATCATGGTTCGGCTGCGATAAGGCGGTTTCCATAACTCGCGGAATGGCATACGGTAAGCAACTTCAACGGCAATCTCATGAGGGGCAGGCAAGGGCGCCGAGATTTCTTCTTGCACCTCAGCTTCGATGGCTTTCATGATTTGCTCGGCCTCTGCCTGCCGGCCTCGTGATTCCAGCCAGCGTGGTGATTCAGGAATGTGATGTAGAAGAAACCGGGCAAACAGGGTGCCGACACCACCGATGAGCATCACCCAGCGCCAGCCGTCGAAGAGAAAGTGCGTTCCAACCATTACCCTGCAGAGCAGGGCCACTGCTGGAACAGATGTGAATCCGACCAATTGACTAATTGCGACGTAACGGCCACGAACGTGACTCGGCACCATCTCTGAGATGTAAGTGTCAACAACTACCTGTTGGCCGCCAATACCCACGCCGGCCAAGAATCGCATTAGAAGCAGCATTTGGACATTCGGAGAAAATGCGCCGATGATCGAGGAAATCGAGTACATGAGCATCATTGTTACGAACGCACCGCGACGCCCGTAGTAATCGCTTCCCATTCCCAGGACGACGGTGCCGACGAACATTCCGAGGAACCCAACTGCAATCAAGTGACTGAATTGTTGGAGTGTTAGGAAGTGAATATGCTGAAGAGCAGGTCCCAAATAGGCCATCATGAACAGATCGAAAAAATCGAACCAGGTGCCTACTGCAACAAGGCTGACAAACCGTCGATGGAAACGACAGAGCGGCAGTCGCTCCAATCGAGAGGCAGCAAGGCAGGAACCTGCTACATAGCGAGCAGCCGACGTGTCCATAAGGTCAAAGAACGGCGAAAAAGATCCCCACGACAACGAAAAACCTGATACTCACTTTCCGAGAGTAAACTGATCCAGGTTCGGCGCATCGCGAAGCGACCAGGCGGCAGAAATTATGCGCCGCATCTCCTCTGGCGATGCTGCGCCACCGTAGGCCGCAAGCCGCATGGCTTTGCTTTCGAGTTCACTCCGCTCAAGCAGTTTCCCGGGATCTCCTTTCGCCACTGGAACGCGGCCCTCTAGCTGTCGGCCGTCGCGCGTCATCACTTCCACGCGTCCGCCCCACAGATTGCTGGGAGCACGATCTATCTCAGGATCGAAGACCATTTCAACGCGGTCTACGAATGCGGGAATTCTTGGATCTCGCAGAGTGTCATCACTAAAGTCGTCAATGCTTGCGTGGCCGCGAAACGCGATTAAGGCCAGCACAAATCCCATCGAAAATTTTGCCTGCTGGATAGTCTGCGGCGCACCAACAGCACCCAATACGTCAATTGCCTCCTGATGCACGTGTGCGGTGATTTGAACAATGTCCTCGGCTTTGAATCGATTTTCGCGAATCAGCGCCATCAACGCGTCGGCAGACGGGTGAGTGTGACGACAGCATGCGTACACTTTTGTTGAGCACCCCATAATTCTCCAGTTCAATCCGAGTCCCTCGATGAGTTTGGCAGGATCCGTACCGCTCGACATGCCCGCAGCCATTCCGCGTCTGCCTTCTAGAACGTGCGACGCGCCGGTAAATCCGTCGCGAGCAAGGAAGGCGGAAAGAAGGCCGTCAGCTGCGGCTTTGGCGGCGTGTAGCGGTTTGGACTCCGCACCATCGTTCAGGAACTCCCACAGTCCGGCCGCTTGTGTGCCGGCAGTGCCGATTGCATGCAACATCTTCTGAGAATCCAACTTGAGAAGACGTGCGACGGCCGCTGCGGCGCCCACCGTTCCTGCCGTGCCGGTGGTGTGAAATATCTTATAGTGCGCTGGACCTAGGAATTCGCCAACGCGTATGGTCATCTCATAGCCGACTACGGCGGCGGCTATGAGCTCCGGGCCTGACGCATTGATCTGCTGAGCGGCAGCAAATACCGCAGGAAAAACGACGACTCCGGGATGAAGCGTGGCACCATTGTGAACATCATCCATCTCAATGACATGAGACGCGGCCCCGTTGACCAGGGCCGCAAAAAAAGGCGACGAGCGGTTGCGTGAAACCATAATTTCGCTCGGCCCGCCCAGTGGGCCCATCGCGGATGCGAATTGCTCGAGAATGGCTACGGGACGCGCGCCCCGGCCGGACAAAACACAAGCAAACCAGTCAAGAAAGGACTCTTCGGCGCGCGAGACTACAGCCGCGGGTAAATCATTGAACTGAACGCCAGCAAGAAAATATGCGAGCGTCTGAGAGGCGTTTGCTTTCGCCGCGGCCGCATTTACTTCGATCGCCTGACTCACGAAGCTTTCTCCGGGAGCACGCGCGCACGTTTCGGAGCGTGACCGCGCTTATACACCATGAAGGTGCGACTGTAAGTCATTACCACTTTGCCATTCTGGTTGTACCCCGTCGTTTTAGCTTTGACGATACCCACGTTCGGCCGAGACTTAGACTCGCGTTTCTCCAGAACTTCAGAGCGCGAGTAAATGGTGTCACCTTCGAAGACCGGATTTGGGATCCGAACTTCATCCCATCCGAGATTGGCAACAACGTTCTGAGAAAGATCAGTGACGCTTTGGCCGCCGATCAGAGCCATGGTGAAAGAGGAAACTACAAGCGGCTTACCGAACTCGGTCTGCGAGCAATAATGATGATCAAAATGAATGGGAGCAGTATTCTGAGTCAGAAGAGTGAACCAGATGTTGTCGGTAGTTGTAATTGTGCGTCCCAACGGATGCTCATACACATCGCCTACCTCAAAGTCTTCATAATAACGGCCCCTCCAGCCCTCCTTAATTGTCATACCGTTTTTCCTTTCGAATGAAATACATCTTTACGGATATCACACTACTCTTTCAGACTTTAGCTGATCAATCTGCGAGCGACTGTAGCCCAGCTCGGTGAGGATTGAGTCAACGTGCGCGCCTAAGGCCGGAATCGCGTCGAAACGCGCCTTGATCCCGCAGGGAATTCCCGGAGGGAGCAATGCGGGAACCGGCCCTGCCGGAGAATCGACCATACACCACCGTTTGCGAAAAGCCAGTTGGGGGTGGTTCCAGACATCCTGGAGATCATTCATTTGCGAGTTCGCGATTGCGTTTGCGTCCAGCAACCGCAGAAGGTCCATGATGCTGAGCTCTGAGAAAACTTTCCTGATAATGGTGGTTAGGCTCTCGCGATTTGCAACCCGCTGCGAGTTGGAATTAAATCTCAAATCACTCGCCAATTCCGGCTGCCGCAAGACTCGTTCACAGAAGATATTCCATTCGCGTTCGTTTTGTATTCCGATAATCACGGCCTTGCCCTCGCTTGTTTGAAAGGGACCGTATGGAAAAATCGCGGCGTGATAAGGACCGCTGCGGCGAAAAGGCATCCTGCCGCAGTTTGCATAGTAAAGCGGAAACATCATCCACTCACATAAGGCTTCGAACATCGAAACCTCCACTCGCCCGCCGTTACCCGTTTTTGCCCGTTCGAGAAGGGCAGCGAGAATTCCTGAGAAGGCATACATTCCGGCGCTAATGTCGGCAATCGAATTGCCGGCCTTCGCGGGGGTGTCCGACGTGCCAGTAATTGACATCAGACCACTCTCGCCCTGGATCAACAAGTCATAGGCTTTCTTGTCCCGGTAGGGGCCTGTATCGCCGTAGCCGGAAATGTCGCAGACAATTAGGCGAGGAAATTGCCTGAGCAGCGACTCGGATGAGAGGCCAAGCCGTTTCATTGCTCCTGGGGCCAAGTTCTGCACGAAAACGTCGGCACGCTCGATCAATTGCATTAAGATTGCTGAAGCCCGCGGGTGTTTCAGGTCTAAGGTCAAGCTCTCTTTCGACCGGTTCAGCCAAACAAAACTTGAGGCCATTCCGTTCACAGTGTTGTCGTACGCCCGAGAAAAATCGCCGGTCTCGCGCCGCTCGATCTTAATGACTCGTGCGCCTAGATCGGCGAGCTGCCGTGTGGCAAAGGGCGCCGACACGGCCTGCTCTACGGTCACAACGTTAATTCCATTCAGAGGCGCCATGAGCGTCAGAAAGACCTGGGCAGGCCTAGAACGTGTTGGCCGACATAGGACAAAATCATGTTCGTGGATACCGGCGCGACTTGATGCAGCCGGGTCTCCCGGAATTTGCGCTCAATGTCGTACTCTGCCGAAAAACCAAAACCACCGAAGGTTTGCATGGCGACGTTGGCTGCTTCCCAGGAGGCGTCAGCCGCCAGGAGCTTGGCCATATTCGCTTCTGCGCCGCATGGTTCCCCGCGAGTGAACTTCTCCGCCGCATCAAAGCGCATCAAGTCGCTGGCGCGAACGTTGATATACGCACGAGCAATAGGAAAAGCGATTCCCTGGTTCTGGCCGATCGGACGATCGAATACCACACGCTCCTTGGCATAAGCCTTTGCTTTGTCAATGAACCAATAGCCATCCCCCACGCATTCCGCGGCGATGAGAATGCGTTCCGCGTTCATTCCGTCGAGAATGTAGCGGAACCCATGACCCTCTTCTCCGATGAGATTTCCGGCGGGGATCTCAAGTCCATCAAAAAACAGCTCGGTGGTATGATGATTCATCATGGTACGAAGCGGCCGCACAGTCAGCCCGTGCCCAATCGCTTGCCGCATGTCCACTAAGAATGCGGAGAGTCCCAATGATTTCTTGGGCACCTGCTCACGTGGAGTTGTGCGGGCGAGCAAAATCATCAGATCAGACTGCAGCGCCCTTGAAATGAAGACCTTTTGCCCGTTGATAACGTAGCGATCGTTCTTACGGACAGCAGTGGTCATCAACTTTGTGGTGTCCGTACCAGTGGTTGGTTCCGTAATAGCGAAGGTCTGAAGGCGTAACTCCCCCTTGGCAATCTTCGGTAGGAACTGCCGCTTTTGCTCCTCCGAGCCGTGGCGGAGCAACATCTTCATAACGTACATCTGCGCGTGACATGCTCCGGAGTTACCGCCGGACCGATTCACTTCTTCTAAAATAACTGACGCTTCTGTAATCGTGAGACCTGCGCCGCCGTACCCTTCAGGAATAAGGGCCGCCAGATAACCTGCTTCTGTGAACGCATCAACAAAAGCCTTAGGGTATTCGAGTTTCTCATCGATCCCGCGCCAGTATTCTGCCGGAAATCGGCTGCATAAGTCGCGCACCCCGACGCGGAGCTCATCAAGCTCCAGATTATTAGTCAGCATGTAACTCCTACTAAGTTAATGTTTACGGGTTGGCGCAGCACCTGGCATCAAACGCTATTATGAAACCGCCCCACTGTCAGCGTTCGCGATTTGTCTCGTCGCGATGTCGCGGCGCGATAATATCCGACGCGCCTGTCGGACAACTGGCTCATCAACCATTCTGCCGCGGACCACTACAACCCCTGACCCATTGGCGGCTTCGAATGTCTGGACTACCTCCTGCGCCCAAGTGAGCTCGTCCTCGGAGGGCGCAAAGACCCGATGCACCGGCTGAATCTGGTCCGGATGGATCAACGTTTTGCCGGTATATCCCATTTGCTTGCCGCGATTTGCGTCTTCAATCAATCCTCCTGTGTCACCGAAATCGCTGAACACCCCGTCAATCGCGGCGACCTGGGCTGCATGGGCAGCTTGTGAAAGCTGCATCCGGGCCATGGACAGTTCGTTCCCCGAGGCGGTTCTTTTGATCCCCATGTCAGCACAGTAGTCTTCCGGGCCGAAGAGCAACGCAACTATTCGTTCGCTCGATCGCGCAATTTCGTATGCATGAATAATGCCGCGCGCAGTTTCCACGATCGGCAGGAGACGAATTGATCCTCGGGTGATTGATGTTTTAGCCTCGAGGCGGGTCAGACGATGCTCGATGCGCTTTAACTGTTCCGGATCCTCGCATTTGGGCAGAACAATACCATCTAGTGTCAAGGCAATCGCCGCATGCAAATCTGCGTCGAAGAATGTCGTGCTACTGCTGTTCACCCGAACAAATATTTTGCTCTCATAATTCAGATTATGCCCGAGATATTCGGTCAAGGCGGTTCGCGCCGCGACTTTCCTGTCCGGGCTAACAGAGTCCTCAAGGTCAAGAATAAAGGCGTCCGGCCGGAGCGTTTTCACCTTAGCCAGCTTCCGTGGATCATCTAAAGGCACAAACAGGAGACTTCGTAAAGCATCTGTTTGGCTAGCGTCTTTGCTCCGGCGGAATTTCATCTGTGGGGTAGTGCAAAAGCCAGGAGTCAGCCTACAGAACAGTCGCCGTTCAGGAGCGCTTAAGTCGTCTGAAGCAACGGTCGAAGATGTTTGATGTCTTTGACATTTTCAAGTTCCAGCACTTTGTTAACCAGCTTCGTGCTGGTGCTGTCGCCTAGAACAGGAGCGATCAGATCACGCGCTTTAGCCACGACCTCGTCCTGAGTCATTGGGTTTTGAACCGTGCCGCGAACGGCCTCGACTCTTTCACTGAACTGCGCACCGTCCGTCAATTCGACTTCCACGATTGCCACCCGGTTGGGCAAGAGGCGCTGCAGTTCCTCATCGGGTATCAGGTGAATTTTCGCCCTCAGGCGCAGGATCGCGCTGTCCTGCATTCGCGCTTTGTCGTGAGCTGAGCGGAAAGAGGCAGTCTTGTCAATCAGCATCACGGCAATCATGTGCTGAAGGCAGACGTCGGGCATATCGCGGTTATTGACGGTGGCCGCCTCATAACTGGCCAATCGCACGGTCACCTGCTGGACCTGGTCGGCACTAAATGGATGCTGCTTTTGTATGTTGTAGAGCGCGTCGAGTGGTGCCTGGATGGGCGATCCCACACTCCACTTCTTGATATTCGTTTGAGTCACCTCGTAACGATCGCCAAGTCCTTGTACCAGCCCTTCCGGGTTGGCCAGCGGTGCATTGGCGAGAAGAAAGTTGTCCGCA
>Ga0335078_10017598_pt1 | contig 10621 bp, 8 predicted proteins | sample Lox_Sample_32_FD_206711 | JGI IMG/M metagenome (GOLD analysis project Ga0335078, IMG submission 206711) | Soil microbial communities from Loxahatchee National Wildlife Refuge, Florida, United States - Lox_Sample_3.2 | ecosystem: Environmental > Terrestrial > Soil > Wetlands | place: USA: Florida...
GCAGGAACAACTCGGGTTGAAACTCGAGGCGACCAAGGGGCCTGGCGAATACTTGGTCATCGACAGTGTGGAGCGGCCCTCGGAGAATTGACGCCCTGGGTGAGTCGCATCCCCTATCAACCGGCTTCCGGCCGAGTGACATCTGTGATAAAAGTAGGGTGTCTTAGGCGACGAGGTTGCGCCGCAAGTCATTGATCTGGCGATAAATTGATACCCATGAAGCGTTTTATTTATGCAGGCGCCCTGGTGGCGGCTTTTCTGGCGTTCCTGCAGCCAAGAGCAGCGGGCCAGAGTTCAACCGAGAAAGCGCCTGCCGTGGGGACCGGAGGGGCCACGGACCCGCATCTCGCACTAGTGGCAACCTACTGCGTCACCTGCCACAGCGCGCGCCTAAAGACCGGCGGGCTGGCCCTGGAGGGTCTCAATCTCCAGTCCCCTGCCGATGACGCGCGGATCTGGGAGAAGGCGCTTCGCAAATTGCGGGGCCATCAGATGCCGCCTCCCGGCAGTCCGCAACCGGAGCAAAAGGACGCGGCTGCGTTCGTCGCGTGGATGGAGAACACGCTCGACACTCATGCGAAGGGGCCGACGGCGGGTTACGTGCCGATCCAGCGGCTGAACCGCACTGAGTACGCCGCGGCGGTGAAAGCTCTGGTCGGCGTCGACGTGGACGCGAAGGAAGTTCTGCCGCAGGACATCCAGGTGGACGGCTTCGACAACATCGCGGCGGCTTTAAGTGTGTCGCCCGCGTTCCTGGATCAGTACGTCGCGGCCGCGCGGCATGTGGCTCGGCTCGCGGTCGGCAGTCCGAATCCGCGGGTCTCTAGCGTCAAGTACTCCATCTCAGCCAATCAAAATCCCGAGAATCCGCTGCCTCCAGGTACACATGGCGGAGTCCGGTTCAAACACGACTTCCCGACGGACGGCGAATATCGCATTACGCTGACTGACCTCGGCGTGGGCCCGTATTCAAATGCTCTCGAGAATGAGAGCACAATCGTAATCCTCATAGACGGAAAGCTCGTATTCCGCAAGTCGATTGGCGGCCGCGCGGATTTGTCTCTGGCCGACCGCGAAGCGGGAACGGGCCGCAAGAAGATCATGGACCGTTTCTCCAAGATCCCCGTGACGGTACAAGCCGGGGTCCGGGATGTGGTGGTGGCGTTCATCGATCGTCCCGAGGCGGATACCGGGGAAAATCTCGAAAAGCTGCAGGGCTACGGCGGCTTAACGGGCAGTGCGGCTCCTCTCAGCCGCATGGCCGAGCTTCGCGAAGGCGTCGAGATCTCTGGCCCCTTCAATCCCACCGGCATTTCGATGACCGCCAGCCGAAAGCTTATCTTTGTTTGCGATTCCAAGGCGCCAAACGCTAAGACTGACGACGCGGCCTGCGCAAAGCAGATCACGGAGAATCTAGCGCGGCGGGCTTTTCGCCGGCCGGTGACCGTGGATGATCTCGCTCGGCTGATGCCGTTTTATGAAGCCGGGCGCAAGGATGGCGGAAGTTTCGACCAGGGAATCGAGCAGGTTGTAGCTGCGGTTCTGGTGAGCCCCCAGTTTCTGTATCGGGCCATTCGCGGACCGAAGGGGACGCCGCCCGGTTCGGAGTTCGCGCTTACGGATCTGGAGCTGGCATCGCGGCTTTCGTTCTTTTTGTGGAACACCGGGCCGGATGACGAACTGCTAACGCTGGCTGCGTCGAACGGCTTGACCAAGCCGGGCGTAATGGCGACGCAGGTGCGGCGCATGCTGGCGGATCCCAAGGCATCCAGCTTGGTGACGAGCTTCGCCATGAAGTGGCTGAACCTCACCAATCTCGAGCAGGTGGTGCCGGACCCGAAATTATTCCCGGGCTTCAACGATCAACTGCGGCAGGATTTCCTGACGGAGGCCGAGGCTTTCGTCAGCAGCGTCTTTTCGGAAGATCGCAGCGTTGTGGACCTTCTCACCGCGGATTATACGTTCGTGAATGACAGGCTGGCCAAGCACTACGGGATTCCCGGCGTGATCGGGTCGCAGTTCCGCAAGGTGTCGCAAATTCCGGAGGAGCGCCGCGGTCTGCTGGGCAAGGCCGCGATTCTCTTGCGGACGTCGTATGGCGACCGCACCTCACCCGTACTGCGAGGAGCATGGGTGCTGGATAAGCTTAACGGCACTCCGCCCACGCCTCCGCCGCCGGACACGGCGACGGACCTTTCCCAAAAGGCCGGCGAACAGCCGAAGACGGTGCGCGAGAGGCTCGAACAACATCGCGCGAAGGCGAGCTGCAAGATGTGCCACGGCGTGATCGATCCCACGGGTTTGGCTCTGGAGAATTTCGACGCAATCGGGGAATGGCGGACGGTCGACGCCGAGGCGAAACTCCCGATCGATGCGAGTACGGTGCTGCCGACGGGAGTCGCGATCAACGGCGTGTCCGAACTGAGAGCGCAACTGGCGGCGAACCAGGAAATATTCGTCCGCACGGTGACGGAGAAGCTGCTGATGTACGGCGTGAACCGCCAACTGGAATACTTCGATATGCCGCAGGTTCGCGCGATTGTTCGTAACGCCGCGAAAGATAACTACAGGCTGTCTTCCCTGATCCTGGGAATCGTGAACAGCGACGCGTTCCGCAAGCAGGGTCCGGGAGACGATGCGAAGACGACCGTAGCGAAAGCCACTGTCGCCAGGTGAGAGGAGCGAGCATGTTCATCACGAAGAAGCACATTAACCGCAGAGCAGTCCTGAAGGCCACTGGAGTAACACTGGCCCTGCCGTTTCTGGACGCGATGGTGCCTGCCGGCACCGCTCTGGCTCAAACTGCCGCCGCTCCCAAACTGCGCACGGGCTTCTTCTACCTTCCTCACGGCGCGATCATGGGCAACACCTCGCATGGCCCCTCCTTGGATGCCTGGACCCCGTCGGGCGCCGGCGCCGATTTCAAGCTGAACACGATCATGGCCTCGCTCGAGCCATATAAGAAGTACGTCTCGTCTTTCGGGAACCTGGAAAATAAGGCGACGGCCGGCTCGGTTCATGCGTTCACGCCGGCTACCTGGCTCAGCGCGACCCGTCCGGACACAGGTGCTCCGCACGCGCATATGGCCACGACTCTCGACCAGGTGATCGCGAAGATCATCGGCCAGGAGACGCGTCTGCCATCGCTGGAAGTCGCATCGGAAACCATCGTCCAATCGGCAGCGGGTGGCGGCGGATCCTACACCACGCTGTCTTTCCGTGACGCGGACTCGCCCTTGCCCATGGAGCCGAACCCGCGCAAGGTTTTCCTGCAGTTGTTCGGCGAGGGCGATACACCGAAGGAGCGCGCCGACATCAGCCAGCAGACCGGCAGCCTTCTGGATCTGATCCTGGATGGCGCCAAGAGCCTGGAACGCGACCTGGGGAGCAAGGATAAGGCTGCTCTTGACGGATATCTTGACAGCGTTCGCGAAATTGAGCGGCGGACGCAGAAGGCAGCGGCTCAGGATCTTTCGGGGCTGAAGCTTCCGGAAGCGCCCGTGGGCGAGTTGGACTCGTTCCCGGACCAAGTGAAGTTGATGTTCGATCTCCTCGCGCTGGCCTATCAAGCCGACCTGACTCGAGTGGCTTCCTACATCATGGTCGCGGAAGGCACCAACCGGACCTACAATCACATCGGCATTCCGGATTCCTTCCATCCCGTTTCGCACCATGCAAACGATCTGCAGAGAATCAATAAGCTGATCAAGATCCAGACCTGGCACCTTGAACGCTTCTCGGAATTTCTTGCGAAGCTTGCGGAGATGAAGGAGGGCGAGGGAACCGTACTCGATCACTCGCTGTTCCTTTATGGCTCGAACATGAGCAATAGCGATCGCCACGATAATTATCCAGAGCCGAACATTTTAGTCGGCGGCGGAAACGGCAAGCTGAAGCTCGGCGGCCAGCACATCCTCCTGCCGGAGCGGACGCCGATCGCGAATCTGCACCTGACGATATTGCAGAAGATCGGCGTGGAGCGCGACAAGTTCGGCGACAGCACGGGCGTGATTTCGGCAGTTTAGGGCTTTGGATCAACACGTGGTCAGTAGAAGACAGCTACTTCGAGATAGTGCTGCGGGCGCGCTCGCGCTGTGGGCGTCTTCGCGGGTGCTCAAGGCGCAACAGGCCGCTGGCAATGCTCGCCTGACGGACAATCTCTCTGTTGTCGACGCGGGCGGCGCGAACGTTGTGGCCTTTTCTGGCGCGGAGGGACTTGTACTCGTGGACAGCGGCGCGTCAAAATCCGGCGACAAACTCATGGCCGCGCTGAACGGGCTTTCCGCCGGCGCGAAGGTAAAGACACTGTTCAACACCCACTATCACATTGATCAAACCGGTAATAACGAGCTGTTCGGCGCGGCGGGGGCGAAGATCATCGGGCATGACCGTACTCGCCAGTGGATGTCTACGGACTATTGGGTGCCGGCCGAAGATCGTTTCGAGAAAGCCCGTCCCAAAGCCGCGTGGCCTACGGAGACGTTTGAGACTACGGGCTCCTTGAAGGCAGGCGGCGAACAGATCGATTACGGCTACCTCACGATGGCGCACACCAGCGGCGACATTTACGTCTTCTTCAAGAACGCGAACGTACTCGCGGTTGGCGACGTCGCTTCTCCGCTGCGCGATCCCGCGTTCGATTGGTTTACCGGAGCTTGGATCGGCGGCCGCGTGGATTCGATGGATGTTTTGCTCAAGCTCGCGAACGATCAGACGAAGATCGTGCCGGCTTACGGTCCCGTGATGACCAAAGCCGAATTCAAGGCGGAGCGCGACATGATGGAAGAGCTGCGTGACCGCCTGTTCAATCACGTTCGCGAAGGCGACGGTCCCAAGGACATGCTGGAAGACGGCGTTCTGAAGGGTCTGCCGCGAACCTGGAAAGATCCGGAAAAGTTCTTGTATGACGCCGCCAAGGGGCTGTGGGGACACAATGACAAGCTGGGACCGAATGTCGTCTAGCCTGATCTTGTTTAGGGAGGATGCGTGAGGCGTTTCATTCTCGCCGTGTTTTGTGTGACCGCCGCTGTTGTGCCGGCTTGGGCGCAGGCTCAAAAGGCTTCCCTCGCCGACCTCATTGAAGCGGGAGATCGCAAGGCGGCGCTCGATAGCATTCGCGCCGGTGCGGACGTGAATGCGGCCCAGGCCGACGGCACGACGCCGCTGCATTGGGCCGTTCACCATGTCGACTATGAGCTGCTCAACGCGTTGCTCGCGAAGAAGGCGAAAGCCGACGTGAAGAACGTGTTCGGCTCGACGCCGCTCGCGGAAGCCGCGAAGCTCGCCGACGCAAGGATGGTGAAGACGCTGCTCGATGCCGGCGCGCCGCCGGACACTCCGAATCAGGATGGCGAGACGGCGCTGATGCTGGCGATCAAGACCGGCGAGATACCCGTAGTCGAGCTGTTGGTGAAAGACGGGGCCAACGTGAACGCGAAGGAAACTTTCCATAATCAAACCGCGCTCATGTGGGCCGCGGCTGCCCCAAAGAACGCGGCCGAGATGGTGAAACTGCTCCTTTCGAAAGGCGCAGACGTCAAGCCTCGCGCGCTGTACACCGACTGGGACAGCCAGATTACCTCGGAGCCCCGAGTGCAGTATCGTCCCGTGGGCGGCTTGACTGCGCTGCTGTACGCAGTGCGCGACGGGTGCTACGACTGCGTGGATGAGTTGCTCAAGGCCGGGGCCGACATCAACATACCAACTCCGGAAGGCGTGACCCCGCTAATGATGGCGCTCGATAACGACCACAACGACATCGCCAAATTATTGCTCAATCGCGGAGCGAATCCGAACCTTTGGGACTGGTGGGGCCGCACGGCCCTCTTTGTCGCCGTCGACCGAAAGGAAGCTGCCGGCGGCGGGCGAGGAGGCCGTGGAGGAGCAGGACGTGGGGGCGCGGCGGGTCGCGGCTCGGCACGCGCACAGGTGACGAGCATGGAGATCATCAATACGCTGCTGGCTGCCAGTGTCGATCCCAACGTGCAAATGAACATTCATCGGCCCAGCCGCGGCGGCAATAGCGGGCGATTCGGTGAGGAGCAGTTGAACACCGGAACCACTCCGCTGTTCCGGGCGGCACAGGCGAGCGATCTTGAAGTGATTCAGGCGCTGCTTGAAAAGGGCGCGAACCCGAATATCAATGCGATGGGCTTTACGCCGTTCCTCTTGGTGGCTGGCGTTAGTCCTGGTGGTGGCGGTGGCCGGGGAGGCGGCGGCGGCGATGCCGCGAATGTCGCGCTCATGGACCTGATGATCCAGCATGGCGCTGACGTCAATGCACAGGTCACCGGGACGAGGACATATTCTATGCGCATTGAGTATCATCCGCCTCCGGACAGAGAAGGGACGTCGGCGCTTCACGCGGCGGCGCAAGCGGGGCGCGTGGATCTTGTGCGTTACCTGCTCGACAAGGGAGCCAACCCGAATCTAGCTGACGCGAACGGCAAGAAGCCGATTGACTTGGTCGGCGCGGGTGGGGGCGGCGGAGCTAGAGGAGGCGCACCTGCAGCAGCAAGCGGGGCGAACGCAGCAGCGGCGGGACGAGGCGCGGCAGGCGGACGTGGAGCGGCCGGCGCGCCACCTGCGGGAGCAGCCGGAGCTCGCGGCGGAGCCAATCAAGCAAGCCTGGCCGAGATTCGAACGCTTCTCGAAAGCGCAGCTTCGAAAAACTAGCGGGTTTCTTACTTCGTTCTCTGGACCGGCTGCGCGAACTTCGCATTGTCGACGGCCGCGTTGGGTTGGATTTCGGACAGGGCATAAATCTCCTGGCCACTGATCCAGCCGTAGGTCCACTTGAACGGCATCATGACGCCGTTCACGGGCCGGTAATCCGAATAGTCAATCTGCGTCGGAACGCGTCCCATGGCCGTGCCGGCATACCGCACCATGCGATTCAGAAGCCCGGTCTGTTTGTCGAAATAGAACGTCGCGATCAGACCGTTGCCGCTGCCCTGAACCACGTATACGGGCTTTCCGTTAACGACACTCGGATACGTCACACGCCAGGAGCTGAAGAACTGCTTCAGCCCGCCGGGGAAGGCCATCTGCGCGTCGAGCTTCGCGCCTTCGAGCATCGGACCGTTGAGCGAGTATTTCCCGATCACAGTCAGCGGAAGCATCACCCACGCTTCCTGGCCGTTATAGGTTCGCGCTACATCGCCCTCGCGCTGGTGAACCACGGTTACAAGTAAGTTCGGAGCCTTCGCCGAGATCTCCGCTGGATCTTCCTGGACTTCGCCAAACAAGTGACTGGTGCCCTTGGCGGTATAGCTGGTGAGCTTGGAAAGCGCGGCCGCTCCGCCAAGAGCCTGGACGTACTTGTCGAGGATTTGGTCCGCCGGAGGAGTTCCCGCCGTCGCGGGATTCGCGACCGGTAAAACATCGGTCGGAGTGAAAACCGTATCGCCGTAGATGGTATCGATAGGAGGCGTAATAGCTGGGCTGGGGGTGCCGCGATGGCAGGTCCAGCACGTCACGACCTGGCGCCCGTTGAAATTGTCCTGATTGATTTTGCTCACCATCTGCGCCATGCGGCGGGCGACTACTTTCCGTGGCGGATCGTCTTCCCACTTGGGATTCGAGGAGCCGGCTCCGGTGTGGCAGTCCTTGCAGCAGAAGCTCAACGCCGCGGAAAACAGGCCCATGGTGCCCATGAACTCGTCCACCGGAATGCCTTTAAGAACGGTGATGTTCTTGAAGGCTTGCTCAGACATCTGCTTCGGCGCAGCTTTCGTCTGCCCCTGAGCGAACGCGCGCCCCACGGGGTTAAGTCCGCCAAACGAGCCCGCGAAAGCTCCAGCGGTGAACAGGACAAGCAGTTTTTTTTTCAAGATGCGTCAACCCACACTTATCGTAAGATCTACAGGAACCACCATGTCCTGGACGCCCCAAGAGGCGTTGAGAAGGGCTTGCTCAAGAAGCGATCTAGTCGAAGGTCCCGCCCCAGGACCAGCCATCGGAGGGCCGCTTGATGCTGATCATGCGCAGGCGGTGCTCTTCAGGATCGCGTCCCGGCTCGCCCACGACGATCACATGATCGCCCGGCCGCAGCGTCTCGCGCTGCACGCCCTGGCTTCCGAGTTGTCCGCCGCCGCCCCACTCCACGGCCCAAGTGATATCCTTGCCGGTCTTCGCATCCTTCGACGTTAATTGAAGGAACGAATGGGGATTGCGGTACAGAAACTGAACCACATCCGCCTCGACGGTCATCTTCTGATCTTCGAGGTACGTGGCCGCGAACGAATGATGGGCGTAGGCGCGAACGCCCAGAACGCTCACTCCCGCGAACGCCAACACAAATAATTTGCTCTTCAAGCTGCCTCCTACTTTGAACGAGATTATAACCTACAGAACTTTGGGCATCAACCGTTTGAGGTCCCTAGTTGCCTCCGCCGCCACCGCCGCCGCAATTCCGCTGGCACTTGCCTGGGAGCACGAACTTGTCTTTGATCTTATCCCGGAACTCAGGGTACATGGTTTCGGCTCCGCCCATCGCGGCTTCTTCCGGAATTCCGTAGAGCTTGGTCAGCTCAGTCCTCATCGGGTTTTGGCCCGGAGGGTAGTTGGGCACCCTGCCGGATTCGACTCCCTCGTCTCCGACGATGCAGGGCGGCCCGCCGATGGCAACGGGGTTGGTGCTCAGGTTATACGATCGCGTCAGGACGTACGGCTCGGTGAGGTACACGGGGTCATCCATGAACAGCGCTACCGTCAGCAGGTCGCCGTGGCGGCGGAAGTGCGTGGTGATGGTCGCCTCATCGCTGCTGGACGCCCCGTTGCGGCGAATGTAGCCGGTCTTGATATGCGTGGTCGTGGCGATCAATTCGTTTCCGTTCCACACGCCGGTGGTAAAACCGGTCTGATCGTGGGGCGCGTTCTTGGAAGGATGCGGACGGCCGTCCATCCAGATGATCATCGGCGCGCGGGTTTCCCAGGCTCCGATAATCCATGCTTGAACGCGGCCGGTCAACGGATCGGGCTGAGCCCACATTCTCAGGCTGAACGGTCCAGCGGCGATATGCCACTGCGTCTGGAACCAGCAGATGCGCTCCGGCATGGAGATCATGGACTGCTGGAAACTCAACGCCTTGGCGCGGCCCGCCTCGTTGAACGGAAGCCCGGCCCAATCGTCCGGGTTCGGACCGGCGCCGCGCTCCATCGAATCTTCGTCGTTGATGGACGCCCAAGATCCGGATAGATCGATCTCCGCAAGCGCGGGAACGGCCATGCAAATCGACATCGCCAAACACAGGGTCTTGCTGAAGGTCATGGGTTCGATCTCCTGTTGCTTTGCTTATCCTAAGCCTACTACGCTAGCCGCTACCAAGTCGCCGAACATTCGGTCGGCTTCCACTTCGGATCGGTATCGCCTGGCTCTTTCTTGAACTGCGAGCTGATGACGAAACTCCGGCTTAGGTACTCCGGGTCGTTCGTGGAAATTGTCACCACGAACATCAAGTCGCCGCTGGGCTCCTTCATCAGGTCGTAGTACTCCGTAAGGGTGGTCTTGTCGCTGTACGGCACCCCGTTCTTGCGAAGGTATCCGCCCATGAGATTTGTGGTCACGACTTTCAGCGATGCGTCCGAGGGCTCATTGCTGCGAGGCGCACCCCCGCCCGCTCCGCCTCGGCCGCCGCGTCCGCCACGCCCACCGCCGCCGACGCCTTCCCAATCGGCGACCGAGTCGCCTTGCCGCGTGGGAGGACCGCCCGGCGATTTCCAATCGCCGAAGTGAAAGAGGCGAACCTGCTTGCCGGCATCACTTTCCATCTTGAGGGTATTGTCATCTTGCCAAGTAATGTGAAGCCGAGTCGGTTCCCGCAACAGCGCGGGCGCGCCGTATGCCTTGCACTGATCGCCCGAAGCTGCTTCTTTGGCCGGGTCCCACGCGTTCGCGACAGTGCGCGCCGCAGCCGTCATCGGAACCCCTTGAAAATCGCCCTTGCTCGGAGTGACCATGCGATAGCGCCAATCCTCGGTGATCACCGAAACCCAATAACCGGTCAGGTCGATGGGAGCGGCAGTTTTCGCGTTCTGCGGCCCGGCAGCACCGCCTCCCCGCCCTCCGCGTCCGCCGCCTCCCCGGCCTCCTTGGGCCGGAGCCGCAGGTGCCTGGGCGTTAAGCCCAGCCTGCGCCATTAGTACTGCGCCTGTAAGTAGCGCGAGCCGCGTGAACTTCCGCTGTGAAACTCGATCCCTCATGTGTGCGCCGCCCTCACTGTTCTTTGGTCGCATGCATTCCTACTTCTTCGCGGTCAGGCCCTTATAGATCGCCTCGACAAACGCGTTAGTGACTCCTGGCTCACGGCCGTAGCGAGTCTCGTAAGCCAGCGCTGGATGAGCCGCTTGGATCTGATCGAGCGTCTTTCCCTGCTTGATGAGCTCCGCGACCGCGTCCCGAACGATCACCACCATGTCGCGGTAGTCGACCACTTCCATCTGTTCGCTCACCCGTCCGTGCCCCGGAATCACGTAAGTTCCGACCTCTTTGTAAATGTAAGGAATCGGAGCGATGGTCAATTCGATTACCTTGTTCAGCGCGTCGATCTCGCCCTGAATGGTCCCGCCGTTGGCCGTGTCGATGATGGGAAATCGCGTGGTGTCCATGATGTCGCCGGTC
>Ga0335078_10017599_pt1 | contig 10621 bp, 6 predicted proteins | sample Lox_Sample_32_FD_206711 | JGI IMG/M metagenome (GOLD analysis project Ga0335078, IMG submission 206711) | Soil microbial communities from Loxahatchee National Wildlife Refuge, Florida, United States - Lox_Sample_3.2 | ecosystem: Environmental > Terrestrial > Soil > Wetlands | place: USA: Florida...
TGTATTGCTGCAGCCCAAACGACCCTAATCATTGGCAGGATATTCCGGCGGTGCGCCATGTTCGTGCCGGTGGTATGTCATATGCCGACGGACATTCGGAAATCAGGAGATGGAGTGATAAATATCTTTTGCAGATTCCGCCACCGGCCAACGGTATTCCCAGTGATCCGAATTCCGGCGACAACGGCTGGCTTGAATCATGCGTAACCGTTTTGACAAAATGACACTGAGCTTTCCAACGTGAAAGTTTGCGTCCCCCGTTGCAATTCACGCAGCAACTTCAAATCAGCGAACTGAATTTGTCGCGAAGTTGGCATAGACCCGGACATAATCCACCTGCATCTCGCCCGGGAAAACCGTATGGGCGTCTGGATTGCCGCCGAAGTCGCCGCCCACGGCCAGGTTCATGATGATATAAAACGGCTGGTCGAACGGGGCAGGATACGCGGCTCCTGGCGTGGACCAGTTGGTCTGCGTTTCATAAAGGTGATTGTCCACGTACCAGTTGATTGAATTGGTCGTCCACTCCAGGAGATAAGTGTGAAACTTGGTGGCCCCGTCACTCGGAGGAAACGTGTATGTTCCCGCGGAGGAAAGATGGCGTCCATCCGGGCCGGCATAATGAATGGTTCCCTGCCCCACCGAGGGATTGCTTCCCTTATTTTCCGTGACATCAATTTCACCACAGGCCGGCCAGCGGCCGTAGGCCGAATGCTCAGGCATCAGCCAAAGCGCCGGCCAATAACCCTTTCCGCCGGGAAATTTCGCGCGAAATTCAAAGCGACCGTATTTCCGGGCAAAAAGACCCTGACTTTTCAGGCGGGCTGACGTGTAAAAACCTCCATCCGCCGGTTTGGGCCGGGCGACAATATGGAGGACGCCGTTGCTGACGAAGACGTTCTCAGGGCGGTCGGTGTAATATTCCAGTTCGTGATTTCCCCAGCCATGACGATTGCCGATCTCGAATTTCCAATGATTCGTATCAAGCGAGACGCCGTTGAATTCGTCGCTCCAAACCAGTTGCCAATCCCCTCGCGCGGTGAAGGTTCCCAACGCGATCGTCGCGCCCGCCATCCACAAGCAGAGGCGTTCGCTGCAAAACAATGACTTGACAGGCAGGCGCATTGGAAAAACGCACAGGTCAGCCGGCTGAACCTTCGCGAACCCATTGAATGGCGTGGAGCATCAACTCGGTGGAGTTTTTCAAATTCAGCTTCTCTTTGATGCGGTTTCTGAAGGAGTTAATGGTGGCGATGCTCAAATCCAGCTCCTCCGCGATCTGGCGCGTGGCTTTGCCCTCGCCCAACATCCGAAAGACCTCCAATTCGCGGTCACTTAAAGACTCAATGGGCGAAGCGGGCGGCTCGGCCTGACCGCCGCGCATGAATTTACCCAGCATGGAAGTCGCCATTTTTTCGCTCAAATGAATGTCACCGCCGAGCACCTTGCGAATGGCCAGTTTCACCGTCTTGGCCGGCTCTTGCTTCATGACATACCCCGTGGCGCCGGCGCGCAAAGCGCGCTCCGCGTAAAGGGACTCTTCGTGCATGGAAACCACGAGAACCGGCAAGTCCTCATACTGGCTCTTGATGGCCTTGATGAGGTCAATGCCCGTTGTGCCGGACAAGGAAATGTCGGCAATGACCAGATCGGGTTTCAACCCCTCAATGCTGCGCAAAGCCTCGTCGGCGTCCGCCGTGTCGCCGCACACCATCAAATCCGGCTCGCGGTCAATCAGATAGCGCAAGCCTTCGCGAAACATGGCGTGGTCATCCACAATGAAAATCCGGCTCTTGACCGACGGGCGGATATTGCCTTGTGGCGAATCACCCGGATTGGCGGCGTGTTCGTTCATTTTTGACGATTTGCCGGATTATCAAGCGGTCGCATAAAATACGCAACTGATTTGAGTGCCCTGTCCGGGCTGACTTTTCAAGTCCAATGTTGCCCCGATAACGCGCGCGCGGTAGCGCATAATCCGGATGCCCATCCCGCCAAAACCGCGGTTGGACAACTCAAAGCCCGAGCCATCGTCGCGGATGGCCAGGGTGAAGCGGTCGTTGGCGCGCGCCAGGGAGATGGAGATGTTGTCGGCCCGTCCGTGTTTGGCCGCGTTCAACACGGCTTCCTGCGCGATGTAATACAAATGCAAGGCAGCGCCGTCTTCCACTTTGGGAAGCTGCCCTTCGGTGGAGAACTGGCATCGGACCTTGAACAGATTGCTGGTATTGACGGCCAGTTCTTCCAGTGCCGACACCAACCCATTTTCCTCCAGACTGATCGGGAACAGTCCGCGCGCCACGCTGCGGGTTTGGTTGATGGCTTCATTGACCAGGCCACCCACCCGCTCGGCCTCGGCTGATTCGGCCACGCCCTTTTCCTGCAACTGTTCGCCCAGGATGTCCATTCGGTAGGCAATGGCCGCCAGTTGCTGACAAACGCCATCGTGCAGGTCGTGCCCAATGCGGCGTTGTTCCCGGCTGCTGATTTCCAATATCTCGCGCTCCAACCGTTTTCGCTCGGTAATGTCGCGCGCGACGCCTTCCACTTCCATTTCTTTCCCCACCCGCCCAACCACGCGCGTGCTGATCTCCAGCCGGATGCGTTGTCCCGCAGAGTTGAGACAGTCCCACTCCGCCGGCGGCGATTCCGCGCTTTTCGTCACTTGTGCGAGCCAGTGGGCGGCGGCGGCGCGCTGCTCTTCGACCACGAATTCAATCAAGTTTTTGGACAGGATGGCGTTGCGGGGGCGGCCCAGTATTTCTTCGCCGGTTTTATTGATGGACGTGATGTTTCCCGACAGGTCGTGGGTGAAAACCATATCGTTGGCGTTTTCAAACAGGTCTTCATAACGTTCTTTCAAGGCCGCCTCGGTCTGAAGCTGCTGACGGATGATCTCGGTTTGTTGCTGGACGCGCCGGCGCAGCACGCCCGCCCACATCAGCACAACCAGCACGACGACGCACAAAATACCGACAATCCACAGCAATTTCTGCAAATTCCACCAGGGCGGTTCATGTAAAACAAAAATGTCGCCCGGCGAGCGCAACAAGAGGCGAAAGGATTTGCTACGCCAGTCGGGTCCGACATGCCAGTCATTGCCCCGCTCAATCAGACAGACACCGGTGACGGCGACTTTGCAGCCGTTTTGCAAATAGGCAAAGTCCACGCCAACATCCCTGCGCTCCAGATAGGCGTTGAAAATAAAACCGCCGGACTGTAGCACCAGAAATTGCTCGCGGCTGTACCGCGTCCGATCCAACACGGTGGCTTCAATCCGCACGAGGCGACAATCGTGCATCCCTTTCAATACCTCATCGGCCGTAACGGGGTCCGGTGCCAGCAATGGCCCGGAGCCGGTTTTACGGAAAATGGCATCCTGTAACATGGGGGTGTATTCGCCCTTTGCGGGAAAGCCCAGAACTTCCACCTGGTCACCGGGAAGCAGAGAATTCGTCTGTCGCGTCTCCACATAGAGCCCTTCCGTTTCGTCTTCGATATACAAGGCATTGTCGCGCCGATAGATGACCGTGCCGCTGACTTTAACGCGGTGACCGTAAGGACCGCTCGGGGTGAATTGCAACAGTTTCTCGATGGGGCGCGTGGGCGCGTCGAATGGACGGCTGGGCGCGGGTGTCTCAATCACCATGTCCGTGGGACGCGGCACCAGCAGCCGGAGATCGAACAACTGCCGTTGCAGGTTAAAACGGCTGACACACACACCGCGGATTTTGACGGTGCTGTCATCCAAATCTTCCTCCCGCCGGACAGGCAGTTGCGTCGCCAGGGCCGTGAAACGACCGCCGCCCGTTGCGATATCAATCGAATAGTATTTGCTTAGCGCGTCAAAGCTGACAGCGCGGACAATGCCTTGAATTTCCACGAACTGGCTGTCTTCCTCGCCGCTGGCCAGGGCTTGATAGGAAACCGGTTTGGCGGGAGGAAAGGTTCCCATGCCCAAAAGTTTAACCCGCTGCGGCGTGATCGTCGGCGCATACTCGCCGGGGCTGGTCTGGCCTTCGATCTCCACCAATTCTCCGGTCGCCGGAGCCGCATTGGTCAACGCACCACTCGGAAAGAGATAGATGCCAGCCGTGTCGTCCTGGAAAAACCGGTAAAACTGGCTTTCATCAAAAAACGTCAGCACCCCGCGCAACCGTACCGGATAATGACGCGCGGCCTGCTCCGGAGTCAATTGCCGGACTTGCTCGGCTGTGTGCAATTCCGGCAGCGGCGCTTCCTGGCCAGCGAGGCGCAGGACGGCGAGGGAAAACAAAAGGCCCGTCAGCAGCGTCCTGGCGCACGTGCCCGCGCTGGCAATCCTCACCCCCGTCGAGTGGATGGTTGGCTTCATAACACGGCCTTCAGGAAATTGCTTCTGTTCATTTCCAGTCCGGATTATGCACATTCACCCGGAAGCCGCCAAGCGTTGTTCGAAAGGCCGCCGGAAGCAAAAAAACCATTTCATTGTGCGTGAAGGCCAAGCTCAGGGATTCTCCACGAGGCGGTAGAACTGCGCCGCCGCGCCGACTGCATTCGTAAAGATGTATTCGGAATTCAGGAACAGCGAAGTGGCCGTGAGGGTGTTCCAATCGCCGGGAACTCCCAACGCCGGCGCCGTTTGCAACGACCAAGTGGTCGCCGACGTCGGCCAGGAAATCAGGACGTTTGTCCCGCTGAGGGCGATGGACAGTTGCGGCGCAAGGGCGGAAAAAACCTGAAATTCCCAAAGGGAATAGCCCCAAACCGTCCCGCGCACCGTCCCATACATCCTCACGTAACGACCCGTTCCGGATAAACCGGTCAAATACTCGGTGCCGCCAAGGCCATTGGTCGTGCTGTAAATCGAGGTCCAGTTGGTGGCGTCGGATGAAACTTGAATCTGATAACTCTGCCCGTAAGCCGTTTCCCAGTAGAGTACCACTTCCGAGATGTTGTAAGTTGCCCCCAAATCCACATAAATCCATTGCGGATCGCTGAATTGGGAAGACCAGCGGGTGTTTAGATTACCGTCAACGGCGTTCGTGGCGGGGTAGCTTGAATTTTCGAGGGAGGAAGCCGTGGCCACTTTGTACAACGCGATGTTGGTGCCGATCCGTGTGGCATTCAAGCCAATCCAGTTGATACTAAACCCATTAGTGATCACTTCCAACCGCAGCGCCTGACTCCCGATGCCGCCCGCCACGGAAACTGCCGGCAAGGTTACGGTCTGCCAGGTCTGCCAGCCGCCCGTGTTGGGAATTGTGATTGTGCCCAGCACTGTGCCGTTGAGCCTTACGCGGAGCTGGCCGACCCCATTGGTTGCCGCTACGCGAACACTGATGCTGTAAATGGCCGAGGGATCCACCGGGTTGACCGTATATTCCAGCCATTCGCCGGTGTTGAGCCAACTCACATCGTAACCGCCGCCGGTATCGCTGGTAGGTTCAATTCCGACGTCATCCGAACGGTAGGCTCCGCCCGGATTCCCAACCGTCGTGTTATAGTAGGCCGCACCTTCGCCGCCCGTGTCGTAGTTCTCCGCCTGGATGACGCACGGTGTCGTAGGAACGGTCCCTCCAAATGGCTCCTGCGGCTGCGAATAGACTTCCAGCTCCGACAGCGAATAACCAGCGCCCGGCAAACCTTGCTGCGTCCCGTTAATCTGCACGTAGCGGCCACGGCCCGAAACCAAGATGTCCTCCGTGCCGCCAGGGTCATTGTTCGTGTTGAAAATAGTCGTCCAACTTGCTCCGTCGGGTGAAATTTGGATCGTATAGCTGCTGGCATAATTGGTGTTCCAATGCAGCCGGATCCGGGAAAGGTCCTTTATTAAACCGAGATCCACCTTAATCCATTGCGGGTCGCTGCCCAGCGAGGTCCAGGCTGAGGTGGTATCTCCGTCCACGGCGGCCGCACCCGGAGTGTTCGAGGAAAGCACGGAGGAAACGGTGACCGGCTGGTGGAGCGCCGCATTGGCCAGATCGCTGGAAGGCACCGACGCAACCGTGAATGCCCCGGTCAAACGGATGTCCCGCGAGGAAGCGCCGACCATAACTTGAAAACTGCCCGGCGTCACAATCCAGCCACGAGCGGTGGCGTCCCAATTGGCCAGGTCTTCCCAATCCAGACTGAACGTGACGTGCTGCGTCTGGCCCGGCAACAAGGAGATTTTTTGAAAGCCTTTGAGCAATTTCGGCGGCTCGCCCGCGGCGGTGGGAAAGCCCAGATACAGCTGGGGCACTTCAGCGCCCGTGAGCGTGCCGGTGTTCTTCAGGTCGAAGCTGATTTGGACCTGACCCGAAGGACTCACCGCGCTGACCGTCAGATTGCTGTAGCCGAAAGTGGTGTAGGACAAGCCGAAACCAAACGGGAAAAGCGGAGTCACGTTGTTTGTGTCATACCAGCGATAACCGATTTCCAATCCTTCGGAGTAGGCCGCGTGACCGTTGATGCCGGGCCATTGGGCGGTGGTGCTGGTGGGCACCTGGTTGGAGGACGCGGGGATCGTCACGGGAAGTTTCGCCGATGGGTTCACGTCCCCGAACAGGACTTGAGCCAGCGCGTTGCCATTTTCCTGTCCCGGATACCACGCCATCACAATTCCCGCGACCTGACTGGCCCACGGCATCAACGTGGCAGAAGACTCGTACATAACGACGATGGTGTGCGGGTTGGCGGCGGCCACGGCACTGATGAGGGTATCCTGGCCATTGGGCAACGAAAGACTGGAGCGATCGGAACCTTCGCTGGTCTGCTGGCCCACACACACGATGGCGACGGCGGAATTGCTGGCTTGTTGGACCGCGGCGGCGACGCTCGCGCCGTCACCCTGGGCGTAATTGATGGTGACGCCGCCGCCTGCGCGGCTGGTGATTCCTGCCAGCGGGGTGATGTTGTATGGCAGGGGCACACTGGCAGAACCGCCGCCTACTGAAATCGGAGACACACTCGACACGGAACCAATCACGGCGATTGAATGCACCGATGAACTCAACGGCAGCAAACCGCCATTGTTTTGCAACAAGACCATTCCTTCCGCAGCGGCGTTGCGCGCAAATAGAACATTGGCTGAGTTTGTCACCGTCGAACTGAGATTTCCGGTGGGAGGAGTGTCGAAGAGACCGAATTGAAACATGGTGGTGAGGATGCGCTGCACCATGCCGTCCAGTTCGGAAGCCGGGACATTGCCTGATTGAATGACGGTGGTCATGTTATTGGCTGTAAATGTGTTACAATACATGTCCATATCGAGTCCATAATTCATGCCACCCACGGTGGTGAAAGTCGCCCCCCAATCGCTCATGATCCAGCCATTGAATCCATACGCCTTTTTCAAGGTGGCATTGAGCGCTGGCAACTCGCACGCATGAACGCTGTTCACCAGATTGTAAGAGGCCATGACCGCGCCAACCCCGGCCCGCACGGAGGCGCGAAACGGCGCCTCATAGATTTCCTGGAGGGTGCGTTGGTCCACGTCGGCGCTGATCGTTGTGCGGTTGATCTCCTGATCGTTACACACAAAATGTTTGGCGGTGGCGATGACGCCCTGGCTTTGGATGCCGGGAATTTCCGCCGCGGCCATCGCTCCCGCAAGGTACGGATCTTCACCGTAGCCTTCAAAAGCCCGCCCGTCCTCATACACCCGTGCCATGTTCATCATCGGCCCCAATAGAACACCAACGCCTTTGCCGCGGCATTGGGCGCCGATTTGGCTGCCGTATTGCCGCGCCAGTGACGTGTCCCACGTCGCCGCGAGGGTGACCGGAGCCGGAAAAGCAGTCGTGCTGCTGTCGGACAACCGAAGGCCGGCAGGTCCATCGTTCAAAAACAACCATGGAATGCCGAGCCGCGTGTTGTTGGCAATGTTGCCCACATAGTTACTGCCAGTCGGGCCTGCTACGCCGAAGACCATGTTCGTCTTCTCACTGAAGGTCATTGCGTTAAGCAAAAGGGTGGCGCGCTGGCTTGCCGAAAGAGTTATGTTCGTCCAGGGTTGCTGCGCCGGGAGAAGGACTGGCATCGCGCAACAAAATCCGAAGAAACAAACCCAGCGAACGACGTGCAGCGGAATCCAGAGGCGAAGGCGTTGTATAAAAATTCCCAGCCAGCGTTCTGCCGGACTGCGGCTGACCCGTATTTTTGACAATGGCATAAACGGCAGACGGTTTCGCCGTAAAATCGGCGGTTCGGTTTCGCTTCGCTCCCGGCGTTCCAGCAAACCGGTCCTGCCGTGCGACAAATCCGGCACCATGAAAGAAATCAATCGGCGTATCATAATCAATTGCAGGTTTTCAAAAAACAAGGTTCTTAAATCGTGCAGGATGCTTCGTCATCCTGCGAGCGACTTGCCGGCAATGCCCCGCTCATCGTCTTAGGGCGATTCCAGCCGGTAAAAGACGCTGGCGTTATTGCGATCAGGCGATACCACGAATGGACTGGCCGTGACACTCGTGTCGAACCAATTTGTGCCGCCGGCCAGGACGTTTGTTTGCACCTGCAAATGGCAAACAATATTGGTCGGCCAGCTCAAGGTAAAAGTTCCGTTCGACCGTGGCCCCACGGTCAAAGCGAGCGGCGCGGTCTGCTGGTAAACCCGGACGTAATCCACCAGCATTTGTTGGGGAAAAACCGTGGTTCCATCCGGATTTCCGGGCCAGTTGCCGCCGACGGCAACATTGAGTATAAAGAATTGGGGCTGCGTAAAGACCCAGGTTGAGTTAGCGGGCAGGCTGGCGGGCGTGGCTGTGAAAAACTGATTGGTGTCCAAGAACCATTTGATTTGGTTGGTCGTCCACTCCACGGCGTAAATGTGAAAGTTATCGGCGAGGGCCGCTCCACCCGGCAGGGTATAGGTTCCGCCGACACCGCCGCCACAATTGTAGTCCCCCCCGCAAGAGTTATTTTGTGGGCCGTGAATCGTGCCGTGATCGGTTCCCTGATCGTTGGTGTTACCGATGTTTTCCATGATGTCAATCTCGCCACAGGTGGGCCAGCCGACAGGAACAAAGTTTGTGCCCAGCATCCAGAAAGCGGGCCAGATTCCCTGTCCTCGCGGGATTTGGATGCGCGCCTCCATGCGGCCGTAAGCCCATGACTGTTTGCCCTGGGTCTTCATGCGGGCGGAAGTGTAGCCGGACCCATTGGTTAACGCCACGATGTGCAGGAGGCCATTGCTGACGTAGGAATTGTTTGGGCTGTTGGTGTAAAACTCCAGCTCGTTGTTGCCAAAGCCTCCGCCGCCGAGGTCGTATGTCCAATTGTTGGTATTGATGTTGGTGCCGTTGAACTCGTCGCTCCAGACGATGTTCCATTGTGTCGCGGGCGGGTTCGTGCCGACAATTTGATTCGTGACACTTTGAAGTTGGAACCCATCGAAATCGGTTTCATCGCCATTTGCGCTATTGCCATAGCTTATGACAAGATTCCCAGAGCCGTTAGCCGCGACATTGGTAAACTCAAGATAGTCAGTACCTTTGACCAGAGTGGTAACGCCGGCCTGCCAAATCGAGGTCTGGGTGACACCGTTGACCGTAAACGTACTCATTCTTTGCCCGGAAATTGCCCCACTCGCCAGGTTCAAATCGCCCGCGCTATAAACATACAGATTGTAAGTCCCGCCAGGCACAAGACCGCTCAGTGAGACGGTATCGGTCACCCCTGCGGTGTGTGAGACGAGCATAGACGCCATCAAGACTGCCCAAGGGGTGTTTGGGTAGCCAATGTTACTCTGTTCGTTAGCTAAAGAAACCCATGAAAATGGGCTGTAGTTGCCAAAACCTACGGCATTGGCATCATAGGTGCCATTTGCCGCCGTCAAACTCAAACTAACCCCCGAAGCAGCGCCATTTGTATAATGCAAGGGTCCACTGGTGAAAGTGGCGCCATTGGGATAAGCCGAGTAGGTAAAGCCGCCCAAGCCGTTCCACATGTCACCCGGCGAACCAATCACCGCCGCGCCCGACATCGCGGAAGGCGCAGGGGCGTTGCCGCCGCCGTAGGCCGCGTTGACAGAATCGTCAATAAAATTAACATCGAGTAATTGGGCCTGAACACGGCCCAAACCAGCGGCACCCATTACGCTGAGAATTATCAATAGCGTTTTTCTCACAGGTTCTACTTTCGTGTCCTGATGTTTTTGTTCATAACAGGGATCGCATCTATTGTTGGTTGTTGTTTAACGGTCCCGGGCAACTGTGTATGACGCGTCTCGAAAACTCACTCCAACCCGGATCGCGTCCCGCCCGTGAATCCCGCCGCCGTCGCTGCCGAGCGAGAACGCCCAGCCGTCGGCCGTGCAGGGATTGGCGGGAGCCGAAAGATTGTTCCGATAAACGCCCGAGTAATTGGTTGCCACAATGAACTGACCGTAAATCTTGAGATAGTAAGTTCCACTATGGGCGTGGCTCGCACCGGATTGTACGGAAACATTGCCAATGGCGTTGCCGAAGATCGTCCATCCGGTCAGACTGCCCGTCTTAAAACCCGGATTGGCAAGAATATTTGTACAGGCGGTCCACACCGGATTTGTTGAAATCAAGCCCCCAATAAGAATGCAGACCGCCATTGCTCCGGCCAGTCCTCTTTCGCGGCTTCCAGTCCGACCGAAATTACAAACTCTCGTCATAAACCTGGAAGTTTA
>Ga0335078_10017600_pt1 | contig 10621 bp, 10 predicted proteins | sample Lox_Sample_32_FD_206711 | JGI IMG/M metagenome (GOLD analysis project Ga0335078, IMG submission 206711) | Soil microbial communities from Loxahatchee National Wildlife Refuge, Florida, United States - Lox_Sample_3.2 | ecosystem: Environmental > Terrestrial > Soil > Wetlands | place: USA...
AGCGAAAAAAACGAGGATGGAGGATGGAGGATGGAGGATGGATGCCGCGTTTCCCCTCACCCTGACCCTCTTCCGGCGGGAGTGGGAACAGCAAAGGCCGCTCCTTGAAATTTCCAGGCACCGTGGTTTTGCCAACCGACTGGCTGCTATTCTCCCTCTCCTTGGGGAGAGGGCCGGGGTGAGGGACAACTGAGCCAATCGCCACGCAGTCGTATGCCTGGGAACTGAGTTCGCTCATGCCGTATTCGCAAATGATGTTTTCGGGAGGAACGCCAAGCCGTTCGGTGATGAGCTCGTACAATTCCGCTTTCGGCATCGAGCGCGAACGGTTCTTGTAGCCGCCGGTCTCCATTACGCGTGAACCCGTCGGCAGTTTGAAACGCAAATGTTTCTCCGCCAGAAAATCGAGCAAATGAACGAAGGAAAAGGCGGTGCCTAAAAGAAGAGTCGAGGGTCGAGTGACGAGTGACGAGTTCAGCGCGGCGAGCACGGTGTCAAAATCCAGGGTCCAGGAACCGTCGGGTGCGGTTCTGCCCAGGAACTCATTCCGGCTCGCGGGTACTCTCGCCCCACCAATTTTTTGTCGGACGGTTTCAAACATGTGGACGAGCGAGGAATGCGGCGCCAGTTCCGGCGGCGGCGTAAGGCAAATCAATCGTAAATCGTAAGTCGTAAATCGTAAATCGGACAGGACGTTATGCACGAACCACGACAACAGCGACGCCTCATATATTCTCAGCGACTCCCGGCAATGATAATGTCGGCTCGGCCTTTGTTCGGTGGTCCCGCTAGAATGGAATACAGACGTGCGTTCGCCTGGGGCCAGGCAGGACAGATCCAATTCCTTGAACGCGGCTGTCGGCACGGCGGGAATTTGTGTCCAATGTTCGACAAGTTCCGGTGTGACCCTTCTCGCCCGGCAAACCTTTTGGTATGCGGAATTGTATTTGAACTGGAGTGCGAACAGTTCGATGGCGAGAGAATCGAAATACTTGTAGGAGCCGACGTAAGGAGGCTCTGTTCCAAGGGGAGTTGAAATTTCACCAAGTGATTCCGAATTTTTGAGCCTCGTCACCTCGGCTGCTACCAACGAAGAAATAATCCCGCGCAGGCGCACGGCGAAGTCTGAAAGTTCTCTGTTCATGCGGTTTTCGTTTACGGCTGGTTTTCCGCCACAGCCGAAAGGCATTATAACCCGAAACCACCTTGCGGCAAGCATGATTGCCCCATGAATTACGGCGCAGCATTGCTATTACTCCGTTTGTGCGCCAGATTATGCGTTCGACAATGAACAAACGGTTCTACATCACCACCGCGATTGATTACGTCAACGGGCAGCCGCATCTCGGCCATGCCTACGAGAAAATTGTCGCTGATGTCATCGCGCGGTCGCGGCGGAGTTCGGGACAGGAAGTATTTTTCCTGACCGGCCTGGACGAGCACGGCCAGAAGGTCCAGCAGGCTGCTGCTGCTGAAGGCAAGGCGCCGCAAGCTTATTGCGACCGGCTCGCCGCCGATTGGCAGGCCTTCGCCAAAAAACTGGAGCTGACCAACGACGATTTCGTCCGCACCACCGAGCCGCGGCACAAGGCGATTGTCCAGGCCAGCCTCGCCAAAGTGTTCGCCGCCGGCCAGATCTACAAACAAACCTACTCCGGATTTTATTCGACCAAAGAGGAAACCTTCCTGACCGACAAGGACCGCCGTCCCGACGGGACCTTCGACCCCAGCTACGGCGAAGTGATCGAACTGAAGGAAGACAATTATTTCTTCAAGCTGGGCGAACAGCAACAATGGCTGATTGATTATCTCGAGAAGAATCCGTCGTTTGTTCAGCCCGATTATCGGCGCAACGAGGTGCTCGGGTTTTTGAAAAATAACAAACTCGAAGACCTGTGCATTTCGCGACCGGCGGCACGATTGAACTGGGGCATTCCCCTGCCCTTCGACAAGGACTTTGTCACCTATGTCTGGTTCGACGCGCTCGTGAATTACATCAGCGTCCCCGCGGCCCACGGCGATCCTGGCTTGGGTCTGGGGTCTGGGATCTCGGTTCTAGGGAACGACGCGCGGGGTGCGCAACCCAAGACGCCAGATGCCAGTGCCCAGTTCCGACTCTGGCCTGCCGATATTCACGTCATCGGCAAAGACATCCTGAAATTTCACGCGGTTTATTGGCCGATTATGCTCAAGGCGATGGGCCTGCCGCTGCCGAACCAAATTCTCGTCCACGGCTGGTGGCAAAAGGACGGCGCAAAAATCAGCAAGAGCACGGGCAACATCGTTGACCCCATCGCGGTCATCAACGAATGGGGCCTGGACGCTTTTCGTTATTACGTTTTGCGCGAACTGGACATCGGGCCGGACGGTAACTGGACGGACGCCGGGTTCAAGGCGCGTTACCAAGCGGAACTCGCCAACGGTTTGGGCAATCTCGTCAATCGCTCACTCTCAATGCTGAAGCGCTATCGCAACGGCGTGGTGCCGCCGCGGCATGACGAGTTGGGACCGGACGCCGCCAAAGCAGCGGACGAGACCGGCACGTTGCTGAAACGAAACCAACTTCAGGCTGCGTTGCAAAGTATCTGGGGACTTGTTACTCGCGCGAACCAATACGTGGATCATACCGCGCCGTTCAAGTTGGCCAAAGATCCGGCCCAGGCCAAACGGCTCGATGAGGTGCTTTATAATCTGGCTGAAACCTGCCGCGTGCTCGCGGTTTTGCTTTGGCCGTTCCTGCCCGGAACGGCGCAGAAGATTTACGCGCAACTCGGTCTCAACGGTGCGCCGGACAAATTCTCCGAAGCAGTCTGGGGCGGGTTGTCCGCCGGTCACAAAATCGGCGAGCCGGTGCCGCTCTTCCCGCGCAAGGATTCGTGATGCCAGCCAGGTATTCTTTCCATGAGACAGCGGGCACTGTTTGGCGTAGCGCAGAGTGGAACTCTGCTGTTTCGCCGACTGGCAGTCGGCAAGGTGTTCGGCTTTGCGGCATTTCGCAGATTGCCAATCTGCGATACGGCAGACTGTCAGTCTGCGCTACGCGTGTGGACGAAGTTGTCCGCGCTCCGTACAATTGCCGGCGCCCTGCTTTGAAGCGCGGGTTCAGGAATCGCTAACCCGCTCCATGCACTCAAAGGAATTCGTCGCCATCGCGATTTTCGGGCTGACCTACCTGCTCCTCAGCGGACGGCAATTGCACATCCTGCCGTTAAATCGTCCAGCGGCCGCATTGCTGGGCACAGTGTTGATGATCGCCTGCGGCGTGCTCACGCCGGAACAGGCCTATCGCGCAGTGGATTACGACACGCTTGTGCTCCTTCTCGGCATGAGCCTCATCTCCGCGTATCTTTACATCGCCGGGTTTTTTGAATGGACGGCCGATTGGGTGTTGCGCATCGCTAGGACACCACAACGCTTGCTGCTCTATCTCGTGCTCACCGCGAGCGTCCTGTCCGCGTTGCTGGTGAACGACACGATTTGCCTGATGCTGACGCCATTGGTCGTGACGGTGGTCGTGCGCGGACGATTGCCGCTGTTGCCTTACCTGCTGGCCCTGGCCATGAGCGCAAACGTTGGCAGCGCCTGCACGCTGGTTGGCAATCCGCAAAACATGATCATCGGGCACCTGTCCAAAATTCCCTTTGCCAACTTTTCTTTGTCGCTGTTGCCAGCTTCCATTGCCGGACTGCTTGTCGAATACGCGATCCTCCGCTTTGCCTTTCGTAATACACTTCGCGTTGTGTCAATTCAGCGTCTCGAGACCGCTCCGCGCCGGGCGGACCGGAGGCTTATTGTACTGACCTTCGGTGTGCTCGCTCTGGTGTTTGGCGGATTTCTGGCCGGACTCAACCTTTCGTGGACCGCGCTGGCCGGCGCGGCGCTGGTGATGGTGCTGGCGCGACGCGATACGCACGAAGTGTTCCGGCTCGTGGACTGGAACCTGTTGTTTTTCTTCGCCGGTCTCTTTGTCGTGGTCGAAGGACTTGCCAGCACCGGTTTGCCCGACCAGATTTATCAGCGACTGCACGGGTGGTTCGGCACGAGCACCGCGGCACAGGCGTGGAACCTGACCTGGTTTTCCATCGTCGGTTCGAACATTTTTTCCAACGTGCCGTTCGTCCTGGTGGCGGGCAAATGGATTCCCGGCTTTGCCAACCCCGAACTGATGTGGAAAGTCATGGCGCTGGTTACCACGTTTGCAGGCAACCTCACCATTCTTGGCTCCGTGGCCAACATCATCGTCGTCGAGTCGGCGCGACATCACATCAAAATCGGTTTCTGGGATTATGCGAGAATCGGGATTCCCGTAACCATCGTGACGACCGCGATCGGCGTGGCGATTTTAATTCTTATCGGCTGAACCCGAAAAAGGTATGGAGCGCAGTCCTCTGCGCGCCGCGCGCGTGAAAGAGCGCGCTTGGATTCCGAAACGGCGCGCACGGAGTGACGCGCCCTACCTATCCCGGCTTCAGGAATTCTCTGCGCGAACTTTGTCGGGGAAACTTCTCCCTGAAAAGAGCGTGTGGATTTGGCTATCGGCTGCCAGCCGCAGAACGATTGAAGCTATAGCGTTATCTGAGAACTACGGCTGTAGCGGATTGCGCGACAGCAACTTCCCTGCCGATTTTCATTGAAATCTTCGTTGATACAGGTGTAAAGTGGGCTTATGAGTTCTGCGGATTGGATGCAGCTGATGTGGCTGGCGCTGCATGGTCTGGCGCTGGGTATGGGGATCATTTTCCTGGCGTTGATATACGCGATGCACCGCCGTTCGTATTATTTGAATCTCCAGTCTGTCAACGCTCCGAATAAATATTCTATTTTGTTCTTCCCTCCTTTCCTTCGGCGCCCGACGACCTGGCTGGCCATCCGCTCGGCCAATCCCAAAGCCGTCCAAAGCGCCCTGGGACCGAATCGCGCCACGGTGGATTCCTGGTCGGAGGGCATGTCGGGTGGACGCGACTTCTTCATCAGTCCGCAGGTGCATGGCTGGGTCATCGTCACCGGTCCGGGTCTGCCGAACCCCAGCGACGACGTGGACGGATGTTTTCATTTTTTGGTCGCGCTGAGCCGCCGGCTGGGCCATGTCCAGTACTTCCACGCCAATGCGATTCTGCAGCATCACGCCTGGGCGCGAGTGGATGAAGGTTGCGTCACCCGTGCGTATGCCTGGGTGAACGAAACGGTTTGGAACCAGGGCGCCAAGACCCTGCCGGAAATTGAACTGGGCATGAAATGTTCGGCCTACGGAGATAATTCGGCGACCCTTACCGATGCCGAAGCCAATGCGAGAAAAATTCCCCTGCTGGCTTCGCGCTGGAGCCTGGACCCGGCGGAAATCAACAGTCGCTTCATCAAGCACGGCTCCGGCATCCGCGGCTAATCCGCCAAGGATGGGTTGACGGCTGACTCGGCGGGTGGCATAAATTGCGGGCGAAAGGGCAAAAGCCATGTCATTCACCATTGAACTCGAACTCCAGAAGTTTCCGAAAGTCATTGCGTTGAAAGACGGGACGAAAGCGACGTTGCGTCCGCTGCGCCGCGATGACGAGAAGGATTTTCACCAACTGTTCCAGGGCATCCCCGAGCCGGAGCGAATGTTTATCAAACATCGCGTAACGGAAATTGAAGTCATCCGCGACTGGTGCCAGAACATTGATTATGGCCGCAACCTGCCGCTGGTAGCGCTGATCGGCGGCAAAATTGTCGGCAACGCGACCTTGCACCAGCAACTGGGCGGCTGGCGACGGCACATCGGCCGGGTGAGCGTGCTGGTGCATCCGCAAAACCGCGGACGCGGCCTGGCGAGCGCGCTGGTCTCGGAAATCGTGGACATCGCCCGGCAGGTCGGTCTGGAAAAGGTCGAGGCGGAATTCATCGGCGAACAGGCGGCGGCAATCAAGATGTTCGCCTTGCTTGGCTTCAGCCAGCTTTTGCGCCTGGAGAATTACGTCAAGGACATGCAGGCCATCTCGCACGATTACATCCTCATGGGCCTGGAATTGACGACGGACGAGGAATACGCGAGCGCCAGCGGGTGATTTGCGATTTACGATATACGATTTACGAGTCCCGCATTATCCGACATTTGCGAAAAATCGCAGCGCGCGTAAATCGTAAATCCTATATCGTAAATGTCCCCTGAGGTTTGCCCCAACTGCGGCGCAGAAATCCCGCCGAAGGCCAAGTCTTGCCCGGAGTGCGGTTCGGATGAACAAACCGGCTGGTCGGAAAAGGCGCACGCTGACAATCTCGGGTTGCCGGACGAGGAATTTGATTACAACAAATTCGTGAAGGAGGAATTCGGCGCCGGACGCGCCAAGCCACATGGAATTTCCTGGCTGTGGTGGATAATTGCGCTGGTCATCGTCATTGCGGTGTCGTTTGCCTTCCTGTCCGGAATGATTGGCGGTTTTTAGTCCTGCGACAGAAATCAAAAAACCAGTTTTACTACGATTCCTGCGCTGACTGTCTTAGAGATATCGCCGGCCAAAAATCTGGCGCGCCTTTAGGCGGCAATTAAAGAGTATTCATCCTGCAACAACGCATACTGAAACAAATCTATCCATTCGCCTTTTTGAAATCTGCTCTGGATAAAATGCCCTTCTTTCCTAAATCCGGCCTTCTCCAGCATCCTAACTCCGGCAACATTCCTGCAATCACACTGGGCGACGAGCCGGCGGATGTTTAAACCAACGAAAGCAAATTGCATTGCTCCACGAACGCCCTCTGTCGCGAAGCCTCGGCAACGGTATCTAGGATTTACCATTACATTGAAACTCATGAGCTGGTTATCTGCGTCCCTATAAGCAAGTGCGATATGCCCAATGACTTTCGCCTCATCCAAACAATCGAACGCCAGACAGAAATTATGCCCATCCTCGAACAACCGAGTGCTTCGGTCGCTCGCAAGCCAATTCTCCACCTCCTGCTCATTTTGTGCCCGCCACTCAAGAAATCGAAATGAATCTTCATCACGCACTAATTCTACGAGGTCCTTTGAATCTGCGGGAACGAGTCGCCGCAGCATCAAACGCTGTGTCTTAATAGGTAGCGGGAGAGTTCCGCCTGTTTCCGCACCATCTCTGGGAACAGTCAGTATTTGAAAGCACGTCGGACATTCTTGCGCTTTCCCAATCCATCGGTCTGGAAATGAAACAGGATTTCGGCAATGCGGACACGAGAAATCAATCCATTTGATGTCCTCTGTAACTGAGTTCTGATCCATAGGAATATGCCACCTAATGTTCACATGCGCTGCGAAATCGGCTCTTTTCGCAGCTATCTCAGGCTTTCGCAACCCATCAAATTTCGCGTAATTGACCTTATGCCCGGGCCGGTCCTTTGTCCACGGCAATTTGACCATCCTGTAGCGGCGGTCTATGACCGTGGCTGAACTCTCCGGCGCTAACACAGCGCCGCTACAAAACGCGGCTCACGAGTACGCTCGCCCCACCGAAATAAAAAAGCCCGCTCGGATGAGCGGGCTTGTGAAAAATTCCAAACGCCTTACTTCTTTTCGTCCTTGGTTTCTGCCGATTTAGCTTCCGCCGGCTCGGCCTCGGTCGGCTTGGTTTCCTCGGCGGGCGCCGTTTCCTCCTCCACCGGCGCGGGTGCTGTATAATCCACCCACTCCAGAATCGCCCACTGCGCGGCGTCACCCTGCCGCTGGTCCATCTTGACGATGCGCGTGTAACCGCCATTGCGTTCCTTGAACGCGGGTGCAATTTCCTCAAACAGGATGCGCACGATATCTTCCTCGGCGCGCCATTTGCGGCGTTCGTCCTTGGTGAGTTGCTCGCTCGTGCCGCGGGTGTGCAATCGGGCGGCGGCGAGCCGGCGGGCCGAAATGGTGCCGCGCTTGCCGAGCGTGACAATCTTCTCGGCGACCGGACGCGCGGCTTTTGCCCGGCCGAGCGTCGTGGTCACGCGTTTGTGTTTGATGAGGCTGCAAACCAGGTTCGCCAGCATCGCGTTGCGATGCTCGGGGCTGCGACCGAGTTTGGCCGTTCGTCTGAGATGTCGCATAGACTGGCCTTAATTGTTCTCCGGAACTTCCTTGACCGGCGTGTCCAGCAGGCCCGGCTCGAAGTTCATGCCGAGGGACAGGCCCAAAGCCTGGAGTTTCTCTTTGATTTCGTTCAGCGATTTCTTGCCGAAATTGCGGTACTTGAGCATTTCCTGCTCGGTCTTCATCGCCAGTTGGCCGACGGTAGTAATGTTCGCGTTGTTCAGGCAGTTGGCGGCACGGACGCTGAGCTCGATTTCGTTGACGCTCATGTTGAGGAGCTTCTTCATCTTCGTCTTTTCCTCGTCCTGCTTGTCCACCGCTTCTTCGAATTCGACGGCGTTCTTGTCGTAACCGACGAAGACGTCGAGGTGATGCTGCAAAATGGCCGAGGCCTGCGTGAGCGCGTCGTCGGGTGAAATGCGCCCATCCGTCCAGATTTCCAGGATCAGGCGATCATAATCGGTACGCTGGCCGACGCGCGCGGCCTCCACGGCGTAACGTACGCGTGTGACCGGCGAGAACAGCGAATCAATCGCGACCACGCCAATGGCCTGGCCGGGCTTCTTGTTTTCGTCGCTCGGACAAAAGCCGCGCCCGATTTTCACCGCCAATTCCATCTCGAACTTCTTTTTCTTGTCGAGCGTGCAGATGGGCTGGTCCGGGTTGACCAGTTCGACGTTCTGGTTGAGCTGGATATCAGCCGCGGTCACCGGGCCGTCCTTGTTCACCGACAGCAACAGCGTCTGTTCGTCGCGCGAATGCGCCTTGAACTTGATCTTTTTCAGGTTGAGCACGATATCGGTCACGTCCTCGACCACGCCTTCGATGGTCGCAAATTCGTGCATCGCGCCGTCCACCTTCATGGAAGTGATGGCCGCGCCTTCGAGCGAGGACAGCAACACGCGGCGCACGGAGTTGCCGACGGTGTGGCCGTAACCGGTTTCAAACGGTTCAGCGACAAACTTGGCGTAAGTTTCGGTGGCGGTTGATTCTTCCTTGGTCAACCGCTTGGGCATTTCGAATCGTCCTAGACGAACTGGCATACTGTTTTCCTTTCAACAATTTTAATCTGACTTTCCCGGCTCATTTATTCCCGCGCCAGGCCAAGTCCGTATAATTGTTTTTTTATTTTGCGATTTAGCGGGAATAAAATTCGACTACCGCCTGCTCATTGGCAATCGGCTGGATTTCGTCGCGCGTTGGAATGCGCATCACGGTGCCCTTGAATTCTTCCTTGTTCAGGGACAGCCAATCCGGCACTGCGCGGCTCGTGGCCATTTCCAGGTTCTTGGTGGCCAACTGGCGCGACACGTTGGAGTTTTTAACGCTCACCGCGTCGTTCACTTTCAGGCCGTAGGACGGAACGTTTACTTTGCGGCCGTTGACAGTGACGTGGCCGTGCGAAACCATCTGGCGCGCCGCCGCGCGGGTATTTGCCAAACCGAGGTGAAAGACCACGTTGTCGAGGCGCGTCTCCAAAATCTGCAGCATCTGTTCGCCGGTGACGCCACGGCGCTTCAGCGCCTTTTCATAGACACCGCGGAACTGGCGTTCGAGCAAGCCGTAGTAATACCGCAGCTTTTGCTTTTCGATCAAACCCAGGCCGTAATCGGTGTGCTTGCGGCGCGATTTCGGGCCGTGCACGCCGGGGCCGTAGTTGCGGCGCTCCAGATATTTTGTCGGACCAAAAATCGGCGTGCCGAAACGGCGGCTGATGCGAACGCGGGGACCGGTGTATCTTGCCATGGTTTGGTTGAGAGTTGAGAGTTGAAAATTGAGAGTCAGACGCGGCGTTTCTTGCGCGGGCGGCAACCGTTATGCGGAATCGGCGTCACGTCTTTGATCGTGGTGATTTCGAGCCCGATGGCCTGAAGAGCTCGGATGGCGGATTCCCGCCCCGAACCGGGGCCTTTAACGCGGATTTCGACTTCCTTCATGCCGTGCGACATGGCCTGGCGCGCGGCGTCCTGCGCGACCTGTTGCGCGGCGTATGCAGTGCTCTTGCGCGAGCCTTTGAATCCGACGCGACCGGCGCTCGACCAGCCGATCAGATTTCCGTGCGCGTCCGTGATACTGACCAAAGTATTGTTGAACGTGGCCAGAATATTCGCAACGCCGGAGACAATATTCTTGGCGTGCTTGGCCTTGATGATTTTTTTGGCGGCGGCGTCTTCGCCCAACAGTTCTGCGGCGCTTGGCGCGGAGCCGGCGACCGGCGCACCCGGCGCACCCGGCGCCTTCGCCGCATCAGCCGCCGGTGCTTCGGTTGCTGCCGGCGCAGCAGCGGGAGCTGCATCAGCCGGCGCAGCCTTTTTCGGCGCTTTTTCTTTTGCTGCGGCGAGCTTTTCGTCAGGCGGTTTGGCAGCGGGTTTCTCCCCGGCCGTCTCGGGCTTGGTTTCCTTTTCCTTCCTGGGAGCGGATTTTTTCTTTTCGTCGGCCATTGATCGGTGGAAAGTTGAGAGTTGAGAGTTGAAAGCGATTAATGAATTCCGGTCTTGGCGTTGGGATTGCGCTGCACGCCGACGGTCTTGCGCGGACCTTTGCGGGTGCGGGCGTTGGTTTGAGTGCGTTGGCCGCGCACCGGCAGACCGCGCATGTGCCTGACTCCCC
>Ga0335078_10017601_pt1 | contig 10621 bp, 14 predicted proteins | sample Lox_Sample_32_FD_206711 | JGI IMG/M metagenome (GOLD analysis project Ga0335078, IMG submission 206711) | Soil microbial communities from Loxahatchee National Wildlife Refuge, Florida, United States - Lox_Sample_3.2 | ecosystem: Environmental > Terrestrial > Soil > Wetlands | place: USA...
GCCAGCTTTCCTGAGGGGACCATGACCGTGCCGCCATCTTCCGACAGCCGGTATTCGACGGCAGTTTCCCTCAGCTTCTGCACCACGCCGGCGGCATCTTCCGGCGCCATGCCCGTATAGAGCGGCCGGAAATCGCCTTCGTGCTTCCAGTGGACGAGGCCGATCATTCCGGCAACAACGGCCAGCGCGGCCGCGACAATCGAAAGGCGCTGCTTAATCGACAGCCCTTTCAGCAGGTTGATGATCTGGTCCATGGCGGCTCAGCCCGGCTACATCTGCATCTTCATGATTTCCTGGTAGGCGTCGACCACTTTATTGCGGACCTGGAGCCCGAGCTCGAAAGCCAGTTCCGCCCTTTGGGTAGCCAGAACGGTCGTGTGCAGCTCTTCGTTCTGCCCGGTGAGAAACTGCTGCACCGAACTGGCCGCATTATTCCGCAACGATTCGATGGAATCGATGGCGCTCGTAAGCGCGCTCTGAAATTCGCCTGGTTGGCCCGCACCGCCGGCGGCCGGGGTAACCTGCGGCATCGCTATGGGTGTGATGCTGGAAATCGGTGAGGTCACGAAGGTCTCCTATCGCAGCAGATCGATCGATTTTTGGATCATGTCCTTTACCGCCGACATCGCAGCGACGTTAGCCTGATAACTGCGGTTCGCACCAATCAAGTCCACCATGTCTTCGGCCGGATTCACCTTCGGCATGGAAACGTAGCCTTCGGCGTCAGCATCGGGGTGCCCGGGCAGATAGAGCTTTTCGGGCGCGCTGTTATCCACGGTGATTCCCGCCACCTTGACGCCCGTCAGCGGTTCGTTATCCAGTTGCGCGTCCAACTCCGATGCAAATGCGGAGGCGGTGTTGTCGCTCGAAAAGACCGCGTCTTTGCGGCGGTAAGGGCCGCCCTCGGGGGTGCGGGTGGTTTCGGAGTTGGCAATATTCTCCACCAGCAGCGCCGCGCGTGTTCGCTGCGCAGCCATGCCTGAGGCACTTACGGACAGGGCGGAAAACAGGCTCATGCGCTTTTGCCTCCCTGAATGGCTTCTTTGATGGTGTTCAATTCGGTGCGCATCAGATTGGATGCCACACTGAAACGCATGGCATTTTCCGCCAACAGGCGGGCCTCGCGGTCCAGATCGACGTTGTTACCGTCGTTCTTGGTGGGGAGAGTCGTTACTTCCATGGGCTGCGGGGCGCCCCCTTCCAGGGCCGCCTCGAAGCTCGCCTGGAAATCCACGTCCTGCGTCTTGTAACCGGGGGTGTCCGCGTTGGCAATGTTGGATGCCACCAGTTTCTGACGCAAGCTGACCACGTTCATGTATTGCTCGAGGCTGTTGGTGAGGCTGTCGATCACGGCACCATTGATTTGGCAACTGGGAAACCAAACCGGTAGCGCGTAAATACAAGGAAATGCGAGGGAAGGCTTCGTCAACGGTGTGACGTGTCAGTGGATTGACGGGTGTCGGCCGGGCCGGGGAATCAAGCGTCGATACGCACACCGAGGGCCCGCGCGGGCTCGCTGGTGCGGCGCGCATAGCGGTTGGCCGTCGCGACGCGGCGGAGGTCGGCCAGACACGTGGCGCGCGCGGCCTGCGTCATGAGCAGCGTCCAGGACAGAACTTCCAGCACCTTGCGCGCGGCTCCGGCGCGGCGGGGGTCGCCTCTCGGCAGCGTCTGGGCATACTTCCGGACTCCTTCAGCGAACTCCGTGGCCAGCCGTGCCACCTCCGCGTGCCGCCTGCATTCGGTGGCACGACGTAGCCTCTTTTCGAGCAGTTCCAGACTGGGCGGTAACATTTAACTCCCCGACGAGGAGTTGGAATAGTATTCCGCCTGGAAGAGATCCTCGTAATATGTCTTCTGGGATTGCAGAGTGGCGATGGCGGCATCGGCCTGCGTAAGCTGACTTTCCAGATTGGTCTCCATGTCCGTGATGCGCGTCTGCTCGTCCGTAATCTGCTGGTTCAGGTGGTCGACCTGGGTCTGGAGCGTGGCATACTCGGATTCCAGAGCGCCCGATCCCATGTCATCCACCGAGGACAGGTCGTTCGTAGCCGTTTGCATGAAGCCGCCGGTAGTGGCGGACCCCAGGAACTCCGTGATTGCCGTGGCATTCTGCGCGCTGAACGTTGAAGAATCGAACGACATCTTCCCGTTCCCGTCTACTGAGAGCCCCAGGTCGCTCAGGGAAGATACCGCACCCGATCCGGAAGAGTATTGCGAGATGTTCCGCAGCACATCTTTCAGCGTATAAACAATACTCTGGCCGGAAAGCGCACCGGCATCTTGGCCAACCTGGTTGTTCACGGCGCTGACCGCCGAGTTGTAGTCGGTCGCGAAAGTCGAAAGAGCGCTCTCAAGCGAACTGTAGTTACTGGAGACCGTAACCGACACCGGTTCCGAACTGGTATCCAGCATGGTAACGGTCAGACCCTGGGAGAGCGTCACCTGGCGCGAACTGCTCTCGATCACGGTGCTGGAGCCATTCACCTGGTAGGTGGCCGCGGATCCGGTGGAAATGGTGCTCAGCAGATCGGAGGAGCCATCCGAAAGCTGGATGGAATCGGCCGCCAGCGAATTGCTGGTGACGACCAGGCGGTAATCGGGACTGGAATTGGAACCGACATTGACAACGGTAGCCTGCACCCCCGCCGAGGAACTATTAATCGCCGAAACCAGACCATCGAGCGAATTGTCCGTGGGCGTGATGGTGGTGCTAGTACCGTTTACCGTGAGCGTGAAGGACGAAGCGGAACTGAGGTTCTCCGTCGTGGGATCGGTAATTGTCGTGGAGCCCGCCTGGCTCCCCGCAGTCGAGTAGGAGCCCAGCGAATCGACCTGAATCGAATAAGTGCCGGCCAAGGCGGAAGAGGTTGTGGTGGCGCTCACCACCGACGAATCGGAGACGCTCGCGGACGGGCTGCCGCCGACGGCCGAACCGATGCTCTGCAAGTCGGAATCGAGCGATTCGAAGGCGGCTTCGAGTGTAGTCAGGGCGGTCTGCTGGTCGGTGAGGCTGGTAACGTTGTTCTGCATCTGCTGCATTGGCAGCGACGCCGTCTGCACCGCCCGTGTGAGCACCTGTTGAAACGAACTGGAAAATGTGCTGGAGCCGGTGAACGTCGGGATCGAAATGGAACTGGTGCTCGAACTCATAAAACGCCCTATGCAAACTGTGGGCCGAACCCTGGAGGGTATCGGCCCACGGTTACATCCTCATTTACCGTTCGGACGCGTAGCCTTACTGCAACAGCTTGAGAACGGCTTGCGGCGTCGAGTTGGCTTGTGCCATGGCGGCGACAGAGGCCTGCTCCAACACCTGCGACTTGCTGAGGTTGGCGGCTTCCGTCGCGACATCGGCATCCCGGATCTGGGACTCCGCCGACGAGAAGTTGGTGATCTGCGAATTCGCCAGATCGATTGCGTACTGGAGTTTGTTCTCGCCGGCACCGACACGAGCTTGCACCGCGCCGAGTTGTGTGAGGGCCGCAGTGATGGCGGTCACAGCCGCGAGGGCGTTGCCCGTGACACTGGCAGTGCTGCTCGGGGCGTTAACCCCCGTCTGTACGCCGGTAGCTGTGAATGTGCCACCCGCCGCCGTCGTGGAAGCCGTGAAGCTACCGATACTCTGGAAGGAGATCCCGGTGTTCGCCGAGTTGACCACCGCGTAGATGCCGAGGGATGAGGTCTGCGCGTTGATTTTAGCAACGGCGGAATCCAGCGTGTCGGCGGCAGTTAAGGTAACATTCGCCGTGCCTTGTCCGTTCTGGAAGGTAAGGGTTTCCGCCTTACCGGTATAACTTGTCGCGCCCGCGAGATTGTACACTCCCGTGTTGGTGGCTGACGCGGCCGTGGTGGCAATCTCGTCAGTCGCGTCGGCGGTTGTGGTGCTGACCGTGAATGGCGTACCGCCACCGAACTGGATCTGCCCATCGCTGCCGACCTGCGCGCTGATCCCGTAGGGGGAGAGTTGGTTGTTCAATGAACTGAGCACCTGGGATTCGGTCAAGCCGTTGGCGCCGCCGTTCACCGTCGCCGTGAAAGTCGTCGCGGAGTTGTTGCTGACCAGGTTGAATGTAAAGGTCTGGCTCGCGCTGCCGCTCAGGAACGCTGCACCCGGAGCATCCAGCCGTACGGAGTTGCCGGTCAGTTCGGTGCCGCCCGCGGCCACGCTGGTGTTCGTCAATCCAAGACTGGCAGCGTCCACAGCGTTCTCCACGCCACTCAGATCGACGGTGACCTGGGAGTTGGTATTGTCGGAACCGCCGCCGATATAAACGTTGTTGATGACGTTGAAGGTGCCGCCGCTGTTCAGGCCGATGTTGGTGGCCTGCTGCGTGATTTCCCCGACCAGCTGCTGATATTCGAGGTTGATATTGTTGCGATCCCCGCTAAACGTCGTGCTCGAGGATTCTGTCGCGAGGGTCTGCAACCGGTCGAGAATCGTGCTGATGTTGCTCAGACCGCCATCCGCGATTTGCAGCGTGCTCACGCCGGAATTCGCGTTGATCACGCCCTGGGTCAGTTGCGCCACGCTGTCGCGGAACTGATTTGCCACGGCCAACCCGGCGGGGTCGTCACCGGAACTGTTAATACGGTACCCGGAAGTCAGTGCTTCGATGGTTTTGGTCTGGAAATTGTTGTTGATGCTCAGATTTCCCTGAGCAACTAGCGACGCGTAGTTCGTCTGGAACGTAATAGACATGAGTTTTTAACATCCTGTTGGCGATACGTCCCGGACATCATGTCCGGGTCCGGGTTCTCCGCTTCGGATACCCGAAGTATCAGCTTTCCATCACTTCATATCGGGGAAAAACAGGAGGATTCTAATGTTTCTTTGGCAACGCACTAAGTTGATTTTGTCGTCAACGTAAATACGTCCGTCAAATTCTTGACATCGGCTGAGACCGCACGGGAACTGACTTTGCTGAGGAGCAATGGTATGTCCTGGTGCTCGAAACTGCGCGCGGCGGTAATATTCTCGTCCCGGGTGATCTTGACTTCCTTGCGCTGGATGAGAACCGATTCCGGCGCCACGATTCCCAGCTTGACGCGCGTGCCCAAAACCTCCAGCACTTGGATTTCGATCGCATCGTCGATGAGAATGCTTTCACCGGCGCGGCGGCGCATCACAAGCATGCCTTCACCTCTTCCGGGTGTTCCTGGCTGGTCAGCGGATGCCGCGGGGAATACCCCGTCTGAATGGCTTGAATCCCAATCCGCTCCTTCAGATTGACCACGATGGGGCCATACAGATTGGCGGTCGGCTGGGGCCGGTCGTTGCCGGCCGCGCAAACCATGACGGCGCAGAGAATATCTTTTCCCATATCCGGCCGGCTGGCTGCGGGAAGATGCAGTGCGGCCAGGTCTTCGTCGGAAAGCCGTAATTCGTAGTGACGATCGACCGCCAGGACAGGCAGCAGAATGAAACAAACGTCCTTACGGGAGACAGACTGCATGAACATCAACGGATGCGTGGCGGGCCGCTGCAGAAAAACGAAGGTGTGCTCGGTTTCGAAACCGGGTATCCCGGAGGAAAACTCGAAAGTAGCGTCGGGCGCGTATTCCACCTCGTCGAAGCACTTTGTCTGCATGCGTGGCATCGCTGGGAGGCGTGCAATTCGACGGCCGAAACAGTGCCTACTTTTTGGGCTGCGGCGTGGGGGCCTTTGGCGCAGGCGCTGCTGGTTCCGGTTCCGTCGCTTGCGGCTCTCTCATGATCACCTGCTGATTGAGAATCACCACGTCGACGCGCCGGTTATGGGCTCGCCCCTCGGCGGTATCGTTCGAATCCACGGGTATGGTGTCGGCATACCCGGCGATCGCCATGCGCTCCATGGGGACGCCGTAGCGGCTGGATAGCGTGTCGAGCATGGCGATACTTCGGGCGGCAGACAGTTCCCAGTTGCTGCGGAACCGGGGCGTGTGGATCGGCATCGAGTCCGTATGGCCTTCGAGCCGGACGATGTTGGGGACCTTCATGATCAGGTTGGCGATTTTCGCGATGGTATCGAATGTGGCCGGGTCCAGCGTGTCTTCGCCCGAAGGAAAAAACGTGGCCTGCCGCAGGCTCACGACGAGGCCGCGCGGTTCGAGATGAATTTCGATCTTGCCTTCTTTGATTTCGAGTTGAAGCGCCTGCGTGAGGTAGTGCATTGAAGGAACCAGCTCGGCCACAAGCTGTTGTTGCGGAACCACCCTGGGGTCGCTGCCGCCAGGCCCCTTCATCTGGGCATTGCCCTTGCCTCGCTCGTCCACCGTGCCACCCAGGATCTCATGCACTGCCGCTTCTACTCCGCCTTTGTCCAACGCTTGCTTAACCGATTCGGACACCTGGTGCGCTTTAGCCTTATCGGTTTGCGAGCTGGCGAACATCACCACGAAGAAGGCGAACAGCAAGGTGATGAAATCGGAGTAGGACACCAGCCAGCGTTCGGCATTTTCGTGTGCGACAGCCGGTTTCTTGCGTGCCACGGTCAGCCCTCCGCCGCCGCTGCTCGCGACGTAGCCGTGCGTTCAGACTTAGTCTTGGGTTTCGAGGCGCTCTGGACGATATAAGCATCGAGCCTGATCCGAATCAGCTTCGGATTCAACCCTTCCACGATGGCCAGGACACCCTCGAGCATCACCTCTCGAAGTTGTATTTCCCGGCGAAGGCGGGCCCGCAGCTTGCCGGCAGCCGGCAAAAAGAACAGGTTGGCCGCGGCCAGACCGTAGACAGTGGCCACAAAAGCGGCAGCGATACCCCGGCCGACCTCATCGATATTGGCCAGGCTTTTCATCACCTGCATGAGTCCCAGCACGGCGCCGATAATGCCGATGGTGGGAGCATAGCCGCCGGCCGCTTCGAATGCCTTGACTTCGCCCTCGCCCCGTTGCTCCATCAGGTCGATCTCCAGCTCCATGATGTTGCGAATCTGGCTCATCTCCATGCCGTCTACCGCCAGGCCGAGGGCCTTGCGCAGAAAAGGTTCCTGGACTTTTTCCGCTTCCTGCTCCAGCGATACGATTCCCTGCTTACGCGCCTGGGTGGCCAGAGTGATGATGTCCTCGATAGTTTCGGCCACTGGTTGCGCCTTTTCCATAAAGACCGAGCCGATTCTTCGGACCGCTCGCAGCAGTACTTCCAGCGGCGTGGTCAGCATCGTCGCGCCGATGGTTCCACCAAATACGATCAGCGCCGCGTTTACCTGCTTGACGTCGTTGATCTTGCCTCCATCCAGGATCAGGCCCCCTAAAATCCCACCCACGCCGACCAGGAGTCCGGCGATGGTGCCCAGATCGAGACGGGAGCTAGCCGTTTTTCTGGGTTGCGGGCTGGCCATTAGAATTTTCCTGTGGAAGCAAAATAGACTGACGGAACAGGCGCACGCGCTCAATTACCTCTTCCGTAGATTCAAGTACCATGATCTTTTGACCGGTGGTCAGACTGATGACGGTGTCGGGAGTGGTCTCGATTTGCTCGATCAGATCGGCATTGAGCACCACGGGAGTGTGGTTCAAACGGGTGACATGGATCATGATCGGCTCTCACTCGACCATATCGGCGCCCTCGCTTGGTTTTTCGACAAAGATATCTGAAAATGGACGACAAAATATCGTAGAAACGTCCCGAAAACAGCCGAAGTGAAGGTCGAATGTCTGCAGCGGCACAAGACTATCCTTCCCTGGCTGGCCGATTGGCCGAGGACTTGTTGAAAGCCTGGCTCTCCGGCGATGCAGTTCAAGTGCATACCGAATTGGAGCGCAGTCTCACCGTCCCGCTTGAGGCACGCGATACCGGCGAGCAGGAACGCAGGAACCTGCTCCAGGCGGTGGCGAAACGCATGACGATGTGTCCCGATTTGTTTGAGGTGAGGGCCGAAAGTCCGGCGCTGGACCTGTACGCTCACCTGCTGTGGCACATGGTGACCCGGGACTGACCGGCGCACCACACAGAGCAGCAAAAGCGCCCGACGAGTCCCATGCCGAGCCCGTCGGCGCGCAACCTCTAACCCGGGAATTCGTTGTGATCCCGACCTTCGATGCTAACCCAGGTAACTGAACAGGTTCCGGCTCTGCTGGATCTCGGCTTCGGCTGACAGGGCCGCCTGCTGGCTCAGTTGAGCTTGCGTCAATTGCAAGGCCACCGACGGAATATCGGCGTCTTGCAGGTTGCTGAGCTGGCTCGTTTGTTGGGTCTGGAACTTCTGCGCCAGGTCGGTCGCAGCGGTGACGCGGTCCTCCGCCTCACCGTAAAACGCAAGTTGTTGATTTAGAAAGGTGTCCGCCGACTGAAGCGCGGAAGATGCCTGCTCAATGCCTGCTTGATCGTTGTTATTCAGGGCCGTCAGCAGCGAATTGATGGCGCCGAAAACATTGCCCGTGGCGTCGGTGCCATCGGCATTCTTCGCATCGAAGATTTGCTGTGCGGTCTTGGCCACTGAAATCGTAGTGCCGGTGGCATCCACAATCACCCGCGTAGCGGACCCGGAAACCAATTGTTTCACGCCATCCGGCTGAGAAGAGTCGACTTGGTATGCCGGGCTGGTGTCCTGGTCTCCGCTGAAGATATAGCGGCCGCTAAAGGTAGTGTTGCTGATACCCACTAACGTCTGTTGCAGGCCCGCCACCTCTTGGGCGAGGTTGGCGCGCGCGGCAGCGGTGGCCGTCGAGCTTGCGCCCTGCCCGGCGATAGTGACGGCATTTTCTACCGCTGAGATGGCACTTTGCAATGCGGTGTCCGCCGTCTGCAGTTCGCTCGAAACGCTGCCGAGATTCGACTGGATTTGCTGATTGGCGGCGATATCGGCCTTGGTTTGCAGGATTGAGGAGATTGCCGCGGGATCGTCCGAAGGCTGCTGGACACTGCGACCGGAGCTGACCTCGGCCGACGCCTGGTTGATCTTCTGCTGCGTCGTGCTCAGATTGGCCAGATAGGCTTGGGTCGCTCCGTTGATATTCAGAATCATAGGTTGTCCTTAACGCACTTACGACCAGGGCTCGACCATGGCCATCACGGTATCGGCCAGGGTGTTGATCACGGTCAGCACCTGAGCGCTTGCCTGGTATGCGCGCTCGAACTGGAGCACCTCTGTGGCCTGCTCGTCCAGCGAGACACCGGAAACCTGGTTGACGAGGCTGGTTGCCGAAGCGACTACCTGCTTTTGGGCAGTCTCGTTGTCGGTTGCCGTTTGGCTGGCGCTGCCGACATCGCTGGCAATCTGCCCGAAATACCCAGTGAGTGTCATCCCGCCCAGCGCCGTCAGTGACGTGTTCTCAAGCGCAGCAAGCTGGTTGGCGTTTCCGTTGGAGTTGCCGGAAGAATCGACCGGAGCCAGCTCGGAACCAGTGATCGCCGGGTTGACTTGCAGAGTCGAGGCGGCAGTGGCGGCGCTCGTATACGTGAATAATGCGGTGCCGGAGGCCGCTCCGGTCTCGGTTGAAACCTTGCCCGATTCCAGAACGTTGTTGACGGTATCGGCCAGCGTGGAGGCGAGCTCGTTGATTGTCCCCGGGTCCGTTCCGTTGCCCAGCATCGAACCGAGCACGTTGTTACGCGCATCGAGAAGCCCGCCGAGTTGGCCACTGTTGATTTGCGAGGTAATGTCGTTGCCCTGCGAGTCCAGAATCTTATCCCCGGCTGCGGTCGATGCGCTGCTGAGTGCATACGTCTGGCTGCCCAAAACCAGGGGAGAGCCGCCGGCAAGCAACACGCTTACCGTGCCGTTCGCCTGGGTGACGGTGCTGAAATTGGTGAGTTGCGAAAGGTTGTCCAGCGCACTGTATAACTGGGCGTCTTCGCCAGGGTCGGCCGTGGTTTCCTTCAGGCGCTGCACGTTGTAGGCCTGAATTTGAGATGCGATGCTATTGATCTGGCCGACGGTGGACGAGATGCTGGTGTCGAGCTGCTGCGCGTTCTGGGACAGCGAACTCTGCAATCCCTGGATCGCCGACGCGACATCCGCGGCGCTGGAGAGCACCGATTGCTGCGCGGTGGCGTCGCTCGGGGTGGTGCTCCAGGTGGAAAAGCTCTTATACAGCGAGCTGAGCGCGGCCGAGACGCCGCTGCTGCCGGAAGTGTCGAACAGGCTCTGAATGGAGTCCGTGGCCTGAGCCTGTGCGGTGTACAGGCCAAGCGTCTGGGTCTGTTGCTGCACCTGCTCCTCGGCGTATTGGTCACGCGAATTGTCGAGTCCCGCCGAAGCCACACCGCCGGCGAGCCCGCCCGCAACGTCCAGTGGCAACGACTCAAGATTCAAACTTTGGGTGGCGTATCCGGCAGTCGACGAGTTGTTGACGTTGTTCTGAACTACGTTTAACGCCTGCTGATAGACTTCCAGGGCGTTGCCGGACGTCCTGAGCATGGCCAGAAGGTTTGACATCGGTGTTACCCCAGCAATTTACAGGCCCGGCCGGAGGGGGAAGGCGCACCTACGCAGCCACGTGGCGTATACGCGGGGGCCGTGCCGCCGAGCCGAACGGAGAGCCCGCGGCATAAGGACGCACACCCATCGACCGCGCGCATCATGCAGGCGATCTCGCGTTTCAATAAAGCGGTTTCCCGGCTCAACTCCTCCTGGCCAACCACCAGCCCGGAGCGAGCCGCAGCTTCGGCGCGGCGCATCTCACGAGTAGCGGCACC
>Ga0335078_10017602_pt1 | contig 10621 bp, 2 predicted proteins | sample Lox_Sample_32_FD_206711 | JGI IMG/M metagenome (GOLD analysis project Ga0335078, IMG submission 206711) | Soil microbial communities from Loxahatchee National Wildlife Refuge, Florida, United States - Lox_Sample_3.2 | ecosystem: Environmental > Terrestrial > Soil > Wetlands | place: USA: Florida...
GGAATCCCGGGGAGTCGCCCTGGGGGGCGGCCGGCTGGAATCCCCGGGAGTCGTCCCGGGCGCGGGCCCACAGGAACCCCCGGCGGCCGCCCTGGCGGGCGGCCCCCGCCAACCCCCCGGACGAACGTTCCAAATAGGCGCCGGGCGGGAGGTCCCTCACCTCGATCCGCGCCCCAAGCGCCGCGTCCAACTCCGCACGGGCGCGCAGCACCGTGGGCCGCGCGGCGCCGGAGCACAGGTAGAGGGCTCGGGCATGCAGGGGCGGCGCCGCGGGCTGCATCCGCTGCGCGGCCGCGCAGCCATAGTCACCGGTCCGGGTGAGTAACTCTCGCATGATCGAGGCGGTGCGGTGCACGGTCTTGGCCGTCAGCTCAGCCTCGATCGCCCAGCACTCCCCGGCGTAGGGCACGTCCGCGGTATCGGGCCAGTGCACCTCGCCGTCTGGGATGTGCTCCCTGGCGCCGACCTTGCCGATGCGGGCCCGCAGGTGCCGCTCGCCGCGCCAGCGTGCGGCAGCCGTTCGGTATGTGCCCGATGATTGCAGGGCGAGCCGGATCGCCGTGACCGCGCGGATGTGGGCCAGCCGGGACAGGGCTGGCGGGACGGAGGTGTAAGAGAGGCCGCAGGCGGCAAGGCCCGCCCGGGTCAGCCACAGCCAGGGCTTGCCCGGGCCGAGCCGCGCGGCGTCGGAATAGCCGCGGGCGCGCCAGCGTGCGCCGACGGTGCGCGCGCGTTCTTCGCTGAGCGCGAGCAGCTCGGCCAGCTGGTCGAGCTGGACGCCGTACATCTCGGCGGTGAAGACGAGGCCATCTATGTCGCGCTGGGTCAGCATGCCCTCAGCGGCCGATGGCCGTCCGGCCTTGGACGCACTCGTGGTCACCCGACAACTACATCATCGTAGGCACCCGCATGTCCCATTGTTCCTAATCTGAGCCAGGTTCGTGCCTCGGCGCCGCCCCGCCGGCCGGCGCCCGATGACCGTGTGGATGATCGGTGACGGCGGCGGGATCGGTGGGCGGCTCGCTCGCTTGCGGCGCCGTCGCGGGCTGACCCAAGAGGACCTGGCTGCCCGCGCTGAAGTAAGCGTCGAGCTGGTCCGCAAGCTGGAACAGGGCCGGCGCCGCTCGGTGCGGCTGGGTACGTCGCATGGCCTTGCCCGTGCCCTCGACGTGCAGACGGCGCTGCGGTAAGTGCCTGAATTATGCCCGGACCCCTGCCACGAGCCAAACCCGGTTAATGGCGGATGACGCGGAACGTAACGCGCTCCTTGTCAGGCCCGCGCGATCCACCTGGGCGCGGCGTTCCAGAAGCGAAGGGCCACCGTGACCGACGCCGCACCCGCCATTCAGAGTGCGGCCGGGCGATCGCTTGCAGTCGAACACACAGGTAACGGAGTTTACGAAAGCGTCGTTGCGGACAGTACTTAGTCGCGTGCGAAAGGGGTGTGATCGTACTGCCGCGAAGGGGATGCGGCCATCGGTGTCAGCCCATACGTACGCCGGAAAAGTTCGACTTGCGGGGCACGGCGCTCTCGCTCGTTTCTGAGATGGAAATTACCTATGCGAAAACAACGTATTTGGCGGCCGCGGGCGATGTGCCCGCCATTACGGCCGTTCTTCCCGCCGCGGGAGTCTGCTTGGCCATGAGCACGATCGCGGCAGTCTGCTTGGCCATGAGCACGATCGCGGCGGCGTCCGTGCCGCCGCCGCGCTGACTCATTCGGTGGCCTGGACCGCGGCGGAGCATCGTGCGTCGCCCCGTTAGCGCGCTCGTGTTGCTGACAGCCGGTGGACCTTCCCGTGAGGATCCCGGGTCAGCCCACTTTCCCACCGGAAATTCGCATGCGTAAGTCACTTTGCCTGGCCGTAGCGGCCGCCACGGTGATCACGGGCGCGCCGCCCTCCGCTGCGTCGCCCCGGCCGCTCGCCCGCTCTGGCGCAGGGACATCCGCGGCGGTGTCGCCCAGACCGTCCACCGGTCCACGCGCCGCGACACCCGGGGCCGCGTCGCCCCGGATATCCGCGAGCGCGGCTAAGGCGACGCCGGCTGGCACGGCGGGGCCGGCGGCCGCGTCCGCGAGACCGGCCGCGAGCACGGCCACCGCCACGCCGACGCTCACCTCGCCTCGCCCCGGCCCGGGTTCGGCCCATGCGGTGCCGCATCTTACGACACCACGTACGCTGGCTGGGCACGCTCCCCGCCGCCCCGCGCCCGGCGCGTCAAGAACGCCGGAAGGCCGCCACCGGCTGTCGCCAGCGATCGCCAGTGGCTCCGCCGTTCCAGCGGCCTCACCGTCGGGAACCCTATTCAACCCGGTGACGGGCAACCAGGGGTTCTCCGTGTTCGTCGCGGGAAACGCGACGCTCAACTCGTCCCAGATCAACGGCCCGGTCGCTCTCGGCGGCAATCTCACCATCGGCAGTAGCGGCTTTAATGTCGCGGCCTCGACGGCCGGGTCGTTCACCGCGCCCGGCGACTCGCGGCCGACCGGGCTGCTCATCAACGGCAGCGTCAACTGGGCCGCCAGCGGCTCGGGCGGCTCGATCAACGTGCAACAGAACGCTTACGTCAAGCTTGGCAACATGTCCGGCTCCACGAATCCGACAAGCGGGAACGCCTCGACCCGCATCGTCCAAAGCGGGCATAACTATGGGGACAAACCACAGATCGATGAGACCATCCAACAGCCGGCATCGTCGGTGAACCAGTCCGGCCTCATCAGCTTCACCGGGGCGTTCACCACGTTCAGCACCAACTCGTCCAATCTGGCCAACTGCACTGGCACGATCGTGCTCACCAACCAGAGCGGCGTGCCGTTGCCCGCCACCATCCCAGCGAACGCCAGCGCCTACATCACGCTCGTCCCCGGCACGCAAAACGTCCTTGACATCACGGCCGCGAACCTGGCACACGTATCTCTGCTGCAGTTCAATAACAATATCCGGCCCACCGCGACCACGCCGCTGATCATCAACGTCGACACCACCGGTGTAGGGAATAACTTCACCTGGAGCTCGCCCAACATAAACGGCCTGCAGACGCCCGACGCGGCGTACATATTGTGGAACTTTTCAACCGCTACCCAGTTCACCTTGAGCGTCGGCTCGTCGACGGTTCCAGGGACTATCTATGCGCCGAGCGCGGCTTTCACCGAAAATGCGTCAAATGGCCTGAACGGTGGTGTCATCGCCGCTTCGTACGTGCAAGGCGTCCCGAGCGGCGGAGGCCAGCTCGTTGCCACTCCGTTCGCGACGACGGTCCAGTCCTGCGTTGGCGCGCAATTGACGATTTCCAAGACGGCCGATACCGGGGTGACCGTACCGGGTGGCACGGTTCATTACACGATCACGGCCACCAACTCGGGCGCTGTCGCCTACCCGGGCGCTGCGTTCACCGACCCGTTGACCGGGGTGATCGATGATGCCAGTTATAACGGTGACGCGGCGGCGACCACCGGCACGGTGACGTTCGCCAGCCCGAATCTGACCTGGACCGGGAATCTGGCGGTGGGTGCGTCCGCGACGATCACTTATTCGGTGACGGTGCGGAGCCCGGATCCGGGTGACGGGATTTTGTCGAACACGGTGACGTCGGTCACGACGGGCAGCAACTGCGCCAGCGGGAGCACGGACGCCCGGTGCAGCGCCACGGTGACGGTGTCGGGTTTGACGATTGTGAAGACCGCGAGTACGTCGTCTGCGGTGCCGGGCGGGTCGGTGGGTTTCACGGTGACGGTGACTAATACCGGCCAGACGCCGTATACGGGTGCCTCGTTCACTGATCCTTTGGGTGGGGTGCTGAATGATGCGGCGTATAACGGTAACGCGGTGGCGACGGCGGGGGTGGTGTCGTTTGCCAGCCCGAATCTGACCTGGACCGGGAACCTGGCGGTGGGGGCGTCGGTGACGGTGACGTATTCGGTGACGGTCAATAACCCGGATACCGGCAGCGGGGTGTTGTCGAACACGGTGACGTCGGTCACGACGGGCAGCAACTGCGCCAGCGGGAGCACGGACGCCCGGTGTAGCGCCACGGTGACGGTGTCGGGTTTGACGATTGTGAAGACGGCGAGCGTGGGCAGCGCGACGCCGGGGTCGGTGGTGGATTACACGGTGACGGTGACCAATTCGGGGCAGACGGCGTATGCGGGGGCGGCTTTCACTGATCCGCTGGCCGGGGTTCTGGATGACGCCACTTACAACGGGGACGCGTCCGCGACGGCGGGCAGCGTGTCGTATGCGAGCCCGAACCTGTCGTGGACGGGAAATCTGGCGGTGGGGGCGTCGGCGACGGTCACGTATTCGGTGACGGTGAGCAACCCGGACACCGGGAACAAGGTGCTGGCGAACACGGTGACCTCGGCCACGCCCGGCAGCAACTGCGCGAGCGGCAGCACGGACGCGCGGTGCATGGCCACGGTGACGGTGCTGGTGCCGGGTCTGACGATCAGCAAGACGGCGGATGTGTCGGCGACCAGCCCGGGTGGGGTGGTGCATTACACGGTCACGGTGACCAACACGGGGCAGACCGCGTATGCGGCTGCCGCTCTTACCGATCCGCTGGGTGGGGTTCTGGACGACGCCGCCTACAACGGCAACGCGGCCGCGAGCGCGGGGACGGTGTCGTTTTCCAGCCCGAATCTGTCCTGGAGCGGGAGCCTGGCGGTGGGGGCGGCGGTGACGGTGACCTATTCGGTGACGGTGAACAACCCGGATCTGGGGGACAAGATCCTGGTCAACACGGTGACGTCGGCGACGGCGGGCAGTAACTGCCCGGTCAGCGGCGGCTCCGATCCGCAGTGCACCGCGACGGTGACCGATCTGGTGCCCGGGCTGGATATCGTCCAGCGCGCGGATGTGGCGACCACGACGCCCGGCTCGACCGTGCATTACACGGTCACGGTGACCAACACCGGGCAGACCGCCTATACCGGGGCCACCTTCACCGATCCGCTGGCCGCGGTTTTGGATGACGCGACCTACGACGGCGACGCCGCCACCACCGGCACCGGCAACACCGTGGTGTTCACCAGCCCCAACCTGACCTGGACCGGGAACCTGGCGGTGGGCGGGTCGGCGACGGTGACCTATTCGGTGACGGTGCACAGCCCGGACAGCGGTGACGCGGTCTTGTCCGCCGCGATCACCTCGGCGGCGGCGGGCAGCAACTGCGCGGCCGGGAGCACCGACCCGGACTGCGCGGTGACGGTGAAGGTGGCGCAGCTGGCGATCGTGAACACCGCGAACGTGGCCACCACCACGCCGGGCGGGGTGGTGCGGTACACCGCGACGTTCACCAACACCGGCGCGGTGCCGTATGCCGGGATCACGATCGCGGCCAGCGCGTCCGATGTGTTCGACGACGCGGTGCCCAACGGGGACCAGACCGCGACCTCGGGGACGCTGACCCTGACCAGCAGCGGGGTGTCGTGGACCGGGTTCATCGGCGTGGGCGGGGTGGTGACGGTGACCGGCACGGTGACGGTGAACAACCCGGACACCGGCAACCAGGTGCTGGCCTCGACGATCACCACGGCGGCGGCGGGCAGCGACTGCCCGGCCGGCGGGTCCGACCCGCGGTGCACCGCGACGGTAACGGTGCTGACCCCGGGCCTGGCGATCGTCAAGACCGCCGACGCCAGTTCCACGGTGCCGGGCGGGGTGGTGCATTACACGGTGACGGTGACCGACACCGGGCAGACCGCCTATACAGGGGCGGTGGTGACCGACTCGTTCGCCCAGATGCTCGACGACGCGGCCTACAACGGGGACGCGACGGCGAGCACCGGCGCGGTCAGCTACGCCGCCCCGGTGCTGACCTGGACCGGGAACCTGGCGGTGGGCGCATCGGTGACGATCACCTATTCGGTCACGGCGAACAACCCGGACACCGGGGACAAGCAGATCATCAATACGGTCAGCTCGGCGGCGGCGGGCAGCACGTGCCCGCCGGGCACGGCGGCCCCGGCGTGCCGGGTCACCGTGCCGGTGCTGACCCCGGGGCTGACCATCGCCGCGGCCGCCGGCACCGCCACCACCGTGCCGGGCGGCACAGTGGGGTACACGGTGACGGTGACCAACTCCGGGCAGACCCCTTACACCGGCGCGTCGTTTACCGACGACCTGACCGGCGTGCTGGGCGACGCCGCCTACAACGGCGACGCCGCCACCACCGGCACCGGCAGCACGGTCTCGTTCGCCGCCCCGGACCTGACCTGGACCGGCAACCTGGCCGTCGGCGGCAGCGCCACCGTCACCTTTTCGGTGACGGTGCACAACCCGGACACCGGCGGTCACCTCCTGGCCACTACCGTCACCTCGGCCACGGCGGGCAGCGACTGCGCGGCCGGCTCCACCGACCCCCGCTGCGCCACCAGCGTCCCGGTGGGCCAGCTGGCCATCGATGTGAGCACCGATGTCTCCACCACGAGGCCAGGGGGGGTGGTGACCTACACGTTCACGTTCGCCAACACCGGGCAGGTGCCCTACACCGGGATCACCATCACCAGCGACGCCGCCGACATCTTCGACGACGCCACCTCCAACGGGGACACCGCCGTGACATCCGGGACCGCGTCGGTGACCAGTACCGGGGCGTCGTGGACCGGGGACATCGCGGTCGGCGGGGTGGTGACGGTGACCGGCTCGGTCACGGTGAACAACCCCGACACCGGCAACCATGTGCTGGCCGGCAGCACCTGGACGACGGCGCCGGGCAGCAACTGCCCGCCCGGCGGGACCGACCCGCGCTGCGGCACCACGGTGACCGTGCTGACCCCGGCGCTGTCGATCGTCAAGACCGCCGACACCAGCTCCACGGTGCCGGGCGGCACCGTCGGTTACACGGTCACTGTCACCGACACCGGGCCGACCTCGTATGCGGGCGCGACGTTCGCCGACCAGCTGGCCGGCGTGCTGGACGACGCCACCTACAACGGTGACGCCGCCACCACCGGCACCGGCAACAGCGTGTCGTTCACCGGCGGCGTGCTGACCTGGACCGGGAACCTGGCGCCCGGCGCTGCCGCGACGATCACCTACACGGTCACGGTGGATAACCCCGACACCGGCGACAAGACCATGACCAACACGATCACCTCCACCACCACCGGCAGCAACTGCGCCCCGGCCAGCGGCAACGCCGGCTGCACCGCCACCGTGACTGTCCTGACACCCGGCCTGACCATCGCCAAGACCGCGAGCACCCCGACGGCGACGCCGGGGTCGGTGGTGACCTACACGGTCACGGTGACCGACACCGGGCAGACCGCCTACACCGGGGCGTCGTTCACCGACGATCTGACCGGGGCGCTGGACGACGCCGCCTACAACGGCGACGCCACCGCGACCGCCGGCACCGTCTCGTTCACCAGCCCGGCCCTGACCTGGACCGGTGACCTGGCGGTGGGTGCGTCGGCCACCGTCACCTACTCGGTCACGGTGAACAACCCCGACACCGGCGACCAGTCCCTCACCAACACGGCCACCTCATCGGCCGCGGGCAGCAACTGCCTCACCGGCAGCACCGACCCGCGATGCGCCGCCACGGTCACCGTCGTCGGCGCCCACACGCTGACGTTCACCAATACCGCGGGGGTGGCCTCGACCACGGCCGGCGGCGTCATCACCTACACGATCACTGTCACCAACACCGGGCTGAGCCCGTATTCCGGCGCCAGCTTCACCGACGACCTGACGGGGGTCATCGACGACGCCGCCTACGGCAATGACGCTGCCGCCACCGCCTCCGATGGCGGCGCCGGCGGCAGCGTCACGTTCAGCAGCCCGGACCTGACCTGGTCCGGGGACGTGCCGGCCGCGACCGGGACGGGCTCAGGGGCGGTACCCGGGACGGTCACCATCACCTTCACCGTCACCGTGCATAACCCCGATACCGGGGACCAGATCCTGTCCGCGGCCCTGACTTCCGCGTCCTCCGGCAGCAACTGCACCACCTCGGGCGACCCGCGGTGCGCGGCCACGGTCACCGTCGCGGCGCTGACGATCGGGACTCACTTCGACGTCACCACCACCACGCCGGGCAGCGTGATCCACTTCACCGCGACATTGGGCAACAGCGGCCATACGCCCTATAACGGGATCACCGTCAACCTCGACAGCACCGATCTGCTCGACGACGCCAGCCGCAACGGCGACGCGGCTGCCACCTCAGGGACACTGACCATCGGCACTTCGGGCGCCGCGTGGACGGGCGACATCCCGGTCGGCGGGACTGTGACGATCACGGCCAGCTTCACCGTGAAGAACCCCGATCCAGGAAACAAACTGATCAAGGAAGTTCTCAGCTCCGCCGCGCCGGGCAGCAACTGCCCGGCCGGCGGCACCGACCCGGCCTGCACCGCCACCGTCACCGTGCTGACCCCGGCGCTGAGCATCGTCAAGACCGCCGACACCAGCTCCGCGGTGCCCGGCCAGGCGGTCACCTACACCATCACCATCACCAACACCGGCCAGACCCCCTACACCGGCGCCACCGTCACCGACGACCTGGCCGATGTGCTGGACGAGGCCACCTACGGCGGCGGCGCGGCCGCGACCTCCGGCACCGTGAGCTACGCGGGTTCCACCCTGACCTGGACCGGGGACCTGGCGGTGGGTGCCAGCGCCGCGGTCAGCTATCAGGTCGCCGTGAACAGCCCGGCCACCGGTGGCAAGCTGATGACCAACACCGCGGTGTCGGCGGCGGCGGGCGCCAGCTGCCCGCCCGGCACCACCGCCCCCGGCTGCACCGCCGTGGTGCCGGTCCTGACCCCCGCGCTGACCATCACCAAGACCGCCGGCGCGGCCACCACCACCCCTGGCGGCCGGGTGCAATACACGGTCACGGTGACCGACACCGGGCAGACCCCGTATGCGGGCGCCGCGTTCACCGACGATCTGACCGGGGTGCTGGACGACGCCGCCTATGGCGGCGACGCCGCCGTGACCGGGCCGGGGGGTGTCACGTTCACCAGCCCGGACCTGTCCTGGACCGGGGACCTGGCTGCCGGCGCGGCCGCCACCATCACCTACTCGGTGACGGTGCACAGCCCGGACACCAATGACCACGTCCTGGTGAACACCGTCACGTCGGCGACGCCGGGCAGCAACTGCGCGGCCGGCAGCACCGACCCGCGCTGCGCCGTCACCGTGGACGTGGCGCAGCTGGCCATCTCCTTCACCGCCAATGTGGCCACCACCACGCCGGGCGGGGTGGTGGTCTTCACCTCAACGCTGGCCAACACCGGCCAGGTGCCCTACTACGGGATCAGCGTCGCGACCGACTCGACCGGGATCGCCGACGACGCGACCGGGAACGGGGACCAGACCGCCAGCTCCGGCACCCTGTCGGTGGGCGCCACCGGCGCGGTGTGGACCGGTGACATCCCGGTCGGCGGCACCGTCACGGTGACCGGCTCGGCCACCGTGAACAACCCTGACCTCGGTGACCACCTGCTGTCGGCGACCGCGGTGTCCGCCGCGCCCGGCAGCAACTGCCCGGCCGGCGGCACCGACCCGGCCTGCACGGCCACCGTCACCGTGCTCACCCCGGGCCTGACCATCACCAAGACCGCCAGCGCCACCGCGGTCGCGCCCGGCACCGCGGTCATCTACACCATCACCGTCACCGACACCGGCCAGACGCCCTACACCGGCGTCGCTGTCACCGACGACCTGTCCGGGGTGCTGGCCCAGGCCAGCTACAACGGTGACGCCGCCGTCGCGGCCGGCCCCGGCGCCGTCACCGTCACCGGCGGCGTGCTGACCTGGACCGGCGGCCTCACCACCGGCGCCGCCGCGACGATCACCTACTCGGTCACCGTGAACAACCCCGGCACCGGCGGCAAGCTCCTGGTCAACACCGCCACCTCGGCCGCCGCGGGCAGCAGCTGCCCGCCCGCCAGCCCCGGCCCGTCCTGCACGGCCAGCGTCACCGTGCTGACCCCCGCGCTGACCATCACCGTCGCCGCCGACACCGCCACCACCACCCCCGGCGCCACCGTGCACTACACCATCACCGTCGCCGACACCGGCCAGACCCCCTACCCGGCCGCCACCGTCACCGACCCGCTGTCCGGCGTCCTCGACGACGCCAGCTACAACGGCGACGGGGCGGTGACCGGGCCGGGGCCGGTGTCCTACACCAGCCCCACCCTCAGCTGGACCGGCGGCCTCGCGGCCGGGGACAGCGCCACCATCACCTACTCGGTCACCGTCAACACCCCCGACACCGGCGACCACATCCTGGCCAGCACCGCCACCTCCACCGCCCCCGGCAGCACCTGCCCGGCCGGCACCACCCGCGCCCGCTGCACCGCCACCGTCGACGTCTCCGCCCTCGCCATCACCAACACCGCCGACGTGGCCACCACCACCCCCGGCGGAGTGGTGCACTACACCTTCACCATCACCAACACCGGCCAGGTCCCGATCCTCGGCGCGGCCGTCACCGCCCACTTCGCGGGCGTCTTCGACGACGCCAGCTACAACGGCGACCTGGCCGCCACCGCCGGGACCACCACCATCAACTTCGCCGCCCACAGCGCGACCTGGACCGGTGACCTCGCCCCCGGCGCGGCGGCCACCGTCACCGGGTCGGTCACCGTCAACAACCCCGACAC
>Ga0335078_10017603_pt1 | contig 10620 bp, 9 predicted proteins | sample Lox_Sample_32_FD_206711 | JGI IMG/M metagenome (GOLD analysis project Ga0335078, IMG submission 206711) | Soil microbial communities from Loxahatchee National Wildlife Refuge, Florida, United States - Lox_Sample_3.2 | ecosystem: Environmental > Terrestrial > Soil > Wetlands | place: USA: Florida...
CAAACACTCCCGTGGCAGGGAGAATCTGGTGCATTTGCGAGCGGTTGTCCAGGGAGAGGAGAACCAAAGGGGGATCGAGCGAAACCGATACGAAGGCGTTCGCGGTCATTCCATGGGTCCGGCCGTGGTGGTGAGTGGTCACCACGCTCACGCCGGTGGCAAAACGCCCCAGGGCGTTGCGATATTCCCGCGGATGGAAAGGTTGTTTACTCTCGGGACCAGTCGTCGGGAGGGATAGGTCCTCGGTGATCATCTTAAGCCGTCCTTTCTAACCTTGCGGCCCGCAGGAAGCCTTCCCTCCAAAGGGAGCGCAGGCCACCTGTGGAAGATTTGAATTTCGGCCACATCTTCATTGCAAACTCTGACAAGGCGAAAAGTAAAGATGCTCCCCATCCCATGTGATTGGGATTTTTAAAGCTGCCCTAAACGGTTGTTCTGAAAGCGTAATGACGCCGCTTTCATATTTCGAAAGCGCGACACCGCTGTCCGACGTGTCAGGCGCTTTAATTTAATAGTAGTAGTATATTTATAGTATAAGTTCTCTATTTGTTGGCGACATTACCACTATGACCCCGACCATGTCCCAATCGTGTGGCAAGCCGAAATGCTTGACCCCGGACTGCCCAAAGCAAACCAATCAGCCGCGGCGGTAGTACTCCTAGAAGGCCGCGATGAAGACCCAACTTCACCACGATGTGTCCCTTCGATGTCAATGGCACAAAATACCTTGGAAAATTCATCTTCAGGAATCCATTGCGGCGCTTGAAGTCTGAGAGCTGACTCGCCGTTTTGTTTCCGAAGGTGAACTTGCTGTAGACCAAATACTGAATGCCCTTTTGGTGACAGACCTCGACAGCTTTCGCAATCATCCCGTTCATTGGCCGCTTGTCGTAGTGCGAACTCATGGAAAGGATCTGCATAATTTGCGCTACCTTGCCCACGTAGACCCATTTCATGAATCCGATAAGCTCGCCTTTGAAATATGCACCGATGAACTCACTTCGCTCGGGGTAAGTCGCATTTTCTAGCCGGACCCTATCCAAGCTTTTTCTGTAATGCCAGAAACGCATTCCCTGTCGGATTGGTGATTCATCGTAAATACGTTTTATTCCTTTAATGAAGTCATCATCCAGTTCGGCGACCTGAAAACAGACCCCTCTCTTAATCGCCCGCCTTGCATTCTTGCGTGATTCCTGCGGCAACCCTTCCCACCACGCGTCGTAATTCGCAGTGGAAGCAACGGCCGCATTATCCATTTCATACGGGTAATCGTACTTGGGGTTGCTCTCGTAAATGGCTTGGGGGAAGGTGAGAATATCTATCTTTAACCCGCTAATCTTCAACTTGGAAATAAATGAAGCTGGGTCAGGCACTACTCCACCTTCCACTAACTCCTCATCCTTAACAGAGGCGATTCTTGGCCACCGGCGAGCCACCACTACTATTCTCCCGTCAATCTGAGCTGACGGAACCTTTATGTCTTTTCCTCTGAACCGAATTTCCTCGTAACGTATATTCATTGATTGTGGTAGCGCCACGGTGGCAAGTCTGATTAATGAGAATACAGGACGAATAATTCCAAACAAGAAGCCTGCCACTGAATAGTTAACCTAAGACTAACTCACCTTTGAATCTTCAAGAAACTTGGACTCGAACGCCTCGGACTTTCCCCGAGACCCTAACTCATCCAGGTAGGTGTGGCCATTATGGATCTCGAGTACCAGTTTCGGTCTCTCCTCATCTTAACGGTCATGGCCCCTCCAGTAGCTCGCTCAATTCATGGCGGGTCACGACCTCGCGAGTGGCCGGATTCTGTAAACGTATCCAGCGGGTGAATCCTAAAGTGTGATCCAGATGTGGAATACGCACATCTCACGAGTAAGAGACGTTCTCTGCTTCCTAAGCTTTCCGAACGGCCACAATTAAGTTTGTACACTCGATGTCCTCGCGGCTGAGCCCCTGGTATCTGGGGTGGATCCGAAGTCCGGAAACGTCCGTACGGGAAACGCGTTCTTCAAGAACGGAGAAGCCAGAATTGGCGAACATCCGCAGCCAGTCACTGCGTTGGATCCGATTGATGTATTGCACCTTGTTTTCGCACCAGAATTTCCATTGCGACTCCGAATATGTCAGATATTGTTTCGGGCTTGCAGACCGGTCGTAGAAAGCGAGATGGTCCATAATAGCGATACTGTGGAAACCGAGGCCACCACTTCCCAGTAGTGAAGCTACGTTTGACACGAACTGCGGCGCAGTTGCTGCCTCAATATGCTCCATCACACCAGCACTGATGGCGAGGCGAAATGCATTACGGGGCAGGCATTCCATCAAACCGGTTGGGTCCAAGACATATCGAAACCCCAGTATTCTGTATAGTTCCTCAAATGTTGCCGCGCCCTCGATCTTTCTGATCAGAGACCGGGCCCTATCGAAGGCACAACCCTCCAAGAATCCATTCTGGCCGAACCGCCCTTCGAGCTGACGAACGAAGCTCTTCAGGGCGCTCAATTGGCGGTTGTCCCAAACGTCGTAAAGAACAGCCTCGAAATCAAAGAATAGGCGGAGGGTGAGCGCTTCCCAGTGCACCCAACCTGTGCCTATTTCAAGGACTAGGTCGCCCGCCCGAAGTGGGCCATACTTGAGGCTCCAAGCGACATTCCGCTCGGCACGCTCAATATAATAGGACGGTATTTCGCCGACGGTCCGTTTCCTTCCGCCCAGGCGATTACCAAGTTTGCGATAAAGGTTCCGAGCAGACCCACAGCTAGATAAACCCTTGAGGGCTAAGGCGGCAAGATGATATTTGATCATGGAAGAGCCACTCCAGACGTCTACAATTTCGAGCAATCCGGCTGATCCAAGCGAAACGATGGCAGTCCCTTTCTCATGGCTGGGAGCGGTTCACTAAGTTGCGCCTGTGGCTATCGAGACTTCACGGTTCCTTCTGAAGGAGTCTATCTCGGGGTTCTCCAGAAAGAGACGGTGTACAAGCTCAAGGGTAAGAACCTTGTGGATCTCTGTTGTATAGTTTCTATCACCCTTGAGGTGGCTCCGAACCACTTCCTCCAACCGTTTTCTTTCAATATATGGCCTACTCAGACTCCGCGTGTCCAGCAGTTTATCTCGAAGATATCCAGAGAGTGCATCGCGATACCAGATCCGAAAATGGAAGACCTTATGCCTCCCCAGAAAGATCCGTTCCAGGTGCAGCGCGGAAAAGACATGGTCAAGCCGGGCCACCCATTGCGGCATTCCCAGGTCATAGGCATACTCCGCCTTGAACGTAAGGGTGAGAAGCGCCCGACAAACCGCCCCGGTCAGCCGCCCCCGTTTTCCCGCCAGTCCACGGTCCGTTGGAATGTCCAAGAGGTTTCGGTTTCCATCCGCGATCAGTCGCTGGGAAACGCCGTGGTCATCCAACGCTGGGGACGGAGCCCGGAATACCGTTCGGACGAGATCGTTATCCAGGAACGGTGACCTCAGCGAGAGCTGCGACTCCTCCAGGGCCAGGATGCCGTAGTGATTCCACGGGAGCTGTTTGAAGCAGATTAAGGAGACTGGATGACCACGCAAGGTTTCGGCGTACGTTTCGCCCGCCTGCTTGGCAAAATTGACAAGCTCCGGTGCAAACAGGCCGGGGAAGGGTAGCTCCGGTTTGAAGGTGCGAACTCTGCGAAGGATTTCCCCGCCGTAATTTCCGGTCATCCGGACCGGGGCGATCTCGCGGGCCCGTTCGTTTATGTAGACGTCCGGGGACCGGCTCAAGTCCGCACAGCCGTCGCCCAGAGAGACCGTACGCTCGGCATATTGCCCGAAGCGGGAGAGGAACTCCTTCCCCGCTGGGATCACCTGGTGGGTTTGACCCCATGCGTGTGCCAACTCTCGCGCCCGTAGGACGTCCTGGTTGTCACGGTACACGCTCCCGAACGTGTAGCACGGCAGAGTCCCCGGAGCGGGTTTTTGCCAGGCCAGGACCATTCGCGTATCCAGGCCCCCGGTGAGTGACATGGCAACGCGCTCCCCGCCTCCGAAGTACCGAGGCAGGTTGCGCGCAAACACCTCGCGGAGTTGCTGGTAAAAGGACTCCTGATCCAGCGGCTCCTGTTCTTCCCATTCTCTCTGGTTGAAATAGCGGCCCTTCGTCTCCAGCACGCCACCCCGGAAGACCCAGGCGGAACCTTGTGGCAGTAACTCGATGCCTTCGAAAAGCGTCCGATTCTCCATCACGGCGCCGCAGGCTACGAATTCCCCCAGCCCGCGCGGCTCCAGGCGCCGCAGTTCGGGACGCACGGCAAGAATCGCCTTGGCTTCGGCGGCAAAATAGAATGCGTCCTTCGACTCATGGAAGTTCAGCCGGTGCATCCCGTAACGATCGTTGAAGAGCGTTGCCGTGCGCCGGGTGCAATCTGCCACAAGGCCGTGGAATCGCCCGTTCAATCCCGCCGGGAACCGCGGATCTTCCTCCGCAAGATGCACCAGATAGTCGGGCCCGTGGCCCGCGAACTCGTGCCCTTGCCGCCGAAGGTGTTCCACCGTGCCCGGCTCCGGAAACTCTTCCCCGGAAAAGGTGAGAACAATCTCCCCTGATTCGTTCCGCAGGGGCATCCCGTCGCAGAAGGATCCCCTTCGAGCAACCCAACCCACGTACACACCAAGAGCTTCGTCAGACCAGGTGCCGCACGTGTAGAAGTTCTCGTGTCGTTGCGCCTCGACCATCACGAGAAGTTCTCGCTCGGCCGCTTCCCGCGGCCTCCTGGTTATGAGTCCTACGATTCCGGGCATGCGAGTCTCAAGAAATTGTCAACACTTCACAGAAGCCAAACTGAATCGGTTGGGACGTAGAGAGTACGCATCGATTTTCTCCCGCCTCGATGCGGATTTCAGGATGGACTGGCACGTCCGCGCGCCGATCACGGCTCGGCTCGTCTGAGATCAACCGTTAAGACCATTTCCTATTCGACGGCTCTAGCAGGCACTTCAGTCGGACACCGGCTGTTGCAGCTTATGAGAAATGTTCCAGCGAAAACCCCTTGCGTTCAAAGCGTACTTCGCGCGAAGCAAAGCTCAATCTGTATAGCCCTTCTGGACCAATAGCTCAGCACAAAGAATGGCACCTCCCGCGGCGCCCCGCACTGTGTTATGTGAAACCGCGACAAATTTATAGTCGAAGACTGTGCACTCTCTGAGTCGGCCGATACTCACCGCCATGCCTTTGTCAAGATTTCGGTGAAGTCTGGGCTGAGGAAAGCTTTCGCCCTCAAGATAGTAGATTGGTTTGAGGGGAGCCATCGGAAGCTTCAACCGCTGAGGCTCGCCCCGAAAATGCTGCCACGCGTCCCGCAAATCCTGGCGGGAGGCCCCATTGGCGAGTTTAACTGAGATACATTCGAGGTGCCCATCCGCAACCCCAACCCTGTTGCACTGTGCGCTAACCCTAAGATCGGCATTGGTTACTGATCCGTTCGAGTAGTCGCCCAATATTTTCAGAGGTTCGGCCTGCATCTTCTCTTCCTCGTCCCGAATAAAAGGAATGACGTTATCCAGAATGTCGAGGCTCGGAACACCCGGATAGCCAGCCCCGGAGAGCGCCTGAAGAGTGACAACGCTTACCCCCCGGATGCCAAAGGCGTCCGCAAGTGGCTTCAGGGCGATAACCAGTCCAATTGTGGAGCAATTCGGGTTAGTAATGATCATCCCGCCCCCGAAGCGCTGGTGCTCAACCATCGCAAGATGGTCGCTGTTGACTTCGGGAACAAGCAAGGGCACGTCCGGATCGAGCCGGTGATTCCGAGCGTTGGATACCACAATGTACCCGGCCCTCGCGAATTTCTGTTCTACCTCTCCGGCTACACCTGCATCCAGAGCAGAGAACACGAGTCGACAGGGAAGATCTGGTTCGCAGGCCTGCACGTTCATTCGTGCCATCCCTTCCGGCATTGCACTCGGTCCCAGCCAGGCGACTGCCTCCTGGTAGGGCATTCCGGCAGAGCGTCCTGATGCTGCGAGGGACGCAATTTCAAACCACGGGTGGTCTGCGAGGAGTTGGACAAATTTCTGCCCAACGCTTCCGGTGGCACCGAGCACGCCCACAGTTATTTTCTTGGCGGGAGTAAGTGTCATCTCGTATCGTCCGTCAAATTTAGCCCACCGGTGGCTTGGGTAAACGCCTTGCCATGTGAGGAGCCAGAGGCCACCTCAGGCCGGGAGAAGAGGGCATCGTGGAGGGTTCCTAGAGCCAGCTTTTCATCTTTGCTGGAAATTACAACAGAAATGTTTAGCTCCGATGAGCCTTGTGCGATGGCGACAATATTCACGCCTCCCTTGCCCAGCGCTCCGAACACTTTGGCGGCCACACCGGGCGTGTTCCTCATGTTTTCACCTACAACCGCAATGATTGCTAGGTGCTCCTCCACGAGTACGTCGTCGATCTCACCCCAGCCTAATTCGGCCCGAAACTCCTCTTCGATCGCAAGCTTGGCTTCGGCCGCAAAACTCGACTCCACGGCGAGGCAGATGGTGTGCTCAGAGGAGGCCTGGGTGACAAAAATCACGTTTATGCGATGGCGGGCCAGCGCTCCAAAGAGGCGGGCAGCAACGCCGGCAACGCCTATCATTCCGCTGCCCTCCACACGCAAAAGAGCGATCTCTTCGAGGGACGAAAGCCCGGTGGCGAGAAAGCCATCCTTCGGAGGAAGGTCTCCTCGAATCACTGTCCCGGCAAACGCCGGGTTAAAACTGTTTAGGATGCGAACCGGAATCCTTTTGTGGAGGGCGGGCCGAATCGTAGGAGGATAGATAACCTTTGCACCGAAGTGGGCCATTTCCATGGCCTCTTCATAGGTCATCGCTTGGATGGAAAAGGCACTCTCGACCTTCTTAGGATCGGCAGTCAATACACCATTCACGTCCGTCCAAATCTCGATTTCAAGAGCTTGGAGCGCAGCGCCGAAAATTGCTGCCGTATAGTCAGATCCTCCGCGTCCGAGTGTGGTGGTCTGGCCGTGCGCTGTAGCTCCTATGAAACCGGTGATTACTGGGAGCGCTGCCTGCCCGCGCCGGGCAAGTCTGGATTGAATTGCCTGATAGCTTTCCTCTAGGTGGACCCTAGCCCTGCCGAAGTTGTCGTCTGTTTTGACGACCTGCCGTGCATCGAGATACTCAGCCGCCATGCCCCTCTCTCGGAGTGTCTTGCTGACAATAAAGGCCGAGAGTCGCTCTCCAAAACTCATGATGTCGTCTGACTGCGCCGGGGAAATCACGCCGCGGGTGGAAATCTCTTGGAGAGTAAGAGACGACGCGTCAAGCAACTGGCCAACAGCATCCGATGTCTCGGTGCGGTTAGCCCCGGAGAGAAGGTCCCGCACGCACGTTAAGTGCCTGTCCCGGATGCCTTCATAGGTCCCGTGCCACCTTGAGTCGCGTCGAGAGGCCAGTGCCCCTGCCTCCAGTAGTTGGTCGGTGACCCCGTGGAATGCGGACACTACAACCGCAACGGGAGGGTTCCGTTCACTCGACTCCGCAATTAGTCCCGCGACGTTTCGGATTCGTTCGGGGGATCCTACTGAGGAACCTCCGAATTTGAGGATTCTCATGGTTAGTTCTTCAAGGAATGCAGATAATCTTGAAACTGCCGGAAGTCGTTGGGTAGAAGGGTGGCCTTTTTTTCTTTTCTTAGAACTTCCGCCAATTGTGATGGAAGGTGAGGTGTCAGCCCAGTGGCCCGCTCTATAATCTCCGGGAACTTAGATGGGTGGGCAGTAGCAAGTATGACGCCCGGTCTCGGCAACGACTGTTTTCGGCCATAATCTTCGAGACCAAGCAAACCGACTGCCCCGTGTGGGTCAAACAAATAGCCGTGCTGCTCATGGGCTCGCCGGATTGCTTGCTCAGTCTGCAGGTCAGAATGGCTGCTTCCCCAAATGTCCTCGCGCATACGCTGATGGTCAAGCTGACAAAGTTCCAGCAAGCGCAAAAAGTTGCTGGGATTGCCCACATCCATGGCATTTGAACAAGTCCTCTGAGAGAGGCGCGGTTGAAAGTTGCCGGTTTTCAAGTATCTCGGTACAACGTCATTCACATTTGTGGCGGCAATCAACCTCGTTACTGGAAGGCCCATCCGCTTGGCCAAAAGCCCGGCAGTAAGATTGCCGAAATTCCCGCTTGGCACTGAGAAAACCACCTCGGCACTTTTCGTACCAAGTCCGGTGTAGCCATGCACGTAATAAAAGGACTGTGGTAGCAGCCGAGCGACGTTAATCGAATTAGCGGTGGTCAGAAGTCGCTGGGATCGGAGCTCAGCATCGGCAAAGGAGAGTTTTACCAAACGCTGGCAATCGTCAAAACTACCCTGCACCTCCAATGCAATGATGTTTCCACCGTATGTCGTCAGCTGCTTTTCCTGCACCTGGCTGACTTGGCCGCTGGGGTAGAGAATCACCACGCGAATGCCGGGCACGTTAAAGAATCCGCTCGCCACAGCACTACCGGTGTCCCCTGATGTTGCCACGAGCACAGTTCGCTCGCAGTCTGTGCCGCGGCTAAAATAGGACATGAGACGCGCGAGAAATCTGGCTCCAAAATCTTTGAAGGATAGGGTGGGGCCGTGGAACAACTCGAGTATGTAGGTGCACTCTGCCAATCTGACCAGAGGCACCGGAAAGTACAAAGCTTCTTTGATTATGGTCGCAAGAACCATCGACGGAATATCTTCATCGAACAGCGTCCGCCCAACCTCGTAGGCGATCTCCTGGAATGACAGCGTGCCGAGGCTGGAAAGTAAATCAGCAGAGAGAGAAGGAACTTGCACGGGCACGTAAAGCCCGCCATCTTCCGCCAAGCCGTTTAGCACCGCATCAGACAGAGAGACGACAGGACCTGGTCCAGTGGTGCTGTAAAACTTCAGCATCGGCCCGATACTTGCGCCTCCACAAGTTCAAGAATTGCCGTCAGATTTGGCTCGCGCTGGCGGAACAGGGGAGCGGGTATCGTGACGGCAGCGTACTTTTCGTAAAGCGACCTCCTGTAATGGAAGAATTCCTTGTAACATCGCGCCAGGGCAGCCATATTGGTTTCGTCCGCCTGGCGATGGAAGGCTTCGCCCCAGACGACCGGTTTGGGATTCTTGGCGTACTCCTGATATAGAAACTCCAGATCGGGGAGGGAGGTCTCAAGATAAACGATTGTGCTGGAGGCCTGCAGAGCCCGGCACAAATCCTCTCCTATGTGGATGACGCTGCCTGTAGTGTCAATCACCACTTTGGATCTCTTACCGCTGGTGAGGCCATTTAGTATCTCCCGCACCACCTCTCTCTCAGCAGAGAGGTAGGCAGCTTGTCGAACCGGGTAATCGGCTTCGTAGGGTTGCCCCATCCAGCGCGCTACTCCGTTTATACCGCGATACCCGCCCTTGAGGAGATCGGACCGCAATTTCTCCTCAATTCGGTCATCACAAGAAATGCGTTCGAATCCCAACTCGTAGAGCCTGTAAGATAGGTGCGTTTTTCCGCTGCCCGACATACCGATTAGCGTAATGATCATAGATCCTTCTTTATTTTACGAACAAACTCGGCATGGCCGAAGGATTGCCGATGGTCGGAGCTGGCCACAATGTTGTCAAGCACTAACGGATATAGTGAACGAGGTGCGCCGGAAGCTTCAGCGGTGCTGTGACTGTCCTCCATGCAAATTGTGGAGCCGGTGGGAGGATTTGAACGCTCCATCTGCCGATTACGATTCGGCCGCTCTAGCATTGAGCTACACCGGCTCAGAAAGTTGCGAAGTGAATCCACTTGGCCGCAGGTCTATCCAAGTGGTAATCATCTCAATGGGCTGCGTCGCCAACAGTCCGCAGCACATTCTAATTTCAAGATTCAATACCCCCTTACCGATTAATAGTAGATAGTATCGCGTCAAAGGAGCTTTTCTCGAAGAAGTTCCGTAGTATGGGTTGCTGAGCGAGGTATCGCCTTTGTTTCCGCACTCAGCGAGGCCACACACAGGATAGGAATTGCCTCTATCTCGGGCTCAACTCGTTCGTTTTTTCTCGGTCTAAAGGTAACCTAGCGAGCCTGAAGGCATCGGTGGTCGCGAGCGTGGACGCACCACTGAACTGCCGTGCAGTCCTCTCCGGGATGGCAATCGCTCCCAGGAGCAGAGTCAGCCACAATAAACCGCCTCGAAACGCAGCTTCCGTCATGTTGTAGAAGAGCACGACGGTCCACAGCGCCAGGTGGAGCGAGGCCACGCTGACCAGCGGTCTAAGATCTTTGCAAATCCTGCGGTAACTCGTCATCAAAATTCCCAGAATCAGCGATACCCCGACGAGCCCCAGGTTGAGATAGACCTCAATGTAGCCGTTATGCGATTCATTGATGGGGCCGAAAGCCTTCCAGATCACGTCGAGACGCGAGCCTAACCAGAAGCTCTCGTAACCCGTGCCCAGCAACGGATTCGTGTGCATGTTGAGCACGGTCGTCCAAATCTGAGTTCGTTCGGTGAGTGTGGGGTCTCTGCCCACCTGGCTGGCCAATTCGCCGTTGAGATTGAAACCAAATGCCAGTATCAGGTAGAGACAGAAACTCGCCGGAATGGCCACTCGCAAGAGGTTGGAATGGCGCTGGC
>Ga0335078_10017604_pt1 | contig 10620 bp, 8 predicted proteins | sample Lox_Sample_32_FD_206711 | JGI IMG/M metagenome (GOLD analysis project Ga0335078, IMG submission 206711) | Soil microbial communities from Loxahatchee National Wildlife Refuge, Florida, United States - Lox_Sample_3.2 | ecosystem: Environmental > Terrestrial > Soil > Wetlands | place: USA: Florida...
AAGCGGAGCCGGCCGACGGTGAGCGACCGGACACAGTGGCTGCTACCGGTGAGCGCGTTGATTGGGCGCGCGGCGCTGGACCCGGCGAACACCGGGCTGGCCGCACTGCTGCGCGCGCAGGACGACCCGGTGATCTCGCTCTATGTGAAGCTGGAGGCGCTGGCGCCGCGGCAGGCGGAAAAGATTCTGCTGCTGCTCTAGGCGCGCACGGCGGCTAGAGGACATCGGCGAATCCGCGCTTCATGTGGCGGAAGAACAGGCCGCCGACGAGGAACGCGGCAAAGCCGAACGCGGTGAGGATTGCGAGCTCGCGCGCCGGAAAGACTCCGCGCAGCAGGATGGCGCGGTAGGCTTTGACGGCGTAGAAGAGCGGGTTGGCAACGAGCAGCCAGTGAGCCCAGGGCGGAAACTGCTTTTCCGGGATCATCACCGGAGTGAGCCAGAACCAGAAAGTCAGGGCGACACTCAGGAGCTGGGCAGTGTCGCGGAGGAAGACATGCAGGCTGGCGGCCACCCAGCCCAGGCCGACGGAGACCAATCCGATCGAGAAGACGAAGAGGGGCAAAAGGAGCACGAGGGGACTCAAGCGGCGGGCCGCGAGGCCGGCGACGGCGGTGGCGAGAATCAAAGCGAGCGCGTGGCTGACCACGGCGGAGAGGAAAACCGAGACGGGAATCAGCTCCGAGGGGAAAACGGTTTTGGTGATGAGGCCGGCCTGCTCGATGACGCTCGAAGCGGAGCGTTGGAGGGTCTCACTGAAGAGCAGCCAGGGCAGCATGCCGGTGAACAGGAACAGGGCGTAATGACTGGTGCCTTCGCCGGGCGGGAGGGACATTTTCAAGCAGAGGCTGAAAACGAACCACCAACTGGCCAGCAACACGAGGGGATGGATCAAGGCCCAGACCCAACCGACGATGGATCCGACAAAGCGCTGCTCGAAATCGCGGCGCACCAACTGGAACAGCAGGCCGCGCCGTTCCACCAAGTTTCGCAGAAAGAAGCTTCCAGGGATTCGCCGTGGCACGTGTGAAATTGGACAATACCAATTTCTTCAACAACTTGCAAGCGGCGGGATGGCCTTGACAAGCGACCGGGGTGGCTGCTACAGTGGGGCCTTCGCTCTCTTGATCGTGTTTCCTGGTAGCCCTACCGGGCGCTGCGGATAATCCTCCGAATCTCACGGAGCCCGGCCGGAGAAGACTTGTGAAGCAGGAATACTTTGTCGTGGTGCTGGCACACTCGCTCCGCGGCAGACTTCGCCGTGTTCATATTCCGCACCAGGCTGTCTATGCCATTCTCGCGCTAGCCCTGCTCGGCTGCTTCTCGGTTTTCGGTTTCGTCGCCAGCTACGCGCGCATGGTGTGGAAGGTTGCCAACTACAATGCCCTGCGGCGCGAAGCGGACAGCTTGCGCTCGCGATACCAGAACCTGCAAAAGGTGGTAAACCAGACGGACCAGCAGCTGGCCAGCCTGGAGATTTACGCGCAGGAAGTGTCGATTGCTTACGGCATCAAGCAGAAGCTGGAAGGGCCGGCGGACATTTCGAGCGAAGGGAAGCTGACGCCCAGCTACGCGGAAAGCGTGGAAGAGTACAACTTTTTGCGGAGCGCCAACGCGATGCAGCTGCACAGCGACCGCCCGCGGTGGTTTCAGCCGGCCAATGCGCGGCCAAGCATCTGGCCGGTGGCGGGCCGGCTCACGGGAGCGTTCGGCGGGCGGATGGACCCGTTTTCGGGTGAGGGCGCGTTTCATACCGGGGTGGATATCTCGGCGCCGCCGGGAACGGCGGTGCGGGTGACGGCGGATGGCGTGGTAACGCAAGCTGCGTGGCAGGGCGGCTACGGGCTGATGGTCGAGGTGGACCACGGCGGCGGGATGAGCACCTACTATGCGCACCTTTCGCGCTGCTACGTGCAGACCGGCGAAGGGGTGAGGCTGGGGCAGATTGTGGGCGCGGTGGGCGCCACCGGACGCGCGACGGCGCCGCACCTGCACTACGAGGTGCGGATTGGCGGCGCGCCGGTGAATCCATATCCTTACCTGGCGAAATCGCGTCTCTATCAGCAAGCGGCACGGAACGATTTTTCGTTCTAGGGTGACGCGAAACGCAGCGGCGAGGCGGGCCAGGATGCCGGAGTGCGTGCCGGCGGCGTTCGCGGTACGCTGATTTTCATATGCGCACGCTGATTCTGGCGACTGCTCTGGCCGCGGCCGCTTGCGGACCGGCCACCGAGGCCGGCGGCATTCCCGAGTATTCCTGCCAGGTGGTTCACACCTACCCGCACGACAACACCGCGTTTACGCAGGGGTTGTTCTACCTTAACGGATTCCTATACGAAGGCACGGGACTGAACAACCAGTCCTCGATTCGCAAGGTGAAGCTGGAGACGGGCGAGGTGCTGGAGAAGCGCGACGTGCCGGGAGAGTACTTCGGCGAAGGGATCGTGAACTGGAAAGACCGCCTGATCGAGCTGACGTGGCAGGCGCAGGAGGGATTCATCTACGATCTGGCCACCTTCCAACTGCGCAAGGATTACCACTACCCGGGCGAAGGCTGGGGCCTGACGCAGGACGGCAAGCGGATCATCATGAGCGACGGCACTCCGCAGCTTCGCTTCTGGGACCCGGAAACGCTGGGCGAGTTGGGGCGGGTGAGGGTGACGGCGGATGGGCAACCGGTGAAAGACCTCAACGAGCTGGAGTGGGTGAAGGGCGAAGTGTATGCCAACGTGTGGCAGACCGACCGGATTGCGCGCATCGACCCGAAAACGGGGCACGTGGTGGGGTGGATCGATTGCACGGGGCTGCTGAGCCCGGACGATCCGGTGGGGGGCGAAGGCGCGGTGCTGAACGGGATTGCATACGACGCGGCCACGGACCGGCTGTTCGTCACCGGGAAGCTGTGGCCCAAGCTGTTCGAAATCAAGCTGGTGAAAAGGGCAGCGCGATGAATCGTTGCGGGCCGCTCGGCAGAATCCGCATCCCTCAGTGTGGGTAAACCAGGCGAATCGCTCCGTCTCGATAGTCGGCCGTAACGCTCAGCTAGGACGGCGCGCTCGCCGGGCGGCTATCGCCTCCGTCACAAGAGCCTTGAGCACACCCTGGTCCACGTCGGCGAGCTTCTTGATGTAGAGGCAACCCTTGCCCGTGGTGTGCTTGCCAAGCTTAGCCAGCAACGCCTCCGTGCCGTTAAGCCCCGCCAGGGAGTAGAGAACGGTTGCGGCCTTGCGCGGCGAGAATCCGGCCAGGGGCATGTCGCCCTCGCGCCCGCTCTCGTATTTGTAATGGAGGCTCCCGAAGCCGATGATCGAAGGTCCCCACATCGCCGGCTTCTCGCCCGTCGCGCTTTGCATGAGCTTGATCAGGGCTCTGGCGTCGGCCCGCCTGGTTTGATCCGGAATCGCCTCGAGGAACTCCGTAACGCTCATCTTCGATTGCTTGGTCTTGTTATCCGCCATGCTGGTGATTTCCGTCTTCTCCAGATCCTACCCAGACGCCAGGAAATCTGCAACCCGCCACGTCGCGGCCGGCTGCCCCGCAAGACGAGCTGCAAAGCGGCGCACTCCGCGCTGCCAAAATGCCGGGGCGGGCTTTCGCCACCCGGCGCCTTACGCGATATCGGGCAGGAGGAATTCGGCGGGCTTGCCGGCGGCGCGGGCCACGGCGCCGGCGGCGATGTAGCCGCTGCGCACGGCGCCTTCCATGGTGGCGGGCCAGCCGGTGTTGGTCCAATCGCCGGCGAGGAACAAATTGGGGATGTGGGTGGCCGCGGGCGGGCGCAACGCCTCCGTGCCGGGCGCGGCAGAGAAGGTGGCGCGCTGCTCTTTGACGACGTGGGCACGGACCAGGGTGGCATCGAGGACGCGGGGAAAATAGAGGCGGAGGTCGCCCAAGGCGATGTCGATGATGTCCTCGCGGGAGGCGTTGGTGAGATCGCGCGAAGCGCTGACGACGAGCTGCAGATAGCGGCCGCTATCCTTGTTGAACATCCATTGCATGGTGCGATCGAGGAGGGTGGCGTGGGGCAGCGTGGTGACTTCGCGATCGAACCAGAGGTGGACTCCGGTGATGGGCGAATGATCGAAGGGGGGAGCGGCGAGGCCGACGGCGGGGAGCCGGTCAAAGGGGAGCGCGCAGATGTAGAAATCGGCGGTGAGGGGCTCGCCGGCGAGGCGGAACCCCTGGGGGCCGATGGACTCGACGGGCGCGCGCAGATGAAGGCGCACATTGGGGAGGCGGCGCCAGGCATCGGTTGCGTATAGCTGCGCCAACGGCACGGCGGGCACGCCCATTTCATAGGCATCGGCGCGGGCGAGGAATGCGAGCCAGAAAACCTGAAAGCCGTGGCGGGCGGCCATGGAATCGAGATCCTCATTGACCGCGCTGACCAGCACCTGGCGCCAGAAGCGGTCGATGGCGCGGGGCGTTTGGCGTTTCTGGAGCAGCCAGTCGCGCATGCTGATGCGGTCGAGATCAGGCCGGCGGGTGCGTTCGCGGCGAATGGCCCAGATGGCGCGGGCGATGGCCAGCTTGTCGCGCGCATCCAGGCATTTCATTTTGAGGAAAGCGCCGGTGAAATGGAAGGGCGCGGGGAGCCGGCCGCGGCGGAGGACGGAGGCGCGTCCGCCGGGTTCGAGGAAGACGAGCTCGCGATAGAAGCGGATGCGGTCGCGGACGCCGAGACGCGCGTAAAAGTCGAGGAGGTTGACGCAGCAGCGGAGGAGGATGTGCTGGCAGTTGTCGATGGTCTGGGATTCGCCTTCGCTGCCCGCGGGGAGGGGATAGGAGGTGGCGCGGCCTCCCAGGAAGGAACGCGATTCAAACAGATCGACATCGAACCCGGCGCCGCCGAGCGCGGCGGCCGCGGACAGGCCGGCCAGGCCCCCGCCGGCAATCAGCACTTTGGTCATGTAAGGTTAGACCGGCGATGGCGGCAAATGGCAGCAGCGCGGCATGGGACGCCTTTTCGCATTTGCTAGATCATCACTTTCTGTCCTGTGCGGCAGGAACGGTAGATGGCATCGACGACTTCGAGCGCCTGGTAACCTTCTTCGCCGGCCACGCGCGGTTTGCGTCCGGTGCGGATGGCGTCTCCGAAATCGAGGAACTGGCGTTCGAACGGGGCGAGCGAAATCGACATCGGGTCAGAGGCGCCGGAGGCGACGGCTTGGGAGAGCGGCGGCGGGGGACCGGCATCGTCCTCGACGTCCCAGGCGGTGAGCTGGTCGCCGGTGACGATGGCGGTGCCGCGGCTGCCGTGGATCTCGATGCGCTCGGGGTAGCCGGGGCGGAAGGCGGTGGCGGCCTGAATGATTCCGGTTGCGCCGCTCGAGTATTGGAGCACGGCATTGACGACGTCTTCGGATTCGATTTTGTGGACCGCGCCGAGCTGCCAGACGGCGAACACGTGGTTGACGGGGCCGGCGAGCCAGCGCAGGATATCGACCTGGTGGATGGCCTGATTGATGAGCGCGCCGCCGCCTTCGGAGCGCCAGCTGCCTTTGACGGGCCGCGAATAGTATTCGGGCGGGCGGTACCACTTGGTGTAGCCATCCAATTGGAGCAGCTTGCCCAGCCGGCCGGCGGCGAGAGCCTGGGAGACGAACAGGAGGGCGTCATCGAAGCGGTGCTGGCTGACGACTCCCAGCAGGATGCCGGCTGCGCGCGCGGTTTCGACCATGCGGCGCGCGGTGGCGAGATTGATCGAAATCGGTTTCTGGACCTGGACGTGTTTACCCGCTTGCGCGCAGGCTTCGACGGGCTCGAGGCGGAAGTCGGGAAAGGTACAGACGTCGACATAGTCGACCCGCGGATGGCGGCAGACCTCCTGGTAACCGGGCACAAATTCAGCGCCGTGCTCCTCCGCGAAGCGGCGGCCGGCGGCCTCCTGGACGTCCGTGCAAACGGTCAGGCGATAGCCGATGTTGCGGTACGCCCGGGCGTGCATCCGGGAGATGGCGCCGGTGCCGATCATCCCCACTCGCATAGCAACGACCATTCTAATCGCAGCGGAGGAAGCTGTTCGCGCCGGGGGGGTGCGCGCCGCGGGCGGGCATCGACGATCTACCTATCGGGTGTGACAGCAGGCTACGATGGTACCGGGCACGGCGCCCGTTATGTCGCGGCTCGATCGTTATTTAGCCTTCGCGGAATCTCACCGGCTCGCGATCACGGCCATTGCGGGCCTGATGGTGGCGGTGACCGCCTGGCTGGACTGGTTTGTGCCCGACAGCTCGATGGGGTTTCTGTACCTGGTGCCGATTCTGGTGAGCGCGGCGGCGCTGAGCAACGCAGAAATCCTGCTGGTGGCGATGGTGTGCGCATATCTGCGGGAATCGCTCGACCCGCTGCAGGGGGTGGATCGCGTGACCGGGCCACGGTTATGGGCGGCGTTCAACCCCGCGAACTGGCAGTCAGGCTCGTTCGGCCGCCTGGTGATGGCGGCAGCCGGCTTTGCGATGACGGGCTTCTTCGTGGTGGGATTGAACCGGCGGCGCAGCGCGCTGGAACGCCACCTGGCGGAGCGCGAGACCCAGGTGCGCTTGCGGCAGGAAGCGGAGGACCGGTTACGCGTGCTGATCGACACGAGTCCTCTGGCGATTCTTACCCTGGATGCGAGCGGGAAGGTGATTTTATGGAACGACTCGGCGCGGCAGCTGCTGGGCTTTGAGGAGGAACAGCCGCTCGAGGGCGTTGGCGTGGAGCCGTATCTGCCGATTCTGGCGCGCATGCTGCGGAGCGACCGGGCGTGGGGCTACATGCGCACGGGCGTGGAATGCAAGGGGCAGCGGCGCAACGGCGAGGTTTTCCAGGCGCACGTGTGGCTATCCACTTATGCCGCTTCCGACGGCCAGGGGCTGGCCGCGGTGATTTGGGACGCATCCGAGCACTTGCGCGACCGGGAGGACGCCGGGTTCGACTCGATGATGGCGACATCGCGGGTGGTGATCGGGGCGATGGCGCACGAAATCCGCAACCTGGCATCGGCCGCGGCCACGGCTCATGCGGCACTGGCCGCGGAGCGCGGTGCGCCGGCGGCCAGCCAGCACTACCAGGTTTTGGGAACGCTGCTGCAGGGCCTGGAGCGAATCGCTTCATCGGGCTTGCGGGCGCCGGCGGGACGCGGCCACGTGGTATCGGACCTGGGGACGGTGCTGGATGAAACGCGCATCGTGATTGAACCGCCGCTGCGCGAGGATGGGGTGGAGGTTGGCTGGGAGATCGAGCCGGGACTGCCGCTGGTGGAGGCCGACCATCAGGGATTGCTGCAGGTGTTTGTGAACCTGGCGCGCAACAGCCGGCAGGCGATGCAAAACAGTCCACGCCGCGAACTGCGGGTATCGGCGGCACAGGAAAACGACCTGGTGGTGGTGAGATTCCGCGACTCCGGACCGGGCGTGGAGCGTCCCGAGGAACTGTTCCGGCCATTTCAACCGGGAGCGGACTCGCTGGGGTTGGGGCTGTACATTTCGCGGGCGATTCTGCGGGCGCACGGGGGCGGCCTGCGCTACGAGCCGCAACGCGAGGGATGCTCGTTTGCGGTAGACCTGTGGCCGGCGGAGAACACCGCGGAGGACAAATGACCGAAATTACGCAACGGACCATCCGTGCATTGCTGGTGGACGACCACGCCCTGTTCCGGGAAGCGGTGACGGGCGCGCTGCGCGGCGTGCCGGACCTGAACGTAGAGGCCTGCGGCAGCATCCGAGAAGCACTGGCGATTCTGGAAAAAGGCGGGTTCGACCTGGTGCTGCTGGATCACGATCTGGGCAACGAACGGGCTTCGCAGTTCCTGCCCGCGGCGCGCCAGGCCGGCTTCGACGGGGCGGTGCTGATTGTCACCGCGTGGGTGAGCGACACGGAGGCACGGCGGCTGATGCGGCAAGGCGCCGCGGGTATTTTCCTGAAAGAGGCGCCTCTGGCGAGCCTGGTCGAGAGTATTCGCACGGTGGCATCAGGAGGCCAGTGGCTGGAGGGGCGGTTCCAGCATGCGGGCGAAGAAGGGCCGGCGAAGGAGGAGGGCGCTGGGGTTCCCAACTTCAACGAGCGGCAGCGCAAAGTTCTGCGCCTGGTGCTGGCCGGGCTCTCGAACAAGGAAATCGCGTGGCGGCTGCAAATCTCGGAGAGCTACGTGAAGGCGATCATGCAGAGACTGTTCGAGAAGACCGGGGTGCGCACGCGCGGCCAACTGGTGCGGGTGGTGTTCGAACAATACGAGGACCAGCTGTAGGGAGGCGGCGGCGAGCGGCGATCTTCATTCGTTGCGGAGCGCGACCGCAGGGTCGACGCCGGCGGCTCGCCAGGCAGGGCGGAAGGCGGCCAGCGCCGCGGCCGCGAGCAAAAGGGCCAGCGGCAAGGCGAGCGTCCAGAAATTGCCGGGCTTGACTTCATACAAGAGGCTCTCGACGGGGCGAGCCAGGAGGCGGCCGAAGACGAGTCCGGCGGCGAGGCCGATGGCAGCGACGGCGCCGATTTCGCGGATCACCAGGCGCACCACAGACGATTGGCGGGCGCCGAGCGCGATGCGGATTCCGATCTCGCGGGTGCGGCGCACCACGGAGTAGCTGAGCACACCATAGAGGCCCACGCCCGCCAAGGCCAGAGCGGCCAGAGCGAAAAAGGCGGCCAACAGGGCGAGCAAGCGTTCGCGCAGCAGCGCATCATCGACGAGCGTGGATTGCAGCGTGGCGTTGCCGGCGCTCGCGGCATGGCCGAAGCCGCCGATCTGGCGGCGCACCAGAGGGAGCAGTTTCCAGGGATCGCCATCGGTGCGCACGGCGAGCGTTCCGCTGAGGCCACGCAGCGGCTCAAAGACGGCGGGCGGCGCCGGATCGCGAACGCTCTGGAGGCGAACGTCCTGCACGAGGCCGACGATGTCCAGGGGAAGGTCCCGATCTTTCATGGCGAAGGCGAATCGCTTGCCCACGGGATCCTCGCCCGGGAAGTAGCGGCGGGCGAAGGCGCGGTTCACCAGCACGACGGAGCGCGCGGAGGTGACGTCCGACGGCGTGAAGGAGCGGCCCGCGAGCAATGGCACGCCCAGGGTCGCGAGAAATCCCGGCGAGACGGGCACGACGTTGACGGAGTCGTCGCCGGGTACGCGGCCGGGGACGCGCACATCTTCGGTCATCCAGGAGCCGGTGAAGAATCCGAACTCGCACATCGCCGCGTTGCGCACGCCGGGGAGCTCGCGGATGCGGTCACGCAACTGCATGGCGGCGATGCGGCCGGCCGGGGTTTGGTCGGAGAACGGCTCGGGATTCGCGGTCGCGACGTCAACGAGCAAGACGCGGCGCTGGTCGAACCCGAGATCGACGCGCATCAGCTGGCGGAAGGAGAGCAAGAGGAGGCCGCTGAGGAACAGCACGACAAAGCTGAAGGCGATTTGAGCGGCCACCATGGGGCGGAGGGCGCTGGTTTGGGCCGACAGTTTCGCGCCGCCGGACTTGAGCGCCTGATGGGGAGACACGCCGGAGGCGCGCAGCGCCGGCAGGAGAGCGAAGAGCAGCGCGGCGGCGGTGCAGGAGAAGAGCAGAAATGCCGTCATCCGCCAGTCGGGATGGAGATTGAGGTAGACCTGGGAATCGGACCGGCTGAGGAGCCTGACGATAGCGGGAGCGGCAATGGCCGCGAAGCCGGCGGCGAGCACGCTCGCCGCGCCAGCGAGGAGCAGGCCCTCGACCAGGAGCTGGCGCATGAGGCGCGCGCGGCCGGCGCCGATGGAGATTCTGAGAGCCATCTCGCGCTCGCGAGCCAGGGCACGGGCGGTGAACAGGTTGGCCAGGTTCGAGCAGGCGATCAGCAAAAGCAGGCCGGCGACGGCGGCGAGAATCCAGAGCGGCCGCGCGAATGTCTCGCGCAAGCGGGACGGGCCGTTCGGGGCAGGCAGGACCTGGAGACGGCCGCGCTCGAACCGATCGACGACAGTGCGCGATTCATCGGCGCGAAAGTCGGCTGCGCGCTCGCGAAGGAACTGCGAGTAGAGGGCCTGGAGGGACGGCTGCACGGCTTCGGCGGAGGCGCCCGGCCGGAGCGTTCCCAAGACGCTAAACCAGTAGCTGTTCGAACTCGCCAGATCCTTCGGGTTCCACCACATCATGGCCGGCACCCAGAGATCGGTGCTGATGCCCGGCTCGACGCCGGTGAAGCCTTTTTCGGCGACTCCGACGATCTGAAACTGCCTGGTGCCGTCGCGGAACCATCGGCCTAACACAGAAGGGTCGCCGGCGAAACGGCGCATCCAGAAGTTGTAGCTGGCCACGGCGACGGGGTGAGCGCCGGGGCGCAGATCATCATCCGGAGTGAGCAGGCGGCCCAAGGCGGGACGAATGCCGAGGGACGGCAGGGCATTGCCGGATGCGTATTGCACGCGGGCCTTCTCTTGGCGGCCGCCCGAGCCGGCAAACACGACCGGCTCCGGGTGCTGGTTGGTCATGGCGAAAAGGTCCAGTTTTCCGCGCGTGGCCTGGCGGCAGCGCTCGAAGAGAGGATAGTTAAAGGTCTGGTTCGGGTGCGGGTCGCTTTCGTCGGTGGTGGTCAAGCGAATCAGGCGCTCGGGCCGGTAGACGGGGAGGGGGCGCAGCAGCAGCGCGTCGAGCAGCGCGAAAGCCGCGAGCGAAG
>Ga0335078_10017605_pt1 | contig 10620 bp, 6 predicted proteins | sample Lox_Sample_32_FD_206711 | JGI IMG/M metagenome (GOLD analysis project Ga0335078, IMG submission 206711) | Soil microbial communities from Loxahatchee National Wildlife Refuge, Florida, United States - Lox_Sample_3.2 | ecosystem: Environmental > Terrestrial > Soil > Wetlands | place: USA: Florida...
CTTCGCGCTGGCCGTCGAAGAAGTCTTTTGCTGAGCCTTAACGACGGAAGATCCGATGAGAACTAAAAAGCCTGACAGCAACGCAAGGAACAGAAGGAAACGTTTTCGCATGGTTAAACCTCCGTGGACGTGTAGCAAGGGACAATTTTACACGTATCGTCTGCCGAACAAAACCCTCTGGTTTCAACGTATTCGCCAGCGAATGGGTTTTGCGGAGCGCTGCGGAAACGCACGGAGGCGCCAACGACTTGTGGTCGAAGAGTTCTCTGCGGGTGAGTCGTCCGTCAATCGTACAAAGCTCGGACCGATCCCGCGCGAGGGACGCCGAGAAGGCCGTTTGGGGCCAATTGCGGGTTACCGCAGGGCGCGGTTTTCGTCTGGCGGGTCAGCGGCTCTCTCGCCGGCTATCTATTCGTGGCGCAGCGCGCGCACCGGATCGGCGTGGAGGGCGCGGCGGGCGGGAATCCAAGTCGCGGTGACGCCGCCGAGCGCCACCAGCGCCAAGGTAGCGGCGATTCCGGCGGGATCGGACGGCGAGACGTGGTAGAGCATCGATTCGATCCAACGGGCCAAAGCGAGCGCCAGCGGCAGCCCGACGAGCATGCCGGCAGCGAGCAACACTAGGATTTCCCGCAAGAACAGCCAGACCAAATCACCGCCCTGCGCGCCGACGCTGATGCGGATGCCAATCTCGCGAGTGCGGCGGGCGACCGAGTAGGAGACCAGGCCGTAAAGTCCAATGACGGCCAGGGTCACGCCGAGGCCGCCGAACAAGGCGGACAGAAAGGCCAGCAAGCGATCTTGGGAGATGAGGTCGTCGCGCGCTTGTTCGAGAGAGGCGGCTTGGGAGATGTGGTAATCCGGCGCGGCGGTGCGGACGATCTGGCGGACATCGCGTTCGACGGCGGCCAAGCTGGCGCGGCAGCGGATGACGAGCGACGATCCGCCGGCAAACATGCCAGGGCCTTGGGCGATCGGCCGGTAGACCACAGCTTCAGCCGGTTCGCGCACCGTATATTTGCGGTCACCGGCGACCCCCACGACTTCGGCTCCGCTGGGCAGCCTTTGGCCGATTGGGTCGCCGCCCGGCCAGGCCTGCGCGGCCACCGACTGGCTGACGATGACCACCGGCGCAGAACCGCTTCTGTCTGTCTCGGTGAACTCCCGGCCGCGCAGCAGCGACATGCGCATGGTTTGAAAATAGCCAGGGCCGGCATCTTCCCACATTACAGGGATCGTTCGGCCCGGCAGATGGAGGTTATCGGTCATCCTCAGACCGGAGAAATAGCTTCCGAGCGAGGCGGAGTCGACACCCGGCAAACGCCGAACGCGCTCCAACACGGTTGAGAAGACCAGGCGTGACGCATTCGCAGCGGCGGCGTTGGCGGCCAGGGCGCCGCTTCCGGCCGGACCGTTGTGCGCGATATCCACCGACAAGACGCGGTCGATATCAAAACCGAGATCCACGGTTTTCAGATTGCGCAGGCTGTGGGTAAACAGGCTGGCGCCGAACAACAGGATAACGGCGAGCGTGACTTGCACCAGGATCAAGGAGCGGCGCACGCCGCTACGGCGCAACCCGGCGGTAGATGCCGGGGCGAGGCCGGCGCCCGCATCGAGACGCGAAGCCCGCCATGCCGGATAGAGGCCCGCGACGAGCGCCGTCAAAACGCAAACGGCCAGGGTGAACAGAAGCACGCGCCCATCGAGATGCACATCGAGCGTTTGAAAGCGGTTGCGGCCGTTGAATAAGGCCAGCAGGAAGCGGGTCAGCTCGACCGAGCCGAAGACCGCGGCGGCACCGCCACCAAGGGCTAGCAACAGACTCTCGATCAACAACTGGCGGAGCAGACGCCAGCGGCCGATGCCGAGCGCGAGCTTGACGGCGAATTCGGCGCGGCGTTCATGCGCGCGCGCCAGCAGCAGATTCGCCAGATTGGCGCAGGCCACCAGCAGCACCAGCGTAACGGTGCTCAGCAGCAGGAGGAGCGGATCGCGCAGCTCGGAGCGGAACCGGTCGAACCCCCGGCTGGCATCCGCCAGGCGGTAAGTTTCAGTGCGGCGTTTCGCAAAGGGTACACCCTGCTGCACCGGGTCGGCGGCCTGCAGGCGCGCGGCGGCCTGGGGAGCTGAGATGCCGGGCTGCAGGCGGGCAAGCGCCGAAAGCCAGAAATAATTGCCAGCTTCCCGCGGGATGGGGGTGAGCACCGAAGACAACGCGGTCGTCACCCAGACGTCGTAGCGCTGCTGGAGTTCGGCGCCCGCAAAATCGGGGCGAGCGATGCCGACCACCTGCAGGGGGACGCCGTCGATGCGGATGGCGCGGTCGAGAATGTGCGGATCGCCGCCGAAGTAGGACTGCCAGGCGGGGTAGCTGAGGACGCAGACACGGGCGGCGCCTTCCACCTGATCGTCGGCTTCTTCGAGCAAGCGGCCCAAGGCCGGCCGTGCGTTGAAGAACGTAAAGTAGCGGCCGGTGACCATTTCGAGCTCCACCGAACGGGTGTCGCCTTTGGCATCGAGCAGCGCGCGGCGCGGGGAGAAACCAATGACATCGGCGAAGAGGGCGGTTTGGCGGCGAAGTTCGCGGATCGTGGGATAACTATATTGGGTGAAAACAGCAGGTGTCTCGCTGCTGCGGGACTCGATTTGCACTTCCACGAGGCGGTGCGGGTCGGGAACCGGCAAGGTCTTCAGCAGAATCCCGTTGACCAGCGTGAACACCGCCGTGTTGACGCCAATTCCCAGGGCGAGTGATAGTAGCGCGACGATGGCGAACGACGGGCTTTGCCTGAGACTACGGCAGGCATGGCGGAGGTCCTGCGCGGCCTGTTCCAGACCGACGAACTGCGACGCGTGGTTGGTCACGGTCATCGCGGAGTGCTCGCAAACCAGCATACAGCAGCGAACAAAACGCCGGAAGACCGAATGCCGCCATCGCTCATTGGAAGCTGGGCGAACTGGACGGCGCCTGGGATGGTCTCGACAAGACGGTAGCGCTGCAACCCGACTCGGCCAGGATGGTCCCATTGTGATACACAATAGAGAACCCAACTTGGGTCTCGTCTACGTTGAGTTCCGATATCTACGATCATCCTGCACTCTTTGACGCGCTATTTCCGGTGGGTGCGCACGTGCCGTACTACGTGGAACTCGCCCGCCAGACGTCCGGCGACGTTTTGGAACTGGCCTGCGGGACAGGCCAGTTGACAGTGCCGGTTGCCAGTGCGGGATCGCCGACAACTGGTATTGACACGTCCGCACCGATGCTGAATACAGCGAGGGAGCGCGCAGCCGCTGCGAAGGTCTCCGTTGAGTACTTACTGGGCGACATGCGCAACTTCGATCTGGGCCGCCAGTTCGGGCTAATCTTCATCGCACGCAACTCGCTGCTGCACCTACATTCGACCGAAGATATCCTGGCTGCCTTTGCTATGGTCAGGCGGCACCTGGCGCCTGGGGGGATGTTCGCGTTCGACATATTCAATCCAAATGTTCGGATGCTCGCGAGGCCCGCAGACCAGCGCTTTCCGGTCACACAAGTGGAAACGGAATCGTTCGGTGCGCTTTCGGTGGAGGCAACAAACGATTACGATGCGGCTACGCAGGTGAACCATGGCCGTTGGTATGTGTCGGCTCAAGGCAAGCCAGATGCTTGGATTTTCCCATTGGCGTTGCGAAGCATCTTTCCGCAGGAAGTGCCGCTGCTGCTCGCGGCAGGGGGATTTCGCCTCAAGAGTCGTGCGGGAGACCTGGATCATACGCCATTCGATTCCAGCAGTCGCTTGCAGGTGTGTCTGTGTCAGGTGGCAGTCTAAGCGCCTACGAGGAAATGGAAGACGGCCACAGCGCATGCCGACGGTAGACTATCCGAAATGATCATTCGATCCGCGCGACTTCTACGTGCGCTTTCTGTTGAACAACGTCACGCGGTTTGGCAACAAAACCTGGAGGCAAGAGAAGCACTCACCTGGGTCGCGGAAGACGGGGACACGGCTCTTGGTTGGATCTCGGCGGCGCGGAGCCGTGACGATGACGCGCCGCAGTCGATTGGGGAGATTTGGGCTGTGTACGTGGACCCTGGTCATTGGAGCAAGGGAGTCGGACGCGCGCTTTGTGCTGCCGCGGAGCAAGAACTGCGAAGACAGGGATTCATTCAACGGGGCGGAAAAGCGCTCAGCGAAGTGCGTATGAGAAAGCAGTTCGTCTGATGAAACCGGTGACTCACCGTGAGGCAGAGGAGTGTCCACGGCCTTGCAGGCCACCGACGGAGGTGAGAATCCAAGTGGGGTCAGCCCTTCGGGGCTGCCGCCGCGCTTCGGCGCGGCGTGCCGGGCGGAAGCGGGCCCAGAGGGCACCCCGGCAGGCCGGAAGGCCTGACCCCACCCTTCGCGGGATATGTCCCATTGGAGCGGCCTACCGCAATTCTCACCAAGCTATCGGTTTGGGCAAGCGGCGCGAAGTTCGGTAAGATCGTCGCGCAAACGCGCGGCAACGTCGGGCGGCCATCAACACAGCCGCGCGGATCGCAGGCAGGTTCCGCCGCCCATGATCAAGGAAACCCGAAGGCCGCCGGTCCACGGATTTCTGCGCGGGTGAATCGCCTGCGACTACTTCGCTCGGCCGGTATAACCCTGCGCGATTGTCGGAATCGCGATGATACGGTTGCGCGCGCTGGGCGTTCCCCAGCCGCCGTAAAACACGATGCCGAAAAGCGTCTTCTTGTCGCGGCCGCCGAAAAACGTGCCGTGCAGGCCGTTCGGGCCTGGGATGCTGCCGAGGAACATGCCGTCGGGCGCGAAGACGTCCACGGACTTGCCGGTTGCAATATACACGCGGCCCTGCTGATCCACTGCCGAGCCATCGCCGCCCTGACCGCCCCGCAGTTTGCCGAACTCGCGCTGATTGGCCAGCGAGCCGTCAGGTTTCACGTCGAACGCGTATACCACTGCGCCGTTCGTGACGTAGAGGGTCTTCTCATCGGGGCTCAGTATAATGCCGTTGGCGAGCGGAACATCCTTCCCATACTGGGAGACCACGCCTTTCGAGTCGGCGTAGAACACGCCACTGCCGGCGACGCCGGTGACCGAGAAATAGACGCCACCACGCGCGTCGGCCATCAAATCGTTTACCACGCCGCCAACGCAATCGAGCGGCTCGCCGTGGAATGAGTTTGCCAGCATCTTCCGCTGGGGCTCCAGTTGTTCGATGGCCGAGCCAAGCCCGCGTTCGGCGACAAACAGCGCGCCGTTCTTGCTGCGCGAGACCGCCCCGCCGGTGTTCGTGTCGCGGTAGATGACCTTGGCGAGGCCGGTCGACGGGTCGAGTTGCATGACATTGCTCGCGTCATTATTGGCGAACAACACCGTGCCATTGTCGCCGGCGATGGGGCCATCGACGTTATTGCCCTCCCACGACCAGACGACTTTCCACGACTGCCCGGCGGCGAGCACACCGGGAATTGCGGACGTAGCTGGAAGGACTGGATCGGGCGGCGCGGCGTTCGCATTCGCCGACTGGCCGGCGATGGGAATGGAGAAGGGCTGCGGCGGATTCTTGCACTTGGCGAGCACGGTCTTCAGTCCGGGATTCTGCCAGTTCTGCGTGCTGCTGCCGCGAGGAAACGAAGACGACGGAGCCGAAGCTGAAGGATTCTGGGCGGAGACCACAACAGCAGCGCAGCCGGCAAGTAACGCGAGAGCGACTTGCGATCTCATTCCTTGATCCCTTTCGCCCGCACGTCCCAGTTCGAATTTGTGCAAAGACTGCAGTTCTTGCCGACGAACATGGCGCCGGCTTTCTTGTCGCCTTTGAGCGTCCACATGAGCCAGTTGGAGGCGACATTGGCGAATTCGCCGCCGCCCGGATGAAAGTACGTCGCACTGTGGCCAGCGTTGTGCCGCGCGCCGTAGAACGCCGGCACGTGGTTGATCGCTTCGAACGTCGCCGCCGACGCCCCCATCAGGAAGTCGGGTTCGCCGCCGTTGAGCAGCAGCACCGGACCGTGCAGTTTGGGCAGCGAGTCCGAACCGGGTTGCGGCGACGGACGTCCGCCGGGCGCGGCGTTCTGTATGCCGGAATTGAACACGCCGATCGTCTTGACGCGGGGATCGGCACCGAGCGCGATCGAGAGAAATCCTCCGCACGAGGTGCCCATGGCCGCAACTTTGTCCACCGCGATCTTGCCCTTTAATGGCGAGTCCGTTCGAGCGTTTTCTTTTTCGACCCAGTCGATCGCGGCGCGCATATCATCGGCGGTCTCCTGGCGTCGCGCTGCGCCTTCCAGAGGGACCGTGCCCAGCACCAGGACGCCATGTGAAGCGATCGTGGTGAGAATGCCCGAGAAGTGCGTGCTGTCAATCCCGCAACCGCCGTTGCCCCACACCATCACGGGCAACGTGTCCTTCTTCGGAAACGCGTCCAGCTTCGTCGGGCGAAACACGAGAAGCCCGGGCGATTCGAACGCACCTTCGGACGTGACCTGGTACGGTCCAGGCTCGGCGAGCGGCGCGCCTTCCACAGGCAATGCCCGGTCGATCATTTCGCGGGTGATGCCGGGCGGCTGCGCGAGGCACACGCTGGCACTGGTGAGTAGCGCTGCGGCTGCAGCAACGATGGTCTTATGCATGAGTCGTCTCCTCAGCGAACCAGGATATCCCGAATCGAGATCACAGCGCACGAGAAAGAATTGGGCCACGCTGCCGCATCGCGTGGTGGCGGCGGCTCTTAAGCGGTCGCGCCAGGCAACGTACCCAGCGGTCGAAGCCCCTCCCATCGGGCCTTCCAACCATGCTTTGGGAAGCCGTTCGGCGAACACGCCATCATCGCCGCAGCCGTGAGCAGACCGCCGTTAGCAGGCCGTGTTTGGCGACAACGGCGAGGCCCGCAACCATTGGGGCCCCGGCGAGAAAATGCCGGCGACTGAAGAGGTTCTTCATCAGATTGTAGGCGTGGCTTCGTAGTGAAGCCAGTCGATATCGGCAAAGCCCGCGTTGCGCGAATCGCCGCCTTTGTTGAAGCTAAACAGACAAATACGCGCTCCCTTCCACCAACTGAAGGCGATCGGCAGGACGGCGCCGAATGCGGCGAACGTCCTGCCTCCATCGAGGCTGTAGGAGTAAGCGGCGGTCTCTTTTTCGATATGTACGCGCAGTTGAACTTGCTTCGATGCCAGGCCCGGGCCGGGCGTCTCCACTCCATTGGCGAACAGGGCAAGGTGGCGTTGCCCGCCGCTCTGCACCACGCCAATCCAATGGGCCATTGGAAGAACATACCCAGACCGGCCCGCTGATTGTCGGCCATCCCTTTGACATCGAGGAGTACGACGGCGTTCAGTGCGGGGTCCTGCGGGGTCAGAGTCAGCGTCTTGCGCGCGCTGAGCAGATCGTCGGCGGGCATAGCATGCAGACGCAGAAACCCCGGCCGCTCGGAGAGAGACCAGTGGGCATTGTCCGGGTTGTGATTCCATTCCCATTGCGGACCGAGCAGACGGGTATTAAATTCATCCGAAGTCTGCGGTTCGCTGGCCGGGTAAACCCGCCCCACATCCGGCTTCTTCGCGGTCGCGACCGGTTGCCCGCCTTCACCCATCACCGGCCAATCCTCCATCCAGCGTACCGGCTGCATGTGGACGATGCGCCCGTAAGCGCCGCGCTGCTGGAAATGCAGAAACCAACCCTCACCAGAAGGAGTTTCCACATAGCCGCCCTGGTGCGGACCGTTGATCGACGTTGCGCCTTGCGCCAGCACAGTCTTCGACTCATAAGGCCCATAGATGTTTTTGGAACGCAGCACCGCCTGAGAGCCCGCCGAGACTCCACCGAACGGCGCAAAGATGTAATAGTATCCGTTGCGCTTGTAGAGCTTCGGGCCCTCCAGCGTAGGAAGCGCCTGGGGATCGCGCGCAATCACCTGCCCTTCATCCAATACCGCGGTGCCCTCCGGATTCATCCTGTGGAGAATCAGAGGCCCGGCCCCAACCACGGAGTGCACCAAGTACGCGCTGCCATCGTCATCCCAGAATGGGCACGGATCTTCCAGGCCCTTCTTCGCCAACACCAGGACAGGTGTTGTCCACGGGCCTTCCGCGGATTTCGCGGAACTCATCAGGATGCCCTCATCGGGTGTCGGGAAGTAGACGTAAAACCGACCCCGGTGATAACGGATGGCGGGGGCCCAGGAACCGCGCGCATATCGGTTGCCGCCGATCAGACTGTATTTGGGATCCAGTTCCAGGCGCTGATAGACATGGCCGATGATTGTCCAATTGACCAGATCATGGGACTTCAGAATCGGTATGCCCGGCATGAAATGGAAACTCGACGACACCAGGTAATAGTCGGAGCCAACTCGAATCACGTCCGGATCGGAATAATCGCCGAAGAGAATCGGATTCTGGTAAGTTCCATTGCCCAGGTCTGCCGGCCGCGCGTAGACAAGCAAGACGGCGAGAAGGCTCATACACGCTCCCAGCGCGCAACAGCGTCTTGCGGAACGAGTGACTCCCGACACTGGCCTTACGATACTACAGTGCGCGCCGAAGGGCGGCGTTCAGCGACGAGACTGTCGCCCGAAACGATAGCTGAACGACGCCGTGGCGTAAGAAGGAATGTTGACGCCCACCACTCGCTCAAACGGCTCACTCTCGGCAGGCAGAGCCAGCACTTCTGTTGTCTGGCCGGTATAGCCGCTCGCAACCTGGAAGTGAACGCCAACCTGTATTCTGCCTTCTTGGAAACTACGCACGAGCGCTCCGCGAAATTCCCGCACGGGAACACTGACAAATCCATCCCCTAGCGGCTTGCGCCCCACTTCCTCAAATTCCCCGCGCGCTTGCAGGTGAAGCGGCAGGCGATCGAGGGTCCCCAATGCGTCTGCAATCAGCCGTGGGGCTTCGGGCACGGGCTCGCCGCCGGAGAGATCGCGAGCGTCGGCTTTCGATACGGACGCCTGTAGAAATCCGGCGCGAAAGTAATGATGAGCCGACACGGTGATGTACCGATTCCGGCTCGGCCCTTCGTCGAACTGGAGCCCGGTGTCGGGATCGATCTTGGCGAGCGACGCCTCTTGCGTGATGTGTCCCATAGTTACCCGGAAATCCGTGTTACGGATCGTTTTGCTGACCACCAATTGATAGGCGTGGGCCCGGCTGATCAGACTGCCTTGCCCGGTTCCGGCGCCGATCCTGGGGTCGTTGGTAAAGAAGGTCTGGCCAAAGCTGAGGGCAACCGACGGCAGTGCCAGACCTTCGGGAGGCGCGATGGCCAGCGTGGCCTTAGGCGAATTGATTCCCATCCATCGGTTAAAGGAATTCGCCGAATGGAGCAGATCGGTATTATCGAACCCTACCTGGTCGCGCCTCCACCCCAGGTTGAACCGCAGCCAGGGCACGATGTTGCCATCGAGGGCGACAAACGGCGTCACGAAGTTGAGGGTGATGTTGTTGGCCGTCACTCTCTCGAAGAGGCCGTACACGAAGGGGTCGGCTGACGAGTAGCGATCCAGATCGTCGCGGCGCGGGGCTTCACGGAAATAGTCAAGGCCGGCCATCAGCGACAAATGGGAGTTGAACCTGCGGATGTAATTGGTGTTTCCGCCGGTGACGGTTCGGAACTCGCTTTGCCGGATGAGTCCATCTCCGAAGTTGGAATCAAGCGACAGATTGTAGGTCCGGAAGAAGCCACTAAGCTGCAGCTCGCTAGCCGGCGTGACATGCCAGACGTCGTTCAGCGCCAGCTCGCCGGTGTGAGTCTGATCCCGCTGGCGCGGGTCGATGGTGTCGTGAAGGTTGGGTACGTCAAGCGGCACCAAACCTGGAATCTTCGATTCGCCGTAGTACCCCATAAAGAGTGCGGTGAGGCTATGGGCTCTGAAATCCCAACTTTTTAGGGCGTTGACCTTGTACTGCCGGCGATGTTCGAGCGTATCGAGGAAACCGTTGCCGAACGACGCTTGCATGGCGAGCCACCTCCATCCTGCGCTCCAATCGACGTCCCGGTAATCGGCTGTAAACGTGGCAAACGGTTCGAGACTGGGCCGAATCGCATAAACGGCGGCCAGGTCTACCGAATGGTCGCCTTCCCGGACGTTGAATGCGCCGCCATCCGTCTGAACGCTTTCGATGACGGCGGGAACCATGATGTTCGGGTCGGAGTAGCCGTTGCCGTGAGCATTGGCGCTCAGATTGTTGGGCATCAAGAAAGTGCCGACCTGGATAAACGTGGCGATGGATTCGCCGTGGTCCCCGGCTACACCCGGAGCAAAGTATTGCGGGGCTTTGATGCCGCCAGATGCGGTCTCAATGGGCAGCCCTGGAATCGACACCGGTGCGCCGGGGCGACCTGGATTGGCATCGAGGATCTCATCACGAACCAGAATTCGCTGTGCCGGGTCTGGATTTGGAAGGTCCAGACTCTTGACGTCCGCAGTCACGGTAACAGCGTCGGAGTGGGAAACCAGCCGTTCGAACTGCAGGTTCACCGTCGAGGCCCCGTCATCCCACAGTTTGACGTGGCGGCTCACACTGACAAAGCCCGGAGCGGCCCCGGTGACCCTATAGGCAGCTGCTGGCAGGGCGTAAAAGGCGAACCTGCCATCTGAGTCGGTAGGCGTCTGCTGGGC
>Ga0335078_10017608_pt1 | contig 10619 bp, 5 predicted proteins | sample Lox_Sample_32_FD_206711 | JGI IMG/M metagenome (GOLD analysis project Ga0335078, IMG submission 206711) | Soil microbial communities from Loxahatchee National Wildlife Refuge, Florida, United States - Lox_Sample_3.2 | ecosystem: Environmental > Terrestrial > Soil > Wetlands | place: USA: Florida...
TCGACGGCCGCGACACCGTAATGCCCTTCCAGCACCGGCGCGTTGGCCGGGAACACCCCGCCGCCGCCGAGCAGGTCGTTCCAGCCATCGTGCGCCAGGTGTCCGGGGGCCGACTCCTCCCCGTACCGGATCTGCAGCGACAGGTCCGCCGTCCGCCCGAGCGGCCGCTGGTAGCGCGCCTCCGCGCCCTGCGCGAACAGGTAGGCGCCGTCGTCGCGGGCGAACCACAGCGCCTCCATCGAATTGCTGAACGTCAGCCCTGGCGCGAGGACGTCAGCATCGCGCATCTGCCGGTAGGCCTCCAGCTCGACGCGCGACGCGTCGCCCTCGCGCCGCACGGCCAGGGAGCCCTGCAGCCGCCGGTCGGTGAAGGCGTAGCGGGCATCCGCCAGCACCGACACGAACGGCACGCCCGGCCGCCACGCGTAGCCCCAGCCGAGCGATGCGCCCTCCGCGCGGTTGTACCGCCATACGTCGCTCAGGCGGTCGAAGGCCACGGCGAGCCGTGGCCGCCCCGTGAGGCTGTCGGGCAGCCGCTCAAGGAGGTTCCTCGCCTCGTCACGGAGTGCCCCTACTTCATCCGCCTCCGCGTCGGTGAGCGAGAAGCGCAGGGAATCCGTCCAGCCGCGGTAGCGGAGGAGCGCCGAGTCCGGCGGCACGTCCACCTCGTATCGGCCGCCGCTCCACGTTCCCACGGCGATGCAAGTGCGATCCGCCCGGTCCCGGCGGGTGGCCGCCGAATCGGCCGGACCGCCGCACCACCGCCTCTCGCCGCCGCGCCTCCGAGCTCGCGGCGCCGTGTCGGCAGGCGGCGTGGAGAAGGCGATCGCCGCGCCCCGGTTGACCCGCACGTCCGAGAAGGTGGTGATGAAATGGACCGGCACCACCAGATCCATGATCCACGGCAGGCGGACGTCGAGTGTGACCGCCTGGCGGTAGGGGAGCCAGTACCGCCCGTCGTAGAGACCGTACTCGAGATCCGCCGACACCCTCATGATGCGCTGCATCAGGTCGTCGTCCCGATCGGCGTGGGCGGTGTCGGCGTGCGTCGGCCCGATCGAGTCCACCCAGAGCCGGCGTCCGACGAAGACCATCGAGAGCCGCACGGTCTCGGCCGTCGCCTCGTCGAGCCACAACTCGCCGGCGATCAGCGATGCGTCCGACCGCACGGGCGTGACGCGGACCCCGATCGCCCGCACCGTCCGGCCCGGCAACACCAGCTCCATCGAGTCCACGATGGCGTAGCGGTAATAGGCCGCCGCCCCCGCGGAGAGAGGATGCACGGCGGCCCGCTCCGGGAACCCGTCGCTGGAGAGCAACCGGATGCTGTCACCGAGGAACCGCGGAACGAACCAGGGCTGCATCCAGTCGGAGCTGACGTCCAGGCCCTTCAGCGCCGTGCGGTACCGGCGCCCCAGCATGACGACCTTGACGTCGTTGGGCGCCTGCCACGTCAGGTCGGCCTCCTGCTCCTCGACCGCGAAGGGCAGGAGACGCGCGAACGCACCCCGCCCCACCTCCACATCCAACCGCGTGCGCAGCCTGGCCTGGTAGTCCTGGACCGCAGCATCCTGTTGCCGATGGCGATCCCGAGCCCGAGCGATCAGGGCGGCCGTCGCGGAATCGGCGTACGGCCCTACCTGCCTTTGCAGCGCCACCGCCACGACCAGCCATCCCAGCACGCGCGATGCCGTCCGGTGGAGACGAGTCCCATACGCCGCGGGCGTCCGCCGGGTTTCCGCTCACCGCCTGGCCCGTGGCTCTTGACTTTACCCCCGCCAACGTGGTACTGACTGACTCATCAGTCACCGAGACAGCACACTGTGGATACAAGAGATAGGATCGTCACGGCTGCCTGCGATGTGCTTGGCGACGCTCGGGCCGGCGGTATCACGATAGCCCTCGTCGCCAAGCGGGCAGGCGTTTCGAGTGCGCTGGTGCACTATCACTTCTCCACCAAGCGTCGTCTGTTGCTGGCAGTGGCGGAGGCGATGGCGGCGCGACGCACGGAGGGTCGCGCCGCGGCGGTCGAGGAATCGTCGGGCCTTTCCGGACTGGATGCTCTGTGGGCCGCGCTCGTGAGTGGTCCCAGCGGTGTCGCGGAACGGGTGTGGCTCGATCTCGTCCTGGTTTCGCGGAGCGACGCGGCAGTGCGGGCGGCGCTGGCGGCCGAGCGGGAGCGGGAGCGGGCGCGGCTGGCGCGGCCGCTCTCCCGGCTGCTCAACACTCTCGGCTCGCGACCGGTCCTGCCGCCGGAAGACGTGGCGGCGACCGTCGGCACTTTCCTCGACGGGGTCGGCAGCGCGCTCGCGGCGGGCGCCCCCCGCGACGACGTCAGAGCTTCCTACGATGCTTTCTGGCTCGCCCTCGTCGCCCTGGGGCAGACGGCTCCCGGACGCTGAGCGACCGGCGCAGCTCCACCAAAGTCCCGGCCTGAACGGCCACTCTGCCGCCACGCAGCACGGTGAAGGTGAGGGGCCGGTCGAGCCGGGGGAGATCGGCGTCGCGAAGCGTGCGCGCGAGCCGTTCCTTGAGGCGCACGCGCACGGTGCCGACGCCGTTCTCGATCTCGTAGTCGAGCGGGCAGGACTCGCCGGCGATGGTGACGGCGGAGGGCAGGGCCTCGAGTGCCTTCCGCCGCTCCGGGGCCACGAACTCGTCGATCTCCAACGCCAGGTCCGCTCGCTGGAAGTCTTCGAAGCGGTGCAGGCTCGCCAGCCGCCGCCCGAGCGCCCCACGGATGACCGATCCTTCCACGCCGCCCAGTGTGCCGCCCGAGCGGCGCCACAACTCGCCCAGCCGCTCGAGCGTGTGCCGCAGTTGTCGCGCGTGACGGTGGTGTGCCACCCCCGTCATCAGGGCCTCGACGAGCGCCGCCCGCGCGCGGCCGGCCAGCTCATCCGGGATCTGGTCGAGCGGCTCCGCGTCGCGCTCCAGCTCGAAGTCGTGAAACACGCGCCGGCGCACGGCTACCAGGGGCAGCTTGTGACGCCGCGCATCGTAGCTCACGTCGGCCTGGCCGACGCGCGCGTAGCCTCGCATCAGATCGTAAGGAAGCTGCGTGCCCTCGATCGCGGCGCGCGGCACGCCGAAGCGGTCCGCGAAGTACCGGATCGTCCCCGCGATGCCGCCCCACGTGCCGCAGACGGACCCTCGCGAGACGCGGACGGGCTCGCTGTTCGCCGTCTCCTCGTCCACCACCAGGTCGAAGGGCATGATCCGGGCGAGCAGATCCTGGAAGCGCCGGAGGGTGCGCTCGTCGGCGGGCGGCAGGGCTGCCGGCAGCCGCAGCTCCAGTGCGCGATACACCGCCGCCAGGCCCAGCGCCGCGTCCTCGACGGCCTTGACGAGGACCCCGCGGCGCTCGCCCCACTCCTCGAGCTCTTCGCCGAACAGGTGGCGCGCCAGCCCGTACACCTCTCCCAAGGCCCCGTGCTGGTTGACGGCCTCCGCCACGACGTTGTACGCGGTGAGGTGGTCGGAGCCCGGGACGATCAGACCCCGCAGCATCCGCTCCTCGCGCGTCATCCGATGCAGCGACTCGACGGCCGAGCAGGTCGCCACCACGGGCACCAAGTCGGTGTCCGCGTGAACCAGGAGCTCGGCCCAGGGCCGCTCCACCGGCATGGCCTCCACCTCGGCACCGTAGACGGTCAGACGTCCGTCGGCGATGATGCCGCGGGCCTCGAGACCGCGCACCGCCGCCGCGTACGCCTTTCGGTCCAGCGGCGCGGGGAGTTCGAGCTGGGCCGCGTCCACGCCCAGCGCCGCGCAGGTCATGGCCACACGCTCGACGTCGCCCGCCAGCTGGAACTCCGGCGGGCCCGGCGCCAGCGCGTCGAACGCGAGGCGCCGCTCGCTGAGGATCCACACCTCGCCCCGCTCCACACGACCGTGCACGCGGCCCGCCATCTGCAGCAGCTCGTTGGCGCCGAGCGGCAGCCGGGTCAGGACGTTCCGCCCGCGCTGGACCACGTTCTGGTAGCGGGCATCGAGGATCACGACCGTGTCGAGCCCGGCGATGTTGAGCGCCGACTGGCCGGCCGCGGTCATCGCGAGCAGAAAGGGCTTCCGCACCGAGCCGTCCAGGAACGGCCGGATCACCCGAATCGGCTCGCCGCCGTGGTAGAAGGCGCTGGTGAGCGCGGGCCACTGCGCCCCGACGCCGGCCGCGACTTCCTCCACCTCCGCCCGCGTCGGCACGAAGACGGCGACGCCGCGGCGCTCCCGCACGACCCGACGCAGGAAGCGCGGATCCAGAAAGTCCGGCACGGACGTCGGCACCACCCGCACCCGGGCGGCTTTCGCGGGATCGAACGCGCGGGTCTCCAGCACGGCGGCCGATTCCAGGTAGCGGGCGTAGAAGGCGGGGTCCACCGTGGCGGAGAGCCAGACGAACCGGCAACCCGCCCGTTTCCCGAGGGCGAGGCACAGCTCGAGCTCCGCGGACGTCTGGTGGATTTCATCCACCACCAGCGTGTCCGCGCCGGTGATCAGGCCGGCCTGGAACCAGCGACGCGCGATCCCGGTCGTGACGATCACCACGTTCCAGCCGGGCGTCTCCGGCGTGGCTTCCCGCTCGCGGTTCACCACGCCCACGCGCAGCGGAACGCCGAGGATCGTCCGCGCGATGCGGCGGATGCCGAGGGTCTTGCCGGTGCCGGTGCCCGCGACGATGCCGAACCCGCGGCCGCCAGCCGCCAGCTCCGTGATCTCGGTCCCGTGCTCCGCCTCGAGCACCGTCCCCAGGTCCAGCCCCATGGCCAGCTCGATGGTCTCGCAGGCCGCACGCGTCGGGGCGATAACGATCACGCGGCCCGTCGGGGGCCGCGCGGCGAGGAAGGCGAGGCGATCGGGTGGGAGGTAGTGGTCGCGACTTGGGTGCACGCGCCCTAGTCGCCCAGGCAGATGCCGAGTTCGCGCGCGGTGCCGACCGTGTCGGAGTCCAGCGGCACCAGCTTCGGCTTGACAAGCGCTTCCTTGAGCGGCACGTAGCCGACCGTCGGCGGCTGGTACGCGACCATGACACCGAACACCTTGCTGGCCACGCATCGCACGGCGGCAGCCCCGAAGCGCAGAGCCATCAGGCGGTCGAACGTCGTCGGCGTGCCGCCCCGCTGCAGGTGGCCGAGCGTGAGGGACCGCGTCTCCTTGCCGGTCCGCTTCTCGATCTCCCGCGCCACCGCCTCGCCCGCCCCGCCCAGCCGCTCCATGGCGCCGCCCAGCGCGGCGGGACCCTTCAGAGCGCGCCCGCCTCCCCGGGGCATGGCCCCCTCGGCGACGACGACGATGCTGAAGTGCCGCCCGGCCTCCTCGCGCTCCTTGACCTTGCGGCACACGCTCTCGACGTCGTAGGGAATCTCGGGGATCAGGATCGCGTCCGCGCTACCGGCCACCCCGGCGTGCAGCGCGATCCACCCCGCGTAGCGTCCCATCACCTCGACGACGATCACCCGTCCGTGGCTCTCGGCCGTCGAGTGCACCTTGTCGAGCGCCTCGGTCGCCGTGGACACGGCCGTGTCGAAGCCGAACGTGGTCTGGGTGCCGCCCACGTCGTTGTCGATCGTTTTCGGGACGCCGACCACCGGCAGCCCCTTCTCGTAGAGCTGCTGCGCGATGTTCAGGCTGCCGTCCCCGCCGATCGTGATGAGCGCGTCGAACCCGTGCGCGCGAAAGGCTTCGAGCAGCTCGTCCGACCGGTCGACTTCCTTTACGGTGCCGTCCGGCTGCCGTACCGGGTACTTGAACGGGCTGTCACGATTGGTCGTGCCGAGGATGGTCCCGCCGACGTGGGTGATCCCGCGCACCTCATCCGGGCCGAGCGCCACCACGCGGTCCTGCCCCAGCAGCCCGCCGAAGCCGCGCTGAATCCCGTACACCGCCCACCCGCGGTGGACTCCCGCCAGCACCGCGCCGCGAATGACGGCGTTCAGCCCCGGCGCATCCCCCCCGCCCGTCGACAGCGCTATGCGCACTGACGCAGCAGCTCCAGCACCTCGCCCGGCTCCGCATGCCGATTGAGCGCCTTCTTCGAGAACACCAGCTTCCCATCCACGGTCACTTCGAACACGCCTCCCGACGACGCCCGCAGCTCAACCTCGGCCCCGGGAAACGTCCTCCCCACGTCGGCCGCCAGACCGGCGGCCCGCGCTTGGTAGTTTCAAACCGCGCAGTACTCGATCAGCACGCGCACGGCGGCCCTCCAGGTTCAGGTCCGCGACACACTGTAGCATGAGGCGTGCCCCAGCGACAGCCCGCCGCTTGACGCCGGACTCCGCTCACCGTACCGTGGCCTCGCCGCACCGGGCGGCTCCCGCCGCGCCCCGAGGCGAGGCGCTATGGGAGCGCGAGCCAGCGAAGAACTGACTAATCAGTCAGGCTTGCTAGTCAACTGGGGGACAACACCTTGACCGTGGCCAGAGCAAAGCCGGCCAGCCGCCGTGCAGAGCAGGGCTTGCGGGTAGGGATCGATGTGGCGGCTCTCGCCGCACTGGCCTTCGTCATCCTCACGGGCCTGTACCCGCGGCCGTTTCCGATCCTCGAGTACGCGTTGCTGCTCGCCGCGGCCGCTGCGACACGGCGCTACGGCCTCGCGCTGCCCGGGAAGGGGTTCTCGTCCTTCGTCGTGGGCGTCGTCCTCTTCGCGGTGCTCAGGCACGGGTGGGGATGGGCCGTGCTGGTCGCTCCGGCCGGGATGCTGGCCGGAGACCTGCCGCTCCGGCGGCTCCGCCTTCGAAGCGCGGTCGCCAACGCCAGCCATCTCACCTTTGGCGCGGCCGTCGTGGGCTTCCTCTACGAACAGGCCGGCGGCGTTCCGGGCGGCCATCCGCTGAGCGGGGCGAACATTCCGCCATTCATCCTCCTGGTGGCCGGCCTCCCGATCGTGGTCAACGGAACGTTCTACGCCGAGCTGGCGCTGTCGGAGAGCCTGGCGTGGGTGGATGCGCGCCTGACGCTGCGATGGGAGTCGGTCGTCGCCCTGCTCAGCGCCGTGCTGGCCCTGGGGTGGGCGGAGCTGGTGGCGCGCAACCCGGATCCCGGTCTGATGCTGGGCTTCGGTGCAGCCTTGCTGGGCCTGACGATGCTGGCCCACTGGGTAGCGCGCAAAGGGGTGCGGGCCGACGAGCTGGGGCTCGTGGAGCGCCTGTCGCGGGCGATCGCCGGCGACGTCAACCTGGAGCGCAGCTTTCCCACCATCCAGTCGCTGACCCAGCGCCTCGTGCCGTGGGATCAGATGGGCTTCGCGCGCTTCGATCCCGCCGCGCGGGAGTTCGTCGAGGTCGTGGATACGGACCCCGAGCGGCCCGCGGGATTCCGCGTTTCCGGCGAGCGCGGGCTGGCGGCCGAAGCGGTGCGCAGCCGGCATCCGGTCGTGGCCTCCGAGCTGGAGGAGGAACGCTTCGGGGACGATCGCACGGAGGGCTGCGAGATCCTCGTTCCGCTGTATCAGGGCGACGCGCTCGTGGGCGCCTGGACGCTTCGGCACGCCGACCCGTCCATGTATCGCGCGGCCGACGCCGAGATCCTGAACCTCGTGGCGCCGCAGCTCGCGCTCTCACTCGCCGTCCACGGCGTGCTCGAGCCGCTGCTGCAGTCGTCCGAGCAGACCTCCGGCTACGTCGAGCACGTGACCGCGACGAGCGAGGAGATCCACGCCAGCTCGCAGGAGGTGTCGGCCGCGGCGCAGGGCGCCGAGGCGGGCGCCGCCAACGCCGCCGAGCGCGTGGATCGGGCCGAGGCCGCGATGGTCGAGCTGCGCGCGGCCGCGCACGACGCGTCGCTCGCGGGCGAGGAAACGCACCGCGCGGTGCAGGAGCTCGAGCGCTCGGCGCAAGCGGTGCGAAGCGCCACGGCGACCACGGCCGCCAACCTGAGTCGGATCGGGAAGACGGTCGAGCAGAGCGCCGCCGAGGTGGAGCGGCTTCGAGAGGCCTCCGAGCAGGTGGTCCGGTTCGCCGAGACGATCGGGGCCATCGCCAGCCAGACCAACATGCTGGCCCTGAACGCCACCATCGAGGCCGCCCGGGCCGGACAGCACGGGGCCGGCTTCGCGGTCGTGGCCGACGAGGTGCGCCGTCTGGCCGAAGAAAGTGCGAAGGAGGCCCAGCACGCCGGCACCTCGACGTCCGAGACCCGCCGCGTGATCGACCATGCGGCGCAACTCCTTGAGAAGATGCGAGATGAGATCGAGGCGACCGCCGAGGCCGCCAACCGGTGGATCGCCGAGCTGGAGGGGATCGTCCGGGCGGCGGAGACCGCGGCCCACCTGTCCAGCCGCATGGTGGAGTTCCCGAGGCGCAACGCCGAGCGCACGGCGGAGATGCAGGCCGTCCTGGCCGAGGTGAAGGCGGCGGCCGCGAGCTCCGCCGGGGAGGCCAAAGTCGTGGCGGCAGCGGCCGCCGAGCAGCTGAAGGCCATCGAGGACCTGTCTCAGAGCGCGCTCGAGCTGTCGGCCAGCGCCGAGCGCTTGGCGGCCGCCACGCGCTTCGTGAAGGGCTAGGTCTCAGGGTTGCGGGTCTGGGGTTGCGCAACCCCAGACTTGACTCCAAGATTGTGCAGGCCCTGCGGCCTCCGGGTCCCCGGTTTCGTTACCTCCAGGGTCGCCCGGCGATCGCTTTGCGGTTCCTCGCGGCGACGGCCAGACTCTGCTCGCACGGCGCCGGTGTCGGCTCCGTCCCAATTCGGTCGTCGCTTACGATGCGTCACGGTGAAGGGTCGGGGCTCGCCGGATCGAGCTCCTCGCGCGAGCCGGGCTAACTTCCGCTAGGAGAATCGTCATGCGCAATCGTATTCTGTTGGCTGCGGGCACCGTCGCCGTGTTCGTGCCGGCACTTCTGCTCGCCCAGCAATCCATGTCCGGCGGGCACCGGGAGCAAACGTGGGAGTTGAGCGCCGGTGTGGGGGTCTTCGGCGTGGGCCAGGGCTTCACCGGCGGGCTGAGCAGCTCCCAATTCATGCCGGGCGGCATGCTGCGCGTCGGCTACAACCTGACGCCGATGTGGAACATCAGCGTCGGAACGGGCCTGGGCTATGGCAAGTCCTGGCTCACCAAGACAAGCACGAACACGACGGGGTACGCCACGCCCAGCGCGCTGGTGACGTGGACGCCGGACATCAACAAGGTCACGAGCCCGTTCGTTGACGCCGGCGTCGGCCTGCTCTATCGGAAGAACCCCTCGAACAACAACACCGGTGCCGGCGTGCAGGTGGGCGTCGGAGTCCGGCACATGCTGGCCGACGCTCTGGCGCTGCGCGTCGAGGGCGGCGTCATGGTCGGCAGCGTGAACAGCAACACGACCGGCGCGGGTTACGCCACGGTCGGCGTGTCGTACTTCCTGGGCGGCCGCGCGGCGGTCGCGAGCGTCGCGGTAGCGCCGCGCATGGCGAGCCTGAACGCTCTCGGGGCCACGCAGCAGCTGACCGGCACCCCGATGGACAAGAACGGCAAGATGCTCGAGGGCCGCGTCGTCACGTGGTCCAGCAGCAATCCCTCGGTCGCGACCGTGTCGCCTGCGGGCATGGTCACGGCGCGCAGCAACGGGTCGGCGACGATCACCGCAACGAGCGAGACCGGGTCCGGATCGACCAACGTGACCGTGGCCCAGGTTGCGGCGACGCTCGCCGTCACGCCGAGCACCGGGTCGTTGAGCGCGTTCGGCCAGACGCAGCAGTTTGCGGTCTCGGCGCGTGACGCGAACAACAACGCGATGACCGGGGCGCCGATCACCTGGTCGAGCAGCGATCCCACAGTGGCGACCGTCAGCTCGTCCGGCGTTGCGACGGCGGTTGGCAACGGCACGGCGCGGATCACCGCGACGTCCGGCAGGCATTCGGCCGCGGCGACGCTGGCAGTGGCGCAGACCACCGCGTCCGTGGCGGTGACGCCGCCCAGCTCCGTGCTCTCGGCGGCCGGCGCGACCGTGCAGCTGTCCGCGCAGGCGAGCGACGCCAACGGGCAGACGATCGCCAACAAGACCTTCACGTGGACGAGTGACGCGACGGGCGTCGCCACGGTGAGCGATGCGGGCGTGGTGACGGCGGTTGCCAACGGCGTCGCGCACATCAGCGCGGCGGCGGACGGTCAAAGCGGCACCGCCCTGGTGTCCGTGGTCGTGGCGCCGAAGGGGGCGCCGCCGGTCGCGCTGCCGACCCTGCCGAGCGAGGCCAACGGCACGCTGGTCTTGAAGAACGTGAACTTCCGCGTGGGCAGCTCGGTACTGCTGCCGGCCGCCAAGGCCGAGCTCGACCGGATCGCCATCGCGATCCAGGGCGTGCCCAACGCCAAGTGGGAGATCGGCGGCTACACCAGCAGCCTCGGCAGGGCGGCGACGAACCTGCGCCTGTCCCGGTTGCGGGCCAACGCGGTGCGGGCGTACCTGATCAGCAAGGGTGTGGCGGCCTCCAACCTTACGGCGGTCGGCTACGGCGCGACGCACTTCGTCGCGACCAACAGGACCCGGGCCGGTCGGGACCAGAACATGCGTGTCGAGATCAAGCGCCTGCCGTAGTATCGGCGCGCGCATCTGAGTAGCTTCGAGCCCCATCCCGGTGTACCGGGGTGGGGCTCGAAGTTTCCTGCTCACCGATCGGGAAGCCACCGCCATGCGCCGTGCCTTCGC
>Ga0335078_10017609_pt1 | contig 10619 bp, 10 predicted proteins | sample Lox_Sample_32_FD_206711 | JGI IMG/M metagenome (GOLD analysis project Ga0335078, IMG submission 206711) | Soil microbial communities from Loxahatchee National Wildlife Refuge, Florida, United States - Lox_Sample_3.2 | ecosystem: Environmental > Terrestrial > Soil > Wetlands | place: USA...
GCCGTATTGTCCGGCCAGCACCCAGATAGTTCCAGTGCCGTCATCGATCTGAAAGACCCCGCGGCCCAGCGCTCCAAAGGAATCAACCACCCGTCCCGCGACGGCTACCTCTCGTCCGGCATAGCGTCCGGGATCGCGGTTGAGCTTTTCGACACTCACCCGTGGTGGACAACCAGCCAGCAACAAGCTTCCTAACGCGATCCCCAAAGCGGACACCACTCTAGAACGCATCGTCAGCACGAAGATTCCTCCGAAAGAAATTTGGCTGACAGAAGTAAACCCGGGAACCACCTCCGAGTTGTGTAGGTGGGTGCTGCGAGTGATTCCCCTGGCCCGCTCTGCCGAATCCCGTGGTCACGCCGAATCGTCCAATCAGGACGAGGTCTTCGCCATGGCCATGATCCCGTACTTTCAACGGCTTTTCGCGTACGATGAATGGGCGAACCGTGAGGTCCTTACCTCCATGCAAGCCCCTGCGCCGTCGCACTCACTGAGATTTTTCGCGCATATCCTGTCCGCCGAGCGGCTGTGGCTGGAGCGGCTTCTCGGCCAGCCTCAAACCTTGCCGGTATGGCCCGATTTTACCCTGGACCAATGCAGATTGCAGGTTGCCGAACTACCCGGCCTCTGGAAGGACTATCTGGGGTCGCTAACCGAGGACAGCCTTGCTCTCGACCTTACCTATAAGAACACGAAGGGAGAGAGCTGGGTCAATTCGCGGTCCGACATTCTGATGCACGTCATCATGCATTCTGCCTATCACCGCGGGCAGATTGCTGCTGACATGCGCGCTGCGGGATTCACCCCCGCTTACACTGACTTTATCCACGGCGTCCGTCAGGGGTTTGTGGAATAGAATGTCGCCCGCTTACGACCTGTGATCGATCCTGACCAAGTCATAGCTGCGACGGCCAGCGTCGCCAGCGGGGGCAACGCCAGCAAAGTATACAGGGGCGCGTCGGCCGTGCCCCGAAGTAGTGCTGGCGAGGTAAGCAGCGACCAGATAGAAAGCGCTACTGCTGCAAGCCATTGCCAGAGCAGGCACAGGAAAGCGGCTTTTGTGAAGGCGCGCGCGAAAATGTTGTGCTGTATTGCTTCTTCATAGCGATGAATCAGCAGCAACACGACGGGCACCAGCAACAGCTGGTTGTAGGCTGCCAGCTTGGGCAAGACCACGAGGGTAACTGCACATCCCCAGGCGAGTGCCATTGCAAAGTCGGTTGAACCGGCCGGCGCCCTCCGCCACCGCCACCAGGCCACGATCAGACAGGCGATCAGCCCAGCTATGGCCAGCTTCGCCACCGGCCCTGGAAGTAGCACGCTGAGAACGGACGATTCCTGGTTGTAGGTGGGATACTCGCGGACCGCGGCGATGAACCGTCCAATCCAGCCGGGAGACAGGGCTTGCGCCGCCATCAAGAGTATGCCCATGGTTGCCGCGAAGCTGGCGATCAGCCGCCATCGTTGACGCCATTCTGCGATCGCCCAAAACAAGAACCAGGCAACCAGCAGTCCGGTTGTGTCCGGTTTTGCTGTAGCCACGGCGAGTAGAAATCCGCACAGAGTGAGCCAATTGCCAACAGCCGCGGCTGCTGCCGCAGCGAGGAAGAGAATGACAAGTGCAGTAAGGTTCTGCTGGAAAAACTCCTCCACCGCGGGATAGCTGCCGGCTGCCAACAACATGCCGGAAAGCACTAGCCACCATTTCGAGCGCAGCCCGATAGCCCACATCCATAGGGGAACGCTGATTGCGATCGAAGCCAGAAGAAGCCAACGAAAGATCTCGGCCATCGCCGGAAACGATAGCCCGGCGAGAGGCGCCAGCAGGAAGACCACGTACAGGGGGTATACAAAGGACTCCTGCTCGACGGGATCGGCGGGATTGTTTCGATCGAGGGGGCGTCCGTAGAAACCGATTTGACCTTCGCGCGTGATCTCGACGCTGTAGGGGTCCCGCCGGTGCAGCAGCAGTTCGCGCGTCCCCAACCATCGCACATAAAGATCGGAGTGGTTTCCAATCGGCCGCTTCGCGGCCAAAACCTTTGCCGTATTCGCCGGAGAGAAAACTACCCGTGCCCAACGCCAGACACCCCAGAACGCCAGCAAAGAAGCGGCCAGCACAAACCATGGCAGCTTCGCTTTGGCGGGACGTAGACTCACGCCTGCATTCTACGGCGTCACGCGTGGTATTTTGGATAGTTCACTTCGGCGCTATGAGACGTCTGTTTCCATTGCTCGCTTTCCTGGCCCTCGCCGGCTTGCTCTCCGCCGCGCCTGAAATGGAAGTCGAGCCCTTGCCTGAGGCCGTCTCCAACAACGCGGTCGCGATTGCTAAGCCCAAGCGAGGCATGGAGCTGTTTTCGTTCATGGGGATGGGCGCCAAGAAGACCTGGGATGCGGTCACCAGCGCCGCCTACGCCATCGACGTGGGGTCGGCAAAGGCTTACTCCATCCACTCTGTCCCCGGAACCGCCGGCCGCATCGGGGCCGCAGCGATCGGAGTCGGGGGACGCGTATTTTTGTTTGGTGGCTATGTCCTCTACCAGGGTGGCGGGATGGCCATCCCCGACCTGAATATCTACGAACTCTCCCATGACCAGTGGTCTCGCGGTCCGGATATGCCGGTGCCGGTGGGTGACGCCGTGATTGGCATCTATCGCGATCGCTTCATCTACCTGATCGGCGGCCGTTCCAACAAAGGACCGGTCTCCGATGTCCAGATGTTCGACCTGGAAAAGAACCGCTGGACCCAAGCCACGGCTATTACGGGAACTCCGGTGTTTGGCCATGCCGGTGGCCTGGTGGGGGAGACGATGCTCTACGTCGATGGGGCTCGACAGAATTCCGCCGGGAACTCGCCCAGGTTTGTGGCCTCCGACGAGTGCTGGATGGGCAAGATCGACCACAAGAATCCGGCCAGGATCGCATGGACGAAAATAGCGGCTCATCCCGGCAACGCCCGCTTCCGTATCGCCGCCGGCAGTTCCGACAGGGACGGGAAGATCTACTTTAGTGGCGGCAGCGATAATCCCCACGACTTCAATGGCATCGGCTACGATGGAAAACTCGCCGAACCGTCTTCGGTAACGTTTGCTTTTGACGTGCACGCCAACAAGTGGGAAACCCTCAACGACAATACTCCGAACCCCACCATGGATCACCGCGGCCTACTGGTTACCCACGAAGGCTTGGTCATACTCGGCGGGATGGAAAAGGGCCAGCAAGTCACCGCACGCGTACTCTTGCTTTCAAAAGAATCAATCGCAAAATGAAGCTCGAATCGTGGCATCAGAGTTCTCAGTACTTCTAGATTGTGATCCAGCGTCCTTCGGCTGCGTCACCGCCCGTTTTGCCGACCCACCCGTTCTCCTTCACCACCGCTTCCGATATACTGCTTGCGCTTTCGGTCCCAACCTGTCCGTAACATTAAGGATATTCATGCAACTTATCCATCGCATTCACACGTCGACTTGGTTGGCTGTCGTTTTCATCACTTTCGGCGGATGGTCAGCGGCGCAGACTGCTCCCCAGTATCCCGGCTTGCCGAGCGAGACGCCGGACAAATTCGAGCCGGTTACGGCCAGTTTCGACTACGTCAAACGCGATGTGATGATCCCCATGCGCGATGGGGTGAAACTGCACACGGTGATCATTGTGCCAAAGGGAGCCCGGAATGCCCCCATCCTCTTTACCCGCACGCCCTACGACGCCACCGAGCTCACCAGCCACGCCAACAGTTCCCACCTCGGCCCCATTTTGAACGGCTACGACAATGCGCTCGAAGTCATCGTGGACGGAGGCTACATCCGCGTAGTTCAGGATATTCGCGGCAAGTATCGCTCGGAAGGCGATAACGTGATGACCCGCCCTCTGCACGGGCCGCTGAATCCCACGCCCGTTGATGAGTCCACAGACACCTATGATTCCATCGACTGGCTGGTCAAAAACATTCCCGAAAACAACGGTCGGGTGGGGATACTCGGTATTTCCTATGACGGATTCCTGCCCCTGATGGCGCTGGTCAATCCGCACCCGGCACTGAAAGTGGCCGTGCCGATGAATCCCATGGTCGATGGCTGGATCGGCGACGACTGGTTTCACAACGGGGCCTTCCGCCAGCAAAACATGCCTTACATCTACGATCAGGAGGCGACCCGCGGGTCAGAATCCAAGGCCGAACCCAAATGGTGGACGAGCAACTTTGACGACTATGACATGTATATGCAGGCCGGATCGGCGGGCGAGCTCGGACGCCGCCGCGGGCTCGAGCAGATCGGTTTCTGGCGCAAGCTCCTTGAACATCCCAGCTACGATGAGTTCTGGCGGGAGCAGGCGATGGATCGCATCCTGGCGGCACAGCCGCTCAAAGTGCCAATCATGCTGGTCGATAGCCTCTGGGATCAGGAGGACATTTACGGAGCAATGGCCGTATATAAAGCCATCAAACCGAAAGATACGAACAATGACAAAGTATTTCTTGTGATGGGGCCCTGGCACCATGGCCAGGAAATCGATGACGGCAGCACGTTAGGCGTGCTGAGGTTCAACAGCGATACAGCTCTTACCTTCCGGGTGGATATGCTGCGGCCCTTTCTCGCTCAATACCTGAAAGAAGGTGCGCCCAAAGCTGCTCTCCCTCCCGTATATGCGTTTGAGACCGGAACGAACCAGTGGCAACGTCTGCCCGCCTGGCCTGCTGGATGCGCCGGCGGATGTGCGCCGCGAGCCACGCCGCTCTATTTGACAGCCGGCCTGAAGCTGAGCTTTACCGCACCCAAGCCCGAGGGCGCGGCCTTTGACGAGTACATCTCCGATCCCGCCAAGCCCGTGCCGTTCCGCGCTCGCCCGATTCAGCCGGTCGGCTACGGCCAGGGCTTTACTTGGGCGCAATGGCTGGTCGACGATCAGCGCGAGGCCTCGGGGCGACCTGACGTAGTAACATTCGTCTCCGATGTACTCACGGCTCCGGTGAAAATCAGCGGGCAGCCGGTGGCCAACCTGGTGGCCTCAACCAGCGGCACTGACTCCGACTGGGTAGTCAAGTTAATCGACGTTTTCCCCGACGAAGTAGGCGGTCAGCCGGAATTGGGCGGATATCAGCTTATGGTTTCCGCTGACATCTTTCGCGGCCGCTATCGCGAGAGCCTGGAGACGCCAAAAGCTCTCACCTCCGATAAGCCGTTGCTATACCGCTTCGATCTGCCAACGGCGAACCACGTTTTCCAGCCAGGCCACCGCATCATGGTGCAGATTCAGTCGAGCTGGTTCCCGCTCTACGACCGCAATCCGCAGAGTTTCGTGTCCAACATTTTCTGGGCCAAGCCCGGGGATTATCGCAAAGCGGTGCAGCGCATCTACCACGAACCGGGTGAGGCGAGCTTTGTCGAGCTGCCGCTGGTGACAACGCCCTAGAGCGCGGTTGGGTCTGTCGACCGCGATGCAGATGGCTGACATCGTTGTTCGGCCCTGCCCGGTCATTCCTCGTCAGTTGTCACGTCTCGGTGAAGGATTCTCGAACCCGGGTGCATCCAGTGGAAGCGACAGGCTTCGCTCCCGTTTCTCGAGAGCGGCAAAGATTTCTTCCAGAATCATAGCCAGCTTTTCGGGATCGGTTTCCGTGGAGGCAGCTGCAGCCAGTTCTTCCCACGTCTTCTCGATTGGCTTCGGACCATCGCCGAGCATGTGATCTCCTTCCGACCGGAAACCGAGGATGGTGCTGTTTCATCATGTAGCAGCTTTGTGGCTCGCAAGCAAGCAGTGTTCTGAGTGTGCAACATTACAGGGCAAGTTAGTCTGGAGTGGAAATGTAAAGATCGGCTGACTGTGATTTTTCCCCGCCTGGCAAGATTACAGCTCCGATGGATCGCGCGGAGTCGGAGCATTCGCCAGCACCTTCAACTCCAGGCCCCGCAAGGCGCCCAGCGAGTACGCGGCCGATTCGCGTTCCTGAATGCCGTTGTTGAAATCGAGCAATTCACGAAGGCGTAGCATGACAATGCGTTTGACGTCTTTAATCCTCTCCGCAAATTCGTCGACTCGTATTTCCACCAGTCCAGCCTCGGAGAGCATTCGCCAAAGCTGCTGTGCTTCGCTTTCCTCATCGAATCGGGTCACGGCATTCCACCTCGCTCCATTTCCACAACCCGAAAGTCCCGCTCCCGGTCGCTCATTCTTGTTCTGCTTCTTGCGACTTACGCCCGGTTTGCTTGAACCTGAGGTATGTGTATGCCAGGTACTGGTTCAGCTCCGCCCAGAAAGGCTGGTCGCGTTCGCGGGGATCCATTCCGGCTCCAGCCATTGAAAGCAGCCGTTCCTCCCACTCCTGTCGCTCACGTTCGCTGACCTCATTGACTTTGCGCCACACCTGCGGCCGGGGGCAGCCCTCGACCCGGTGCTCTGGTATCACTCGTCCGTCCTCCAGAATAAAATCCCGCCAGAGCAAGCCCCAACGTACTTCCCTGAGAATCATCGTTTCACTTCCGGCGGAGGATTTGAACGAAATGGCTTGTCCCTCCTCCGGAGGCCAGCCCAACTCCGCGCCTGGTTGCTTTGCCGTGGACTTCATTTTGTACTGGTAGGAGTTAGGTTCAGTTGCCTTCTTCCAGATGGGGTTTGCGGCTAACGATCCGGGATCCATTGGTAACAGGTCTCGGCCAATCACTGCGCGACAAGACCCGCTCCACTGCTTGCTCTACACGCAGCATAAAGCTTGTGTCAGGATCGGAAACATCCCCAGAGGTGGCCAATGCCGCACCCATGGGATTCCCGTACGGCAAAGCCTCCAGGCTGGGCAGCAGTTGCGGGCGCTGTCGCAAATAGCCGATCCAGACCAGGGTGACGGCGTTATAGGACGTGCTCTTGACTACGCTGATAACCGTGCCCCCGCTGCTGCCGTACCACATCACAAGGCTAACCAGGATCAGTTCGACACTGGCAAACACTCCGAATCCCAGCGCGATGCCAAACACCTGTTGCCGCCAGCAATCTCTGAGAAAGCGGCAAAGCAACATCAGGAGCAGGAAGAGGCCAAGCTGCATCAGGCGCATGCTGCGATCAAAGGCAAATACGGCTGTTACTAACCGGTCCCCTGCCGTTTCGCTTCCAGTGACTGCGCCGAAGATAGCAAGCAGCAAAAGCAACCCGCACGACCAGCGAAATATGGTGGTTCCCAGAACCTGAAGGCCACCATACTTTCGAAACAAACTGTGCAATATCTCATCCATCACCGCTACGGTAAAGATCACGCTGACAGCGTTTCCGGTCCAGTACGCGTCGAAGTAGCTTTCTGGGAAATATCTGTATACGAGAAACAAACATGCTGACTTGAGGGTTTGAAACAGGATGTAAGAAAAGAACCTGGGAAACATCCTGTGATATCCGCGCCGCACCATGAAGATCAGAAGGGTGATCTGCAACAACGGCCCGGCGAGCCAGTTAACATAGATTAGCCAGTTCATTGCGGCACGGAAACGTAACGCTCGAAAGCATACCTATCCCTTCACCGCTCCGCAACTTCTATTTTGAGCGATATCGATTTCCTGGACTTGGTCTATCGATCCCTTACGGGATACAGCGTTTGCCCCGGCACGTGGGCATGGGGTCGCTGCCATCCGCGACCACCACCGCCTGTTCGGCTCGAATCACAGAATTGCCATGTCGCGGGATGCTTGACGGGATTGCGCTGTACAACCCAGCCAGTGCCACAACGGTCAGCAAAACCTCCAGTACCCTGTTCATTGGGGGAGTCTCCTTTGGGAGCTTACTTCTATAGTGGCGCAGTATATGCCCAGTCGAGCATTTGTGGGCAGTCCAACCTGTGGATAACCTCGCTTCTTCGACCTCTCGGGACAGATCTACATCATGGAGAGGAATGAACTATGGACGACCTGATCTCAACTCGACAGGTCCAACTCGCGGATCGCATTTCCGGCGCCACCTAAATCGGCAAGGCGCATCTCAGAATACTTACGGGACAGAATCACCCCTGGCGCCCCGGCGCGGAATGCAGCCAAAACTGCTTCCCTGACACTCTGCGGAGTGCATTTACTGTTATTCGGCTCGGTCGGGATATCGATATCAATCCCTGGCCAGATCAGGGTTTTCGTGCCGGCCACGCCCTCCAGGGCACGTCTTGTCTCACGATAGACGTAGTCGGGCGAAAGGCCGGTATGAGGAATCTGCTCGTAGCTGCCCTCGTTGAAGCCCATTACGGCATAGTTAAGTTCGACCAGGCTCTGTTTTGAGAGATCCGCATAAAGTGTCGAGCCGATATTGTCTGCATACAGGGCCATCCGCTCGCCGGCGCAGTTGTTGTACATCACGACCTTGATGAAATCCGAATACTTCGAAAGCTCTTGCAAATCCTGTTCGGCGCGGTAGATCGGATTGAAGGAATTGTTGTGCCAGATGTGCCAACCTACGGGCATGGTCGGCTTGGCGGCTTTGACCGTTTCGTAGATCGCGGCGTAGGTTTCGCGGAGGCTGTCGGTCCAGAGCATTTCCCAGGCGGCCAGTTCGGGATAGCGCAACAGGAGCCGCCAGAATTGAACGTAATAGCCGTCTACGGGGCGTTTGCCGCTGCGCGCCGAGCGCACGAATTTTTCCAACTCCAGAAACCCCTGCCGCGCACGATCCACATTGATGCCGCGGGCCTTGGCTTTGCTCTGACAAAATTGGCAAAAACAGGTCACGCTATCCGGATCGACCGGCGGCGTATCATGCGTGGCTCCCAGTCCGTCCGAAAGCGCACCTTGCCGCTCGGATCCCCACATGATTCCGTCGATGTCATAGGAACGGGCGTAGTCTTCGACCAGACCGGTCAGAAAATTTCGGTAGTCCGGATTATTGACGCATAGGGTCTCGGCATTTCGTCCGTAAAGATCGCGCTCCTGCAGTTTTTCGATGTTCGGCAAGTCGGTGCGAAAGACATCCTCAAGCCAGCAGATGACCTTTATGCCGCGCTTTTTGGCGGCAGGCAGCACCTCGGCCAGAATATCCAGATTGCCGTGGTCGGGCGCACGGGTGTCCTTGAGAACTGTGTTCTTGTAGTACTGGGGATGCGGAGTGGCGAAGTTCCCACCGTGAAAGTTGAGGTCGTACTCCTGCTTACCGTGATCCGGTAGCGGCTGGCCCGGAATCTGTCTTCCGGCGATACCTCGACCGTAGGTGAATACGGCCAGAAAGAGGGTATTCACGCAGGCGCGCTCCTGAAGCACATCCAGGACTTTCTCCGTGCCCTCATCGACGAACGAGACTGCTCCGACTTGGATGCCGACCATTTTGGAAGAGACAGCAGTGTTTCCAAGAGCTGGCATCGCCATGGCGGCGCCGGTCTGGGCGGCGATCCTCAGGAAGTCGCGGCGATTCACCTCCCATTTCGACATGCATTCCTACTTTCGGCGGAAAGGTGCCCGCTCTTATCGTGCTCTTGCCAGCACCAGCGTCACATCATCCGGCTGCTCTTTGTCCCCGATCCAGTCGTCCACGGCGGCGGTGACAATTTCACTGATGCGAGGCAGTGGCAGATCGCGGTTTTCCTGCACCAGTTCGATGAGTCGTTGCTCGCCGAATTCGCCGAAATCGTTTTCCGGCTCCGTCACACCGTCGCTGTAGGCCACGAAGATTTCCCCACGATGCAGCGAAACCTCGCCTTCCTCGTAGCTGACTTGATCGAACAGGCCTACGACCGTGCCGCCGCGATCCAGCCGCCGGATGCTGCGGCCTTCCGCGATGATGATGGGCGGCAAGTGGCCTCCGTTGCAGTAAGTGAACTTCCGCTGTTTGCTGTGGTAGGTGCCCAGGAACAGAGTCGCGTATTTCTCCGGCGGCGTACTCTGGTAAAGCTGGTGATTCAATAGCGCCAACAAGGCGGCAGGCGATACCTCGTTTTCCGCCATGCTGGAGGCCAGCACTACTCCCGTTCCCGTCGCCGTCCCCACCGCGGCTGGTTCGCGCAGCGCAGGAATGTCCTGCAGGCTGTACGCGCGTACCGCGGAGTGGATGGTTGCCATCAGCAGCGCCGCCGAGATTCCCTTGCCGCTGATATCTCCGACCGCCACAACCAGCCGTTCGGAATCCAGGGCCAGAAAGTCGTAATAATCGCCGCTGACGGTGCGCGCAGGGCGACAAAACCCATGCACTTCCAGCGAGGCCAGTTGGGACACCGCCCGAGGGAAAAGTTGTGCCTGCACTTCCTGCGCGATGGCCAGTTCGTTTTCCAGCTTCTGTTTTTCTTTCTGTTCCGCGATCAGCTGCTCCAGCGACGCCGCCATGGAATTGAACGAGTTAGCCAGAGCGGCGATCTGGTCATGGGACTTCACCGGAATGCGATGGCTGAAATCGCCGCGGTTGATGTGCTTGGTGCCGTCGTAAAGCTGGGCCACCGCACCGGTTACGGTGCGGGTTAGCCGTGTGCCGATGAACAGCGCCATCAGTTCGATCGCTCCAAAAATAATGGCCACAAGCAGGATGAAGAATTCCGCTGCCGGCGCGAAATCCCCGAGCGCGCCAAACAAGCGATCGTAAAGCTTAGACATGCGGGTCTGGACGCTGATGGCGATCGGATTGGTGGTTTCTCCAGTCTCCCAATTCACCACGAACACAGTTGTAGGAAGGGTCAC
>Ga0335078_10017610_pt1 | contig 10619 bp, 10 predicted proteins | sample Lox_Sample_32_FD_206711 | JGI IMG/M metagenome (GOLD analysis project Ga0335078, IMG submission 206711) | Soil microbial communities from Loxahatchee National Wildlife Refuge, Florida, United States - Lox_Sample_3.2 | ecosystem: Environmental > Terrestrial > Soil > Wetlands | place: USA...
AGCTGAGTACGGCAACTCCCGCAAAACCGACAAGGAGAGAGACGATCAATGGGAAAGTGGGCCGGTTCCTGTAGAGAACCAGCTCAATGATGGTCGCCCAGATGGGCGCGGACGACGCCATGAGGCATGAGAAGCCGGAAGGTGCGTACTGCTCGGCCCAGAGTATCGAGCCGTTCCCGCCGAGCCACAGGAGATTCCCTCCCACAATAAGAGACAGCCATTCTGAACGGGCCGGCCTCGTCTTCAGTCCCTTGACGCGGGCCATGGCCAGGAGGATCGCCGCCGCCGCGGGCATGCGCAGGGCGCCCAAAATGAATGGGGGAAACCCATTCGCCGTGCTGACGCCCACCCTCATGGCCAGATAGGTGGTGCTCCAGAGGACGTAGACCAGGCAGAGGTGAAAGACGCCCTTCCGGGAAAGCCCCTCGTCCAGAGTCTCTCTCATAGGAAAAAGTCCATTTTCCAAAAACCTCGGCGCGCCGCAGGCCTGCGTATTCGGTCTCATGTGTATGCCATCAGACACTGTCACGCTTCGGAGTCCCACGGTCGGCGCCGGACCACACTATTCTACCCTCAAAGCCGGCAATACGACCACGATTTGTTCCTTGACAGCCCCGGAGCTTTAGCCGTACCATCAATAATAAGAGGCGGCGGGAGGCGGACTGCTTGAGGCATGGCCGCCTCACGGGACGGGGAGAATTCTAATTCTCGGGTGAAGAGAGATGGATCGGTCGGAATACGAAAAGTACATTATCACGGACGTGAGGCGGAACCTGGACCTCTCCTCTCATCGGACCGATCCGCTGCAGCCGCCGGATCCCAGGAGCGTCCCTACGCCCGTCATGTGGCTTGACAACAAGATCATCCCCGGTGCCTTCTACGTCGAAAGTGTGTGGGTCTGGCCGGAATGCGCATCCGAGCGAAACGTGGCGCTGGCCCACACGCACCCTTTCGATGAGGTTGTCACCTTCTTCGGGACGAATTTCGAGGATCCCACCGATCTCTGCGGGGAGATAGAGTTCTGGCTGGAAGACGAGCGGTTCATTATGACCAAGAGCTTCCTTGCCTTCATACCGGCGGGGATGAAGCACTGTCCCCTCATAGTGCGGAGAGTCGACAGGCCGATCATCCACTTCAACACAGGGCGCGGAGCCCAATACAGCGATGACACCGGTCCCTGAAGAGGCTTTTGCTGCGATGTTCCCGATCTCCATTCTGCTGAAAAGCTCCCCCCTTCTACCCATGCCACAGCCCATACGCGAGGCTGCCACCGGTGTGCTAAACTTTGTGAGGCATGGAACGCAGAGACGACCTTGAGCAGAAGACTTTTCTTGCGGTAGTGCTCCACGAGTCGCGGCACTACCGTCTCTATTCCCTCTATTTCGTAAACAACACGTCTGAAACCATCGACGCCTTGATCGTCGTCGCGCCGGGAGGTGTGGACGCCATACCCGAAGGGACGCCCATTGACGCCGTCGGCACCGAGCTCATTGACAACGTGGGCGTCAGAAAGTATGGGAGCATCCCGCCGAGGAGCTACGTAGAGCTGAGCACCTATTTCGACTGGGACTTCGACCGGTCGGACGCGCGTCGCATTTTGCTCAAGACCTCCGGCCGGGAGGAGCATCTCCATTTTGACATAGAGGGGTCTGTCATGGTGGGGCGCGAGCTCGATTTCGTGCCTATCCTCGGCAAGAAGGGATATGTCTGCGTCGGCAAGAGGACCTATTCGTCAATCGACGGGCCGGGGGATGCGCCTTCCCCTGGCGAATAATCCCCAGGGGCTCCTCGCGGCCGACGAGGATCGTGGGTCGTGTCCTAATCAGGAGCGAATTGGGAGACGACCGGATCGCAAAAAGTCTTGACATCGCCGCCTTCGATGGGTTGGAATGATCCCTTAGGTAGCTGATTAGCAGCGACATCCTGGAGTGAGCCGATCCCGAAAGATTAACGAACCCGGCAGGAGCGTTCCATTATGCGGCAGTCCTTCCGGCGTGCCCATCCCTTCGAGCGGGAGAGCCGCATATCGCCAGTCGAGGTGACTTGAGATAGGCCCATGTATCTTTCTTTTTACGGTCTCAGGAAGCAGCCCTTTCACATCACACCGGATCCCGAGTTCCTCTACCTCAGCCCGAGCCACAAAGAGGCCCTCGGAGCCATAATATACGGCGTGGAGCAGAGAAAAGGCTTTGTTGCCATTACCGGCGCGGTGGGAGTGGGCAAGACCACTATCTTACGATCGTATCTGGAGAAGAAGAGGGAGTCCCTCAAGATCATTTATGTGTTCAACGCGAAAATCCCTTTTCAGGGGCTCCTCGCAACCATTTACCGGGAGTTGGGCCTGCCAATCGGAAGCGATTCAGAGATCGAGATGGTGGGCAGATTGTACGAGTTCCTCATCGATGAATACAAACGGGGCAACAATGTGGTGCTCGTCATCGACGAAGCGCAGAACATGCCCACCGATACCCTGGAAAGCCTCCGCATGATGTCCAACCTCGAAACGGTCAAGGACAAGCTCATTCAGATTGTCCTCGTGGGTCAACCGGAGTTCGAAAGGGAATTGGACACGCGCCAGCTCAGGCAATTGAAGCAGCGGCTCGCCGTCCGGGCAACCATCCAGCCCCTTACCGGGGCGGAGAGCCTGGAATATGTCAGATTCAGACTCAGGCGGGCAGGCGCTGATCCTGCCACGATTTTCACGAGGCCGGCCTTGAGGGAGATCGTGAGATGGTCAAAGGGGGTTCCGAGGCTGCTCAACGTCCTCTGCGACAATGCCCTTATCACGGGATTCGGCTACCAGCGCAAGCCTGTCACAAGGAAGATCGTCAAGGAAATCATTCGCGATTTCGAGGGTGAGAGGGAGCTTTCCTCTATCCGAAAGCAGCTTACCCGAGGTGCGACCCTGGCCCTTCTGCTCCTCTTCTTCCTGGGGCTCACATGGCTTCTGCCCCTCAAACGAATCCTGCTCGACCAAACGGCGATGTCCGTGTCCCGCCAACAAATAGGGGAGACGGAAGCGATCAAGGCGGTGAGACCGAAGCAAGCCGAGCCTTCGAGGGCCCGCCAGGAGCGGGAAGTCCCGCCGGGGAGAGAGCCGGAGACCCTTTCCCGCCCTAATGAGCCGGCTGTCGTGACAAAGACCGTAGCTCCCGGCGACACCCTCTCGCAGTTGGTGACAGAGGTCTACGGCTTTGCAGGGAGCGCCCTGCAGCTCCAGATCCGCCTCGAAAAGGTCAGGGAGAACAACCCGCAGATCAAGGACATAGACAGGATCCTTCCCGGAGAGAAGATCTCCTTCCCGAGCCCCGTCAAGGAGCCCTTCGACGTTGCTTCCGATGGGGAAGGCTAAGGCCTCTTACCCCGAACCCCCAGGGCAAAAAAGTCCACGCCCGAACATATCCGCTTCCACTCGTCGCTCATCAACGCTCGTGCGTTGTCTTGCGAAAACGCTTTAGCCCCTGGGTTTTAGTTATTCTTCGTGAAGCCGATAATAATATTACAAAGTATTCATATGTATAAAAGAAACGGACTGGACACCAATACGATTCATGCCTTCATCACGAGAAAAGCCTTCGGCTCCGATTCTTCTCCCTTGGCGGTGACGCTTCTGGGGCAGACGGCCTGCCTCTCCGCACGCGGCTTTTACGGGGCGCTCGCCTTCTGGGACGGCCGTTTTCTGAATATTCCTGCGCCGATGGGGAGACCGATCAGCCTCGCACCGCAGGTCGTCCATGAGGCAGGAGGCGACATGGCAAGGCTCCTCCTCCGGCGGGTGGTGACACACGTGCACGGGACGGCCCAATGGGAGGCGGTCGAGCCTGTCGCTCCGGTATTCTCAGGCTTCACGATGATCACATGGCCGGCCAGGAATGGAGACACCCTCATCAGACTCCCCTACCCCTTCATCTTCGATGCGAAGGACCTGGTGATCGTAGCGCCCGATGTGCAGGCAGCATTCCTGCGGGCGAGACGCCACGGGGAAGGATATGTCCGGATCCTGAAGACCCTCGGAGGGACGATCGCTCCCTTGAGGAGAGAGGAAATCGCGAGAAAGATATCTACGTTGCGCTCAGGGGTCACGGCGGGAAAGGGATAAGAGGACCGTCCTGTAAGAGGGCCGGAACCCTTGAAGCGCGCTCGCTCAGGCTCAGAGCCAGCGTACTTCTCTCTTTTTTCGCCGTATTGTCTTTCCGTATTCGTGTTTTGGGTAGCCGAGCATGATGGCGCTGTAAATATTGCGATCGTCGGAGATACCCAGGCGGCGCGCTACCTTCCTCGTGAGGCCTGCCGCAACCAGGAGAAACCCTGCCCAGCAGGTCCCCAGGCCGCGGCTTTTGGCGAGGAGCTCCATGTTTCTCGTCGCAATGGCGCAGTTCTCGCGGGCGTTGAAGTTGGCCCTGAGGCCGTGAACAACGATCACTGCCGGGGCATTCCGGAAGACGCTCCCGGCGATGCCGCCGCTGGCCTGCCGGGCCTTGAACCTCTCATAGTAGCCGATGGAGCGCTTTATTGTCTCCTCCCCATACTTGATGGCGGCAAGTTTCCTCCCCACGGCGCTCCCCAAGGGCTTCATCTTTCTCCACAGGATCCCCATCACCATGCCTTCCAGCTCGGCAAGCAATCCCCTGTCCTGGATGATGACGAAATTCTCAGTCTGGCTGTTCGATGCCGTTCCGGCGTGCGTGCCGACCTCGATGAGCTGTTCAATGACCTCTCTGGGCACGGCTTTCTCTCTGAACGCCCGGGTGGATCGTCTCGAGAGGAGGAAGGCCCTCATGGTCTCGGGAGCGATGAAGACCTTTGGCCCCTCCTCGAAGTCCTCCGCCGCCATATCGCCATGGGTAACGGCCCCTTCGGGACAGATAGCCACGCAATGGCCGCAGAGGGTGCACTGGTCGGCATATTGTGCCCGCGCCGTTCGCCCGCCACGAGGGGCAGGGTCCAACAGAAAGACGCCGGCCGGGCATTCGTCGGAGCAGAACCCGCATCCCGTACATTTTGCGGTATCTACTTCTATCATCCTGCCACCCCCTGCCTCTTTTGATATTCGCACGTATTCGAAGAAGGATACCAGCGGTGCTTGATGCGCGTCAAGCACCGCTGGCGTCGATTGCGCAGACCTTCCGCCGCATGGAGCCCATCGGAATGTGAGAAGCCATTCCCTTTGCCAAATCCGGGAGTCTGTGCGATATTAGCGGCAGGGTAGGTAAGTGGAGACTGCAAGGGTTCACCAGCTCGTGGTCCCATGTGTAGTCAGGAATGGCCGCAAGACCATTCCCAGGCCCCTAAGGTGAGAGTCGATGAAGAGAATATGCGTAAACTGCGGATCGAGCCCCGGGGTGAAGCCTGCCTACCGGGAAGCAGCTCAAAGGCTCGGCAGGACCCTCGTGAGCAGGAGTCTTGAGCTCGTATACGGCGGTGCGGAGAAGGGGCTCATGGGAGAAGTGGCCAATGCGGTCATAGGGGCCGGGGGTATCGCCATAGGGGTAATCCCCCGCTCTCTTGCCCACAGGGTGAGCCATCGGGGTCTTCGGGAATTGTACATCGTCGGGTCCATGCACGAGCGCAAGCAGATGATGTTTGATCTTTCCGACGCCTTCATCGTGCTGCCCGGCGGACTCGGAACCCTCGACGAGCTGGCTGAATTGCTCACGTGGTCCCAACTCGGTCTCCACGGGAAGCCCTGCGGGCTTATCAATGTCTCGGGGTATTTCGATCCCCTCCTCACGTTCCTCGATACCGCGGTCTCCGAAGGCTTTATGAGGCGGGAACACAGGGAAATGCTCCTCGTCTCGGACGAGCCGGAAGAGCTGCTAGAGCGCTTCGGGTCCTACTCTGCCCCGAAAATAGAAAAATGGCCGGATATCGGTCCTTAGGACCTGAGAATGCAAAACCGTTCGAAAGCGGGGCAGAACGAGCCGCCCCGCAGTGTTTGGAGGAAGCTGTTACTCCTGCTTGATGGAGACCTTCTTGGTCTCATTGACGGCCTGCTTCGTCTTCGGGAGCTTCACCGTGAGCACCCCTTTCTTGAAAGAAGCTGCGACCTTTTCCGCATCGATCTCGGCCGGGAGTGGGATGGTGCGGGTGAAGGAGCCATAGGAGCGCTCGCTCCGGTAGTAGTCCTTTCCCTTTTCCTCCTTTTCCTCCCTTTTCTCGCCCTTGATTGTCAGCGCTTCCCTGGTGAGGGAAACCTCGAGGTCCTTTTCGTCGAGCCCCGGCAGCTCTGCAGTGATCTTGATCTCCTTGTCCGAATCGACCACGTCTACCTGCGGTACGAACGCATCCGATCTCCTGCCGAAGTGTGGCGTATCAAACCCGTCGAAGAAACTCTCCATGAGCCTGTCCATCGCCTGTCTGAACTCATGAACAGGATTCGCAAACACCTGTCTTTCGACAGGGACCTGTCCCGTTTCTTTCCGGACTTCCACGTCTTTCCGTGCCATATGATCACCCCCTGATACCGACCCATCGGTCTTGGTTCATTTTCTCCCGGTGGGAGGCCCTTTTCCCCTTCTTTCTTCAGGCTTCAACCCTCACGCAATCTTTTGAGCCATTGCGCCTCTAAGCCTTCGGCAACACCAATCCGGAACATTCCATCAATGGTCCGTATCTGTTGCCAACTCTAATATAACGGGCAGAAGCCATGAGCGCAAGATGGCGGCTATGGCGTCGAGCGGTTGGGCTCCGGGCCGGCGGACCGGAGAATGACTGCCCGTCTCAACTCCTTCACCAGGGCAATGTTCTCCATGTGGCCCGTTTTCACTGCGGTCACCTTGGCGACCACCGGCCGGCCGACAAGGTAGAGGTCTCCCATGAGATCGAGCACTTTGTGGCGGGCGAACTCGTCGTTGAAACGAAGCTCGGTGTTGATGACCTTCTGGTTGTCCACGAGGATGACGTTGCGCATGACGTTGCCGATGCGGCCGCCTGAGTTGGTCCCCGATTTTGCCAGCTTCTCGAAGTCGTTGATGGAGCCGAAGGTCCGGGCGGGGGCGATCTCCGCGAGGAAGCTCTCCTTTCCACCCTTGAAGACATACCGCTGGCGGCCGATGGGCGGAGGGTATTCCAGCGTGTAATCGATCTCCAGCTCTTGCGCGGGCTCGATGGAGAGGGACTTGCCGCCGGGTAGGTTCTCAAGGGTAATTCTCGCACCCACCGTCAGGGGCTCTACGCTCTGTTTCTGCTCGACCACTCCCGCTTCATCGATCTTGGTGCAGATGTCCAGGGCCGAGCCGTCGAATATGGGTACCTCCTCGCTCACCTTCACGAGAAGGTTGGTGAGGCCGTACATGTGGCAGGTGGCGAGCAGATGCTCGACGGTCTGGATGGTGCACCTCTTGCCTTTCAGCGAAGAGGCAAACCCGGAGGAGTAGACGTAATCGACAAGGGCGGGGATGCGCTCGCCGTCGGGCATGTGCTCGAAAACGATGCCCGTGCCGGGCGGCATGGGAAGAAGGATTACCCCGGTATTGACGCCGGAATGGTTGCCCACGCCGTAGGCGACCACGCTCCTGCCGATGGTCCTCTGCCTGTGACCGCTCCGCCCCTTGGCCATCTCTATGTGCCGGTCGTCGCCGTCGTACTCCTCTTTACCGTTCCCCTTGCCTTCGAGGCCCCGGGAGATCACGTCGAGCACTTTGTCGATGGAGAGGGGCTTCTCGAGAAAATCGATGGCGCCCATCTTTACTGCCTCCACCGCGGTGGAGATGGTGCCGTGGCCGGAAATGACGACCACCACGGCCTCGGGATCGATCTCTTTCACGCGGCTCAGGACCTCCAGTCCGTCCATCTCGGGCATCCACACGTCGAGAAGGACTATCTTCGGCTTCTCAGTCCGGAATATGTCGAGTCCTTCTTTTCCGTCCTTCGCGGTGAGGACGGCAAATCCCTCGTCCTCCAGAACGGATGAGAGGCTTTCGAGGATACTCTTCTCGTCGTCGATGATAAGGACCTTCGTCATGCTTCCTCGGTTATCTTCAAGAATATATACTGCAGCTCCGCTGCGAGGCACTCCAGATCGAGATAGGTTTGTGCGGACGCGTCGAAAAGGAACTGGAAGGATGCCGGGAACTCGTCGTCCATGTCCCAGAAGAGCAAGAGTATGGGCACCCTGGGTAAAGGCTCGACGACGAGGACGAGGTCAGCGTGGAAATCGGCCCCATACGGCCTTGCTCCGAGGGCTTCGAGGCGCCCGGCAAGGACATCCCGCCTTCCGGAAAAAGCACGGGCTATGGGTTCTTCCAGGTGAGTCTTTATGTAGGACGCGAATTGGGCGCCGTCCTTCAAATCACGGTAAGGCAGCCAGGGGCTGCTGAGCTGCCCCGCGGTCTGGCCGATACCTCCCTGGAGCAGGTACCTCGCCATGAGGATAGAGCCGATGGTATCGAGCCTGCTGCCGTCCCTGTAGAAGCCGTCATCCTCAACGCTCCACTCCCGCCCGAAGAGAGGGACATAGGCCTTATCGCCGCGAACGGCGCCGCCCAAAAAGGCGGCGTTGGCAGATGCCCCGGTCTCCTTCAGGCTCACGAGCAGATCGTCGAGGACCTTGTCGTAGTTTGACTGGCCGTCAGTGAGAAACATGCCTTAGTTTATCGAAAAGTACAGCGATTTACAAATGCACGTCCCCATGTCATCCAATGACGGCAATGGGGAAAGGCCTTGCGCAGACATGCCTCCCCCTCAATCTCGCTTCGCTCGTTCCTGCAGCCGGTCCGCGTCCGTGGATGGACGCGCCAGTCTCTCATCAGGTAACAAAGGTAACAAAAGTACACACATTTTCATTTCTCGTCATTCCGGTGATTTTCCTGATTGTGGCGCAAACAGGCCCTCAACGAGGGAAGCGTGCTTGTTTCCCTCTCTAAGCCAGCTCTCCCCATTTCCTCGTCTTTTCCTGGAGCGCCAAGGGGAAGAGCCATTTCAGGCGATCCGAGAAATGGGTACATTTATTAGCTCCATGCAATCATAATTGAGCCAGAAGAGCGCATAAACCGGCTTTCCAGACCCCTTTGTGATAAGAAGTCTTCCCGACCCACCGACGTAAACTCGCCTCACTCCCTTCCCAATCGGCCATGTCTCGCCCCCGTTCATCCTTCATGGCGGCTGGCTACCCTCTCTTCATATGTATAGCACTAAGCTAATAGATTGTCAACAAAAATCGGCATTCCTCGGTGAAGTCTCGGGGGAACCTTCCTTCGACGGGGTAGCCGAGAGAAATCCTTCTGAAGTTTGGCCTCAAGAGGATACAGAACGGAAGGAGCATGGCCGCAAGGAAGGCAGGCGAAGGCACAGGAGTTATCGACCGGCAGGGGGTGTCCATGACGCCCCACACAAGTCAGCGGGAAGACCCCGTCAATGAGTAGTCTTAGGTTTATTTCCGTGATAATCCTTGTCGCCTTTGGTTTTGCGGTACTTCAGCTCCTCGACGTCACGATGGCGTTCAGGACTGCCCCCAGCACCGTGGAATAAAAGAAGAAGGAGATGACGCTATGGATGAGGACCAGACGCCGCAGCCGGCCCGAGGTGACGTTGACGTCGCTTATTGCATAACTCAGCCCGATGGTAAAGGCGACATAGAGAAAGTCCAGGTAGTTGGGGAGGTCGGTACCGGGAAAAGAGAAACCTCCGCGCTTTCCTTCGGGAAAGGGTTGACCATGCTCATCGAAGTCGTCGAAATAGAGACGGGCATACTGCTGACCGAACGCGGTGTGCAGGAGAAGCCAGGACAGGACGACCGAGATCACGCCCAGTGCCAGCAGGATGGTGGCGTGGGCCGCCGGACGTTGGCCCACGGAGGTGAGGATGATGCCCAGTGTGGCGTTTGCCAGCAGGACCACTATGGTAACCACCATCAGCAGGTATTTGGGGCTGGGGTCGTCCCTGGAGACGCGACGCTGGGTCGCGGGTGCGTCGGCCGTGAAGATGACCGTTCCCAGCAGGAGGAGATAGCTCCCCACTCCCAGAATCCAGCCAACAAGGATGGCCGCGTTCTCTATCCGGCCGAGGAACCGCCAGGACGCAAGTCCCGCGCAGATCCCCAGAGGGACACATATGAGCGTCCGCTGCCGGTCGCGTATGCGCCACACGAACCGATAGAAGGCGCTCATCATTTATTCATGCCCCTCCTCGGATGCTTCGTAGCGTTGGTGGAACGCATCGACTCCCTCGGTGATCGAGTCATAGAAGTTTTCCGCTCCCAGAGCCTCCTCCACGCCCTGACGCCGCAGCAGCTCCCGCACCGGATCACGTACCCTGGATAAGCCGAACCCGATGTTTCTCGAAGCCAACTCCGCATGCAGCTTGATGAGCATGTCTCCGGCGGTCGTATCCACGAAGTTTATGGGCTCGGCGTCCATGAGGACCGCCCGAACGGGTGAAGCGGCCGAAGCGATCGAACGTCGTATCTCTCCGGCACAGTGGGCGGCGTTTGCGAAGATGAGATTGCCGTCCAGCCGGAAGATCACCAGGCCGGGGATGGTCCGGGCTTCAGGACGCCGCAGGATGTTCCGGTAGACGTCCTCGCCCGGCGCTTTCCCCAGTTGGGCCGTGGTGGGATGGCTGGCGTGATAGATGAGGACCACGAGCGACAACGCCACTCCGACCCCCACTCCCGGTAGCAC
>Ga0335078_10017612_pt1 | contig 10619 bp, 7 predicted proteins | sample Lox_Sample_32_FD_206711 | JGI IMG/M metagenome (GOLD analysis project Ga0335078, IMG submission 206711) | Soil microbial communities from Loxahatchee National Wildlife Refuge, Florida, United States - Lox_Sample_3.2 | ecosystem: Environmental > Terrestrial > Soil > Wetlands | place: USA: Florida...
AGAAAAACTCGACCCGCCTGACACCGGCTTCTTCAACGGGGGCCAGAAGGTGCAGTTCTGGGAGATCGTCGGCGGCTGCGTCGTTTACCTCATCACGGGCATTATTTTGTGGATCGGCGCCGGCACGTTTGGGCGTTGGGCGGTTGCGGTCAGTTATGTCCTGCATGACATTTCCGCGCTGATCATGCTGGGGGGGATTTTCATTCATGTGTATCTCAGCACGATCGGGGAGCCGGGAACTTTCCAGGCGATGATTCGCGGCGCTGTCAGCGAGGCCTGGGCGTGGACATTCCATCCCGCGTGGTACAAGGAAGCCACCGGGCGTGATCCGCGGCAGGCGTGCGAGGAGGCTCGCCGGCAGATGGCTGGGCAGCGCGGGACGCAGGCAAGGTAGGCTCACGTCCGTCCCGATGATTCCGCTATTCACTTGGCATACATGGCAATCACCCGCTCGATCGCCCGCCGGCACACTCGGCAGAACGCGTTGTGCCGCGTGAACATGATGCAGTTCAGTTCCGGCCGGTAATAGCCCTTCGCCAGGTAATTCGCTCCTTCAAAGGCGCCCACTTTGCCGGCAAATTTCTGCGCGGCCAGCATCGCGTCTTCTTTCTCGCGCTCTTTGCGGAACAGCTCTTCCATCTCGGCCTCTGGTTTTCCGGCAGCCCGCAGCTCCTTTCGTTGCTGCTGAATGCCGCGCTCGAAACCATCAAACGCCTCCTGATCCCAGGGCGTTGGGATCGGGGTTCCTTTCTCCACCAGGTCCATCCACTTCAGGTTGGCCGGATCGAGCAACGCGGTCACATTGGGCTCCCAGGGCTCTGTCTTGTGCTCCGGCGGCAGGTAGGCAACGTCGGACGTGTAATATTCGTCGGCCAGCGCGGCAAATTCGTGTCCGAATTCGTGCACCCCGACGTATCCCGCCCACCTGTTGTCGATCGCAACCGTGGCAAACTGGTTGAAGATTCCGCCGCCGCCGTAGACCTTGCCGTTGACCAGAATCTCGATGAATTCATAAGGAGCAAAGGAAGCTATGTCACGCAACGCTCGATTTTCTGTGGTCAGCACGTAGCGCTCGGTGCCGAACGTGTCGTAGGTCGTGCCCAGCGGCGATCGTCGGTGAATTCCGCTGGACGGCCGCGGGATGCCGGATTCCTCTGCTGTGGGACAGAGTCCCCACACGTTGAAGTCGCTGCGATGCTCGCGAAACGGCGAGGTTGTAAACAGAAACTCCATGAAGCGGCGGGCATCGCTCTCGAATTTTTGGCGCTCCTGTGCTGTGTAACCGTCGCCCAGAATCAGCAGATCAACCTTGTCCGCGGGCGGTCCCATTTTCTGGAGTTCGAGGAGCGGGCCGGGCGAAGGCGGGCGCGATGTGTCCACGAACTTGTCTTTCGGATCGACCGCGTTTTTCCAGACTTCCTGAAAGCCGGAGTCCTTGCGCTCTTCGAGGGAGACTACGACCGGGCCGGCGGGCGTCGGGAAGCGCAGCGACTCGGAAAACGTCCGATTGGCGTGCCGCGCTTCTTCGGTCGTCCGCCATTCGCCGAAGACGGAATTGAACCCGCGCGAGTAGACGAGCTTTCCGCTTGCCTGATCGCGAACTTCAAAGCGGTAGTTGCCGAGTTGGCTCTCGTCGATTGCCTTCTCGGGATTGCCCGGCCATTCCAGCGGTTCAATGACCACGCGATCCAGGCTGAACCATTGCTCGGTAGCGTTTCCCGTGTGGTAGTAGTCCACACGCATGGTGCGCGGCGGTGCCGTGGCCGTCATTTCAGGCCGCGCGGCGGAGACGTGCGATGAATTGGTTGTCAGGATGAGCAGAGAAAAGCAAACCGTCGAAAGGAAGACTCGAGCCGCTGGTTTCATGGCAGGAATTGTACCGGGCTCAGTCGCCAGCGAGAAGGCCAACCCATCGTCCCGAAGCCGTTCGAACAAGGCTCGTGCCTTCGCGCGCCGATTCTGATAATTTCGAGGGTCGTCGGCGGATTGCGAAGGTCGCCACATGCCGCAGCGCGCGACCCGCCTGCCCGGAGCCTCGAAATGGCCGCTACCAGTCGCGCTCTCAGTTCCGAAAAGATCGTCAACATCGAAGATCTGCGCCAGATGGCGCAACGACGCGTCCCCAAGGCTGTCTTCGACTATCTTGACGGCGGCGCGGAAGGGGAGGCGACGCTGCGCGAGAACTGCCGCGTCTTCAGCGATGTGCTCTTTCGGCCTCGCGGCGCGGTGGCGTCGGCCGACTGCAATCTGAAAACGACGGTAATAGGGCAGCAGATTTCGTTTCCGGCAATGCTTGCTCCCGTCGGCTACAGCCGTCTGATGCATCCGGGCGGAGAAGTGGCGGCGGCTCGCGCCGCGGGGGAAGCTGGGACCGGCTACATTCTTTCGACGATTTCCGGACACAAGCTGGAAAATGTCAGGGCCGCCTCGCAAGGTCCGGTCTGGTATCAGCTCTACTTGATGGGAGGCCGCGCGGCGGCTGAAGGATCGCTGGAACGGGCCCGCCGCGCCGGCTTCAACGCCCTTGTGATCACGGTCGATACTCCCGTCGCCGGGATTCGCGAACGTGATTTCCGCAACGGCATGAAGCCTCTTCTTGCTCCGTCCTTGTTTGCGAAAATCCCTTACTTGCCCGAGATTCTTGCTCATCCCGGCTGGCTGGCGGCGTTTTTGCTCGACGGCGGCTTGCCGAAGCTGGAGAACGTCGTCATTCCCGGCCAGGGACCGCTCGATCTGGTGGATGTGGCAGCGGCGCTGGCGAGTGCGGCGGTGACCTGGAAAGATCTGAGCTGGATTCGCGAGCTCTGGACCGGGCCTATTGTGGTGAAGGGCTTGCTCACCGGCGACGATGCGCGCCGCGCCGTGGATGAAGGCGCCGCGGCGGTCGTGGTTTCAAATCATGGCGGACGGCAGCTCGACTCCGTGTCTCCCACGTTGCGCGCGCTGCCGGAAGTCGTCGCAGCCGTGAAGGGGCAGGTGGAAGTGCTGATGGATGGCGGCATTCGGCGCGGCGCCGATATTGTGAAGGCGCTCTGCCTGGGCGCGCGCGCGGTCCTTGTTGGGCGAGCCTATGCCTATGGGCTTGCCGCCGCCGGGCACGCGGGCGTAACGCGAGCGATCCAGATTCTGCGCACCGACGTGGAACGCACCGTCCGGCTGCTCGGCTGTGCATCGGCCGCGGAGCTCGACCGCTCGTATGTTGCGGCGCCAACGGCTTGGAATACCGTACGCGGCGGCGAATGATACGCAGCCGATGGGTTACACGTTACGCATAAGCGTACGGTTACATGATTCCGGAAAGCTAAGTCGCCGGGCGATCCGCGATGGTCTCCCTGGCCGCATCCCAATACAGCTTCTTGCCCGACCAGTACGCCTGCGCCGCCATGATGCAGGCCACGGAATGCGCGTATCCACTGTGCACCGTGGAGTCAGGCTGCTTGCGGGAACGCATGCAGTCGAACCAGTTCCCCATGTGCTCCTCGGTGAGGTCGTCAATCCCCATCGGCGGAATCTCGGTCTGACCGGGTAACAGGATGTACTTCGACTTTCGCTTCTGGTCAATGTTGGCGTCGTCTTCGTGAGTTCCCTTTTCTTCGACCAGTTGATAGCGCGGGCTGCCTTCGCCGCCGATGTTGAACAGGGTTGCGTTCTTGCCCATATAGCGCGTGAAGCTGGGTGCGTCGTTGCCGAAACTGGTCGAGTAGCTGACTAGAAATCCTTTGGGATATTCGAGCAGGGTGTGGAAGGTGTCGGCGTTCTCGCGTCCATCGTGCCAGGCAAACACGCCGCCGTGGGAGACGACAGACTTGGGAAAATGGTCGTCCATGAACCAGTGCACCAGATCGATCGCGTGGCTCATCCACTGGTCGGGAATGCCGCTGGAAAATTCCCGGTAGAGGCGGAACTCGAAGTAAAGCTGCGGGTCGAAGGGGCGCGGCGGCTTGTTAATCAGCCACTTGCTCCAATCCGTATCTTGCTCGCGAATCTGTTTGACCTCGGGACGGCCGCGCCAACGGGGGCCGTGGTAATTCCAGACGATCTCGACCTTACTGATGTCGCCGAGGGCTCCGCTGCGGATGACATCATTTGCCGCTTTTTGATACGGCTCGCTGCGGTGCTGGGTGCCGACCTGGACGATCGTCTTGGCGGCGAGCACGGCGTCGTGCGCGGCTTTCGCTTCCGCGAGAACATTGCCCATCGGCTTCTCGATGTAAGTGTCCTTGCCGGCTTCTGCCGCCAGTTTCAGCAGGGGCGAGTGCGAATGGTCGGGAGTCGAGATCAGCACGCCGTCGACGTCTTTCATAGCGAGCGCGTCTTCAATGTGCTGCACGGCACGCGGGGCGCGGCCGTAGTAGCCGGTATTGGTCGCGACAGCTTTCTCACGATTCACTTTCCACGAGTCGCAGACTACGGTCATCTCGATGTTGTGGCTGGATTTGAGTTTGGAAACAATCTCGTCGAGCTCTCCACCACGGTTCCCAATGCCGGCGTGGGCCAGGGACAAGCGGTCGTTGGCGCCGACGATGTGCGAATAGGAAAGCGCGGTGCGAGGCAGGACCGCGCCGGCAGCGACGGCAATTGTGGACTTGCCTAAGAAGTCCCGGCGGTTCATCTGGGAAGGTTGAGACATGGGTGCTCCGATCTCGATTCTCGGCAGGAATCGTCATTCGCGGACCCTAAGCGATTCCGCTCGCCATGCTACGAAGAGCCTTCGATGAAGTCAAGGAACGTGGCCCGGCAGCGGATCTGGGATGGCGCTTGCGCAGGCCGCAACAACTGTTTATGGTTCTTCCATGAATTTTCCCCGCTCCAGCGGGATTCTGCTACATCCGACGTCACTGCCTGGGCCTCACGGCGTTGGCGATTTCGGTCCTGAGGCCTATCGCTGGGTTGATTTTTTGCATTCCGCCGGACATAAGCTCTGGCAGGTTCTTCCGCTGAATCCCACCGGCTATGCGGATTCACCGTTTCAGTGCTTTTCCGCCAGCGCCGGAAACCCGCTCCTGATCAGCCTGGACCGGATGGCGGAGCAGGGAATCCTCAGCGTGCAGGATTTGCGTGATGTGCCGCCTTTCCCGGTGGAGAGCGTCGATTACGGCGCCGTCACCCTTTTCAAGATGCCGCTGCTCGAAGCGGCCGCCAGGAATTTTCTCGCGCATGCATCGTCCGGGGACCGTGGCACGTTTGAGGAATTCACTCGCGCCAACGCCAGCTGGCTCGATGACTTCGCGCTTTTCATGGCGATCAAACAAGCACACGGCCTGGTGGAGTGGTCCAAGTGGCCAACTGATATCGCGGCCCGCAAGCCGGAGGCCATGTCGCGCTGGTCAGAGAAGCTGGCTTCGTCCATCACCGCACAGAAGTTTTTTCAGTACGAATTCTTCCGGCAGTGGAAGGAGCTTCGCGCCTACGGAAGCGAGCGTAGCATCCGCATCATTGGCGACGTCCCCATCTATGTCGCGCACGACAGCGCCGATGTGTGGTCGAATCGTCAGTTCTTCCTGCTCGATGGTGGCGGCCGTCCCGTGAAAGTCTCCGGCGTGCCGCCTGACTACTTCAGCGCCACGGGACAGCTCTGGGGCAATCCCATCTACAACTGGGAACTGCTCAAGCAAACTGATTATCGCTGGTGGGTCGAGCGGCTGCGTGCGGCACTTCGGCTGTACGATGTTGTGCGCATCGATCACTTCCGCGGCTTTGAAGCGTATTGGGAAATCCCCGCGCACGAAACCACGGCCATGAACGGGCGCTGGGTCAAAGGACCGGGCGCGGAACTGTTCGCGATCCTGCTGAAGGAACTCGGGGAACTTCCGATCATTGCCGAAAATCTGGGCGTCATCACTCCCGAAGTTGAAGCGATTCGCCACGAATTCGGCTTCCCGGGAATGGCCATTCTGCAATTCGCCTTCGGCAACGATCCCCAGGCGCCGACTTTCAAGCCGCACAATTATGTTCGCGATCTCGTGGCCTATACCGGCACGCACGACAACGACACCGTTATCGGCTGGTGGACGAGCGGCGGCGGCGACAGCACCCGCACTCCCGAAGACATCGAGAAAGAGCACGCCTATGCGCGCGCGTATCTCGGATGCAAAGACGAGCCCATCAACTGGGTGATGATTCGTGGCATTCTGTCGTCGGTTGCGAGCACAGCCATCGCGCCGATGCAGGACGTTCTGGGCCTGGGCAGCGAGGCGCGCATGAACCTGCCCGGCGTGGCCAGCGGCTACTGGAAATGGCGCATGAAACCGGGCGCGATCACGAAAGAAATTACGGGACGGCTGAGGGAAATGGCCGAACTCTACGACCGCTAAGGATCGCGACACAAGCGGAGGCTCATGGAAAAGCCCGACAAGTCTTTCTGGCAAATGTGGAACATGAGTTTCGGATTCCTCGGCATTCAGTTCGGCTGGAACCTGCAACTGGCCAACATGAGCGCCATTTATGAATATCTCGGCGCGCGGGCCGATCAGATTCCCATCCTGTGGCTGGCCGCTCCACTGACCGGCCTCATTGTCCAGCCCATCATCGGCCACGCGAGCGATCACACCTGGGGACGTCTTGGGCGCCGTCGCCCATACTTCCTCACGGGCGCCATCCTCAGTTCCTGCGCGCTCATCATGATGCCGCGCTCATCCGCGCTCTGGGTGGCCGCCGGCCTGCTCTGGATTCTCGACGCTTCGATCAACGTCAGCATGGAACCGTTCCGCGCCTTCGTTGCGGATTTGCTTCCTGAAAAACAGCGAACTCGCGGATTCGCCATGCAAAGCCTGTTCATCGGGCTGGGCGCAGTCGGTGCTAACGTCCTGCCATGGGTGCTGAGCCACTGGTTCCACCTGGCGGGGGGCGCTGTGGGCCACACGGTACCACTGAGGTTTCGGCTCTCCTTTACATCGGTGCGGTCGTATTCTTCTGCGCGGTCTTCTGGACGATTGTGACGACCAAGGAATATCCGCCGGAAGATATGGATGCTTTCCGTCGCATGAAGAGCGAAAAGCGTGGTTTATTCGCAAATGCAGCCGATGTTTTTGACTCCATCGCCAAGATGCCGAAGACCATGCGTCAGCTCGCGCCCGTGCAGATCTTCACTTGGATGGGATTGTTCTGCATGTGGCTGTTCTTCTCAGTCGCGATCGCGCGGAGTGTCTTCGGCGCATCTGACCCGAGCTCGCCCCAGTATTCCGACGGCATCGAGTGGGGCAACATCTGCTTCAGTGTGTACTCGGCCGTATGCTTCGCTTTCTCCTTCCTGCTTCCAGCGATGGCGCGCGCCATCGGCCGCAAGCACACGCACACCTTATGCTTGCTCTGCGGTGCTCTGGGGCTGATTTCAGCGGGCTTCATTCACGACAAGTGGCTTTTGCTCCTGACGATGGTGGGCGTCGGCATAGCATGGGCCAGCATTTTATCCATGCCGTATTCGATCCTGGCGGCGTCGCTCCCAAAAGAAAAGACAGGCGTTTACATGGGCATTTTCAACTTCTTCATTGTGACGCCCGAGATTCTCGCCGCAGCAGTTTTCGGCTGGGTGATGAATCACCTGCTGCACAACAACCGGCTGACCGCCGTCGTGGCCGGGGGCTGCTTCATGATCGTCGCCGCGGCGCTGATGCAGCGCGTCTATGATCCGGGAGAAGCGGGGGCGCAAGTTGAACAGAAACAGGGGGCGCTGACGCCCGCCGCCACAGAATAGCGGGCGCCGCGCCACCTTTCATTGGCTCAGTCGTTGATCGCCTGATACGCCAGCACGTTCACTTCATGGTCCAGTGTGAGATCGCCCGTGGGATGCAGCTGCGCCATGAAGACGACGATCATCTGCTCCTTCGGGTCGACCGTAAAACCGGTATAGAAAAAGCCTCCCCAGTCGTACTCGCCTGGTGATCCGAGATCAGAGAGCGGGCCTCTGACACCCACAATCCCAAACCCGAGACCGAAGCCAAAGTCTGAACTGACCTTTCCTAGTGAATCCTGGGTCATCAGTTCGACTGTCTTGCGACTCAAAAGTCGCGTGCTGCCGGCCTTGCCGTTGTCGAGCATCATCTGGCAGAAGCGGGCATAATCCATCGCCGTTGAGACCAGGCCTGCGCCGCCGGAGAACAGTTTCTTCGGGCCGCGCGACGGATAGTCGGCCGAGTAGACAAATGTCCCTTCCCGGATCGGAGTATCCGGAAAGCGATTCAGGCCTTTGTCGGGATAGTACGTGTATGCCGTCGCCAGCCGGTCGAGCTTATTGTCGGGCGGGAAGAAATACGTGTCCTTCATGCCCAGCGGCTCGAAAATGCGAGTACGCAAGAACTCATCGAAGGGCATGCCGGAGACGACTTCGACCAGACGGCCGAGCACGTCCACGCTCAGGCTGTATTCAAAACGCTCGCCGGGATTGAACAGCAGCGGAAGCGGGGCCAGCCGTTTGACACTGTCGCCGATCGTGCCATCATATTGCAGCAGGCCGCTGGCGACGTCTGCCTTCTCGTACATCGGACCGAGATCGGCGTTCCAGTTGTAGGTAATTCCCGAGGTGTGGTGGAGAAGGTCGCGAATGGTAATTTCCCGGCTGGCCGGAATCGTGTACGGCTCGCCCTTCGCCGGTTTCACCAGCACTTTCGGGTCCTTGAACTCCGGAAGGTACTTCGAAACCGGATCATCGAGAAGGAATTTTCCTTCTTCATACAGCATCATGACGGCCACGCTGGTGATGGGCTTCGACATCGAGCAGATGCGAAACATGGCGTCGGGCCGCATGGCCTTGCCGGCCTCGCGGTCCATCATGCCTTGCGATTTGAACCATGCCACCTTGCCATGCCGTACGACGAGCGTGACAGCGCCGGCGATGCGGTTGTCATCAATGCTGTGCTGAACTGCGGTGCCGATGCGCTCCAGGCGTTCCGAAGACAAGCCGACGGTTTCCGGCTTGGCCGTGGGCAAATCCTGGGCTGCTGCTGAGACAACCAGAACTAGACATAGGAGAACAAAAAAAATGGGAAGAACCGGAATGATCCGATTCTTCCCGGACGACAAATTCGTGCGCATGCTTCCTCCAATTATTTGTTCTAGGACTTGATCGTCTTTGACGCCTCGTCCCAGGTAACAGTCTTCTTGCGGAAATAGGATTCATTGGCCATGTGGCAGGCGACGGCGGCGTTGTTGCCGAAAACCGCGTCTTCGGTGACCGGCTTGCGCGAGCGCACTGCTTGGAAGAAATTCTGCAGGTGCGGGCGAACATCGTCCCAGTCGTGGCCTTTGTAGACGATGTCTTCGTGCACCGGTTCCTTTCCCAGCGGCGGATCGTGCTCCGCGTGCCACTGCTTGAAGTACTCTTCCCGCATCTTTGCCGGGAAGCTATAGGCATAGTAGCTGGGATCGGTGTCCACACCGGCCTGGGGCGAATGCTTCAAATCGAACTCGCCGGCGTCGAGCAGTCCCTTGGGCCCCATAAAGCGGGCGATTTCGGGACTCTCGCAGCCGAGGTCGAGCCGCACATAGACGGGGATGCCGTGATAGTCGAACAGAACGGTGTGGAAGTCGGGCATATCGCGGCCGTCGTTGAAGCGGAAAATTCCGCCCAGAGCCTGCGCCGAGCGCGGAATCTCGTTCCATCCCAGCGTCGCCATCATGCCGCTAAGCAGGTGGACCATGAGATCGCCGGCAACGCCCGTGCCGTAAACCTTCCAGCAGCGCCAGCGCGCGAAATGAAACTTGTTGAAAGGAATCTTGGGAGCGTCGTTCAGCCATGTGTCCCAATCGAGTGTCTGCGGCGAAAGATCGAACGGCGGGGGATATTCCCAGGCCCCGGTCGGATCGTTGCGGCCATAGGTCAACTCGACCATTTCGATGTCGCCGATCGCGCCGCCCTGGTAAAGCTCCCGCGCCTTGGCAACGAGTTCCGAACTCACGCGCTGAGAACCGATCTGCACGATGCGGTTATTCTTCTGCGCGGCTTCGACCATGGCCAATCCGTCGGCAACGGTGTGCGACATGGGCTTCTCGCAGTAGATGTCTTTGCCCGCGTTGCAGGCATCGGTTACAACGCGCTTGTGCCAGTGATCGGGCACGGCGGCGACGATGCAATCGATGTCTTTGCGGTCGAGCAATTCCTGATATTTGCGCGTGGTGGGCAAGCTGGTGTTGTTGGTGATCTCCCTGGCGAGCGTGTGGCGCCCGTCATACAAGTCGGCGGCGGCGACGCACTCGATGCCGGGCAGCGTGATCGCGCCACCGAGCAGGGCTGAGCCTTGCATTCCGATTCCGATCATGCCGAAGCGGACGCGGTCGCTGGGCGCAACATAGGCTGGCAGCGGCGCCGCTTCGAGGAGAATGGTTTTGGAAACCAGCACACCGCCGGCGGCGGCCGCGCTTCCCTGCAAGAATGCACGTCTCGAGATACGACGCTTCATACGAATCCCTCCGAATGAGTTGAACTGCGTGTGCTGCTCCCGTTATTTCTTGAGAGGCTTGATGGCAACTTCCCTGAAAAACACAATGTCGTTGTCGCTGTGATTCTGCAGGCCCATGTAGCCGATCAGAGGCCGCGGACCGCGCTGCGGCTCGAAATCAAATTTTCTTTCTGGTACCGGATCGCCTTCCTTGAAGTCGGTCACCTTCACGCCGTTGAGGACTAC
>Ga0335078_10017615_pt1 | contig 10618 bp, 8 predicted proteins | sample Lox_Sample_32_FD_206711 | JGI IMG/M metagenome (GOLD analysis project Ga0335078, IMG submission 206711) | Soil microbial communities from Loxahatchee National Wildlife Refuge, Florida, United States - Lox_Sample_3.2 | ecosystem: Environmental > Terrestrial > Soil > Wetlands | place: USA: Florida...
TCAATAAGCGAGATTGGGCTTTTGCTCGCGTCAGGCTCCGCTGGTACAGCGCCCTGCAATCAAGCCCTCTACGGAGGGCTTCTTTTTTTGCGGGCGGTGTGGCCAATGGCTGGTTGTTCTTCTTTGGCGGCGAGCCGCGTCGGGGGAGTCAGTTCAAGGTCGAAGGAAAGGCCGATTGACAATCGGCCTGCAGGTTGGCAACCTGCCCTACAAGCGCCGCATGGTATCCTCAAAAGAGTACGTCTTCCCGGAAATCAACCTTGAAAATCGGCTTTGTCAGTCTGGGCTGTCCCAAAAACCTGGTGGATAGCGAAGTGATGATGGGGCAGCTTGTGTCGCGCGGACACGAGCTGACGCCGCATCCGGACCAGGCCGACGTGTTGGTGGTCAACACTTGCAGCTTCATCGATCCCGCCAAGCAGGAGTCGGTGGATACCATCCTGGAAATGGCCGAATACAAGAAGATCGGCCGCGCCAAGAAGCTGATTGTGGCCGGATGCCTGGTGGAGCGCTATCGCGGGGACATCCGGCGGGACATGCCGGAGGTGGATGCGCTCATCGGCACCAATGAACTGGAGCGCATCGCGGGGCTATGCGAGGGCTGGGCGGAGGAGGGCGGCGCGGAGCCGGCGCCAGCGTATCTCTACCATGAGCTGACGCCGCGCGTGCTGGCCACGCCGGGCCATTACGCCTACATCAAGATCGCGGAGGGCTGCGATCATCCCTGCACGTTTTGCGTGATCCCGCAGTATCGCGGCAAGTTTCGCAGCCGGCGGTTCGAATCGGTGATTGCGGAAGCCACGCGCCTGTTCCAGCAGGGCGTGCGGGAGATCAACCTCATCGGGCAGGACACGACCTGCTTTGGCGAAGACCTGGGCATGCAGGACGGCCTGGCGCTGCTGCTCGCGCGCCTGGCGCAGATCGAAACGCAGCGCGAGAAGTGGATCCGGTTTCTGTACGCGTATCCCAACAAGGTGACGCAGAAACTGCTGGACACCATGGCCGCATACGAGGCGCTGGTGAAGTATATCGACATGCCGCTGCAACACGCGAGCGCGGCGGTGTTGAAGCGGATGAAGCGCGGCGCGTCGGGCGATATTTTTCTGAAGCTGATCGAGCGCATCCGCCGCACGATTCCGGGCGTGGCCATCCGCACCAGCTTCATTGTGGGCTTTCCCGGCGAGACGGAGCGCGATTTCGAAGAGTTGTGCGGCTTTGTGAAGGCGGCTGGGTTCGACCGCTTGGGGGTGTTCTCGTACTCCGACGAAGACTCGAGCGGCAGCTACGCGCTGGATGGCAAGGTGGACGCGCGCACCATCTATAATCGCAAACGGCATTTGATGGCGGTGCAGCGTAAGATCTCTCGCGCGCGCAATCGCAAGCTGGTGGGGTCGGAAGCGACCGTGCTGGTGTCGGGTGTTTCGGCGGAGACCGATCTGTTGTGGGAAGGGCGCATGCCTACGCAAGCGCCGGAGATCGATGGCGTGACGCTGATCAACGATTTCGAGGGTGGCGAACCGCGTCCGGGGCAGATGCGCAGGCTGCGCATTACCGAAGCGCACGACTATGACCTGGTGGGGACGCTGCTGGCTAGCGGTGAGGAGAGAGCGGGCGAACCACACCCTACTCTGGTGCAGATTGCCGCTGCTATATGAAGTGTCCCATCTGTAAGAAGGAAGTCGAGCTGGGCGACCCTGAAGCGCCGTTTTGCAGCGAGCGCTGCCGGATCATCGATCTGGGCAACTGGGCTTCGGAAAAATATGTGATCTCAAGTCCGGCGCGGCCGGAGGAGTTGCGCGGAGGGGATGGCCTGAGTGATGACGACTAAGGTGTCTAATGTCGTCTCTACCTGGTTTGGGTGCGGGTACGCTCCAAAGGCTCCTGGCACGGTTGGATCGGCGGCGGCCATCGGGATCGGCATTCTCGTGGAACACTACGCAGGGTGGAGGCCGTTCTGGTTCGGCGCGCTCGCGCTGGTGGTGTCGGCGCCTGCCATTTGGGCGGCGGGCGAAACTGCACGGCAGGCAAAGATACAAGACCCGCAGTTCGTGGTGGTGGATGAAGTCGCGGGGCAGTGGCTGGCGCTGGCCGGCGCGCGCGCGCTGAATTGGAAATCGTGGCTGGCCGCCTTTGTGCTTTTCCGCTTGTTCGATATCTGGAAACCGTTTCCCGTGCGGCAACTGGAAGGGCTGCCTGGCGGCTGGGGCATCGTGGCCGACGATCTGATGGCGGGCGTGTATGCCGCACTTGTCTTATTTCTGGCAGGATGGTTCAATCTTTATTAAATATGGCTATTCGGAGATCGGCTGACGGCCGTCCGCAAATCGCGCAGGTTAAGCCCTTGGCAGCCATCGCGGGTGGGGAGTTGTACATTCAGGGAAAGGGCTTTGCCAAGACGGACCGGCCGAGGGTGACCATCGGAGACGTAGCCGCGCCGGTGGTGATTGGCTCGGATTCGCTGGTGATCGCACGCGTGCCGGAGGGCGCCGCCGCGGGAGAGTTGGTGGTGGCCAGCGGAAACCAGTCGAGCGACGCGTGGAGCTGCGACATCGGCTTTCCGATTGCGGACAATCTACACCCGGTGGCCAATCCGGCCGTGGACGCGTTCGGCAACATTTACAGCACGTTCAGCGGATCGCGCGGGCAAAAGGCCGAAGTGGCCGTGTTCAAGATCGATCTGAATTACAATCTGAAGCCCTTCATCAAAGACATGATGAACGCGACCGGCCTGGCGTTCGACCGTCAAGGGCTGCTTTATGTTTCCAGCCGGCACGATGGGGCGGTCTACCAGGTAACGGCCAACGGCAATGCCACCACGTTCGTAGAGGGCATGGGCGTGGCGACGGGCCTGGCCTTCGACCCGGACGGCAGCCTGTACGTCGGCGACCGCCAGGGAACCATTTTTAAGATCAGCCCCGGCCGCCAGATTTTCGTATTTGCCACGCTGGAGCCTTCCATCGCCGCGTATCATTTTGCGCAGGGTCCGGATGGGTACCTTTACGTTACCGGCCCCACCACCTCCAGCTTCGATTGCGTTTATCGCGTTACGCAGAAGGGCGAAGTGGAAGTCTACTATCGCGGCCTGGGGCGTCCGCAGGGCCTGGCGTTCGACGATGAAGGCAGCCTGTACGTGGCCGCCTCGCTGGCCGGCCGCAAGGGCGTGGTGCGCATCAGCCCGAACCGCGAGGCCGAGTTGTTCGTATCCGGACCGGGCATCGTGGGGCTGGCCTTCACGCCTTCGCGCGCGCTGGTGCTGGCCACCACCAACGCACTGTATCGCGCGGACGTAGGCATCAAGGGCCGGCCCCTCTACTAACTCCTGATGGTCGCCGAAATCATCGCAGTCGGCTCAGAGCTGTTGACGCCGCAGCGCGTCGATACCAACTCCCTGTTTCTCACCGACCAGCTCAACGGGCTGGGCGTGGAAGTGGTGACCAAGTGCGTGATCGGCGACGACGTGAACCGGCTGGCGGACGCCGTGCGCCGGGCGGTGGGGCGGTCCGAAATCGTGATCCTTTGCGGGGGCCTGGGGCCCACCGAGGACGATCTGACGCGCGACGCGGTGGCGGCCGCGCTGGACCGCAAGCTGATCTACCATCCCGAAATCACCGAGGTGCTGGAGCAGCGCTTCGCGCAGCTCAAGCGCAAGATGGTGGAGGCCAACAAGCGGCAGGCGTTCCTGATCGAGGGCGCCGCGATGCTGCCGAACGACCGCGGCACGGCTCCGGGGCAGTGGATCGAGGAGTCCGAGGCGCATGTGATGCTGCTGCCCGGTCCGCCGCACGAGCTGAAGGCGATGTTTACGCGGCAATGCCTGCCGCGGCTGGCGCGCATCGTGCCGCGGCAAGTGATCCGCACGCTGGTGCTGCGGGTGGCGGGGATGCCGGAGTCGGACCTGGATCAACTGATTGCGCCGGTTTACAAGAAATACGAGAACCCCACGACGACTATTTTGGCGGCGGCCGGCGACATACAGATTCACCTGCGCGCGCGCTGCTCGACGGAGGGGGAAGCGGCGGCGTTGCTGGTGGAAGTGGGCGGACCGATCGAGTTGCTGCTGGGCGAGCGGATCTACTCGCGCAACGGCCAGTCGCTCGAAGAGGTGGTGGGCGAGATGCTGCGCGAGCGGCACAACACGCTGTCGGTGGCGGAGAGCTGCACGGGCGGACTGCTGGGCGAGCGCATCACGTCGGTGCCCGGTAGTTCCACTTACTTCCTGGGCGGCTTCATTACTTATGCCAGTCGCATGAAGGTGGAGTGGCTGGGCGTGCCGGAGGATATCATTGCGCGATGCGGCGCGGTGAGCCAGGAGGCCGCCGAGGCCATGGCGTTGGGCGCGCGGCGGCGCACCGGGTCCACTTATGCGCTGGCGATCACGGGAGTGGCCGGACCGGATGCGGGCGGCGAGAATGCGCCCGTGGGCACTATATATGTGGGGCTCGCCGACGCGGCCGGGTGTTCGGTGCTGCACCGGCAATTCATCGGCGACCGCACAAGGATCCGGCAGTTCGCGACGCAGATGGCGCTGGATATGCTGCGGCGCAGGCTTACGGTTTAGGCCTGGCGACAGTGCTTTCAAACAAGCTGGATTTGGAGTATGCTAGTAGCAGGACCGGGGGGACGAGCCCCCGATCCTGCCCGGCCATTACCGCCTGCCCTTACGGCGCCAGGCGATAATGATCGTGAATCTGCCGATAAGCGGCAGTTCCACTAGCAATTTGATCGTTCGTTTGATCTCCTTTCCGCTTCGACTGGAAGGCCCGGCCGCGAGCCGGGCTTTCCCGATCGAAGCTCCTGTGCTTCTTTCGAGAACCCATTGTTCCAATCTCATTGGCAAAGGACACGGTCTGTAGAGTGGGCCAGCCGGCACTGGTTTCTCAGGCTGAAGCCTGTGCTGCCAGGGTCGCCTCGACGAACGCGCGAATCAGCGGATGCGGATGGCCGGGTCGGGACGACAACTGCGGCTGGAACAGCGTGGCGATGAAGAAGGGATGCGCGGGCAACTCGGCGACGCGGATGTCGCCATTCTCCGAAAAGCCGGATAGCACGAGACCGGCTGCCTCCAACGCCTCGCGATACGCCGGATTCACTTCGTAATTGCAGAAGTATCGCTCGGAAACTTCGCCGCGCCCGTAGATTTCCCACGCGCGCGTGCCGCGCCGCAGGCGGATGCCGGCCGCGCCGTGCAGGTTGGGAGCGCCCGCCGACCGATCGGGCATAGGACACGCCACCGCCGTAATCAGCAGATTGGAGGAGGGCACGCCGTGTTCGGCGGAGTCGGCGTCCCCAAGCCCCATCACGTTCCGGGCATACTCTAACAGAGTATGTTGGAACCCGCCTCAAGTGCCGATCAGCGGCCAGCGATGGGTGCGCGCGAAGTGGATGGCCGCGAATGCGCCTTCCATGCTGCGGTAGGGACTGCCCGAGGCGATGAACAGACCGTCGTACTGGCGCAAGATCTTCTCCGCGTCGCGTTCCGCGCATCCCGTGGCCACCCATTTGGAATCCATGTGGATGCCCAGCGCTTCGGCGGCATGCTCGAGCGAGCGGTTGATGGCGTGGTGGGTTTCGTATTCCGAATTGAAATCGCCCACGATGGCGATGCGGGCGGTGCGTGCGGTGTCGCTCATGCGGCCTCCCATCATGGTATCGGCCAGCCATGGAAACTTGCAACCTCGCTGCGCATCGTCGGCTGGGGGCCGCACGCTCTGCCGGCCTGCGGCCGGTGGACCGGCGAGGGCGCGGGTCCGCAGGCGGGGCGCCTGCCCCACTACTTCGCGCGTCTTCTCTCCATGGGTGGTCCGCAGGGCCATGGGGCACTCCCTTTGATACACTCGAAGTGGGACTGCTGGCGCGCCATTGATCCATCCTGCCATACGTGACCTTTTCCTGAGCCTAAGCCGTCATTCGGCTTTTCAGGAGCTGCTCCGGCGTCTGCCGTTCGGCGGCAGGGTGTCGCTTTCCGGGCTGACCACCACTGCCAAGGCCATCTACTCGGTTCTGCTGTGGCAGCTGACCGAACGCCCTCTGGCAATTGTAGTAGATGGCAACAAGAGGGCCGAGGAGATGTTCGAGGCAGTCGAGACGTTTTACACGCTGCTGGTTGGAAGCCGCGAGGCGGCCGGCCCGCAACTCCTTCCGGCACTTGATGTTATTCCGATGCAGGGCATGTCGCCGCACGCCGAAATCTGCGAGCAGCGGGCGATCGGGCTGTGGCGTTTGGCCACCCGCCGCGTACCTATCACTGTCATGCCGGTAGCGTCGGCTCTGCTGCGCATCGAGTCAGGCGACTTCTACCGGAAGCTTGCCCTGAATCTGCGAGTGGGCGACGAGGTTCCTTTGCAAGATGTAGTAGCACATCTGGAAAGCGTTGGGTATGCGCGGCGGGAGCCAGTGGAAATGGTCGGCGAATACTCGGTGCGGGGGGGCATTCTGGACGTATTCTCCCCGGAATCCTCCAAGCCGGTGCGCGTGGATCTATTTGGCGACCTGCTGGAGTCCATACGCCGGTTCGAGGTGGAGTCCCAGCGGTCCGTCTCCAAAATCGAAGACGCGCTGCTACTACCTTTGACGGAGTATCAGAAGTCGCGAGCCCTGTTGGTAGAGCTCGCAGAATTATTGCAGGAATCCGGCGTCCCGGCGCGCGATCTGTCACCGCCCGGCGAGCCTTTCCCCGGCTGGGCGCTGCTGGTTCCAATGGTGCGGCCGCGCCGCCACTCGGTGTTCTCCCTGCTGGACCGGCCTCTGATTCTGTGGGATGAACCGGCACAGGTGCGCGGCGCCGCCGAGCGTTTGTGGAAGCGGCTCGAACAGACACCCACCTCGCCAGCCTACAATCCAGCGAGTGCGTATTTCAGTTGGGAAGAGTTGGATGGCCAGGGGGCCAGCGCCCCACACATCGCGCTGGAGGAGCTGGAAGTCATCGCCGGGCAGGATACGGCCGGCTTCTATATTCCGACCCGCCCGTCACTGGCTTTTCACGGCAATATGCCGGTGGCGATTGCGGAGGCGCGTACGCTGGCCGATGGCGGATCGCGGGTGGCATTTTTCGCCGAATCCACGGGCGCGGTCGAGCGCGTCGCCGATATCTTCAACGAGTACGGCGTCCCTTACCAGCTTGGGCTGGAGCAGTCGGAAACCACGCCGGAATACCTGGCCGGGCGCGCCTACCTGGCCGGATCGGTGGCGTCCATCTACCTGATCCGGGGCGCGGTCCGCCGGGGCGTGGTCTTCCGGGATGCCGCGCTCGCCATTTTCGGCAGCGAGGACCTTTTCGATACTTCCGAACTGGTGGCGCGCGCGCCGGCCGGCAAAGCCGCGCGGGCCACGTTCTCCGCCGATCTTATCGACCTGAAACCGGGCGACTACGTGGTGCATGCCGAGCACGGCGTGGCACGATTCCTGGGCCTGCGCGAAATCGATCACGGCGAAGCGCGGGGCGACTACATGCTGCTCGAATATGCGGCCGGCGCGAAGCTGTATGTTCCGCTCACCCGCATGGACCTGGTGCAGCGTTTTCGCGGTGCGGGCGAATCAACCCCCACGCTTGACCGCATGGGCGGGGCCACCTGGAGCCGCACCAAGACGCGCGTCAAGGCCAAAATGCGCGACATGGCGGACGAGCTGATCAAGCTCTACGCAAGTCGTAAAATGGCCGAGGGTTTCTCCTTCTCGCACGACAGCAACTGGCAGCGCGAGTTCGAAGACGCTTTCGAATTCACCGAAACCCGCGACCAGCTCACGGCTATCAAGGACATCAAGCGGGACATGGAAAGCTCGCAACCCATGGACCGGCTGCTGTGCGGCGATGTGGGCTATGGCAAGACGGAAGTGGTTATGCGCGCCGCTTTCAAGGCTATGGGAGACGGTAAGCAGGTGGCGGTTCTGGCACCCACGACCGTCCTGACTTTTCAGCATTACGAAACCTTCAAGCGACGCTTTCAACCTTTCCCTATACGCGTTGAAATGCTAAGCCGTTTTCGCACACCCAAGGAGGTGAAAGCGGTGCTGGCGGATCTGGCGGAAGGCAAGGTGGACTTGGTGGTGGGTACACATCGGCTGCTCTCGGGCGATGTGGTTTTCAAGGATCTGGGGCTGGTCCTGGTGGATGAGGAACAGCGCTTTGGCGTGAAGCATAAGGAGCGGTTAAAGCACCTGAAACAGAGCGTGGACGTGATCAGCATGAGCGCTACCCCGATTCCGCGTACACTACATATGTCGTTGTTAGGTTTACGGGATATGTCAGTGATCGAAACGCCCCCGAAGGACCGGCTGTCGATACAGACGGTCGTGGCGCATTTCCAGCCCGACTTGATCAAGTCGGCGCTGGAACTGGAAATAGGGCGGGGCGGCCAAGTCTACTTCCTGCACAACCGCGTGGATTCCATTTGGGCGCGCGCCGCGTTCTTGCAGCAACTGGTTCCCACGGCTCGTATCGGCGTCGGGCATGGTCAGATCGGCGAGGCGGAACTGGAGAAGACCATGCTCAAGTTCATGCAACACGAATACGACATTTTCGTGTGCACTACTATTGTAGAGAATGGGCTGGACATTCCGCTGGCCAACACCATCATCATCGAGAATGCGGAGCGCTACGGCCTCGCCGAATTGTACCAGTTGCGCGGCCGGGTGGGACGGTCTAACCGACGCGCGTACGCCTATTTGCTGGTACCGTCCGATACGGAGCTGAGCGAAGTAGCCCGCAAGCGCCTGGCGGCGCTGAAGGAATTCAGCGATCTGGGCGCCGGTTTCAAGATTGCCGCGCTGGATCTGGAACTGCGGGGAGCGGGCAACCTGCTGGGCGGCGAGCAGCACGGCCACATCGAGGCGGTGGGCTTCGACACATACGTGCGCCTGCTGGAGGAGACCGTGCGCGAGTTGAAGGGCGAGGAGGTGCCGACGGAAATCCACTCCAGCCTCAACCTGGGCTTGGACATGCGCATTCCGGCCGAATATATTGCCGATGAAAACCAGCGTCTGCGCGCCTACCGGCAGATCGCCAATGCCGGCACTCCCGCCGACCGCGAACGCGTGGAGAAGGAACTCGAAGACCGTTATGGTCCGGTGCCCGATGCGGTGCGCAACCTGCTGGAGTATTCCGGGCTGAAGACGGCCGCCGAGAAACTGGGGATCGAGGCGATCGACCGGCGCCATACCGTGATCAACGTGAAGTTCCACCCGGAGACCCACATCGATCCGGCGCGCCTTATGAACCTGGTCAGCCGCAGCGGTGGCGCGCAGTTCACGCCGGCGGGCGTGCTGATGCTCCCGCTGGATGGGGCCACGGCTCCGGGTGAGATTCTGGAGTTTCTGAAGCAGCGATTCGAGCAGTTAAAAGCGTAGTCTCGCCCGCGAGATCGACTGCGGCAGCCGGTGGTAAACTGCGGAAAAGAGCGAGCCGCGTTCATGAAGCCGACCACAGATCCCGATGTATTTCTGGCCACCATCAGCAGGGAAGGGACCACCGTTCATTACCGCAAGGGCCAGGTGCTGTTCGTACAAGGCGATCCCGCGGACGCCGTGTTTTCCATTCTGAAAGGCAAGGTCAAGCTCACGGTCGTCTCCAAGCAGAACAAAGAAGCGGTGATTGCGATTCTGACGCACGGCGACCTGGTGGGCGAAGCGTGCCTGGTGGGACAGCAGCCGGTACGCATGGCCACCGCAGCGGCCATGACCGAGTGTTCGATCGTGCGGCTGGCCAAGCCGGCCATGACGCGTCTGCTGCGCGACGATCACGCCTTCGCCGAGGAGGTTCTGTCGTATGTGCTCACGCGCAATATCCGGATCGAGGAGGACCTGGTGGATCAGCTTTTCAATTCCAGCGAGAAGCGGCTGGCGCGGGTCCTGCTGCTGCTGGCCAACTTCGGGAAGGAAGGCCAGCCGGCAGGCGTGATTCCCGATATCAGCCAGGAAACATTGGCGGGCCTGGTTGGCACCACGCGGTCGCGGGTGAGCTTCTTCATGAACAAATTCCGCAAGCTCGGCTTTATCGAGTACAATGGTGGCATCGAGATCCACAGCTCACTGCTGAGTATCGTCCTACACGACTAATCCGACTGAAACAGGTTCTTGCCACTCGGGATCCTCAAATCAAGCGTGTGTGAGCAATATTGACCGTATTATTCAGCAATTGGTGATCAATTCTGAACAGACTAGACCTGCTGCAACTTGCTATTTGAGTAGAGCAGAAAGAGGGGAACATTTCCGTGCGCATTCTGCTCTACAATCCCGACAACGGCGTGACCGCGAACTTCATGCCGCACCTCTGGATGTTTCTGTTGCAGGCGCTTACGCCGGCGGAACACGAAGTACTGCTGATCGACGGCAACACGCAGCCGATGAGCGACGCCGAGATCGTGCGCTTCGTGCTCGCCAAGGGCATCGGGCTGGTGGGAATTGGCGCGATGACCCGCATGATCGCGAAGGCTTACAGGGTGGCCGACGCGATTCGCGCCGCCGGCGTGCCTGTGGTGATGGGCGGACCGCACGTCACCGAACTGCCGGACGAGGCGCTGGGACGCGACGGAGGCCCGCGGCATGCCGATGCCGTGGCGCTGGGCGAGGCGGACGAGACTTGGCCGAAAGTCGTGGCCGACGCGGCGCGCGGCGTACTGAAGGA